>FWWL01002086.1_pt1 | contig 22515 bp, 13 predicted proteins | sample 2228331 | NCBI WGS metagenome assembly FWWL01 (sample SAMEA103939775, study PRJEB20133) | metagenome | reverse complement strand
TCCGCAAAAATGAATTAGGACGAAAAACTTATACAATAGTATTGAAAATATCAAATGTTAACCAATTCAGTTATTTCAGTCTAAATGCAAAACTGTCAAAATTTAAACTCGAATTCCATTTCAAACCCTTCGCTATAAGAATATAATTAGAAAATTGAATAAAATCGATAATTTTATTTTGAATAATTTTTATTGAATAATATGAAAACAGTAAGTGTTATTAGAAAAATTACAAGATATTTAAATTTAGAATCCGAGCTTGAATCCCCGGATCTAGTATACGAAGAGATTAAAAAAGGGGTTGTATTCAAAGGGACAAATCTTTGGATTTTGGGTTTTGCAATTATTGTGGCTTCGGTGGGTCTTAATATGAATTCCACAGCTGTAATAATTGGGGCTATGCTCATATCTCCTTTAATGGGACCCATTAATGGGATGGGGTATGGCATTGCAACCTACGATTTCGAATTATTAAAGAAATCAGTTAAAAATTATACTTTTGCAATACTGGTAAGTCTTTTTGCTTCGACTGCTTACTTTGCCCTGAGCCCTGTTTCGACCGCCCAATCTGAATTATTGGCAAGAACAAATCCAACAATTTATGATGTTTTAATTGCTTTATTCGGTGGTTTAGCTGGAATAGTTGCAATTAGTAGCAAACAGAAAGGAAATGTAATACCCGGAGTTGCAATTGCAACTGCTCTTATGCCACCTTTGTGTACGGCAGGCTATGGAATTGCCACTGGAAAATTCAATTTTTTCTTCGGAGCTATTTATTTGTTTACTATTAATACAATATTTATTGCCATTGCTTCTGTTTGGATTTCACGATTATTGAAGTTTCCAATTAGGACTATTGTAGACGAAGTCCAAAAGAAGAAGATTAATAGAATAATCACATTTGTAATTACAATTGTTTTATTGCCAAGCATCTATTTTGGATATCAACTTGTACAGCAAGAAAAATTTTTGCAGAACGCAAAATCTTATGTTTCTAATGTTGCTTTTTTTGATGGGAACTACCTTTTAAAGCATGATATTGATGCTAAGTCAAATAAGATTACTTTAATTTATGGAGGTTCAATACTATCAGACATACAGAAAAATGAAATCATTAAAAAATCCAAGGACTTTAATCTTGATAATGCTACCATTATAATTGAACAAGGATTAGCTTTTGGCAATATGGATGAAAAAAATATTGAATTATTCAAACTTAAAGAGCAGGTAATCAATCTTAACGCTTTGTTAAGTAGAAAAAAATCAGAAATAGACAGCATCTTGAGTCAACAAAAACTTGGCTTGACAATACTGAATGAAATTAAAACAATATTTCCACAAATCGATGGATGCATATATTCTGAATCTTTATATTTTCATGATACACTTGAATCACCACGGATGACACCTGTTGTAATCTTGTCAATCAAATCAAATATACAAGAAGCTGACAAGAAGAAAATAAATAATTGGATGAGACAGAGATTAAAAAACGATAATGTAAAGATATATTATGAATGAGATAAAGCAAGAAAAGCTAACTAAGTGTATATGCCATAAAGGTTGGTTGCAGTGGGTAATCAAGCGTTGTAGCCTGCTAAAAATTTCTTGTACCTTGATAGTAAAAAAGCCTTCAATCCCTTACTGTCCATATTGTCAAACGTTAGCGGCAATGAAATGAGTCATACAACAAACAGTAATGATTAATTAAAAATAAAAGGATAACAATATGTCTAAACTTAACGTTGACCGAAAAACAATCTGGTTACTTTTTTCAGACAAGAAAGCTGACTTTCTTATTCCAGATTATCAAAGACCTTACGCCTGGGATGAAGAACAATGTCAAACTCTTTGGGATGATATTTTTGCTTTCGCTTTTCCTGATAATAACTGCGACAAATTTAATATCAATGATGAATACTTTTTAGGTTCAATAGTAATTTTTGAAAATGACAAAGGAAAGAAAGAAGTAATTGACGGACAACAACGACTTACAACTTTAATGTTGTTGTTACGGGCTTTTTACGCAAAGTTTGGTAATATGCAAGATGAAAACTCAAAAATAACTCGTGAGAAAATTGCGCAATGTATATGGAAAACTAATGAGTTCGGACAACCCAAACTTGACGAATTGAAAATTAATTCAGAAGTAGCCACAGATAATGATAAAGAAGAGTTTTTACAAATCCTTAAAACAGGTATTGTAAATAGAGACCAAAATAGCAGATATGCAAAGAACTATCGTTTTTTTCAAGAAAAAATTGAAACTTTTTTAAGTGAATATCCATCATATTTTGCTTATCTGCCTACCAGAATTTTAAATAATTGCATTCTTTTACCAATCGAGGCAGAATCTCAGGACACTGCATTAAGAATTTTTTCTACACTCAATGATAGAGGACTGCCTTTGTCCGACGCCGACATTTTTAAGGCACAATTTTATAAATATTACTCAGATAAAAACCAAAAAGACAAATTCATTGAACAATGGAAAGAACTGGAAGAAATTACAGCTAGCATTTTCAAGCCATTGAATGGAACACCAATGGATGAACTCTTTACAAGATACATGTATTTTCTTCGTGCCAAACAAGGGATAAAATCAAGTACCACAGAAGCACTACGCAAGTTTTATGAAAAAAATAATTATTCCATTCTAAAACAAGATGAAACTCTATCTAATCTTAAAATTCTTGCTGATTTTTGGAATGATGTCTACAAACAAAATCCTGATAGATTTTCACCTAAAATTTTAAGAAAATTGTTTATCCTTAATTATGCCCCAAATGGTATGTGGACTTATTTTTTGTCAGTATATTTTTTGCATAATAAAAATGGCAACAATCAATTAGATGAAAATCAATTAGATGATTTTCTTGATAAAACAATCGCTTTTGTTTGGGCATACGCTTTTACTAATCCGGGTGTTAACGCTCTTAGAACACCAATTTATGCTGAAATGATAAATATTATAAATAATAACCCAGTCACCTTTGATGAACATAAGTTTGATGAAAATACATTGCGTACAGCAATCGATAACTTTGAGTTCAATAATTTAAGACCGATTACAAGGTCAATGCTAACCTGGTGGGCATTTAAAGATGAAAATCAAGAAATTCCAAAATTCAATATAAGTTTTGATATTGAACATATTTTTTCAAAAAAACGTCAAGAAAACGAAAAGACACTTAGTAATCCAAAACTTTTAGAATCCCTTGGCAACAAATCCTTAATTGAAAAAACTATAAATATCAGGGCTTCTGATTATAGATTTAGTGATAAAATTAAATACTACAAAGGCTTTATTAATGACAAAGGTAAGAAAATAGAAGGAACAATGATTTCTGAACTAAAACAATTGGCAGAGACTAAAACCGACTTTACAGAACAAGATATTATTGATAGAAAAGAAAAAATTGTGAATGAATTTATTAACTTTTTAAAGAAGAAGAACTTATTAAAACAATAACCACGGCTGCTAACAGCGTGTATGTGGCAATAGCGGGTGAAGTCATAAATAAAAGGAAATTAAAATAACAAATTTTAATATGAAGGTTATTGTAACTGTAATTGCAAAAATTTTTTCTGAGGTTTTCTCGATTGGAAATACTTCTTGTAAACCAAACACGCAGACGAAAACACAGCGATTACTCAAACAGAGACAAAAATTTTTATAACGGAGCAGGAAGTATTAGACGCGCAGAAATCTGAAGAGAAAGTATTGTTAAAATTGTCAAAATTTATTTAGAAAAAGAGGATTACAAAACTGCTGCCATTGAACACATTAACAACTTCTACAATTTTCAGGAAGGTGTTGTTCTGTTTAAACCGACATTGGCTTCCGAAAAGCAATTCCGTACTGACTTTCAAGGTGTATTGTCATACTTTATTGGTGGAGATGAAAATTATCCCGAAGACTATGGATTTGCAATAAAACTATGAAGCAATGTCCGCTGGGAAAACATTGGAATAAAAATCATTGGCAATGTGGCTATGGCTATTGCGATGGGGAATTATTATTTCACGCCAGCGAAAGGTATTGATGAAATGAAAGTAGAATATTCTTTCGTTAACACAAAAGACAAAATCAGAAAGATAAATATTATTCTTCACAACCCATATTTGCCTTAATAATCAGAGGAAAATCATTAAAAGTTTTGACGGAGAAAGCACAAGAAGCCTGGTGCAGGCATTACCTTTGACGTCGTGAATCCGACAAGTAAGGACATGGTATTCAGCTTGGGGTTTTGTGACTCGAACATATTTGGTTTTAAGTGCAGTTCGACAATTCCCATCACTAAACTGAAAGCCAACGTAGCTAGAACAGCACGAATAAAAAGCAAGTTGTTTTTATTTTTTTTTGACATAATAATATCATTATTTGTATTAGTTTATGACATTAAGGTCAATTTTTTAAAATAATATACAACACTGGGAGTACAAAATGTAATTTATATGGAAATTTTTAAAAAAATATTTGAAAGATACCTATTTATTACTTAATTTAGTTTGTGTTATTGTATTGGAGTGAAGCATAAGGAAAAGCAATAAGTTGCTTGTAATATTGTAAACTATTAACCCCGAAAGAGTAAAAATGATTAGCATTAATACAAATAATACGAAGAGGCGAATGAATTCTCGAGCAGCTATTTCAACGGCTAATGCTTCGAAATTTATATTTTTACCAATTTCGTTTTATTTAAAAAAATTTCTGACACTAATTTTTTGTTTTGTCTCTGCCTTACAAGCCGACGCTTCAACCAAAGCTTTGTCCAATGATAGAATATTACAAAGCATTTTAATGTTTATAAACCAAAAAATTTGTTTTTATGTTTAGAGTAAAATGGGACAGAAAAATTAATGGAATTTTACTTACGACAAAGAGGGACGGTGATACTTTAAATCTTTCACCTCGTCCAGTTTTCTATGAAGAATTAGATTTTTTAGGTTTTAATAAAAAATTTAATTGGAAATACCCTAAGTCGAAAAAACCTTTACTTTGGGCATTAGATAGAAGATTTTATTACAAAGGAGAATTAGTCGCCGAGGTGAAAGGTGGAAATATTTTTGACGACCCTGGTATTGAGATAACCAAGGCAGGTAAAAACTTAAAATTAAGTCCAATTAACATCAAGAGGGTAATTGAAAAAAATCAAGAATTTCTATTTCGTCTTGAACAAGAGGCTATTGAATTTATTGAAGAAACCTATCGGGAATATTCTCGTAATAATAGGGTAGACTATTTTATAGTTTCTTATAGCGGTGGCAAAGATTCTCAGGTTGTGCTTGATCTTGTAAGCCGAGTAATTCCACCAGAGCAATTTAGGGTGATTTATTCAGATACGGGGATAGAATTGCCAGTATCTATCGAAATGTGGGAAATAACAAAGAAACATTATACTGCAAAATATCCCGAATTGATATTCCATTTGACGAGAAGTCCTCAAAAAGATACTGTTGAACTTTGGAAAAAGTTTGGCATACCAAGTCGTATTCACAGATGGTGTTGTACCGTTTTGAAAACTGCACCAATGTATCGCGATTTAAAGTTTTTGAAAGGGAATGGGAGGCAACCAACTCTTTTGGTTTTCGAAGGTGTTAGGGCCGAGGAAAGTTTTTCTAGGGCAAGGTATGATAGGAAATTAGGAAAAAATGTTAAACATTTTGGGGTAATAAATGCTAGTCCTATTTACTATTGGAATACGATTGAAGTATTTCTTTACCTTTTTGGAAGGAAATTACCCATCAATAAAGGGTATAGATTAGGACTCAACAGAGTGGGGTGTTTTGTTTGTCCGTTTGCATCTGAGTTGTCAGAGTATATTATTAATGGAAAATACCCTAAAAAGATGCTGCCATTTCTAAACTTGATAAAAAGTTACTGTATTGAGTCAGGAATTAAAGATGTTAATGAGTATATCAAAAAAGGTAAATGGAAAACAAGAGCGGGTGGGCTTTCTCTAAAAAATCAAAAATCAAGGGTTGATATTATTGAAAAGAATGGGGAATTAAAAGCCTATGTTTCAAATCCAAGTGAAGACATTCTCGAATGGATTAAGGTACTTGGGCCAAGGACCTATCAAAAAACCGGAAGGTGGTATTCGGGTGAAATTAAGTTTAATGAAATTGTGTGCAAATTTTCGTTAGAAATTTCTAGTGGGAACAACTCAGTGAAAGCAATTTTTAAAAACATTTTTAATTTCCCAAGTATTATGGGAAAGGTCAAGGGTGTACTAAATAAAACTTCTCTATGTACACATTGCTCAGCTTGTGAGGTAGAATGTCCTAATGGTGCGTTAATTGTTGTACCCAGAGTAAAAGTTGATTTAAACAAGTGCGTTCATTGCTGGAAATGTATAGATTTTATTGACAAAGGTTGTATTGTAGCAAAATCATTATACATAACAGATGGAGGTAATCAAATGAAAAACAAATCAGCAAGTTTGAATAGGTATGAAGGGTTTGGCATAAAAGAAAATTGGATTGAACAATATTTTCGAAATATCAACAACTTTTTTGAAATTGACAACAATTTAGGTGGTAATCCCCAAATTAGAGCCTTCATTAATTGGTTAAAAGATGGTGAAATAATTGGTAAAAATGTTAGTGAAATAACCGATTTAGGCAAGTTAATACAAAAGATTTATCTCAACAATCCCTTAAAAGCTTGGCAAATTTTATGGGTTAATTTCTATTACAACTCACTAATTATCCGATGGTATATTGAAAGCATTCCGTACAATTCGATTTATTCGAAAGATGAACTAACTGAGTTATTAAAAGAGAGTTATCCAGAATTACAACCAAGGACGAGAAATAATGCAATTAACTCATTACTTTATTTATTCAAATATAGTATAATTTCAAAGATGAAGTTAGGAAAAAATGAGAAAAAAGGAACGACTACTTACATTTCCAAAATGCCTTATGATGAAGTCGATCTAACAACTGTCGCATATTCTCTTTATAGATATGCCAATAACAAAAACCGTTATAATTTTACTGTTTCCGAATTATATGCACCTGAACAAAAACAAGGCATCTACAAGGAATTTGGAGTATCAAAAGAACGGTTTAATAATATATTGAGGACCTTACAAGAAAATAAATATGGGATTATAAAAGTTAATTTAGTCAAGGGGCTCGATAATATCTCGTTACGCGAAGATTTAACATATATCGAAGTTCTTAAACTTTTGCTTGGAAATTAGGAGAATTATTATGAGATATTCAGAAATAATTGGTTTACAGGACTATTTTCATCCTGTATTTAATCTAGAAGACGAAACAATTAATTATTGGAAACAGTTTATTCCAAACGACCAATTTTATGAAGTTTTACGAAAAACACTATCCGCATTAGATACAAATGAACCAAGTTTAAGGAAATCTATTTGGATACAGGGTTCTTATGGTACTGGTAAAAGTCATGCAGCTTCGGTTGTTAAACATTTGCTTTCGGATGATTATACCGATATTGAAGATTACATAAATGAGAATATAGAAGAACCCAATTTAAGAACGAAAATTAAAAACTATCGAGCTCAGAACAGAATATTACCCATTGTCTTAAAAGGAGTGGGAAGTATTTCTAACAGTAGAACATTTGCGTTACAAATTGAAAAAGCTGTTAGAACATCCCCTAGTTTTAAGGATTTAGGTATTGTACCTACCAGTGATTTTGACCGATTAATTGACATGGTAAATAATCCTTTAATAGATTGGGAGTTACTTATAAAAAAGTATGATGAATTAAGCATTTATGTAAAAACCAAAGATGATATTTTGAGAAAGCTTAATGCTTATGATATCGAGTTCTATCATGTTATTGAGTTCACTTTAAACAAAGAAGGTATTCACTTCTCTCATTTAGATATTTCAAAGTGGCTTGGTGAAGTTTATAACGAAGTAATATCTCAAAATAAAGCAAGTGGAATGATAATTTTTTGGGATGAGTTTACTTCGGTAATGGATTCAATTAACTCAGGAATTATTAGCCAATTACAAAATATTTCTGAATTAGCAGAGAAAAACAATATTTTTTTATATTTAATCAGTCATAGAACACCCTACCAACAACAAACAGCAACAGAAGATATTTCAAAATTGAATGATAGGTTTCATATTATTCAGTATAGTATGGAACCCATTACAACTTATCATATTATTGCAGCTACAATTAGAAAATTAAATTTTGAAGAATGGCGAAGATTACAAAAGGAAACATTTGAAAGCTCAGCAGAATGGGATGATTTAATAAGTTTTTTGACGAATAATCAAAGTGCTACTGCAAAATCTAAGATGAAAAGTCTTTTCCCTATTCACCCTTATACAGCATATTTATCAACCTTTATAGCTAGGAATATAGGCTCTACAAATAGAAGTATTTTTGGCTTTTTGTATGACAAAGAATTAGGCTTTTTGAATTTCATAAACAGAGAGTTAAATGAAGAACGCCTTCTTACTGCTGATTATCTTTGGGATTTTTTTGTTAATGCCTTTGAAAATGTCCAGGAAGCAAGGTTTAATCAAGTTCTTGATAAGTATCGTTTAAATATTGGAAGGATTAAAGAATTAGGAGAAAATTATTCAAAGGTATTTAAAGGAATTTTACTTTTAAATTTGCTATACAAAGTAATTAATGTAAATACCGAGGAGGGTCATCCTGTCCTTCCGTCAACAGATAATATAGCCAAAATTTTTTATGGTTGTATTCCTGAACAAGAAATTGAAGGAATATTAAACTATATTGACGAACAAGGAATAATAACAAAAACACCAATGGGAGACTTTTTAATTGAGTTTTCTTCCTTACCGATAAACGAAATTGAAGAAGAAAAAGAAAGCCTTAGAATCCAGTTTAGGGATATGGTAAAGGTTATAAAATATGCCCAAATGGACGAGGAATTAGAGAAACAAATTTTTAAAGATAATTTATACAGGGAATCTGAAATTTCTCTATTTTCAACGAATTTTGTAAGTGAACATATTTTAAGGAATCGTTTAAACAAAGCTTTTCTGAAACCGTATAGCCTGAAATGCGCAGTTTTTTTATCTGTACAGTTTAATGATATCTTTTCTATTGTCCCTTTAATTAAGAAATTAGTATATGATGAAGAGTTTAAAAATGTTGTTTTTGTTATTGTTGAAGAACCTTTTGCTGAAAGTAATTTTGAAAAGTTCATAGATTATCTTGCAAGGAAGCAGGTAAGCGACAATCATAATTATAAAGAACAATCAGCTAACTACGAAAACTACGCTAAAGAAATAGTAAAAGAGTGGTTTTCTAGAATTAAAAACAAGTATATGCAGCTTATTTTCAGGGAGATAGAAGAGAAATATCTTGCCTCCAAAATTGGAGAAGTTATTAATCGTCAATACAGTCCAAAAATATTCTCCAAAGGCATTGATAGCATTCCTGGCTTGTATAAGAATGCTAATATTTGGAAGTTTCAAAATGCACTAAAAGCTGCAGAGATTTTTATTACTGTCGAAAATCGTTCAGAACTTGAAGAAAAAACATCTAGCGGTACAAATGTGTATTTGAAATATTTAATAAAAGATAAAATCGGTGAGTATATTGTAGACGAGAATTTAAAATTAAAAGATACGAGTTTTAATCACCCTTTGAATGTTATTCAAAATGAAATTGAAACAAAACTTCTTAAAGTCAAACAAAGGACATCGTTTAATATAGGTGAGGAATTAATATTTTTAACCAAAGCACCCTATGGTGTTTACACAAATATGCCAAATATGGCACTTTTAGGTTTTGTGCTGAGAAAATATATTGGAGAACTGTATTTTGCTGATTTAGGACGACCTATCGAAAAGGGGGAGATGAAAGATTTAATTAATAATATGTTCAAGTATTGGCAGAACGGTAAGTATCAAAACAAATTAATTGTTCGTTTTGGTTCTAAAGAAGAAAGAGAGCTCATAACAATTCTGCATGAGCTTTTTGTTTTTGAAGAAGGTTATTATAGTATTACGGATACACGTTGGGCAATTTTAAAGTTTATAAAAGAAAAAGCAAAATATCCACTATGGTCGTTAAAATACTGTCCTACTGGAGAAAGCATTGTTGAACCAATCGATGCATTATGTAGGTTAATTAAAAATACTCGTGATAATTTAGATGTAAAATTTTTTGTTGAAGTTTTAGAAAAAATAAGACATTATCAATTTGATTTAAGGTTGGCACTTAATTCTGAAAATTTTAGAATTGGATTCCTGTCGTTCCTTCGAAGCATAGATATATTTAAAGAGGATACTTTTAGTGAGATAATGGAATATTTACATTCTCATTTGCAAGAGGAAATTGGTTTATGGGAGGAAAAGGATGTGAAGATAAAAGTTTATGAATGGTCTTCTGGGAGAAACGGACCACAAGAGCCACCTACACCTCCGCCCCCAAAACCGCCACCTCCGGGTTTAGTGGAAGTAGTAATAAGTAAAATTAGAAATTTTAATCAGGGAGAACAAGAACTAATAAACAGACTTATAAAAATGATTGAAGAAAATAAGAATTCTGCAGAACTATTATTTTTATTTGCTAGATATTTTACTTAAAGTAAACAATGAAATTGGCAGAAAAAATAAAGGAATTTGAAAGTATTGAGGCATTGATTTCAGAAATTAAGTATGATAAGGATACAAATGATATTTTATCAAAGCGTTATCCTGTAAGATTTATTTTTTTACAAAGCTTTGAAAAATATAGAATGTTAATTGAAAATCTTTTATCTATTGGAGTTGAAATCTACAATTTAGAAAAGAATTTACCACATTCAGATGGTTGGATTACAAAAGATAAACTCATCAACATTGTAAAAAATTTTACAAAAGATACTGCCGTTGTCCCTTTTTCGGAAATTGTTAGATTTTATTCAAAAGATGACTTCAAAAATATCTTCTGTCAGTTACTATTGATTGAAAATGTTGATGTATCGAGACGAATATATTTACCTTTATTAGGAATTGAACAAAGATTTGAAAATGATTTTTTTCAAAATTATACTAGGAAAAATGAATCAATATTTTATTGGAAATTATCGGGAGTTACTAAGTCAGTTAAGGTGTATTTAACAAAATTTAAACTTCCCAAAAAGATTAAGAATTATGAGATAATTGAAAACACTGAAGCTTGGTTTAAATTTTGGAAACAAAAACGTCACTGTGAAGTAATATGTTATTCCACACCTCTGAATTTGTTCTATAAATATACTTTGCCTGACTATATCTTCTCTATTGAACAAATTGATAATCCTAAAACTTTACTCGAAAAGGTTTTAAGTATCGAGATACCAATACCATATGAAAATTCAGAAAAAAAATTTTGGGAAGAATTCTTGAATTTTGCAGGCAGTAACTTTACTGACTTTAATACATTTGTAAAAATGTATATAAATGTTGTATCATTAACACCAGAAATAATTATTGAGCATTGGCTAATATCAGACGTTGCATTCAAAAGATGGCTTTTGAAACACTTTGTTTTGTTACAAAATTGCCTGAAAAATAAGTACATTTATATTGTTTTTGAATCATTATCCGATTTTACTGACCACGCTTTGTTGAAGGCTCTATTCCTGAAAATATTTGACTTACCTATTAGTGAAGAGTTGGTTAAAGAGCGTTTAGCTATGATTCGACAGTTCTCGAAAATTAAACCAATTACCCTTTGTGATGATGCAGTAAAAGAAATCGATTTAAAAATTAAGTCCATTGAAAATCTCCGACACGCTTTATTGTTAACTACTGGCATTCTTAAGTTCGAAAAGGAATATCTCTTAAAGTTATATACAAATGGCAAAGTTAGTGATACAGATTTGTTATTTAGTAGATTTCCTGAAATATCATATTATATTTCAGAATGTTCATTTGACAATCTTAAGAATGAAAATGAATGGGTTTTAGAATATTTAATGGAGTATAAAAAATCGAAACTAAATGATTCCATAAGTTACAAATTAAATGAAATATTACTTTTAAAAAATGCAAACGAGGAATCATTTTATAATTGGTATAATAGTTTTGAGTCCATACATAGTATTTTTCATTCAAATAAAGTAGATAAAGTGATTTGGATAGATGCTTTAGGTATTGAATGGGTGTCTTTCATTGAAAATTATTTAAAAGAACAGTATAAAGATATTTTTATCATTAAAAAACTTATTGGAGTTGCCAGGCTACCCACAAGTACAGACCAAAATAAATTTCCTGAAATTAAGTATGTTCAAGATTTCGATTATCATATTCACTCATCAAAATATTCCTTTCCTATTTCAATAATTAATCAATTTGAAGAAATTAAAAAAATTATTGACAAATTCATAATACTTGATTCCGAACAGACAATTGCAATAGTTTCAGACCACGGATTAACTGCTTTGTCCAGACTGGTTGATTCAAAAAAATATGGAAAAGATGATAGTCACGAAGGGCGTTTTGTTGAAGTTGATGAAGAAGAACATATCAATGATACAGATTATATTTTTCACAAATCAGAAATTGACAAGAAAAAATATTTAATTGCATTAAAGCATAATTCGTTAGGAAAAAAGCCAATAAGAGAAGTTCATGGTGGAGCAACTCCTGAAGAGGTTTTAGTGCCTTTTATTATAATTTCAAATAAAAAAGATATTGGAAAAATTGATTTTAAAATTACAATAGAAAAGAACGAGATATCAAAAAGGGACCCTATTCTTTCTTTTACTATTTTACCTAAGCCTTCTGTGGCGCTTATTGAAATAAAAGGGGAAAAAACTAAACTAAATTTTAATGAAAAAAATCAAAAATGGGAAAAAGCTTTGGACAAATCTTTGTCTGGTGAAATTCAAGTAAAAGTAATAGTAGAAAGTACTATTAATGAATTCATAATCAAGATAAAATCTGGAATTTCAGAGGAGGACTTGTTTTGATGGAGACCTTAGACGATAAAATAAAAAGAATTTTTCCTGATGAATCTGTTATCAAGATTCCTCAAAATTATAGTGTTTTCGCGGGTAAAAATTTACCTTCCTTCATAAAAGATTACTTAATTAAACGTTTTACAGATAGTTATGGTAACTTAGACCGTAATGGTATATTCAAATTTCTTGATGAACATATTCCTAGTAAAGACAACAATCTAAAAAATCGTTTAAGAACTTATAGGGAAGAGGTTACAGTTTTAGCAAGAATAATAGTTGAGACTGATTTGAAAAATGACAGGTTGTTATTTTCAATTCCAGATTTGGGGATTAAGCCTAATGAGGGTAGGATTCCTGAACGTATCGCAAAAAAACATAAGGAGTTAAAGGATGGAGAAATTTGGGGAGTTATTACTTTGATTTACCAACCCCCGGTTGACAGAGAGAAAGGTTATGTTGAACTAGTTAATTTTAAACCCTTCAAACCATATAAAGTTGATTTAGAATACTTTACATCTGCAAGAAGTGAATTTTCCAATTTTGAGTGGATTGATTTATTGATTCGCTCAATGGAATATAACCCTGATGGCTTCGATTCAATCTCACAAAAGTTGATGTTTTTAAGTAGATTATTAGTATTTGTTGAACCGAGATTAAATTTGATTGAATTGGCACCAAAAGGTACGGGTAAATCATATGTGTTTGGTAACCTTAGCAAATATGGTTGGCTTATCAGTGGTGGTATAGTTTCCAGAGCTAAGTTGTTCTATGATATGCAGAAAAAGTCAATGGGTTTGGTTACTTTATATGATTTCATTACATTGGATGAAATTCAAACAATTAGATTTTCAGATTCAGCTGAATTAAGAGCAGCTCTGAAGAGTTATTTAGAGCAAGGTTATACTAATATTATGGGTGTACGAGTAGAGTCATTAGCAGGTTTCCTAATTATGGGTAATATTTCTCTATCAATGGATAATAAACCCATTGGAAACAAATACTTTTTTGAACTACCAGAAACATTTAGAGAGTCTGCATTGTTGGAAAGGTTTCATGGATTCATAGAAGGATGGCGTTTGCCAAGATTTAATACTAGCTTATCTGTTCAAGGTTATACACTGAATGTTGAATATTTTTCAGAAATTTTGCACGAGCTTAGAAACGTTTCTATATATGCAACCATTGTTGACGATTTAATTAATGTACCACCAAAATCTGATGGACGACACATAACCGCAATTAAAAGAATGGCAACAGCTTATTTGAAATTATTATTTCCAAATGTAAAGAATACAAATGACATAACTAAGGAAGATTTCAAGAATTATTGCTTACAACCTGCTATTGAAAAACGAAAAATAATATTAGAACAACTAAGGCTAATTGACCCTGAATATAGTCAAGAGAAGTACAATATTCCTGATTTGAAAATAAAATAAACCCAAAAGCAGATATAATTATTAAAGTATTTATTCAGAAAAAAAACACAACATTTGATTTTTGTAAAGACACAAGTGGTAATAAACCTTGACGAAATAGTTCAAAACATTGTTTTTTCACGAAAATAATTAAATAGAAATTTGTCTTCCTGAAAAGACTACGAATGTAAATAAAATAAAGTGGTTCAATCGAATTCGGTGCTTCTATCAACATTTGTGCTTGGTTGGGAATGTATCATTCGAAATATGGCGAAGGGAAATTACCTACACCAGCAGAAATTGAGTCGGACAGGGAATTCATACAAGAATTATAAAGATTGACAAATTCGTTTGGCATTTGAATAATAAAACTAGATGTTGAAGATCCTGATTCATGTGAAATATTATATCCTGCAAAAGAAAAAGGGTTTGTAGATATTGAAACCATGAATAAATTTGCCCAAATTAATCCAAATTTTAATGATTTTTTTATGCGTATCAAGATTGATTTAACGAGTAAGAAAATTAAAAAAGAAAAACATGACAAGATATTTGATATCTAGGAGTTAAAAAATAAAAAAGGAATGTAAGAAATTATGCAAACCTTACCAAACAAGCGGCTATACGCCATTAAAACTGCGCATAGTAGCATTGTTATAATTCAATACCCATCCCGGTCCATCTTTTTCGTGTGTAGTATTGGGGCTATTCATTAATTTTAATACCTTAGTGGGTGGTGCAACGGTGAAAATATGTAATGTTATCCTTTAATAACTCCGATTGGCTTGGTTTTTGCCACAACTTTTGCAATTCCTAATTTTTCGACGACTTCGACTACCGCATTGACATCTTTATATGCTTCGGGCGCTTCTTCGGGCAAGTCCGAAATACTTTTTGCTTCGACAATGATTCCCTTGCTTTCTAAAAGATTTAGCAGTTCGTGGCCTGTGGATAGTTTCTTGGCTTGCGAACGACTAAGTTGACGCCCTGCACCATGACAGCAACTGGCAAATGAAAGTTCGGATGCTTTCGGCTGAGCAACAAGAATATAAGATTCGGTACCCATTGAACCAGGAACCAATATGGGTTGCCCAATTTCTCGGTAAATTCCTTTGATTGAATTAGGTGGGAAAGCTCTTGTGGCTCCTTTACGGTGGACTAAAACCTTTTTCTTTTTGCCGTCAATCTCTTGGGTCTCCAACTTTGCTATGTTATGAGCCACATCGTAAAGCAAACGAAAATCGGGCTTCTTTATCTTTTTTGTGAATTTATCGAATATTTTGCCGATTTGATGCATAATTAATTGCCGATTTACAAAAGCATAATTTGCAGCTGCATTCATAGCATAGAAATACTGTTTACCTTCTTTCGAATCGAATGGGGCACAAGCAAGACCTCTATCAACAAGTTCGATTCCGTATCGATTTGCAACCTGTTGGAATTGCTTGGCAAAATCGGCGCAAATTTGATGTCCAAAGCCCCGAGAGCCCGTGTGAATCCAAACCACAATTTGATTTGGGAAAAGACCAAACTGTTTGGCAATTTCATTGTCGAATATTTTAGTTATCTTGCCAATTTCAATAAAATGATTTCCGGAGCCAAGGCTGCCGATTTCCAAAATACCTCTTTCGATTGCTCTTTCAGAAACCCCAGATAGGTCATCGACAGGAAGCGTGCCTGAATCCTCAATGCTTTGAGCATCAATTTCTGTGGCGTAGCCATTTTCAATTGCCCATTCAATTCCGTTAAATATTAGTTTTTTAAATTCCTTCCCTGAAATTTTCAGAAGAGACCCTTTACCTGTTCCTAATGGAATTTGATTGTAAATTTCTTTGATTATTTGGGGTAGGTGAGGATTAATTTCTTTGAAGTTCCATTTTGTTGTTGCCAAACGAATGCCACAGTTAATATCGTAACCCACACCCCCGGGCGAAATTATTCCATCCTTTGGGTCAAATGCTGCTACGCCACCAATCGGAAAGCCATAGCCCTGATGCATATCAGGAAGGGCAAGCGAGTATTTAATAATTCCAGGCAATGTAGCAATATTAATCAGCTGATTTAATGTTCCATCGGATTTTAATGATTCTATCTGTTGTGGATTTGCATAGAATCGAGCAGGTACATTCATCTTTTTGAATTGCTTTGGAATTTCGAAAATGAACTCGTCTATTTGATTTATTTCCATTTGAGTTGTCATATTACATATCGAATGTTATTTGACATAAGTATAAGTTATGATATTTATTTATTTTTAAATTATGATAAGTACACGATTTTATTTCAAAAGTAATATCATCTATTTGTATATAATTTATTTTAGCTTTTAGACTTAAGTTGTTTATTTTAGGTTCAATATTTATTATTAAATTTCCATTTTCTAACAAAAAAATAACCTCATTTAGCCAATCAACTAATAAACTTTCTAAATCAATAGAAGATAACTCTATTATTTTTTTTGAAGATAAAAGATTTTCTTTAATATTAAATTTAATATTAGATAAAAGAGCTAATGTTGCATCACGAAATAGATTATTTAAGTTATTTGAAATAACTACAAAAGAAATATCCGCAGTATGCGGAACTTCGCAAAACATATCATTTTTGCTTAATAAAGTGTTCAATCGATTCAATAAAATAGTCTAAATCGGTTGGTTTTGTGTAAATGTGCGGTGTAATTCTTACGCCAATAATGTTTTCCCAGGTGATTGCAGTTGTGAATATTTTCTTTTTATCGAAAAGCCAATTGCTTATCTCATCGGGTTTTGTGCCATCGATTGAAAATAAGCCTAAACCACAGGAGAATTCATCTCTATCGGGTGTTAATAATTTAACACGTGGTAATTGTGAAATTTTACTCATCCAATACCTTCGAAGATAACGCAATCTATTCTCTTTTCTTTGGATGCCAATAATTTCGTGAAAATTTATGGCTTCGTTGATAGCCATTTCGGCAGGAAAAGAGCGTGTTCCCAATGATTCGAATTTACGAATGTCAGGTGAAAAAGGTTTATCATTTGGATGTAGGGGAGCAATACTTTGGATAAGTTCCTTTCTAACATAAAGCATACCGGTACCGAAAGGAGCACAAAGCCATTTATGAAGGCTTGTTGCCAGGAAATCGCAATTTAAGTCTGAAATTTTGAAGTCGATATGTGCAAAAGTATGAGCAGCGTCAACCAGAACCAAAATTCCTCGCTTTTTGGCTTCCGCTGCAATTTCTTTGACAGGAAGGATTTGACCATTCCAGTTAATCATATGAGTTAAATTTACCACTCTTGTTTTGCTTGTAAATGCCGAAACATACGAGTCAATAAGGTATGTTTTGTTTTCGGAAGGGAGTCTTAAATCCACCCACACGAGCTTAATTTTGTCTCGCATTTCTCGGTATTTCCAAGAGTTAATTACATTGGGATAATCTTGTTTTGCAAGAACAACTTCATCGCCAGCTTTTAAATCGAGACCGAAGATAATTGTGTTCATCCCTTCGGTAGTGTTTCGATTGATTGCAACTTCATCGGGTTCGGCGCCCAAAAGATTTGCAAGTCTTGTTCGGAGTGGTTCGCGTCCTTGGTCAAGTATTCTCCACATATAATATGCTGGTCCTTCGTTAGCTATTCTGTTGTATTTTTCGAAAGTCTTTTGAACTATTTCCGGTTGTGGCGAAACACCCCCATTATTTAGGTTAAGTATTGACTTTGAGGTAGTAAAGGAGAGATTAATCCAATTCCAAAAATCTTCATCATCGAGCTTTGAGTTTGAAAGAAAACTCAGGTCGTTGGCAATTTGTTTGGAAAATAATTTGGGAAGTAGTCCAGAAGGCAATAATGCACTTGCAAGACCTATTGTTTTTAGCAGTTTTCTTCGTGTTTGATTTAAAAAAGCCTTCATAACAGATTATGCTTTATTAATTTGCTAAATTTAAAAAAGTAATTTATGAAAAATTTTGATTTAATAATAATTCATTATCAAAACCCCCAATATACTATTGAAGCAATTAATAGTGCCTTAGTAAATACGGTTCAGCCAGAGCAAATTTTGGTTATCGTAAATGGAAGCCAAAATGTGCCAGAATTTGATTCTTTAAAGTATATACCAAATCTGAAAATTATTCACACGGGTGAAAATTTAGGTTATGCAAAAGCATTGAATTTTGCGTTTAAATTTACTCGAAGTGAAATTGTCATCTTCTCGAATAACGATGTCATTTATTCAAAAGATTTATTCGAAAAGATATTGATATGTTATGAATCTCGGTTGGATATAGGGGTTATTGGTGTAATGCAAAAATATCCCGATGGAGAATTTCAACATTGTTTTGGTAATTCATTGAATTTATTCTGGGCAGTGCTTAACATTTTTTTTCTTAATAAGTTCTATAGAAGAATTGCTATTTTTCTTCATAAGTTAAAAATTGTTGAGAGCATCAATGTTGGGTGGTTGGACGGAGCTTTTTTAGCAGTTAATAGAAAAGCATTTTTGGATGTAGATGGCTTTGACGAGAACTTTTTCTTTTATTCGGAAGATACAGACTTTAGCTTTCGAGTGAGGCAAAAGGGATGGAATGCGGTTCTATTGTTAAATACGTCGTTCGTTCATTACCGAGGTCAAGCCAAAAGAGGAAAAAGTGGATTAGACCCAGCGAGGATAAAACTTTTCAATAGTAGTTTGGTGAAGTTATTTATTAAACATCTCGGATATCGAAAAGGGAAAATCTATTTCTTTTTGGAAATGTTACAATATTTTCGAAATCATATTATTTACGGTTTTTTAAATTTTTTCTTTCCAAATCAAAAATATCGTAAATCCAGTTACGAAAATAAAATAATTTACAAAGAAATGTTAAATAGCCTAAAAAAGTGGGAAACAACAGAATAGTTTTTGTCTGAAAAAAATAAATTTTATTTTTTTAATTTTGTAAGCCCTTTTAGGGCAAATATTGTTTGTTTATTAGGAGTGAACTATGGCTTTAAAAATCACAGAAGAATGCATCAACTGTGGTGCTTGCGAACCAGAATGCCCTGTAAATGCAATTTCGCAAGGACCGGATATTTATGTGATTGACCCGAATGTTTGTGTTGAATGTAAGGGTCATTACGACGAGCCACAATGTCAAGCAGTTTGCCCAATTGACAATTGTATTGTTCCTGCTTAATTTTTTTTAAGATAACTCCCAACTAAACTGCCCAAAGTTTTCCCTTTGGGCAGTTTCTTTTTTAAACTTTTTTTTCCAATTTTCGTCTAATCTAATTGAAATTGAGGTGTGTTTATGCGAAATTATTTAAGTTTAATCTTCTTGTTTTTCTTTTTGCCAATAGCTTCATTCTCTCAGTTTGGCAAAAATAAGATGCAATACCAAGATTTTCATTGGAAATATATTCAAACCCCGCATTTCGATATTTACTTTCACGATGATAGCAGGATATTGGCGAATTTTACAGCACAAGTTGCCGAAAATGCTCTTTCTTCAATACAAAAAACATTGAGATACAAGATTAGTCGCCGTATTCCGATTATTGTTTATAATAGTCATAATCAATTCCAGCAAACAAATGTTATCAATATGTTTTTGCCACGAGGTATTGGTGGTGTAACGGAACTTTTCAAAAATCGTGTTGTTGTGCCGTTTCAAGGTGATTATGAACAATTTAGGCACGTCATTCACCACGAATTAGTTCACGGTGTCATTAACGAAATGTTTTATGGTGGGACTTTTCAGTCAGCAATATCAAGAGGCAATTTGGTCGAAATACCCATTTGGATGAATGAAGGACTTTGCGAATGGGAAAGTATTGGTGGGTTGGACATTCTAACTGATGTATTTATTCGTGATTTGATTTTAAGTGAGAATTTGCCCGATTTAAGGTATTTGGATGGATATCTTGCATATCGTGGTGGACAGGCATTTTGGTGGTATGTTTCCGAAAAGTATGGAGCGTATAAAATTTCGGAACTACTTACAAAACTTCGTTCCACAGGAAGTTTAGAAAATGCCTTCAAAAGCACTTTTAATACGAAATTCGAGGATTTTTCCGAAGAATGGAGATTGTATTTAAAAAAATATTACTATCCTGATATTGAAAAATTCCAATACCCATCGGATTTTGCTATTAGACTAACTAATCATCAAAAGGAGGGCAATTTTTACAATACCTCTCCTGCTTTTTCGCCAAACACAAATAAAGTTGCATATATTTCAGACCGAGATGGGCTATTTTCCCTTTTTCTTATGGACTTGGACAAAGATAACAAGACCGAGGAACTGGTTCGAAGTTTTCGTCAACAAGACTTCGAAGAATTAAATGTTTTGACCCCTGGAATTTCCTGGAGCCCCGATGGGAAGTTTTTAGCAGTGTCGGCAAAATTTCGTGGCGAAGATGTAATTTATATTGTCGATGTTGCAACGAAAAAATACCAAAAAATAAAATTAGGTTTTAATCAATTAACAACTGTTTCCTGGTCGCCAAATGGCGAAGAAATTGTTTTTTCTGCTACTTCATTCGATAAAACCGACCTAAATATTTACAATATGAAAAGTAAGCAAATTAAAAGGTTGATGGAAGATTATTTTTACGATGAATATCCTGTTTGGTCACCCGATGGCACAAAGATTTATTTCATCTCCGATAGGGAAGACAACGTTAATACTGTTGAAGCCAAAGAAGTTTTACCTTGGAAAATTGCTTCGGGGTCGAGGGATATTTTTGAGTATGATTTAAAATCAAAATCAATTCGTAGGTTAACTTTTTCGCCAAAGTTTGCAAAAACAAGTTTAGCGGTTGACCGAGAAGGTCGAAATTTATTCTTCATCAGTGACGAAAATGGTATTGGAAACATCTATCGCTTGGACTTAAGTTCACTCCAAATAACCCCAGTAACCAATTCGCTCTCCAATATTACTCACATTTCGATTTCATCGGCAACAAACGATATTGTTTTTTCTGCCCTATCGAATGGTGGGTTCGATTTGTTTTTGTTGAAAAGCACGCAAGTTGAAAAGAATAAGTTCGATTCTCTACCAAAAACTAAACTTCGCATCAGCACTTTACTGAATGATATTGAAATTGCAAAAGACGATGAAAATATTGTGAGGGACGCTGTTGTTGAAGCACAAGACACGGTTAGTTATGGTGGCTTTTTTGTTGATTTTTCCCGACAATCGATGGTAAAACCTTCGCAAGACGTTTCTATGGTTGAATCTGAATTTAGAAAGTTTTCATTGGATACGTTATTAATAGATTATGAATATAAAATCAAATTTACTCCCGATATTATTCTGGGTAATCCTTCATATAATTCATTTTGGGGTTATCAAGGGATTGCACAAATGTTGTTCAGCGATATTTTGGGAGACCATCAGATTTATTTAGAAGCAAATCTTTGGGTCGATTTAAAAAATAGTAATTTCTTTGTTCAATACTCATATTTGCCAAATATTATTGATTACAACTTTTATGCATATCATAGCTCGTTGTTTTTCTTCGCATATTATAATAATTCCTATGATTGGTATCGATTAAGGAATTATGGTGTCGGGGTAAATGCATCATATCCAATGAGTATGTTTCGAAGAATTGAATTTAATTTGAATTTTTTCAATGCTTTGCGTGAAAATACTACAAATCCATACGAACCAACTTTAAGCCGAACTATTCTATTTCCCGAACTTAGGTATGTCTATGATGATGTATTATATGGGAGTTTTGCGCCTGTCCGAGGCACACGTTATTATGTCGAATTCAAAGCATTACCTAAATTGTTTTCAAGTTCTATTAACTTTTACACACTGAAATTTGACTTTCGTCGATACTTTGATTTTGGATACTTTCTCAAATTTGCATTCCGAGGGACAGGGGCTAAAAGTTTTGGACCCGACGCACAGAAATTCTTTCTTGGTGGAACAGAAAATTGGATTAACTATTCAATAAAGAATGACAGATTAATTTTCGAAAACCCCGAAGATTTTGCTTTTATGGAACTTATCACTCCATTGCGAGGTTGGAGCTACGCAGAAATTGTGGGTACACAATATTTTGCAACAAATTGGGAATTTAGATTTCCTTTGTTTACTGCACTTTTGCCAGGTCCGGTTCCAATATTATTTAATGATATTTTAGGTGTTGCATTTTTTGACCTTGGTGGGGCTTGGAGTGGCGATTTAAAGGACTTCAAAGCAACTA
>FWWL01004698.1_pt1 | contig 22516 bp, 16 predicted proteins | sample 2228331 | NCBI WGS metagenome assembly FWWL01 (sample SAMEA103939775, study PRJEB20133) | metagenome | reverse complement strand
GCATTCCTCGCAGGAGGCCGGCGACAGCGGCGGCAGGTCTCCGGCGTGCAGCCTGCAGAGCAGCTCCGCCACGTCGCCCGCGGCGATGAGGTTGTCCCTGCCCTGCGCCCGCGCCTCCATATCGAACAGCCGCCGCTGCAGCCTGATGCGCCGGAAGCCATTCGACTCCAGGAACCCCTCGATGAACGGCACCCCCAGGCGGTCGATGAGCATGTTCGTGGCGGTGTTGTCGCTGACCACGATCATCAGGCGCGCAAGGTCCTCGAGAGTCAGCGGTAGTCCGGGATGCAGCTCGAGCAGCACTCCGGACCCGCCCACCACATCCTCCGCCCGCAGCTCCCGCACCTCGTCCAGCGAGACCAGACCCGTGTCGCGCGCGGCGTAAAGGGCCGCCAGGAGAGGGACCTTGATGACGCTGGCGGCGGGGAACAGCTCGTCCGCATCCAACTCCACCCGCTCGCCGGAGTCGCAGCTGACGGCCGCCACCGCCCATCGGCCGCCGGCCAGTCTGGCCTCCCTCTGGATGGCGGTCAGCAGGAGCTGCGTCTCCGTCCGCCCGTCCCCGCCCGCGACGGCGGCAGCGCGTTCATCGCTCATTGGTGGCCCTCCCCAGGCTCTGCTCGGCGAACTGGCGCCAGTCGCTGTCGGGCCAGGCCTGCAGGAACCGCTTGAACGTCTGCGCGGCGAGGTCCGGCCTGCGAAGGCGCGTGAGCTGGATCTCCCCGATGCGAAGCGCCGCGACCTCGGCCTCCGCGGTCCGCCTCCCCGAGCGGACCAGCAGCTCCAGCTCGCTGAGCGCCTCCTCGTACTCCCCCATCTCCTCCAGCACGCACCCCATCCGGAACTGCAGGCGGCTCTCCAGAGGAGTCTCGGGCCATACGGAGCGCAGCTCCCGCAGCCTCTCGACGGCCAGGTCGCGGCGGTTCTCCTTCAGATACAGCTCCAGCGCCTTCTCGTAGTAGGGCAGAGACTGCTCCGGGTCGTCGAGGAGCATCCAGGTGCGCCCGAGCTCTGCGTAGGCGAAGGGATCCTCGGGGTCCACGGTCAGCAGTTCCTCGAAGTCCCGCGCCACTTCCAGAAGAGTCCCGCGGCGGAGCCTGTCCTGGGCGTCGGAGAGGAGGTACTCCTTCTGCGCCTCGAGCCCGAGCTGGCTCAGCTGGGCGAAGCCCATCCCGAAGATGAAGCCGCCCAGGTGAGCCCAGTAGCCCACCTGCGACAGGTCGAGATGCAGCCATCCGATGGTCAGCGAGGGAGCGTACAGGCCCACGATGCCCAGAACCACCTGCGTGACGAGCCAGCCCAGAAGCACGATGGAGGCCGGAAGCCGGACCGGACCGATCTCGAACCGGTCCATGTAAAACCGGATGGCGTAGACGCCCATGACGCCCGCGATGGCTCCGGACGCGCCCAGCGCGTGCTGCATCCGCGCCTCCGGCGGCATGAACGCGAAGACGATGGACAGGTGCATCACGCTGGCGGCAAACCCGCTGCCGATGTAGAAAAGGAAGAACTCGACGCTTCCCAGCGCCTTCTCGACCCTGCGCCCGAACAGGTACAGGAAGAACAGGTTCAGAGCGAGGTGCGGGACGGAGGCGTGCAGGAAGGTGGACGTGAACATCTGCATGAGTCCGGCGCGGCCGGGCACCAGCGCCCAGTCCCGGTAGATCTCCTCCCGGATGGTGCCGATGAGCGCCAGATACAGCAGAAGGTTGAACCCGATGAGCGAATAGGTCGCCACCGGGAAGTCTCTGTCACCGAGTATCCTGCGCATCGCCTTTCAGGCGGTCTCTTCCTTCCCCCTGGCCCGTGCGGCCTTCATCGCACGGGCGCTGATATTCCATTATAACAGGCCGGGGCCTCCCGGCGGAAGCGCATTCCGCAAGACCCGGCACGGACAGGCGTCAGCGCCAGGGCTCGCTGTCGAAGCGCCGGATGCAGACTTCGTCGGAGACCGCCGCGCCCTCCTGCAGGGCGCAGAAGACGATGGCGTCCGCCACCTCCTCCGGAGTCATCCAGAGCGAAGGGTCGTCGTTGCGCGACTCCCTGAGCTCCGCCGACAGGTCGGTCAGCACGCCCCCGGGAGACACCAGGTGCACCCGGATGCCCAGCGGCTGCCCCTCGATGGCCATGACCTTGGTCAGGCCGGCCAGACCATGCTTGGACGCGCAGTAAGCTCCCTGCTCCGGGTAACCCCGGCGGCCTGCCAGCGAGCCCACGTTGATGATGCGGCCCGGACGCTGCTTCATCCGGCGCATCGCCTCGCGCGCCACGATGAACGCCCCGGTCAGATTGACGTCCAGCACCGCGCGCCACTCCTCCAGCGACGTCTCCGCAAGAGGCCTGAGCAGGAGGGAGCCGGCGTTGTTCACCACGATGTCCACCGGGCCCAGCGCCTGTTCGACGGCGTCGAACGCCGCCGCCACCTGCTCCTCCGAGCGCACGTCGCACACCACGGGGAGCGCCCGTCCCCCGCCGGCGAGGATGGCCTGGGCGACCGCCTCGACATCCTCCCGCGTGCGGGCGAGCACCCCCACCGCGGCGTTTCGCGCCGCGAGGGCGGTCGCCGCGGCCCGGCCGATGCCGCGGCCGCCTCCCGTGACCAGCGCAACCTTACCCGTCAGACTCACAGCGTGCCTCCCTGTCCGATGCCGCCGCTTCTCAGCCGGTAGAGCGTCTCTCCGGCCTTCGGCACATACAGGATGCCCTCATCCTCCCGTCCCTGATACTCCTCCACCCGGACGCCCGAGGGGTCCATATAGCCCAGGTTCACCCTCCGGCAGCGCTCCTCCGGGATGCCGGTGGCGAGGATGACTTCTATCCGGGGGGTCTCGACGCCGTCCTCGAAGCGCCCGACCCCCTTCACGTGGGTGGAGTGCGCCAGCACGCCCCAGGGGTAGTAGCGGAACCTGTCCCACTGGCGCACGAAATAGTCGCGGACGTGGTAGCCCACCTCGTCCAGGATGCGCCCGTGGGTGTAGGACACCTCCGTGATGTGCGGGGCGTAGATGATGAGCCGTCCCCCGTCCGCCACCACCGGCTCCAGCTTGTACATGCACTTCCCGCCCACCCACAGGTCGTCGTACATCGGCGGAGCGCAGGAGAGCACCGTGTGGAACGGCCGCTCCACGTACCGGACATGCAGCCTGGCGGAGAGGTCGGCCGCCCTGGACCACGCCTCCTCCACCGGCCCGCAGAAGAGCCCCGCCAGCCCTTCCCCGCTCACCACCATCGCAAGGCAGGTGCGGGGGGTGGGGACGAGGCGCGCCGCCGCCTCAATGACGTCGCGGACGGGGGTGTGCTTGACCCCGATGATGCACGGATTGGTGATGAGCGCTCCCAGCCAGTGGAAAAAATCCAGGATCTCCCGTCCGGCCAGTCCGGGGAACAGATACTTGCTCCCGCCCGAGAACCCGACCACCTCGTGCGGGAAGACCGGCCCGATGATGAGCAGATGGTCGTAGTCCAGGACCATCCGGTTCACCGGCACCTTCACGCGCAGGCGGAGCAGTCCGGAAGAAAGGCGGCCGGTCTCGTCCTCGGAGAGCTCGCCCACCACGGCAAGCTGGTCCGGGTCGTTCCAGCAGTGGTTGAAGAAGCGCGTCTTCGGGAAGTCGCGCTCGTGCTCCGCCGGGGTGATGCCGACGCGCCGGTATATCTGCTCCATCGGCAGCGGATGGTGCGTCCCCAGCGCCACCACCACATCCAGCGCCTCGACTCGGGGAGCCAGCAGACGGTAGACCGTCCGGAACATCAGGTCGACCGGGGCCGTGCGGGTGTGGTCGGGGATGACGGCCAGCACCCGCCGCCCGTCCACCGGCGTCCGCTCCAGGCCCTCCGCGCAGATGCGCTCCACATCCGCAGCCGTGAGCAGCCGGTCCACGCTCCCCTCGCCCGCCACGCCGAGCTCCACGGTTCGGGCCATCAGACCCCCGAGAAGGCCGAGAAGCCGCCGTCCACGGGCACCACGATGCCCGTGACGAACCGGGAGGCATCCGACGCGAGCCAGACAGCCGCGCCGATGAGCTCGTCCGCCTCCCCGAACCGTCCCATCGGAGTGTGCTCCACGATCGTCCGTCCGCGCGCCGTGAGCTCCCCCGTCTTCTCATCCAGAAGGAGGAAGCGGTTCTGCTCGGTCAGGAAGAACCCCGGAGCGATGGCGTTCACCCGCACGCCGGAGTAGCCGTTCTTCGCCAGATGCACCGCCAGCCACTGCGTGAAGCTGTTCACCGCGGCCTTCGCCGCGGAGTATCCGATGACGCGGGTGAGCGGGCGGATGGAGGACATCGACGAGATGTTGATGATGCTGCCGCGCCCGGCCCTGGCCATCTCCCGCCCGAAAACCTGGCACGGAAGGATGGCCCCCCCGAAGAAGTTCAGGTCCATCACCTGCCTGAGCGCCTCCGGGCTGAGGCTGAAGAAGCCGTCCGGCTCCATGACCGTGGCATCAGGCCGGTTGCCGCCCACCGCGTTGACCAGGACGTCCACCTGACCGAAGTCCTCCATCACCCGGGCGGCCAGCTCCCGGACCGCCTCCGGGTCGGTGGTGTCGGCGCTGTATCCGCGCGCCTCGATGCCCCTGGCGCGCAGAGCCTCGGCCTCCGCCAGGTTCTTCTCCAGCGAACGGCTGGCCACGGCGACGCGCGCCCCGGCCTCTCCCAGCCCGCGCGCGATGGCCGACCCCAGCACTCCCGCGCCGCCCAGCACGACGGCCGTCCGGGACTTCAACGAGAATAGCTCCACTGAGTCTGCATCTCCCCTGCCGGGACCGTCCGGGCCCCGGTCCGAAGCATCCTTCCTCCGCAGCAGCCCCGATTCCTGCCGCAGGAGGGAGGGCCGGCGCCTGTCGAACCAGTCGCCGGGGAGAACCCCGCAGGAGGCATCGGGATGGGGCCCATGACCAGAAGAGAGTTCATCGCCGCGGCCGCTGCGGCCGCGGGAGCCGCAGCGCTGCACCGGAGCGCCGGGGCCGCCGGCGAATACAGGATCGCCCGGGTCGAGACCTTCCCGCTCAGCTATCCCACCGTGGGACGCTTCAAGTTCTTCGAGGACGCGCGGGGCCGTCCCACGGGTCGGCAGACCGTGCTGGTGCGCATCACGACGGAGGACGGCGCATCCGGATGGGGCCAGTCCGTTCCCATCCCCCGTTGGAGCTACGAGACCCTGGAAACGGTGCAGACCACCATCGAGAAGCACCTTGCGCCGGTGCTGGTGGGGAGGGACCCGTTCGACATCGAGGGCATCCACGCGGAGATGAACCGCGCCATCGCCCCTTCCTTCTCCACCGGACAGCCCATCTGCAAGGCGGGGATAGACCTGGCGCTCTTCGACCTGACGGGCCGCATCCTGGGGCAGTCCGCGGCACGGCGGTGGAAGCGGGAGGGCATCGGGAGAATCACGCTGAGCTGGACGCTGAACCCCCTGAGCATCCGGGATGTGGAAGGGCTCATCGAGCAGGGCCGCGAGAAGGGCTACCGCAACTTCAACATCAAGGTGGCCCCCGACCTGGCGTTCGACCTGGAACTTGCGCGCGAAGTGAAGCGGCTGGCTCCGGAAGGGTTCCTGTGGGCGGACGCCAACGGCGGGTACGACGAGGAGACGGCCCTCGCGGCCGCTCCGAAGCTGGCGGAGACCGGCGTGGCCGTGCTGGAGCAGCCCCTCCCGGCGAACCGCATCACCGGGTATCAGAAGCTGGTCCGCCAAAAGGCGCTTCCCATCATCATGGACGAAGGGGTGGTGTCGTCGGCGGACCTCGAGGAGTTCATCCGGCTGAAGGCGCTGGACGGGGTGGCCATGAAGCCCGCCCGCTGCGCCGGGCTCACGGACGCCCGGCGGCAGGTGGAGCTGCTGGAAGAGAACGGCCTGATGTTCCTGGGAAGCGGCCTGACCGACCCGGACGTGTCGCTTGCGGCGTCTCTGGTCCTGTACGGCGCGTATTCGCTGAAATACCCCGCCGCGCTGAACGGACCACAGTTCCTGGAGGGCACCAGCATCCTGAAGCAGCCGCTGACCCCGGAGGACGGCCAGCTTGCGGTGCCGGACGGCCCGGGGCTTGGGGTGGAGGTTGACGAGGAGAAGCTTCGCGCTCTTGCGTCGGGACAGCAGGTCTGAGCCGGACAACGGCGACGGGCGCCACGCAGCCTTGAAAGTGCAGGACCTCCGCGGCGCTCGCGGAGGCCCGGGTCCCGGGAAGAGGCCGGGAGCCTTCTCTCAGTGGACGGTGACCGGCACGGCGGGTTTCAGGAGCAGGCACGGCCGGAGGAGCGCGCCGTCCGCCTCGCAGGACGAGATGCCCGTCACCGTCACGACCTTCCCCTGCATCTGAGCGGATATGGACGGGTCGCCGCCCACGGAGACGCACCGGAAAGGGCTTGACTGAAGATGATAAAATTCCTGTTCTTCGACTGCCACGAGACGGAGACCGTCGAGGGCTTCCGGAGGGTGCCGCAGCAGCCCGCCAAGCACCCCGGGCCCCTGATGCTTGCGGACCGCCCGTGGGAGAACAACAACATGCAGCTGTACGGGAGCGTGGCAAGACCGGCGGGCGGGCCGTTCCAGCTCTGGTACACCGTGGTCCAGCCGCCGTGGAAGATGCTGCTGGCCTACGCCGAGAGCGAAGACGGACTCCACTGGCGGAAGCCGGAGCTGGACATCTTCGAACACGAGGGACGAAAGACGAACATCGTCCTTGCCCGCGACCCCCACGGCCCCGCGGTCATCTGCGACGAGCAGGACCCCCGGGAATCCTGGCGCTACAAGATGCTCTGCGGCGCCGGTCCGTCCCACGCCATCTGCGCCTTCCGCAGCGCGGACGGCATCCACTGGGAGGCGGTGAGGCGGTTCCCCGTCCTGCCCACCAATCCGGACTGTCCGATGGGTCTGCTGCGGACTCCCGACGGCCGCTTCGCGGCTCTGCACCGGGTGGACGGCTACGGCCGGCGCGTGTTCCGGAGCGAGTCCTGGGACTTCGTGCACTGGAGCGGAGAACCGCGGATGATCCTGGAGCCGGACGCCGGAGACCCTCCCCAGACGCAGTTCTACGGGATGGGAGCCACGGCGTACGGGTGCTACGAGGTCGGCACGCTCTGGATATACCGGACCGAACCGGAAGACACCGGCATCGGGAAGATGCGGGGCATCCAGTTCCCGGAGCTGGTGTACGCCCGCGGCGGATACGCCTGGCACCGGGCCGCTCAGGGTGTCCCGTTCATCCCCAACGGCCAGGGCGGCGACTGGGACCGGGGCAACCTGCAGTGCGCCTCAGCGCCGCTTTTCCTGCCCGGCGAGATACGGTTCTACTATGCCGGGACCACGGCGCGCCATCAGGACAGCTGGGAACTGCAGCCGCAGCTGGCGGGACTCGGGATGGCCAGCCTGAAGCCGGACCGGTTCGTGGCGCTGGAGGCCGCAGACGAGGAGGCGGAGATGCTGACGGTGGCATTCCGGACGGAGGGCACCCGGCTCTGCGTCAACGCGAAGACGGCCGCAGACGGGTGGGTGAGGGTGGAGCTGATGGACCGCGCGGCCCAGCCGCTGCCCGGACACTCTCTGGAGGAGTGCCTGCCCCTGAGCGGGGACGGGACGGAGATGCCCGTGACCTGGAAGGGAGGAGAAGGCACGCTCCCGCCGCCCGGAGCTCTCATCCGTCTGCGCGTGAGGGCGCGAAGAGCGCAGGTGTTCTCTCTGTCCTGCTGCGTCCCGGAGGAAGCCGGGCGCTACTGGCTGTTCCGGGCGCCCCTGCTCTGAGCCTCCCGGGAGTCCCCAGCGCCGGACAACAGAGAGACATATCCGAACGCGGGAACGGTGATGCGGGTGTCGTAGCCCCACCCGGCCTTCACGGAGCCGCGCTCATGACCTGCCGATGAACCGCCAGAAGTTGCGCCCCAGCAGGTCCCGGCAGTCGCGCTCGATCTCGGCGTCGGTCACCTTCCATCCCAGCCCTTCCAGGGCCGCGTAGCGCTCCGCCAGCACCACCTCCGTGAAATGCCTGGCGTGCGTCCACTTGGGGATGACCTGCTCCATGACCCGCACATCCGAATGATGCGGGATGTGGCTGAACCCGAGCAGCTCCACGCGCATCCGGGTCATCTCGTCGATGAGATACGGGATGTTCAGGAACCACCAGCAGCCGAACGTCATCAGGTTCGGGAACTTGCGCGCCACCACGTTCAGCTCGTACTGGTTCTCGCGGGAGAGGACGGTCACCAGGAAGCGGAGCTTCGGATAGCGGGCCAGCAGCCTCTCCAGAGAGGAGAGGTCCGAGACGCCCACGGAGTCGCCGGCCAGCCGGAGGTCCGGGTTCACCTGACGGCGGCAGCCGGGCATTAGCGCCACCGGCAGGCCGCGCTCCTCCGCCACCACCAGCATGCCCTCCTCCAGCAGCCTGTTCAACCGGCTGCCGTCCGGATACCGCCAGCACGGGCTGAGCGAGAGCATCAGATACAGAGGCTCCATCCGGTCCACCCAGTGGTGCAGGAAGCGTCGGACCTCGGCGACGGTGCGGCCTCCGAGAGGGCCTTCGACGTCGTAGCCCCACTCCCGCAGCCGCGGATAGTTGGTGTCCCAGCTCAGGATGAGCGAGTCCAGGCGCAGGGCGGCGTGGAAGCGGGGTTCGATGCGCGGGCCGGACTCCCAGACACTCCGCTCGGCATCGTCGAAGGGGTCGTTCGTCATCACCAGCGATTCGAGCCCCGCGCACTCGAAGACGCGGTCCACGATGCCCTCCGGCGTCTGCGATGCGAAATACGCCCGGTAGGACTCCAGGTCGCGCGAGGAGGTGTCCAGCCCGAGCGCCCGGAGGATCTCCAGCAGCCCCTCCGCCGACGCGCTGACCGGGGAATGGTCCAGGAACAGCGTCTTCCAGACCAGGTCCGCCTGCTCCCTCCGGCCCATCTCCCAGAACTCCGCCGGGGTCACCTCACCCCACCGCAGCGTCTCGGCGATGAGATAATGATGGTTCAGGAGTTCATCGATGCCCCACAGCAGCAGGTCGCCGAACACAGGGGCGTAGACGTGGGTGTGGATGTCGGTGACGGGCGCGCGTTCCAGGGCAGAGCGCACGCGCTGGCGCATCTCGTTCAGGACTGCGGAATGCTCCATTGTGGATTCAGACGCTCCCGGAGAAAGAGTGACGGGGAGGCGGAGCCCCCCTGAAGGCTCCTTCCCTGCCGGAAGCCAGCAATCCTGCCCGGCCTGTCAGAACGGGGTCAGCCTCTTCGCGCGGCCGCCACCAGAGCCCGGAACAGCACCGCGAAGCCCTCCCGCACGGCGGCGTCCTTCCGGCGTTCCGGATGGAACTGGACGGCCAGACAGAACGGATGTCCGGGAAGCTCGAACGCCTCGATGATGCCGTCTTCGGCACAGGCGGCCGCCCGGAGGCCGGGCGCCAGTTCCGCCTCCGTCACCCCCTGATGGTGGTAGGTGTTCACCTCGTGCGCTCCCGGCCCGGCCAGTCCCGCGAAGAGAGTGCCGTCCGCAGAGCGGATGCGGTGCAGGGGGCAGGGGTCCGGGTCCTCGGGGTCCGAGCTTTCGGAAAGGACGCGGTGGACGACGGCGCTGCCCAGCGCCTGCGGGATGTCGCCGACGAGAGAGCCTCCCGCCGCGACGTTCAGAAGCTGGAATCCGCGGCAGATGCCGAGGACGGGCCGGCGCTCCTCGAGGGCGCGGCGCGCCAGGGGCAGTTCGAAGGCGTCCCTCGGCCCGTCCACCTCGATGCTGCACGCCTCGATGAGCTCCGCGTCCGAAAGATGGGCGTCCTGCGGCCGCCGGGGATACAGCGACGGGTGGATGTCCTTGCCGCCCGAGAAGAGCAGGGCGTCGCAGCTCGCGGCGATGGACGGGTCGGCGGGGGTGATGAAGACCGCCTCTCCTCCCGCCTCCTCCACGGCGCTACGGTAGTCTCCGCCGTGCTGCTCCACCCAGTCCGGAGCGGAGCCCGTCGTGATGCCGATGCGGGGTCTGTCGTCACTCATCCTGCCGTCCTGCTACCTCCCGCCGGGCGGCGGCCCGGCCGCCCGGGCGCACTCTGCCTCCTGCGGAGCGTTTTCGTCATTGTGGACACGCCGTGAGGCTTCTGCAACACACTCTATAATGGAGCCATGTTTCCCACGGATTTCGTGGAGATCATCAAGCCCGGACGCCTCAGCTACCCTGAGGGAACGGCCCTTCAGGAGAGGCTGGTCAGGGAGGTGCAGGCGGGAAGCCGGCCGGAGGCGCTGGTGCTGCTGGAGCACCCTCCCGTCATCACGCTGGGACGCGGATGGAAGCCGGAGCATCTCCTGCTGCCGCCCGCCGCGCTGGCCGCCCGCGGCATCGAGGTGCACGAATGCGCCCGGGGCGGCGACGTGACCTATCACGGGCCGGGGCAGACAGTGGGCTACCCGGTGCTTGACCTGGGCCGGCGCGGCCGCGACCTGCACGCCTACATCCGCTCGCTGGAGGAGGTCCTCATCCGCACCCTGGACGCCCTGGGCATCCGCGCGACGCGCCGGGAGGGACTGACCGGAGTGTGGGTCCCCGCCGACCGGCGCGGCCCCGCCCGGAAGATCGCCGCCATCGGCGTGCGGGTCCAGCGGTGGGTGACCAGCCACGGCTTCGCGTTGAACGTGGACCCGGACATGGAGCCCTTCGGACTCATCGTGCCGTGCGGACTGCACGGGCAGCCGGTCACGTCCATCGCGCTCGAGAAGGGGAGCGCTCCGCCCCCGGACGAGGTGCACGCCCTGCTGGAAGGCTGCTTCGAGGCGGTGTTCCGTACGCAGCTGCGTCCCGGGAGCACACCGCCCGGGACGCTCGAACCTCCGGGAGCCTGACACCCCCGAGCGTCCGCCTCAGGCGCTTATCTCCTGCATGACCTCTTCCGGGATGTCGAAGTTGGAGTAGACGTGCTGCACGTCGTCGTGGTCTTCGAGTTGGTCCATCAGGCGCAGCACCTGGGACGCCTCCTTGCCCTCCACCGAGACCGTGTTCTGAGGCACCATGGAGAGCTCGGCCATATTGAACGGGATTCCGGCGTCCGTGAGCGCCTGGCGGACGTCATGGAGCGCCTCCGGCGGGCAGACCACCTCGATGGTGTCGCCCTCGGTCTTCACGTCCTCGGCCCCGGCGTCCATGACGGCCATCAGCACGTCGTCTTCCGTCGCGGACTCCGCCGGGATGGAGACGATGCCCTTCGGCTGGAACAGCCAGGCCACGCACCCGCTTTCCCCCATGCTGCCGCCGCACTTGCTGAAGATGGCTCGAAGGTCCGCGACGGTGCGGTTGCGGTTGTCGGTGAGGCACTCCACGAGCACGGCCACGCCGCCCGGGCCGTATCCTTCGTAGGTGACCTCTTCGTAATGGGCTCCCTCGATCTCGCCCGTCCCGCGCTGGATGGCCCGCTTGATGTTGTCCTGGGGCATGCTGGCGTCGCGCGCCTTCTGGATGGCGATGCGCAGGCGGAGGTTGGTGTCCGGATTGCCGCCCCCGGCCTTCGCGGCCACGATGATCTCCCGCGCCAGCTTGGTGAAAATCTTGCCGCGCTCCGCATCCTGCTTGCCTTTGCGCAGCCGAATGTTATGCCACTTGGAATGACCGGACATCCGATCCGCCTTTCGTCTGAATCTGCAAGAACAGCCGCGGGAACGCGTCCGCAGAGAGGAAAGAGAGGGCTTTCGGACGCTTCCCGTCCTACCGGCTATTTTATCACCCGGAAAGCCCGGCGGTCAAATGCCGGCGCCCGCCCTCGCCAGCCACTCCCGCAGGCGGTCCGCCAGCCCGTCCGTGGTCGCCAGGGAATCCAGAGACTCCAGAGGATGCCACGCCACCTCTTCGGCGTCGCTGCCGCACCTCTCCCGCCCTCCGCGCACCCGGCAGAAGAAGTCCAGCAGCACGTAATGGAACTCCCGCCCGTCCGCTCCCGTGGTCAGGATCTCGCCCACCCCGGCCAGCTCGCCGGCCTCCACCTCGAGGCCCGTCTCTTCCAGGACCTCCCGCTCCACGGCCTCCCTGAGACGCTCCCCCCAGCGCAGCCTCCCGCCCGGCAGGCTCCAGAGGCCGCGGCCCGGCTCCTTCCCGCGCCTGACCAGCAGCACCTGACCGTCCCGGACGATGACCGCCCCTACTCCGATGGCGGGAGTCACCATTCGCGGAACCCGTTCGTGATGGGCAGGCGGCGGTCGCGTCCGAACGCCTTCGGGGAGATTTTGACCCCCGGCGGAGCCTGCCTGCGCTTGTACTCGCTGGTGTCCACCATCCGCACCACACGCCGCACCGTCTCCGCATCGAAGCCGCGCTCCACAATCTCCGCGACGCTGCGGTCCTCCTCCACGTACAGCTGCAGGATGCGGTCCAGCACATCGTAGGGAGGAAGGGAATCCGTGTCCTTCTGGTTCTCACGGAGCTCGGCGGACGGGGCCCGCTCGATGGTGGAGACGGGGATGACCTCGCCGTCCCGGTTGCGGTGGCGCGCCAGCTCCCACACCAGCGTCTTCGGCACGTCCTTCAGCACGGCGAACCCGCCGGCCATATCCCCGTAAAGCGTGGCGTATCCGCAGGCCATCTCGCTCTTGTTGCCCGTCGTGAGCACGAGGTGCCCCAGCTTGTTGGAGATGGCCATCAGCAGGTTCCCGCGTATCCTCGCCTGCAGGTTCTCCTCCGCCAGCCCGGAAGGCATCCCGGCAAACGGCGCGGCGAGCGTGTCGAGGTAGGAACGGAACACGTCCCCGATGGGCAGTTCCAGAAGCTCCGCCCCGAAGTTGCGCGCGAGCAGCACCGCGTCGGAGCGCGTCCCGGCGCTGCTGAACGGCCCGGGCATCGTCACTCCCAGCACCCGGTCCGGCCCCAGCGCATCGCAGGCGATGGCGAAGGTCAGGGCGCTGTCGATGCCGCCCGAGAGCCCCACCACGGCCTTCCGGAAGCCGTTCTTGCGCACGTAGTCGCGCGTCCCCGTGACCAGGGCGCAGTAGACCTCCTCCAGCTCCCCCAGCGGAGCGCACAAAAGCGATGCCGGGTCCAGGGGAGGACGGGAGCGGCGGGCGGGAGGCGGCTCCAGGACCGTCACCTCCACGCTCACGCCCGCTTCGGCCATCTCGAGCTTCTCGCGCCGGCGGCGCACGTCGCGGGCGCGCAGGTGGGCGACCTCTCCCGCATCCACGTCGCAGACCAGCAGCTGCTCCTCGAAGGCGCGGGCCCTCGCCAGGATGCGGGCGTCCGGCCCGGCGATGAACGACGACCCGTCGAAGACCAGTTCGTCCTGCCCTCCCACCGTGTTCACGTAGCACATCACGGCGGCGCAGTCCGAAGCCCTGGTGGCGACCATCCTCTCGCGCTCCCGGCTCTTCCCGCGATGATACGGGGAGGCGTTCAGCACAAGGACCAGCTCGGCCTCTCCCACCAGGGTCTGAGCGGCGGCCGGTCCGGCCGGATACCAGATGTCCTCGCAGATGCAGACTCCGAACCTGAGCCCTCCCAGTTCGCAGACCGACGTGCTGGTCCCCCGCTGGAAGTAGCGCTCCTCGTCGAACACGCCGTAGTTCGGCAGGTGATGCTTGCGGTGCACCGCGCGGACGGCGCCGTCCCGGATGACCGCCGCCGCGTTGTAGATGTCGTCGCCGCAGTCCACGAAGCCCGCGACCACCGTGAGACCCTCAGGCGCCCCGGCTGCCACCTCCTCGATGGCCGCCATGGCCCGGCGCAGGAACGCCCCCTTCAGCAGAAGGTCCTCCGGAGGGTAGCCGGTGACCGCCAGTTCCGGGAACACCACGATGTCCGCGCCCGCCTCCGCGGCCATCCGGGAATAGTCGAGGATCTTCTGCGCGTTGCCCTGCAGATCCCCCACCAGCGGGTCGATCTGCGCCAGGGCCACCCTCACCTGCCGTGAACCGTTCCTGAGCCGTGAATCCATATCCTTCCGCGAACCCGTCACCCCGCGGGAGCCTGGGACGGCTCCCGCTCAGAACCCGGTGTGGAAATAGATGCGTTCGTGAATCTCCCGGGCGCGGCCGCAGTGCCGTCTCAAGTCTGCAAGAAACGCCTCCGCCGCCCGGCCGGGCCGCTTCTGAGGATACCCCAACCGCCGCGCAAACGTCGCGAGCCCGTCCGGGTCCGCGGGAACGCCGTCCGCCGGGCGGTCCTGATACAGCTGCAGCCTGTTCTCCGCCCTCCTGAGGAACAGGTAAGCCTCCCTCAGCGCCCGCGCCTCCGCCTCCGGCAGCGCGACGGCGGCCGCCAGCGCCCTGAGAGCCTGCAGGGTGTTCGGACGCCGCACGCGGGGCTCTTCTCCCCCCTTCGCCAGCTGCAGCAGCTGGACGGTGAACTCGATGTCCAGGATGCCGCCCGGCCCCAGCTTCAGGTCGATGATATCACCGGAGCGGTCCGTCTTCTCGTTCTCGATGCGGCGCTTGATGTGCCGCAGCTCCTCCAGGTCCTCCTCCGTCAGAGGCCTCCCCCAGACAGCTCGGGCGACATCCGCGAGCAGGGCGCGCGCCAGAGCCCCGTCTCCCGCCACATATCGCGCCCTCACCAGCGCCTGACGCTCCCATGCCTGAAGCGACTCCCTGAGATAGCGCCGGTACCCGTCCAGAGAGCGCGCCAGCAGGCCCGCATTCCCCTCCGGCCGGAGCCGCAGGTCCACCTGGAACCCCCTGCCCTCGTCCGTGAGCCTCCCCAGGATATCCAGCACGCGCCGCACGCATCTCTCGAACTCCCGGAAGGCGTCCGGCCGCTCTCCCTCCTCCCGGTAGACGAAGACCAGGTCCACATCCGAGGAGTAGTGGAGCTCGCGCCCCCCCAGTTTGCCCATCCCCAGCACCGCGATGGAGCCCGGGAGCCCTCCGGCGGCGGCCCTTTCCTCCACGGCCATCCTGAGCGCCACGCGGATGCACGCCTCCGCGAGGAGGCTTATCTCCCGGGTTGTGGACGTCACGCGGGCGATGCCGGCCACGTCCCGCACGCCGATCCTCAGGAACTCCCGCAGCCGGAAGCGCCGCAGCGCGTTCAGCTTCCCCTCCTCCGTGGCCTCCTCGCCGACCCGCCGCAGCAGGTCGTCCTCCAGCTCCTGGAGCGGGCGGGGCGCCGCCAGAGTCTCCGGGGAGGCGAGCATGTCGATGTATTCCGGATGCCTCTGGAGCGTCAGCGAAAGGAACTCGCTGGCCGCGGCCAGCCGCGTGAACACATCCAGCGTCTTTCTGCTTGCGCTGATGGAACGGAAGAACCCCAGCGGGGAGCCGGTGGCCTCCGCCATCTTCTCCAGGCTGGCCAGCGCCAGGTCCGGGTCCGGACAGGCGGAAAGGCTGTCCAGAAGCTCCGGCAGGGACTGCAGGAAGCGGCGCTGCGGCTCCGATGAGACTCCCTCCCCCGGCCCGATGCCCGCGATGCGGCGCAGCGCCGCCCTGGCGCGCCCCGGGTCGCGAAACCCCAGACGCTCCAGCAATGCGTCGGTGGCCGGGTCGTCCTCCAGCACAGACGCGTACTGCGCCGGAGAGCCGGAATCCTCCCCCGCCGCATCGCGGAACACCCTGCGGTGTATCTCGCGCACGGTGCGGGTACAGTGCCCGTACTCCTCGAGGAACTGCTCGCGCGCGGGGCGGCCGGGCTCGTCCCGGTAGCCCACCCGGAGCGCGACCGTCTGCAGCCCTTCCGGGTCCTCCGGGAGCGTCTGCAGAGGCAGCTCCTCCGCAAGCTGGAGACGGTGCTCCACCTGGCGGAGAAAGACATACGCCGCCGCCAGCGCCGAGCGCTCCGCCGGGCTGATGACTCCGCAGCGCTCCAGCCCCTCCAGGGCGTCCAGGGTCGCCGGGGCCCGCGCCTCCGGATGCAGAGCCCCCGCCATCAGCTGCAGCATCTGCACGGTGAACTCGATGTCGCGGATGCCGCCCCAGCCGTGCTTCACCTGACGGTCCATCCCGCCGGAGCGGGCCCGGAAATCCTCCGAGCGCTCCTTGACGGCCAGGATGCCGGACACCGACACTGCGTCCAGCGGCCGCGAGAAGGTGAACTCCGCGATGAAGCGGTCCACGCGCTCCCGCAGGTCGGGAGGGCCCGCGATGGTGCGGGCCTTGATGAGCGCCTGCCGCTCCCACGGCTCGCTCCAGGTCTCGTAGTAGTTCAGGAACTGCTGAAGCGAGCAGCCGATGGGGCCCGCGCTGCCGTACGGCCGCAGCCGGAGGTCCACGCGGTACATCCGGCCCTCTTCCGTGAGTCTGCTCAGGGCGTCCACCAGCGATTGAGCCAGGCGCGTGTAGAAGGCTGTGTGCCGCGCTTCCTCCGCCGGGTCCGGCGTCTCCCAGACCAGCGCCAGGTCGATGTCGGAGGAGTAGTTCAGCTCCCGGGCTCCCAGCTTGCCCCAGGCGACCACCACGAACCGGTCCGGCCGGTCGCCGCCGTCGAACGGGACGCTTTCGTGGCAGACGGCCAGGGTCTCGGCGGTGAGGGCGCAGGCGAGGTCGGAGATCTCGCCCACCACCTCCTCGAACGTCCCGAGTCCCGTGAGCTCCCGCGCCCCGATGCGGAGATACTCCCTCCGCCGCATCCGCCTGAGCGCGTTCAGCGCGGCGTCCCTGCTGCGGAACAGCCCTGTCAGCCGCGACGCCTCCAGACGCATCTCGTCCAGCGAGCGGGGCCGTGCCAGGCTCTCGGCGTCCGCCAGGATATCCAGATACTCCGGATTGATGACCAGGACATCCGACAGAGCGCGGCTGCAGCCCGCCACCGCGCAGACGGTGTCCAGCCAGCGGGGGTCGGCTCCGAGGGCCCGGTACACCGCCGCGCGCTGGCCGCTGGCCTCCGCGATCCGGTCCAGCTGAAGCAGACACTGCTCCGGGTCCGCGCTTCGGGCCGCCGCCTGCAGGAACACCTCCAGATGCTCCGCCAGCGCCAGCCGCGACACCGGCTCCGGGCACATCCTCTGGAGACATGTGTCGATGGCGCGGGGGGACGCGAAACTGTAGGGGGCGAGCAGAGCCTCGACCTGCTCCTCGCTGAGGTCCGGGGCCAGCAGGAGGTCGCGGACGCCGCTCATCTGCAGCCTCCCGGCACACCTGTCAGGGTCGAAGCCGAGCGGCGGTACGGACGGACAGGGCCTGTCCGGATGTCCGGACAGGCCCTCGGGAGAGCAATCTCAAAACCGCGCCGCGACCCCTCGCCTGTCATACGCTTGCCGGAGGGCGCGCCCTTCCGCGGCGCGCCTCGCATCCCAGAATGGCATGACGGCCCCGCGCTCCGCTACGCCGCTGCGCGCAGCCCCGCTTCAGCTCTCGAGGTATTCGCGCAGCTTCCGGGTGCGGGAGGGATTGCGGAGCTTCTTCAGCGCCTTCGCCTCGATCTGGCGGATGCGCTCGCGGGAGACCTTGAAGTGGCGTCCCACCTCCTCCAGCGTCCGGGAGCAGCCGTCGTCCAGACCGTAGCGCATCTTCAGCACGTCGCGCTCGCGCTCCGTGAGGTTGTTGAGCGCCTCCTCGATCTTCTCCCGCAGGATGACCTGCCGTGCCGCCTCTCCCGGCGACGGCACCACGTGGTCCTCCAGGAAGTCGACCAGATGACTTTCGTCCTCCTCCCCCACGGGCGTCTCGAGGGAGAGGGGCTCCGGCGCCACCCTCAGGACCTCCGACACCCGGTCCGGCGGCATGCCGACCTCCTCGGCCAGCTCATCGAGCGTCGGCTCGCGTCCCATCTCCTGCATCAGATGGCTGGCGGCCCTGTGCAGCCGGTTGATGGTCTCCACCATGTGCACGGGCAGACGGATAGTGCGCCCCTGGTCGGCGATGGCGCGCGTGATGGACTGCCTTATCCACCAGGTGGCGTACGTGCTGAACTTGTAGCCCTTCCGGTAGTCGAACTTCTCGACCGCGCGGATGAGGCCCAGATTCCCCTCCTGGATGAGGTCGGGGAAGGACAGGGTCCGCCCGCTGTAGCGTTTGGCGATGCTGACCACCAGGCGCAGGTTCGCCTCGATGAGGTTCAGCTTGGCCTCCACATCGTTCTTCTCGATTCGCATGGCGAGCTCCCGCTCCTCCTGGGGGGTGAGCAGGCGCGTCTTGCCGATCTCGCGCAGCCACATCCGCACGCTGTCGTCCACGTGGCTGCTCTCGAGCTGGCTTATCTCCTGGTCGGCCCGCTCGGTGACGCTGACCGCTTCACGGGCGGCCGGCGCGGGACGCCTGCTGGCGGGCAGCCTGTTGACGACGTGGATGCCCTCCTCCTCGAGGACGAACAGCATCTCGTCCATCATCTGCTCGGGGTCGCCGTCCTCGTTGCGGCTGAGGACTTCCGTGATCTCGTCGAAGGTCAGCAGACCGCTCTGCCTCCCCATCTCGAGCAGGGCGTGGAACTCGCTGGATTCTCTTATCGAAACATCCGGAACCAACTCGCTACTTCCCCATCGCAACCGACGGGAGCAGAGTCAGCACTGCTCCCCACACCGAACCAAGTGCACAAAGTGTGCCGGAAAGCGTTCGGGGAGGGCGTTCAGCCGGGACTGTCCCGGAAACCGGTAGAATTACCCGTGCCACTCCTTCTGAAGCTGCAGGAACTCGCCGTATTCCGGGCTATCCTTGCTCAGCTCGCCGCTTTTGAACTTCTCTCTCAGCCTGGCGAGCCTCTCCCTTCTGCTTTCCCTCACCAGTCTCTCGATACAATCCCGTATCACTTCGGGGCCGGCCGGAGGCCCGTCGGTCACCAGCAGCGCGCTGGCCAGTCTGGCCGCGCCGCCGCCGCCCTCGCGGCTCTGAACGACGATCCCGGCAGGGTCCTCTCCCAGCTGCCTGCAGGCGTATACCTCCGCCGCCAGCTCCCGCGCGTCCTCCGTGACAAAGCTGTCCACCGGGAGGCGCTCCATGATGAAATCCGCGTCCTCGCTGCTCTCCAGCATGCGCCGGAGCAGCGTCTGCTCCGCCTTCTCCAGCGCTCTGCGGCGGGGAATCCCGGCGTCTCCGGTGCGTCCGGCCGGGGCGCCCGGCCCTCTCCTCACACCTCCGGAAGCGCCTCTGGCCGCCCGGTCCACCTCCCTGCGGATGCGCGACTCCGCCACATCCGTCCCCTGAGCGAACGACGGATGATAGACCGCCAGCTTCCGGATGAGCCGGTCCCTTTCGAAGGCGTTCGCCACCCTTCCCAGCACCGGCACCGCCTCGGCCAGCATCCTCGCCCGGTCGGCGGCATCGTCCAGGTCGAAGCGCGACATCACGCGCTCCAGCCGGAACTCCGCCGACGTGACGGCTTCCCGCACCGCGAGGTGCAGGTCGGCCGTCCTTCCCGCACAGACCAGACTGTCGGGGTCCTCTCCCGAAGGCAGCCTGGCCACCCTCACGTCGAACCCCGCAGGCTCCAGGACGTCCGCCGCGCCGAGCGCCGCCCGCTGTCCCGCGGCGTCCGCATCGAAGCAGAGCACCACCCGGTCGCAGCCCAGTCTCAGCAGCCTGCAGTGCGCCTCGCTGAACGCGGTGCCCATGGCCGCCACGGCGTTCCTGAACCCGGCCCGGTGCGCCGACACCACGTCCAGATACCCCTCCACCACCAGAGCAAAGCCCTGCGAGGAAATCTCCCGGCGCGCCCGCGACCATCCGTACAGGATGTCCGCCTTGTGAAAAACAGGGGTTTCCGGAGAGTTAAGGTATTTCGGGCCATCCTGGCCGATGCTCCTTCCTCCGAACCCCACTATCCTGTCCCCCGCATCCGAGACCGGGAACATCAGCCGGTCCCGGAAGCGGTCGTAATATCCGCCGTCCCTGCGCGTCCCTACCAGACCAGCTTTCGCCGCGGAGGCCAGATTCACCTTCTCCGCCGCCAGGAAGTTCGCCAGCGAATCCCAGGACGCGGGGGCGTAGCCGATGCCGAACTCCTCCGCCGTCTCCCGGTCTATCTGCCGGGACGCGAGATACTCGGCCGCCCTGCGCTCCCGGTCAAGACACTGCCGGAAGAAGCGCGCCGCGACGGCCAGGGCCTCCAGCATCTCCTCGCGTTCGCCCCGCGAAGGGCCGGAGCGCCCTCCGCGCACCTCCACCCCGACCTTCTCGCCCAGCCGCCGGAGCGCCTCCGGGAAGGACAGCCCCTCCAGCTTCATCAGCCAGCTGAAGCAGTCCCCGTGTTCGCCGCACCCGAAGCAGTGCCACACCCCCCGCTCTGGGTTCACGAAGAACGAAGGCGTCTTCTCCTCGTGAAACGGGCAGAGCCCCCGGAAGCTCCTCCCCGCCCGCGCCAGCCGCACCCGCTGGCTGACAAGGTCCACCAGGTCCACGCGGGAGCGGATCTCGCTGACGGCATCGTCCGCCATGACATCATCCCCCGAAAACCCGGAAAACACGCCCGTCCCGGCTCGCATCAGCGAGACCGGGACGGGAAGGCACACCCCCGGAAAGGTCGCCGCGGCGGCTCACTCCACCAGGGCCACGGACACGCCCACGACCCTCCCGTTCAGCAGCGTGAACGCGCAGCTGGCCTTCTCGCTGTAGTCCATGACGAGCGTCCCGTCAGGATTCTGTCGCTGCGAATCGGGAAAACCGTACTTCGCGACCACCTGAGTGTAGGTGGCCCCCACGTTGATGCCCCGGGACGTGCGCGCCGGAGACCACGGCCACGGAGCGAACGCATCGATCTGCTCCACCAGACCCTTGTGCCCCACCGTGAACACCAGCGCCGGCCCGGAGGCGTAGTCGTAGAAGTATCTCGTGATGGCCCGCCGCGGCAGCTGGGGACCCTGCTGCCCGCCCGGCATCCCGAACCCGCCCGGCACGCCCATCCCGGGCGTGGGGGTGGGGCCGGTCATCATCCCCCCGAACAGGGAACTGGCCAGGTTGGCAAGGTTGGAGCCGCCCAGGGCGCCGCCGAGAGCCGTCGGACCCGGCATCGCTCCGCCCGTGGGAGGAGGAGGGGCTTCCAGGCCGCCTCCCGTCGGGCTCATCGGCAGTCCCACACCCGTGGGCGAAGGGAAGTTGAAACCGGGCTGTCCGGGCATTCCGGCCTGACCCGCCTCCCCGGGCGCGCCGCCGAACTGGGAGGCGCCCGGCGTGAACGTATCGACCTGCACGCGCGTGGGGTTGCCGTACTTCGCAAAGATCTGCGAGGCCGGCCGCCCGATGACGATGCCCGCCAGCGACCGCTCCGGCCGCCCCTGCGCGTGAGCGCACGCCGCCGCGAGGAGCAGCCCGGCGGCCGCAGCCGGCCAGACCCTCCAGGAACCGGACTTCAAACCTGAACGCGTCATCTCAACTCCTGCCCGGCGCGGAACGTCGCCTTGCGTCCCGCCCGATGGACCATTTCTGAACGGCTTCCCGCTCCCCCGCACCCTGCCCTTATCTAAGGATACCCCACCAGTGCCGCTCCGGCCAACCCTTTCCCCCTCCCGGCGGCGCGGCCGTCAGCGGAGCACATCCGTCAGGCGCCCCGGCGACAGTCCCCGCCCCCGGAGACGGGACACTATGCCCGGCAGGGCCTCCAGCGTGGTGGCCTCGCAGTTGTGCATCAGCACCACGGAGCCGGCGGCCGCAGACGCCACATAATGTTCCATCCCGGACGCCGGACCTCCTTCGTACGGCCCGCAGTTCGCGCTCCACATCACGGGAGTCAGCCCGAACTCCGCCGCCACCCGGCGGCCCTCCGGACTGAGATGCCCCCCGGGAGGCCGGAAGAAGCGGGGCACCCGCCCGGTCGCCTGCTGCACCGCCGCGATGGGCCCGAACAGCTCCCGGATGATGTCCTCACGGTCCATCTGAGCCATCGACCGGTGCGTCTCGGAATGACACGCCAGTTCGTGTCCGGCGGCCGCGATGGCCTTCACAAGCTCCGGATGCCGTCTGGCCTGAGAGCCCACCAGGAAGAACGTGGCCCGCACCCCGAGCCTCTCCAGCTGCCGCAGCAGGGCCGGAGTGCCATCGTTCGGGCCGTCGTCGAAGGTCAGCGCCACCCGGCGCGTCGCGGCGTCCCCCTTCCAGACCGGAGCCGCCGCCGTGAAGCCGGCCAGCCGGCGCCATCGCTCCTGCACGTCCCGGTAGCCAGGACGGAACGCCAGGATGCGCGCATAGCACAGCATCGCTTCGCTCCTGCGCCCGGCGGCCTCGTGCATCCCGGCCAGCCGGTACTGCGCCCAGGTGGCGTTCGGACGGAGCCTGAGCCCCTCGCGGATAACCTCCAGCACCCTTTCCGCCGCCGGTCCTCCGATGGGACGCCCCGTATCGGGCGCCTGATTGGCCACCAGGACGTCGCTTGCGACCTCGCCCACCACCACCCCGTTCAGGTCCTGACCCCGGACCGTCACCCGGTGCACCCCGTTGGGAAACCGCGTGGTGTCCCAGGAGAGCTCATAGGGCGGGCTGTTCACCACCCCCAGGAGGCGGTCGCCCACGTAGAACAGGAACAGCGCGGCATCCGGGGTGCGCGCGGCATCAGCCCTCAGGCGCACCGTGCCGGAGAACGTCCCTCCCGGCCGGACCGGACCCGTCACCGCCCTGACCTCGGCCCGGGTCGCGACCGGCATCAGAGGCTCCGAGCGGTCCAGCCCCATCGTCACCCCCCGGTCGAGGGCAGGCCCGGCCGGCTCCGCCCACTCCAC
>FWWL01004697.1_pt1 | contig 22517 bp, 18 predicted proteins | sample 2228331 | NCBI WGS metagenome assembly FWWL01 (sample SAMEA103939775, study PRJEB20133) | metagenome | reverse complement strand
CCATGGCCCGCGCGTCGAAGTGCCAGCGGTAGGGCGGAAAGAGCCAGGACCAACCCAGCACGTCCCCCTCTCGGATCGTCTGGATGATCAGGGGGCCCCGTCCCGGCACGGCCATCTCCAACGCCACACGTCCGTGGCGGAGGAGGTAGAACGCGTTCGCCTCCCCCCCTTCCCGGAAGATGTACTGTCCGGCCTCGAAGCGCACGTTGGTGGCGCAGCCAGCCAACACTTGTAAGTGTTCGCGGCGCATGTCCTTGAAGAAGGGATGCGCAGCCAGCAGCGACTCAAAGGTTTCCATCACCGTGCTCCTTTGCTTCGGTCATCTCCGCTTGCTTTTCCCCACGCAAGGCGCGGACTTCCTCCGTGAGGTCAATCCCAACAGGACACCAGGTGATGCACCGCCCGCAGCCCACACACCCCAATGTCCCGAACTGGTCGATCCACCATGCCAGCTTGTGCGTCAGCCACTGCCGATAGCGAGAGGCCGTGGAGGTGCGTATGCTACCGCCATGGATGTAGGAGAAGGAAAGTGAAAAGCAGGAGTCCCAGCGGCGCCAGCGTTCCGCGTGCTCCCCTGTCAAGTCAGTGATGTCTTCAACCGCGTGGCAGAAACATGTGGGGCAGACCATGGTGCAGTTGCCGCAGGCCAGGCAACGGGCAGCGATCTCCTGCCAGTGGGGGTGCTCCACGTTTCGATAGAGCAGCTCCCGGATCCCCTGGGTATCCAGGTGACGGCCCATTTGCGCCGCGGTGCGGGCCGTGATGGCCGCGGCGGCCTCTATGTCAGCAGCCTCGGCCGGGCGGGAGGGAACGCCGCGCAGCATCTCTGCTCCTCGCGTCGTGCCCACCTCCACCAGGAACTCATGGCGCCCTTCCCCGACCATCTCGGTGAGCGCCAGGTCATATCCCTCCCTGGCCCGGGGGCCGGTGCCCATAGAGGCGCAAAAGCATGTCCCCCCGGCCCGCCCGCAGTTGACCGCGATGATGAAGACACTCCGTCGGCGCGCTAGGTAGGCGGGGTCCGGAACGATGCCGTGCAGGAAGACCCGATCCAGGATCTGGACGGCGTGCAAGTCGCAAGCCCGCACCCCGAGGAAGGCATAGGGCCTCGCCTCCTCCCCGTCCACGTCCACGCGCTCCCACCCACCGTCCACCCGCCGGGCTCTCCACAGGCGCAGCTCCGGGGGGAACAGGTAACGCTTCCAGGACCAGGGGCTGGAGGCGTAGCCGAAGAGCGCCCCATCCTCGCGGCGCTGCAGCCGATAGGTCCCCGGGCCTTGCTCATCCGTCCATCCGGCAGGTAGATCGGCTACAGAGGAGATCTCATCGTAGACAATAGCGCCCTCGCGCCGCACAGGACCGATCAGCGTGTAGCCGGCTTTCCGCAGTCGGACCAGGAGCTCATCCAGGCCCTGCAGGTCAATGACGTGCTGCTCTGCGGGCTGCATGTTGGGGCTCCTAAATGAGAAGCTCGGTCTCTACCCGTAGGGACGATCGAGCCCGCACTCGATCTGCAGCTCGGACAGACCACCCATCCGCTGGCAATTCTCGTTTGGCAATTCTCAATTTTATATTGCTATGCCCACACGCGCGACTCGCCGAATCGGCGAAAGAGGGCAAGGGCGTATTGGCGCATAGTATCTAGGTTTACTGTGGTCCATCAGATCCAGCCCACCACCAATTGTGAATTATATCACAATCTTGGGTGATCTGTCCAGCAAACCTGACGACGGGGTTCTGCTCTAGAGGTTCTAGAGCTAGGTAGCCCGGCCCGCTCCAGATCCCGGAGGGCCATTGGGAAGCGCACTGGAAGATCTCAGCCCACCAGGGGGCGTGGGCCCGCTGGTAGACGTTCCACGCTCTGTGGAGTTCGGCGGCGGAGGGGATGCGTTCGCCCCGCTTCAGGACTTCCCGACAGCGCTCCAGCCCCCCGTTGTAGGCGAAGCGGGCAGCCCCCACGGACTGGGCCAGCGTCACGCGGGTTTCTCGGTTGAGATCCAGCTCCAAACAGAAGCCCTGGATCCCCCGCATCCCATTCCTCTCGGATCGGTCCCCAACCGGACCGCTGCCCGAAAACCTGATCGAATCGCCTCACGGACGAGATGAAGGATCATAAGAACGGCAACAGCTGGCAACCTTTCCTTAACTCACTCCAATCCGATAGGCGACCTGGTGTGAAGCCCAGAGGGCGGCGCCGATCGCCCCCGCCTGCCTCCCGAGGGCGGCTGGGAGGATCCGCACCCGATCAATGGGCGTCACGTGACAGCGCTCACGCACCACGTGACGGATCGGCTGCAACAGCCAATCGCCGGCCTGGGCGACGCCGCCCCCGATCACGACCGTATCCGGACTGAACAAGGTGATCAGGTTGGCGATCCCAATCCCCAGATAGAAGCCGGCCTCTTCAAGGATCTCACGGGCCACCGCATCCCCCGCTTCGGCAGCCTGAACGATCACCTCCGGCGTGATGGCGTTCAGGTCTCCATCAACGAGATCTCGAATCCGGGTGGTCCGTCCCTGGCGGACCGCCTTCATCCCCGCGGCGGCGATCGCCGGCCCGCTGGCGTGCGCTTCCAAGCAGCCTCGACTGCCGCATCCACAGCGGGGGCCGTAGGGATCGATGATCTGATGGCCGACCTCCCCAGCCGTTCCGTCAATGCCGAGCAGCAAGCGGCCCCCGATGACCACCCCGCCGCCCACGCCGGTGCCCAGGGTGATCCCGATCACGACGTGGGCGCCTCGGCCGGCGCCCCAGAGGGCTTCAGCCAGGGTGAACGCCCGGGCATCGTTGATCAACACAGTAGGTCGGCCGGTTCGACGCTCGATCTCCGGCCCCAGGGGAATGCCCCGCCACGCGGTGGGGAGATTGGGCAGGAAACGCGTGGTTTGAGTCGCCGGATCATACAGGCCCGGCACCCCGATCCCGATCCCGGAGATCGGGAGGGGCACGCGCGCCATCGCCTCCTGGATCAGAGCAGCCATACGCTCGATCACGGCAGATGGGCCTTCCTCTGCATGCGTGGGCGTTTGGCTCCAGGCGATCGCCTCGCCGCGCTCCACATCGATCGCCACCAGCCGGAGGTTAGTTCCCCCCAGATCCACGCCGAAATAAATCGCGGGGCTCATCGCGAAAACCTCTTAATTCAGGAAACATCCAAGAAGGCCCCTCGCGCCGTCACATTACAAGACAGCCCAGGGAAACAGATAAGCAAAGATCGAGAGGGTCCTCGCGATCACACGATCAGTGGGGCTAGCACATTGCGCGCGATCAGGAAGCCTTGCTTCACCAGCTCCTCAGTCGCTTCGAACGAACGATCCTCATGCTCGATGCAAACCGCCCCGCTGTAGCCGACTGCATACAAAGCGGAAATGAAGCGCGGCCAATCTACCTCGCCCAGGCCCGGGAGCCGAGGGATCTGCCATCGGAAGCCCAGGCCAAGGATACCATCCTGGTACAGCATCTCGCGATCGATCTGCATGTCCTTAGCGTGCACGTGGAAAATCCGATCTTTAAACTCATACACCACACGAACATAGTCAATGAACTGCCATACCAAGTGGGAGGGATCCAGAGTCAACCCGAAGTGGGCATCAGGGATCAGCTCAAACATCCGGCGCCAGATGGCGGGGGAGTACGCCAAGTTTTTTCCGCCGGGCCACTCATCGTAAGAGAACAGCATCGGACAGTTCTCAATGGCGATCTTCACGCCGTGATCTGCTGCGAAGTGGATGATGGGCGGCCAGATCTCCTTGAACCGATCGAAGTTCTCCTCCACCGTCCGCTTCCAGTCCCGCCCGATGAACGTTCCCACCACCTTGACCCCCAACAACTCGGCTGCCCGAATCACTTTCTTCAAGTGCTCGATGACATGCTCCCGATATGCGGCATCGGGGTCAAGGGGGTTAGGATAATAGCCAAGGGCAGCGATCTCCAGCCCTTTTTCCCGGACCATCCCTTGAATCTCCTGGGCCTGGACCGGACTGAGAGTGGTCACATCGATGTGGGTCACTCCGGCATAGCGCCGCTCTTTCTCCCCAAGCGGCCAACAGGCCAGCTCCAGCGCTCGGAAGCCGTTCTCTGCCGCCCACGTGATCAGCTCTTCCAGCTTCATCCTCGGAAACGCTGCCGACATGATCCCGAGCTTCATGGCCACCTCCTCTGTCCGAAGATGCTCCGGTCCCCTGTAGGCTACGTCAGTTCCTATCTGTAGGGCTCAACAGAACTTCGGGCCGACGCCTGCGCTTTACCATACTTGTGTGTCTGAGCGCCATGTTCTCGATAAGGGAGATCGGGCGCCCGCGATGCCGAGTTCACGACGCGTGGATCTCCACCCAGCGCCCTTCCCGCGCAGAAAGAACAATGGCCTCCAGCACCTTCATCATCTCGTGCCCGTCCTCAAAGGTGGGGAAATTAATCGGCATGTTGCGATCGGAGATGCGCGCGTAGACCGCTCGGAAGAGCATCTTGAAAGTATCCGGATAGCCCTCCGAATGGCCACCCGGATAATCCGACCACGGCCGTGCCGAGGGGTCCATCAGAGCGGGATCTTTGATGAGATGTCCATTGGGCTGGTCCCGTCGGCCGATCCAGAGAACGTTCGGCTCCTCGCTGTCCCACGCGAGAGATGATCGGGTACCGTCGATTTCAAACCAGAGGCGGTTCTTGCGCCCCGGTGAGACCTGAGAAACCGTAAGTGCCCCTCGCACGTCGTTCTCGAAGTGCAGCAATATCGTCGCGTAATCCTCAGTATGGATACGCTCTTCCACATAGTCCGTCACCTGCATCGCTTTGGTCTCAAAGGTCTCGACAGGCTTACGGGGGCGCTTGCGAACGGGCAAAAAAGTGGCGAAATCCGCAAGCACACGCCGGATTCGAAGGCCAGTTAGGAAGGCCACCAGATCCATCCAGTGGGACCCGATGTCTCCGACTGCCCGCGTCTCGCCGGACATCTCGGGGATCAGGCGCCAGTTCCAATCGGTCTCCAGCAGCAGCCAGTCCTGAAGATAAGAACCGTGGATGATCCGGATGTCCCCGAGGTCTCCACGGCGGATCATCGCGCGGGCCTGCTGGACCATCGGGTAGAAGCGGATGTTGTAGCAGACCGCGTGGACCACGCCGCGCTGGAGGGCCAGCTCGACCAGCTCGGCGGACTCCCGAGGGTTCATGGCCAATGGCTTCTCGCAGACAACGTGTTTCCCAGCCAGGATCGCCGCGCGCGCTTGAGGATAGTGATACACATTGGGGGTGGCAATATGCACCACATCCACCGACGGATCGGCAACGAGGTCTTCGTAGCGGTTGTAAACCTTAGGGACTCCCAAGAGCTGGGCCTTGGCCTTGGCCCGCTCTGGGTGGGAGCCGCACAGGCCGACGACTTCGACGCCGATCCGTCGTAACGCTTCCACATGGACCGGTCCGATAAAACCAGTTCCCACGACGGCGGCTCGTATGGCCATGACCACCTCCTTCCTTAGATCGAGGATCGCTTAGGCGGGGGCGCGATCAGGATCGCCCGAGCCCTGCCGGGCCCTGAATGCCTCCAAGATCTGGACGGTGGCCGTGGCCCCAATGCGGGTGGCCCCTGCCTCTAAGACTGCCAAGGCCTGCTCCAGGGTGCGGATGCCATGGGCTGCCTTGATCTGGACATGGGGGCCGACCGCGGCGCGCATCAATCGGATGTCTTCCACAGTGCAGCCCGTAGGGGCGAATCCAGTCGAGGTCTTCACGAAGGCTGCGCCGGCCTTCTCCGCCAGACGGCACGCTCGTACCTTCTCCTCATCCGTGAGGTAGGCGTTCTCCAAGATCACCTTGACGATGGCCCTCCCCTTGGTTGCCTCGACGACGGCCCGGATCTCGTTCAGGACATACTCGTCATCCCCCGAGCGCAGCTTTCCGATGTTAAGGACCATGTCCAATTCCACCGCGCCGTTATCCACCGCCTCGCGGGCTTCATAAACCTTAACCGCTGTGGTCTGGCTCCCGTGCGGGAACCCGATCACTGTGCACACCTTCACATCGGAGCCCGCAAGCAGCTCTGCAGCCATGCGCACGTGGCATGGCTTAACGCAGACGGCAGCCACATGGTAACTTCGGGCGATCTCAATGCCGGCCCGCACCTCCTCATCAGTCAGCTCGGGGCGCAGCAGCGAATGATCGATCGTCTTAGCGAGCTGCTCCAGGGTCAAGGCCTGGACGTTGATGTGAGGTGCCATCTCCTTCGCTTCCATATTTCACTCGCCTCCATGAGAGCGAAATCAAATGGCGATAGGGGCGAGGGGAAGATCCCCTCGCCCCCATCCCTCCACCTCAGCGCCAGAAGAAGATGTTGCCGCCGTTCTTCGGATTGAACGGACTGGTGTCCAGGATCCGCTGCTGCAGCAGCGCGATCTGATCCAGGGCTTGCTTGCAGGGCACCGCGCCGATATATGCCAAGTTCAGATAGTTCTGCTGGATGTCCAGTAACTGCCCATACTCCGGGATGGTCCACACGTCGAATCCCCACCCGCCGGTGATGCTCTTGAGGGAGGCCCAGCGGGCGGTGCCGGGAGTCTGGGTCTGGTAGTCATAGAGGTCCTGCCGGGCGCTGGCGAAACCGGCGCGCGGATCGTCGATCAGCCGCTTCTGGATGTCTCGGCTGATCAGCCATTCCAGATATTTCCAGGCTGCCTCTTTGTTCTTGGAGTGCTTGTTGATCGCGATCCCCTGGGAGCCGTAGGTCGCCGCGCAGCGCTTATTGCCGGTGGCCGGATCCACGTGGCACGGCATGGGGGCGTAGGCCCATTTGCCGGCCGTTTGGGACATCTGCGGATTATCCATAGCCCCTGCGAAGCTGACCCAGGTGAAGTTCATGGCGTATTTATCGGTGAAGGCGCCGTTGAGCAGCTCATCCACGAACCAGTTGGCTGTCCCGGGATCAACGACCTTCTCCTTCAAGTTGAAGCTCGTGAAGAACTCGCAGGCGGCCACCGCCTGAGGCGAATTGATGACCCCCTGAGCTTTCCATTCCCGTTCGTCCCAAAGATAGGCCCCGAAGGAGCCATGGAAGTTGAGCCACTGCTGGGTGATCCCGTCGCTGATACGCCCGGCATACCATCCCACTCCGTAGCGGTCAATCTTGCCGTCCCCGTTCATATCCACAGTGAGCTTCTTGGCCGCGTCTAGGAACTCCTCCCAGGTCTCCGGAGCCTTAGGGTTCCCATTCGCATCCACAATGCCAGCTTCTTTGAACAGATCGGCCCGATAGCCCAGGATCTGGGTCCCGATGGTCCACGGCAGAAAGTAAACCGGGAGATCGGTGTATTTCTTCCAGTCCTCCTCGCCGCGAAGGACAGCTACGGGCACGGGCCAGCGGCCGTTGTAGGTAGCATACGGCTGCACAAAGGTCTCATCGTAGTTGATCCCAGCGGCCTTGAGATAGGAATCCAGAGGCTCCACACAGTCGCTGGTGATCATCGCGCCATACCACTGGCTGTCGATCTCGTAGATGTCATACTCGCTGCTCTTGGAGGCACACAGCTCGCGGATCTTGGATTCCACGAATTGATACGGCGGGCCACTGATCTCCACTTTGATGCCAGTCTTGGGCGTGAAATCGGCGTTGGCCAACTCCTGCTCGACCGGGGTTTGGGGCCAAGGGAGGCTTAAGACCCGGAGGACCACTTGGGGAGCGGAGGTAGGGGTCGGCGCCGGAGGCTGGGTGGCCGCCGGGGCGGTGACCCCGGGGGCCGGAGGGGTCGCGGTGGGAGCCACCGGGGTGGCAGGGGCGCAGCTGAGCGCCAGCGCCAACAGGCCGCAGAGAAGGGAAATCCCGAACCGCTTCATGGCAACCTCCTGTTGGAGGAATTGAAAGGATGCTCCTCGGGAGCATCCATCGGATCCGCCAGCCTATCCACCGATCCGTTCGCCCGTGACCGGGTCGAAGAGATGGGATCCGCTCAGGTCAAAGGCAATGGCCAGGCGCTGGTTGAGCTGAGGATGGAACCCCAGATCATCCTGTAGGAAGAGGCCTTTGAGAATCTGATCGCCCATACGGAAATCGATGATCAGTTCGTTGCTCTGGGGTTCGACGACGTAGATCTCCACTGGGATCCCTGAACCGTCCGGGCAGATGCGGACGGCCTCGGGGCGCACCCCTAAGATCACCGCCCGCGGATGTTGCACGGGGCCCAGCGCGCCAGCACGGGATTCGGGGAGGGGGAATTCAAAGCATGGGTGCACCAGCCAGAGCCTCCCATTGCGGGGGATCAGCTCACAGGGGATGAAGTTCATTGGAGGGGATCCGACGAAACGGGCGACGAAGAGATTTTGCGGGCGCTCGTAGATCTCCTCCGGCGTTCCGATCTGCTGAACACGCCCCTCGTGGAGGATCACCATCTGATCGCCGAGGGCCTGGGCATCGATCTGGTCGTGCGTGACATAGATTGTGGTGATCCCAAGCGCCCGCTGGATCTGCTTCAGCCGGGCCCGCAACTCCACACGTAGCTTGGCATCCAGATTGCCCATCGGCTCATCCAGGAGGTAAACCCGAGGCCGACGAATTAGCGCGCGGCCCAGGGCGACACGCTGTTGCTGCCCGCCCGATAGCTGATGGGGATAACGGTCCAGCAAGGGCCCCATCTGCAATAGCTCCGCCATCTCATCAATGCGCCGCCGGATCTCCACCTCCGGCGTGCGCGCCATACGCAATGGGAAGGCCCAATTCTCACGCACAGTCATATTGGGATACAGCGCATACGTCTGAAAGCACATCGCCACATCGCGTTCCCCAGGGGGCACTCGGTTCATCAACCGCCCATCGAAGTAGATTCGGCCTCGAGCCGGCGGAACCAGCCCGGCGATCGCTCGCAACAACGTGGTCTTCCCACACCCCGAAGGGCCCACCAGCACACAGAGCTCTCCGCTCTTCACTTCAAAGCTGATCTCTTGGAGAACCATCCGTGATCCATATCGGACGGAAAGGCCCTCGACAGCGATCGCAGTCATCCTCCACCCCCACCTCAAGCAATGCGCTCCTCCGTCGTTCGATCGAACAGGTAGATATAATTTAGGTTGAAGGAGAACCCCACGATATCCCCGGGAGCCGGCCGAAAGCCCAGGCTGCGCTTATCCGTCCGGCAGCGCAACAGGAAGCCTTGGATTTCTAGATGCAGGATCATCTCATGGCCGTGGGGCTCCATGACGGCGATTCCAGCGGTCATCAGATGTTCCCCTCCCGGCGGGCCGATCAGGACGTGCTCGGGGCGCACCCCCAAGATCACGCCCTCTAAGCGTGCAGGGCGTTGCGCAAGCCGGCTCCCTCGCTCGGGCGGCAGCGGAAGATCCAGCCATCCGTTCCTCAACCGCAAGACATCCCCATCGAAAATCACTTCGCACGGGATGAAGTTCATGGGCGGCGTCCCGATGAAGCCGGCCACGAACCGATTGGCCGGATTGCGGTAGATCTCCTGCGGAGTTCCTACCTGCTGGATTCGCCCCTGGTGCATCACCGCCACCTTGTCGGCAAGCGCCTGGGCTTCGACCTGGTCATGAGTCACATACACCGTGGTGATGCGAAGCTCCTGCTGCAACCGGCGCAGCCCGACCCGCACCTCCTCCCGGAGCATCGCGTCCACGTTGCTAAGTGGTTCGTCCAACAACAGCAGGGCCGGCCGACGCACCAACGCCCGTCCTAGGGCCACTCGCTGGCGCTGCCCGGAGCTGAGCTGCTGCGGGTAACGATCGAGCAGATCGCGGATGTGGAGCAGATCGGCCATCTCCTCCACCCGCCGCTGGATCTCCCGCGCATCCATACGCATGGCCTTTAAAGGAAAAGCCATCTGCTCCTGAACCGTCATGTGGGGATACAGCGCATAGCTTTGGAACACCATTCCGATGTTGCGCCGCCCCGGGTAGAGATGGGTGATCCGCGTTTGATCCAGATAGATCTCGCCGCCGGTCGGGCGGACCAGCCCGGCGATCATGCGAAGCGTGGTCGTCTTGCCGCTCCCCGAGGGGCCCAGAAGCACGCACAGCTCCCCATCCTCCACCACCAAGTCGATGTGATCAACAGCATGCGTTTGACCATACCAGCAATCCAGACGCTCCAGGACCAGACGCGCCATTTTCGCACCTCACTTCATCCTTCCGAAGCTCATACCTCGGACCAACTCGTTACGCACCAAGACGGTGAAGATGAGCACCGGCAGCATGAAAAGCGTGCCGGCTGCCGAGATCCTTCCCCAATCCGTCCCCAGGAACGTTTGCAGCTTGGCCAGCCCCACCGGCGCAGTCTCTGCGGCGCGCACTGTCAGCGTCAGGGCCAAGAGGAACTCATTCAATGACTGGATCAAGCAAAAGATCGCTGTGGTAACCAACCCCGACCGGACCAACGGCAGGCTCACCCGCATGAAGACTTCGAAGGGCGAGTAGCCATCCAGCATCGCCGCTTCCTCCAGTTCAATCGGGACCTCGTCGAAGAAGGCTTTCATCACCCAGATGGTGAACGAAATATTGAATATGTTGTATGCCAGGAAGAGGGCAAGCAATGTATCGCGCAAGCGAAGAGCGTTGAAGAACAGGAAAAACGGCACCATCACGGCGACCGCCGGGAGAAAGCGCAGGCTCAGGATCCAGAACTGGACGAACTGGCTGCCTCGCAGGCTGTAACGGGAGAACCCATAAGCCGCCAGGCTCCCCAGGATCAGCGAGAAGACCGTGGAGCTCGACGCCACTATCAGGCTGTTCAGAAATTGCGTTCGGAAGTCCGATTGCATAATATGAAAATAATTGACGAGTGTCGGGGTAAAAATGAACTTGGGCGGGATCGCGAACAGATCTAGCTGGGTCTTGAACGATGACATGACGATCCACAATAAAGGGAACACAAAGAAGAGAGTGGCCAGCATGGCGAAGGCCAACAATCCCGCACGTTGCAATGCGCGCAACCAGTCCATGGGGAAGCCTCCGGTCACAGACCAGTATCCACACGTTCCTGGGGCGGTTTAGGCATCAGCCAGCGAATGGCCAGGTTAGCGACGATATTGATCAAGATCACAATCAACCAAGCAACAGCTGCCGCTTTGCTGATTTGGAAAAACTGGAAATGATAGCGATAAGCCAACAGAGACAGCGTCGTAGTGAAATTCCCAGGGCCTCCGCCTGTCAAGATATAAGGGACGTCGAACATCTTCATGACATCGATGGAGCGGAACAACAAGGCCAGCAGGACAGGGAAGCGCAGGTAGGGCCAATAGATGTGTCGAAAGCGCATCCATCCGGACGCGCGATCAAGAGCCGCGGCTTCCTTCAATTCCTGGGGAACCGTGCCCAGCCCAGCAATCACTAACAATGTCACGAAGGGAGTCCATTGCCACACGTCCACGATGAGGACGCTCAGCAGGGCGAACCGGGGATGAATCAGCCAGGGGAGCGCCTGCAAACCCAGCGCGGAGAGAATGAAATTCACCAGGCCGAATGTTTGATCGAGCAGGAACCGCCAGAAGAGCCCGACGACAAGAGGAGCCAGCATCATCGGCATAAACACCAGCAAACGCAGGAACGAGAACAAGGGGAGCTGCTGATAGAACACGAAGCCCAGGATGGCCCCCAGGATCAGCTCGATGAGCACCGCTGACACCGTGAGCTGCAGCGTGACCCCTAACGCCTGCCATACTTGAGGATCTGTCAACAGCTCTACATAATTCCTCAGCCCGATGAACCGGGCCTGCCCCCCCATCGTGTAATCGAAGAAGCTGATGCCGAGAGAATAGATTAGAGGAAAGATGGTCATGATCACGAGATACGCCAGGGTCGGAACAAACATGAGCCGGCGGAACCACACCCCGAAGGGACCCGCTGCCGCTTCCACCGATGTGGCCGGAACCTGTCGGATCGCCACCGCTGAACGGGCCATGGCCATCCCCTGAGGGAATCTAAAGGATACTCCGCGTGGGCTCCATCCGGCGTCCGTCCAAATGCCAGGCCACTGGCTACGATGAGGACTTCATCCGGACAAGCTGACCGACCCAGGATGGCGGGGGAACGTGGTGCGCTCTCCCCGCCATCCCATCTCCACGGCTAAGCGATCTCCTCCACGATCCGGCCGGTCGCCTTGTCCTTGAGGATCCACTTCGTCCGGCCGTCGGGCATACGCTCCTGTTTGATCACGACCTTGCCATCTCGCTCCGGCGCGGCGACCCGGATCCGTTCTACCTGCGCGAGGCCCCGCCACACCTCCAGCTCGATCGGCTCCCAACGTCCACTACGGGCCGACCGATAACACGCGTCGATGATGGTGTTCACCACATATCCATCGTAATATGTCTCCATGGGCTGCTTGTTCTCATCGAGGGCATTCAGCATGTCGGTGAACATATGCGTGTATCCCAGCTCGTTGATCTCATCCCCCACAGGGAACAGCCACCCGAACTCCCCCTCCGCCTTCTCCGCCACATATCCGCCCGGGCCGGCGGCGGTGAACATCTCGAATCCCGTGCGCAGGAAATGATTGAGCCATATGGTCCCATGGGTCCCGGCCACCTCATCCCGTAGATCCATCCCACCCCGGAAGGCCCAGCTGACCTCGAACTGCCCCACCGCCCCGTTAGCGAAGCGGATCAGGCCAATGCCGTGATCCTCCCCATCAATAGGATGCACCAGGGTATCGGCCCAGCACATGACCTCGACCGGCCGGATATCCTTCCCGATGAAGGCCCGGATGATCTCAATACAGTGGCATCCCATATCCACAATCACCCCCCCACCTGCCAGTTGCGGATCCCAGAACCAAGCGCTGTGCGGGCCAGGGTGAGTTTCACGGGAGCGGACCCAGAGCACCTGTCCGACTGCGCCGTGGCGCACAGCCTCCAGGGCCTTGAGGGTTTTAGGGGTGTAAACCAGATCTTCGAGGTATCCGTGGAACACGCCGGCCCGCTCCACTGCCTCGAGCATCTGCTTGGCCTCCGCCGCATTGCGAGCCAGCGGCTTGGTGCAGAGCACCGCCTTGCGGGCATCGGCGGCAATCAGGGTAGCCTCCAGATGCTGATGGTTGGGCAGTCCAATGACCACCACATCTACTTCAGGATCCCGGATGGCCTCCTCAAGGCGATCCGTCCACTTGGGGATGCCCCAGCGCTCCGCGAAAGCGCGGGCCCGCTCCCGCGAACGCGAATAAACCACATGCACCCGATCCCGACCGCGGTGGCCGTGAAGGGCCATCGTGTAGAAGTAGCCGATCAACCCTGTTCCCAGCATGGCGATTCGGTGACTCTGCGACATGGCCCACCTCCTGGATTCGTGAACCTTGGGCTGTTAGAATCGCGTCCCGATCGCTTCGCCGAAGCAGGTTTTCGATCGCTCCTCCTCCCTACAGCCTGAAGCGCCGAGGGAAAGGGAACCCTCAATGCATTCCCAGAGGGAAAGCTGTCAGCCAAGCCCGCGCGTGATCGAGATCATCCGTCCGCAGCGTATCAGGGTTATATCCGCGCCGGACACCCAGATAATACCCCAGCAGTTGGAACAGGATGGTGGTCAGGATGGGCCACAGCACCTCGGGCAATGATGAGGGGAGGAGAATGAGCGCATCCGAGACCCGGCTGATCTGCTCATCCCCTTCCGCAACAACCCCGACGACAGGGGAGCGGGCCGCCTTCGCGGTTCGGGCACAGTCGTAAAGCCGCGGATAGCTCTTTCCAGGGGGCGCGATCGGAATGGTGGTCACGTCCCGATCCAGCAGCGCAATAGCATCATGGACATACTCACCGGGGCGATACGCCTTGCAGAGCATGCAGGATTCCTCCTCGACCTTCAACGCTCCTTCCCGCGCGGAGAACCAGTTAGGGCCTCCCCCGATCAGCAAAAGAGCGCGCTGATGCTGGAGGGTCCCTGCCAGTTCCGAGAGATAAGCGTCCTGCTCATCCAGGAAACGCCGGGCCAAGTCGGGGATGGAGAAGAGGGCGCGCTCCAGCTCAGAGCCATGAGGGCCATCCAATGTGCCGCGACGCTTCCCCAGTTCCAAGGCCAAAAGGTAAAGCATCAAGAGCCGCGTCGTGATGACTGAGATATCTGGGCCGCAACGTTGCCCGGTGGGGTAGGCCACCGCCTCATCACACAGGTCAACAAGAGGGCTATCGGGGGTATTGGTGAGCCCAAACACTGGGATGCCCTCCCGACGGGCTCGCTCTGCAGCCTCCAGAACCTCCATGCTTCCCCCCGTGGCCGACTGCAGGATCAGAGCTGTCCGACGGGGGTAAGGCCGCCAATAATGGACGAACTCCAGAGCTTCGATCCCCTCCGTGCTCAAATCGGTCCATTGACGAAACACAAAGGCACCCAGCCAGGAATTGAAGAACGAAGATCCACAGCCTGCGAATACTAAATGTTCCACCTGATGCGTCTCTAGCGCGGAGACGATCCGAGATAGCTGATCTTTCGAGCGCAAAACTCCCTCTAACAGCTCCGGCTGTCGGTGGATATCTTCATAGATGAAGTAAGGATGCGCGCTGCGCACCCCATCACTCCCACGGATGAACGACCAGAGCGGAGTCCGCTGCAGCTCCTGCTCCAACCACCTCGGGACAGGGCGCTCGGGCGTGGGGAGCTCAGCCCCCGGATGTTGCTCCAGTAACTGCTGTGCCCACCTCGGGAGCCGTCGTGTAGTTGCCATGGAGTCCACCTCGCCTGATATGGGATGATGACCAATCAAGGACTTTCGCGGCCGCCCCTTTGTCCGTGATCAGGATGTGGACCAGACCGCTGCGAAGAGCCGCCCGAATCGCCTCCGCCTTGGTGAGCCCCCCAGCGACCGCGAACACGCATGGGATCTGGCGAATATCCGCCAGGGTGATCCCAATGAGGTGCTGCTCCAGAGCGGGCACGAGCCGGCCTTCCCGATCCAGGAAATGCCCGCAGATGTCTCCCACAGCGCCGCGGCGCCGCAACGCCTCCAGATCGTCATCCGACAGATAGCCAGCCCGCTTGAGCGAAGAAGTCTCCGGATCTGTCGTACCAATCCCCACCAAGAGCAAATCCGCACGCCGGGCCAGCTCCAAGGTCTCCCGAATAGATCGTTCTTGCAATAACTGAGAACGTGTCTCCTCGCTCTCCACAAATAAAGGAGCATAGAGAAGGAAGGGCTGTGCCCCCAGGATCTGGGCCATCCGTTGCACGATCAAGGGGGTGTCACACGATTGCCGATTCCCCAAGGCTCCTACACACTGCACGATGCGAACATTCGGATACATCCGAGAGGGTAGGGCATGCACCATCTCCCACAATGTCATACCCCACTCGATGGCCACAGTCATGCCATCCCGGAGATGATTCATGAACTCGATGGCCGCAAGCTTCCCCAGTTGGCGCAATAGCTCTGAATACGGGAGATGCTCTACATCCAGAACACGGGCCACCCGAAGACCGAATTCAGCGATCAGACGCCGTTCCAGCTCTGGATCCGTCGAAAGCGGCCAGTGGATCTTGATCTCTACCACCCCCCGCTCCCGCGCCTCAGCCAGTAAACGCGAGATCATCGGACGGCTTAATCCCACCACGTTGGCAATTTGAGACTGATTTAAGCCACGTTCATAATACAAACTGGCGACATAAGCAAGGAGTTCGTCGCGACGAGATAATTTTTTATTGTGATCTTTACGAAAGTTTCCTCGCGCATTCCGGACCATGACTCGGGCATCCTAGAGCGGAGGGGAATTAGGAAATATAATTAGTATCTTCCAGCCAAGATTAACATCTGTTCATTCTAATAACATTATAGCACGATCCTGACAATTTGTCAAGCAGCCTCAGAGGCTTCCGTTCGTCCGAGTGGTCCCACAGAGGAGATGCCCCTCTTGTTTCTCCACGCGGTGAGGGAATGTGAAGCGTCTAGAAAGCGAGAAGCGCGCCGCTCGCCGCATTGGGAAGGCGACCCCCAGTGAGCGAGCAGTCCGGAGAGGATGCGTTGGAGGTGGATTCTGGCATAAAGCTTCTGGCCTGCGATGAAGCCGTCGAAGTGGAGAAGTCGTCGAAACCCACTCAGCGCGGCTCCAGCCGCCATATCCGATGGGTGCAGGCCCGCACCGCCTCGGGGCTCCAGGCCATCGGCCGCGCCCGTCCTTCATACCACAGTGGGAACTGGTCGAAGTAGTGCCGGGAGGCCGGCGAGCCCCCCTGGCCGCCCGGCAACACCGCCAGACAGCGATCCCAATCGCGGAGATCCGCCACGAACCGCCACGAGGGCAACGCCCCCAGCGCCCCCCCGAACCGGTTCCCCTGAAAGCCCGCCTGGAGTGGCGTGTCGCCGTCCCCGCCCAGGGGGAAGGGGCCCCGGTTGAAGAAGGGCGCCAGCACCGGTGCCTGGCCCAACACATGCCGCAGCGTCACTTGATGGACCCGCCCCCAGGTCCATCGCGCCGGATTCTCCCCCAGCCGCCGCCGCAGCGCCCGAACCGCCTCCTGGAAGGCCTCGGCCACCCATTCAGCGGCCGCCCGCTCCCCCAGCCAGAAGGGATCCCCCCGCCGCAGGATCGCCCGCAAGGCATGGGGAGCGGTCCGGTAAAACGAGTGGCCGGGGAGGAAGGCGTTCAGGGATTCCCCCAGATACCGCCGCCACGCCGCCCCCAGCCGGGGCGCCAGCAGCCGCCGCAACAACACAGCCTCCACCGCAGCCACCACCGTCGGGGCCACCTCCTGCGGATCCATCCGGCCATCCCACGCCTTGACCTGGGCCAGCAGCCACGCCTCGTCCGCATCCCCCGGCTCCACCTGCGCCAACCACGCCTTCCACTCCAAAGCCCCCAGCGAGACCACGTCCGTCTGGATGGTGAGACAATCGGCCGCCGTAAGGTTGGGGGTCGCGGCCAGCCGCTGGTGGATCCGCCGCGCCCGATGGTCCGGCATCCACTCGGCGCTGATGAAATGCGGATAGCGCGGGCCGACGATGCGATGGTTGGCCGTGACCAGGATCCCCTCCGGCGGATCGAAGACCGAGGGAAGCTCCTCGAAGGGGATCTCCCCGATCCAGTCGTAATCGCCGCTCCAGCCGGGAACCGGGAGCAGGCCGTGGCCCCGGCGTCGGATCGGGATTCGCCCGGCCATCTGGTAGCCGATGTGGCCCTCCCGGTCGGCGTAGACGAAGTTGAGGACCGGCGCCGGCCAACCCCGCAGCGCCTCCCGGAATTCCTCCCAGTTGCGCGCGCGGTTGAGCCGCAGCACCGCCTCAAACCACGTCTCCGCCCGCGCGCCCGCCCAGGCCAGCGCCAGGCCCACCCGGGGCCAGTCGATCCCCTCCGGCTCATACTCCGGGAGCAGGTCCGTCAGCACCGGGCCGTGGCGGGTCACCCGCATCCGGAACCGCTCCGGGGCCCGCCTCCCCTTCACCCGGATCTCGATCTCCCGGACCTCCGCCCATGCCCATCCGTCCGGCGTCTCGTAGCGGAGCGGGTTCTCCGGATCGAAGCGCTCGATGAACCAGTCCTGGGTGTCGGCGATCGCGGCCGTTGCCCCCCAGGCGATCCACTCGTTATGCCCCAGCACCACCCCGGGCAGGCCGGGCACCGTCACGCCGGCCACGGCGAACGCCTCCGGCTCGCACACCAGATGCTGCTCATACCAGAGGCTGGGGAGCGATAGGGGCAGATGCGGATCGTTGGCCAGGAGCGGGAAGCCGGTCGCCGTCCGGGTGCCCGCCACGACCCAGTTGTTGCTGCCGATCCCCTCCCGCGGGCCGAGCCAGCGCGTCCACGCGGCATACATCGAGAGCAGCCGCTCGGCCATCGGTTCGACCCCCATGGTGTCGGGGAGGAGGGCGGTCTCGCCGAAGATCGCCTCCGGCTCGAGATCCGCTGCCCGCTCCCCCAGGGCACGAACCATCGCCACCCGACACAGCTCGCTGTCCCAGTTCCACGAGAGGGACCAGGCGACCACCAGCCCCCAGGCTGCGCTGTCCTCGGGGGTCCACGGGGAAGCAGGGAGCGGAACCAGACGGTCCTCCGGCCCGGTTGGGCCGCAGCGGAAGGCGGCGGTGACCCCTGCGGCGTAGGCCTCCAGGAGCCGATAGGCATCCGGAGGGATCCGTTCCAAGCCGGCCCGGGCGTGTTCGAGCCACCCCACCCCATGGGCGAAGCGGTCCATCTCCAGACCAATCGGCCCGAAGACCTCGCTTAGCCGGCCCCGGGCGACCAGACGGTTGAACCGCATCTGCCAGCCCCGGTCGCGCCCGTGGACGAAGCCCTGGGCGAAGAAGAGGTCAGCCAGGGTGCGCGCCTCGATGTGGGGGATCCCCCACGCATCGAATCGGATCTCCACCGGGGCCTGCAGGCCCTCCAGGCGCAAGCGGCGGGAACGAACCATGGGGGCCTCCTCCTGCTTCGACGAAGCGATCTGCGCAGGCCCGGGGAGGGGCCTTCATCCCCCCGCCCCCAGGCGCTCATGGCGCCATTTTAACCGGAATAGGCTGGGTGAGCGGACCGCCCGATGGTTCGGAGAGCACGTCTCCTAACAGGCCGTAACGGCGGCCCCAGAGGGCCGCCCACCCAACGGCAAGCTCCCGCTACAATTACTATGGGCCTTCCGCCTCCAGGTATAATCAAGACGCGTTCTCATTGGAGGGTTCTGATTCCCAGATCGGGGGCGGACTTATGCGCGTTGAAATTATGGAAGACCGGCTGGAGCAGTTGCGGCGGTTGCGGGCGGAGGCCCAGGCGGGGGGCGGGCCAGAGCGGATCGCCCAGCAGCACGCAAAGGGCAAACTCACGGCCCGGGAGCGCCTGGAGCTCCTGCTGGACAAGGGCTCCTTCCGGGAGCTTGACCCCTTCGTCACCACCCGGGTTGCCGACTTCGGGCTGGCGGAGCGCCGCTACCTGGGGGACGGCGTGGTCACCGGGTGGGGGACCATTGACGGGCGTCTGGTTTACGTCTACGCCCAGGACTTCACGGTGCTGGGGGGGAGCCTGGGGGAGGGCCATGCCCGCAAGATCGTAAAGATCATGGACATGGCGATGAAAAACGGGGCGCCCCTCATCGGGCTGAATGACTCCGGCGGCGCCCGGATCCAGGAGGGCGTCCTCTCCCTGGGGGGCTACGCCGACATCTTCCTGCGCAACGTGATGCTCTCGGGCGTGGTGCCCCAGATCAGCGCCATCCTGGGCCCCTGCGCCGGGGGCGCTGTCTACTCCCCCGCCCTCACGGACTTCATCTTCATGGTCCGGGGGACCAGCTACATGTTCATCACCGGCCCCGATGTGGTGAAGGCGGTCACCCATGAGGAGGTGACCTTCGAGCAGCTGGGCGGGGCCGACGTCCACACGACCATCAGCGGCGTGGCCCACTTCGCCGCCGACACCGAGGCCGATCTCTTCTACATGATCCGCAAGCTCCTCTCCTATCTCCCCTCGAACAACATGGAGGACCCCCCCTACGTGCCCAACGGCGACGACCCTCTGCGTATGGAGGAGCGCCTCAACGCCATCGTCCCCGATGATCCCACCCGCCCCTACGACATCAAAGAGGTCATCCGCCTGATCGTGGACAACGGGGACTTCTTCGAGGTCCAGCCGGATTACGCCCCCAACATCGTCATCGGCTTCGCCCGGCTGGGCGGGCACAGCGTGGGGATCGTGGCCAACCAGCCGGCGGTGCTGGCGGGGGTGCTGGACATCAAGGCCAGCGAGAAGGCGGCCCGCTTCGTGCGCTTCTGCGACGCCTTTAACATCCCGATCATCACCTTCGAGGATGTGCCGGGCTTCATGCCGGGGGTCGCTCAGGAACACGGCGGCATCATCAAGGCCGGCGCCAAGCTCCTTTACGCTTACGCCGAGGCCACCGTCCCCAAGATCACGGTGATCACCCGCAAGGCCTACGGCGGCGCCTACTGCGTGATGAACTCCCGGCACCTGCGGGCGGATCTGGTCCTGGCCTGGCCCACGGCGGAGCTGGCGGTGATGGGGCCCGAGGGCGCTGTCAACATCATCTTCCGGCGCGAGCTGGCCGAGGCGCCGGACCCCGAGGCCCGGCGGGCGGAGCTGGTGGCGGAATACCGGGCGAAGTTCGCCAACCCCTACGTCGCCGCCTCCTACGGCTTCGTGGACGATGTCATTGAGCCGAAGGAGACCCGGCCCCGCCTCATCAACGCCCTGGAGATGCTCCAGAACAAGCGGGATCAGAACCCACCCAAGAAGCACGGGAACATCCCCCTCTGATCCCCACCCCCGCCCACAGGGAGCCCGATCATGTTCCGAAAGGTCTTGATCGCCAACCGCGGCGAGATCGCCGTGCGGATCATCCGAGCCTGCCGCGAGCTGGGGATCCGCACCGTGGCGGTGTTTTCTGAGGTTGACCGCAACGCCCTGCACGTGCGCTACGCCGACGAGGCGTATTGCATCGGGCCCGCCCCGGCCCGCGAGAGCTACCTGCGCATGGACAAGCTCATTGACGTGGCCCGCCGGGCGGGCGCCGACGCCATCCACCCGGGATACGGGTTCCTGGCGGAGCGGCCCGATTTCGCGGAGGCCTGTGAGGAGGCCGGCATTGTCTTCATCGGCCCGCCGCCCCGCGCCATCGGGGCCATGGGCGACAAGGCCACCGCCCGCAAGATGGCCCGGGCCCTCGGCGTCCCCATCGTCCCCGGCACCGACGGCGGCCTCTCCGACGAGGACCTGATGGAGGCCGCCCGGCGGATCGGCTTCCCCATCCTGATCAAGGCCTCCGCCGGCGGCGGCGGCAAGGGGATGCGCATCGTCCGCTCCCTCGAGGAGATGCCCGACGCCCTGGCGGCGGCCCGGCGGGAGGCTATGGCCGCCTTCGGCGACGACGACGTCTACCTGGAGAAGCTGGTCGAGGGCGCCCGCCATGTGGAGGTGCAGATCCTGGCCGACCAGCACGGCCACGTCATCCACCTGGGGGAGCGTGAGTGCTCCATCCAGCGTCGCCACCAGAAGCTGATCGAGGAATCCCCCTCGCCCATCGTGGATGAGGAGATGCGCCAGCGCATGGGCGAGGTGGCCGTGCGGATCGCCCAGGCTGTCGGCTACGTCAACGCCGGGACGGTGGAGTTCCTGGTAGACAAGGAGCGCAATTTCTACTTCATCGAGATGAACACCCGCCTCCAGGTGGAGCACCCGGTGACGGAGATGGTGACCGGGGTGGACATCGTCAAGGAGCAGATCCGCATCGCCCGGGGGCGCAAGCTGCGCTACCGCCAGGAGGACATCCGCCAGACCGGCTGGGCCATCGAGTGCCGGATCACGGCGGAGGATCCCTTCAACCACTTCATGCCCTCCACCGGCCGTATCATCACCCTGGCCGAGCCCACCGGCCCCGGGGTGCGGGTCGACAGCGGGGTCTACGAGGGGTGCGAGATCACGCCCTACTACGACTCCCTTATCGCCAAGGTGATCACCTGGGGCGAGACCCGGGGCGAGGCCATCCTGCGCATGCGGCGGGCCCTCGAGGAGTTCCGGATCATCGGCATCCAGACCATCATCCCCTTCCATCAGGCGATCCTCAACAGCACCCGCTTCCTGGCCGGCCACTTCGACACCAAGTTCGTCGAGGAGCGCTTCTCCATGGACGAGGAGACGCCGCCGGAGCTGGAGGAGGTGGCGGCCATCATCGCCACCTTGGTGGCCCATCGCCAGGGCCAGGCCGCCACCCACGTGGCCCGAAGGGCCGGCCAAGCCCTCAACGCCTGGAAGTGGGCCGGGCGCCAGGAGCAACTCCGGAGGAGCGGATGAAATGAAATACATCGCCACAATCAACGACAAGGACTTCACCATCGAGATCAACCGCGAGGATCGCATCCTGTGCAACGGCGTCGAGCGGGCGGTGGATTTCCGCCTGATCGGCCAGCAGCACGTCTACTCCCTGCTCCTGGACAACGCCTCCTATGAGGCCCTCGTGGAGGAGCGGGAGGGGGAATACTGGGTCTTCGTCCGCGGCTACCTCTTCGCCGTGCGGGTGGAGGATGAGCGGGAGCGACGGCTGCGGGAGGCCTCCGGCGAGCGCCACGGGCCGACCGGGGAGGTCGCCGTCAAAGCCCCCATGCCCGGCCTCATCGTCGCGATCCCCGTGCAGGAAGGCCAATCCGTCCACAAGGGCGAGAAGCTGGTGCTGCTGGAATCCATGAAAATGCAGAACGAAATCCGCGCCCCGCGGGACGGCACGGTGAAGGCCATCCGGGTGCGGCCCGGCCAGAGCGTCGAGCAGAACCAGATCCTGGTGGTGCTGGGATGACCGGTCCTTGGGGGAACGAGCCCCCTAACCGCTGGGGCATGCTCTGGCCCGGCCGGCGCAACCCCTTATAATAAAGGCCGCCCAAGCCCCGCTGCGGGGAGGATGTCGTTCGATGGGCACTTGCGTGAGAGGTTCCGTCCGCCGAGGCATTGGGAAAGCCGGATCTGCCGGGCTGATCGTTGTGCTGGCCCTGGCCGCGTGCGGGCGGGTGGTTTCCGAGCGGCCGGCCCCTACCCCCTCGCCCGGCCCGGCGGGGGCTGCGGGGCCGACGCCCACCCCAGTGGTGGTGCGGGTGCCCACCCCCACCCCGATCCCC
>FWWL01004694.1_pt1 | contig 22522 bp, 13 predicted proteins | sample 2228331 | NCBI WGS metagenome assembly FWWL01 (sample SAMEA103939775, study PRJEB20133) | metagenome | reverse complement strand
GCTTTCGGAGAAAAGAGGAAAGAGGAAAGAGGAAAGAGGAAAGATCCTCTCTCTTTCCCCTTCTTCGTTCTCTCCTCTCTCTTCGCAGGGGAGCATCTGCCCCTCTGCCCCGGAAGCCCCTCTGCCCCTCTGCTCCGAAAGCCCCTCATCACCTCTGCCCCTCATCACCTCTGCTCCGAAAGCCCCGAAAGCTCCTGAAGCTCCCTCTGCCCTAGCGATCGCTAACCCTTGCCATTGTCACTGCTTTGGGTAGCCAGAACTCGTTCGGCTAATTTATCCGGGACTTCTTGGAGGTGATCGAACTTCCAGTTAAAGAAGCCAACACCCATTGTCAGCGAGCGCAACTCCATAATCAAATCCTGCATTTCCGCTTGAGGCAAATATGCGGAAACCTTATCCCAGCCCTTCCAATCACTCATGGATTCATAGCCCAGGATTTGGCCACGACGCCCACTAATAATCTGCATCATATTGGAAGTAAAATCACTGGGGGCACAAATCTCCACTGAGGCAATGGGTTCCAGCAACGTCGGGCTGCATTTCGCCATTCCTTCCTGCATTGCGGCTCGGGCTGCCAACTTAAACGACTGTTCAGAACTATCCACCGAGTGATAAGAACCATCGACTAAAGTCACCGCCACATCCACCACCGGGAAGCCCAGGGGTCCTTTCATCAAAGACTCGCGCACCCCCATTTCCACCCCAGGGATATACTGCTTCGGCACCACACCGCCCACAATCTTCTCGTTAAATTCAAAGCCTTGCCCGCGCTCTCGTGGCTGAATATTCAGGTAAACATCTCCAAACATCCCATGTCCGCCACTTTGGTGCTTATAGCGTCCATGTACTCTCTCCGCTGCCTTGCGAATCGTTTCCTTATAAGCAACCTGGGGCACACGAGTGATCATCGGCAAATTATACTTCCGCTGTAGGCGATCGAGCGCCACTTTCAGATGAACATCCCCCTGACCCCAAAGAATAATCTCGTGGGTATCCGCATTTTGTTCCCAAGTTAAAGATGGGTCTTCTTCCAGGAGTTTACTCATCGCCGCACTGATTTTTACTTCATCACTGCGTTTTTCCGGCGTCACCGCCAAAGCAAAAACTGGCGGAATCATTGGTGCTTTGGGTAAATCTACTTTTAACTTGGCATTACTCGCCGTCAAAGTATCCCCTGTGAGAATCCCTTCCATGCGAGCCAAAGCCACCAAATCCCCGGCTGAACAGCTCTGCAAGCTTTGGGTCTGTTGACCCATCATCCGATAAATTCCTCCAACGCGCACGCCATTCAAACTCATACCATCAGTGAGTTCCCCTTGCCAAACTCGCACCAGAGAGAGTTTACCGCCTTGAGGGGTGTAATAGGTTTTCACCACCTGTGCCACCGGATCCTGGGCATTGGGCAGAAATCCACGGCGTTCAGCGGTTAAGCTGGGTTCTGGGGCTTCCCGAACCAGGGCATCTAAAAGCGGTCGTACCCCATAGTCTTGTTCCGCAATGCCCATAAACACCGGCACAATCAAGTCTGCCCCTAATTCCATTTTTAGGTCTTTAACAATTTCCTCTTGGGACGGTTCGATTTCCTCTAAGAGTTCTTCGAGGAGATGGTCGTCAAAATTGGCCAACTCTTCCAGCATTTCCTGACGAGCGGCGTGTTCTTCATCTTTCAATTCCTCAGGCATCGGCACTGGATCCGCCTCAGCCCCCGCATGATAATGATAGGCTTGCTCAGTTACGAGGTCGATAAAGCCCACCAGGTCATCGCCTTTGCGAATGGGATATTGATGCGGGACCAAAGGACGGCTAGAAACAGTTTTCAGGGCATGGAGTACATCCATAAAACTGTTTTTTGACCGATCCATTTTGTTGATAAAAACGATGTGGGGAATTTCCCAGTCATCTAGGAACTTAAAGATCGGTGAGAGGGTGGTAACGCGGCTGACTTCCGCTTCGCAAATCACGATCGCGGCTCCGGCACCCATCAGCGCATTATAAGTTTCTTGGGCAAATTCTACCGAACCAGGGCAGTCAAGGAAGTTGAAGCGAATATCCTTATAAACGGTGCTGGCGGCGGATACTTCTACACTCATTTGACGGGCGCGAGCTTCAGGGGAACTGTCGCCAACGGTATTGCCATCTTTGACCGTCCCTTTGCGGGCAATGGCATTGGTGACATAGAGGACACTTTCCAAAAATGAGGTTTTGCCACTTAAATAAGGGCCAACAATTGCCACATTCCGCACGCCCGATGCAACTTTATCAGTCATAGCTTACTCCTGCTTCTCGAAAACTTAAGAAAGATTGAAATTTTAGCCATTTAGGTGAAAATGAGGTTAAAATAGCGAACGGCATACCATTAACTTATATTTAACTTATTATTTTTGCTCTAACTTGGCGAAAATTCAACTCTTACATTACCTGTGGTTTAACTGATTACATTGTAAAGTTAAATATCAGAAAAAAATATGAATTTTTATTAAAAAAGTTGCTAAATGTTAATTAACCTTAATAAAAAAGACTTGAGCGCTATCTGGCGGAAAATTCACTGATTTTTTTGGTATATTTATAGATTCGGACAAGCTCTGTCTGGGTTCCCATCGCATCAATGGTAATAATTGCCCCTTAAATATCTAATCATTCCAACAAGGGGTGAATTGCCGTTATTTTATGTTTAATAGTCTTCGACTTTGACTTGTGCTAATACTAGACGTTTTTCACTAGGCCAAGTGCTGAATAAATGTAAAGCTTTAACCTCTTGATTGCGCTCATAAGAACCGCGAACAGTTTTACCATATATGGGGAGTGCTTCCTGAGTCAATCAACTCATCAGTACCAACCTATCAATACATTGAGCCATCTTGCTAAAGTTCTAAGGCTTCAGGATTTCATCGTTCAAACACAAGCCGCTAGGTTCATCACTGGGGATTTCATTAGGAAGTTCTAAAAATTATTCTCACCGGTTCTGTTTACTAATAGCATAATTTTCCATGTCTGACCAACCCTCAGCCCCCGCGATTACAGCTAAAATAGCGATGACTCAAATATCTTTGAGGAGATGTTTTTGGGTGAGGGCGACTCTAGAGTCTTTAATATCGGCAAAATAACCGGATCGGCTTCGTTGGTTCGCGTGAATTGTAGCTAGTTGTCTTCGGGGTACAACTATTAACGTCTTTTGACTTAAAGATACTTCGCCAAATCCTGTGGCCATAAACCCCTCCTCAACAACGGATTAAGTTTTTCAGCCATGATAATTTCACAACCTACTGGATGCTAGATTCAGATTTAGGCATGTTTGTCAAATACAATTTATACCATTACTCTGGCCTTAGATTTGGGTGATGATGCAGAAATTGTCAGAGAAACCCGGTTTCTCAGCTCGGTTTGATACCAAATCCGCTCATCAAACTTACTATTTATGATCGTCCCCTAAAATGCCTAAAGATTCCCAAGCAACGCGGTTCGGGCAAGAAAGATGAATCGCCCTCACGATAGAACCGGATTTGCTATAAGTCCTAAAATTGACACCTTCGGCTGATATAGGAGAAAATTGTATGACTGCTGCTATGAGAAAAATTGATTCCCCTCGCTGGCGCAGATTTCGTCAACGGTTGACTGCAAAGAGTTCCAGCGATAAAGTGACATATCTACCATTAGCTTCACCGGAAACACCCCCCAGCCCTCCCCTTACTCCTCAAGAAAAAAAAGTGCTGGATCGCCATACAATCTTGTGTCGGGAGAATTTAAACGGCAAAATTGCCAATCTGACTAATCCCTGGGCAAAACCCCTCTGGTTGCGATCGCTCTTAGGGATGAATACAGCGACAGCGATCGCCATGTTAATCGTCGTCGGTGCAGTGGTCGGGCTATACAGCAAAGTGGTGTACACCAAGCAAAATTGGGGTCAAGAGTACCGCAAACTAGAACGGTTGCAAAAAGAAGAACGGCAAGTCACAATTTTCAACGAAGCGTTAAAAAATGACATTGCCCAAACCGCGAAACAAGATGGCACCGGATTAGTCCCTCCCAGTGGTAGCCTGATGATTCTGCTAGAACCCACCCCAGTCCGTCCGTTGCGAGAAGCGACTACGCCGCAACCAGAGAATTTTCCATCCCTGCAACCTTTGGGCTATTAAGGAATAAATCTCCAGGCGGCTGGCTGAAAATAAGCATTTATTCCAGTCAATGAATCCGGCAATAGGCAATTTTGTCACCGATGAAAAATCCGACTAAACATAATTTTTTGGCACAGAAGAAGCAGCGGCGGAAAAACCCACGGGGCAGTCGCAGTCGATTGGTCGTTGGTCGTTGGTCGTTGATCTTTGTTGATTGTTGTTGGTTGTTCGTTGTGCGTTGTTTGTCAATAATCAACCACCAACAATCAACCACCAACCACCAACGCACAGCGACAAACCACCAGCAAAGATCAACGGAAACATTGGCAAATCCCCGCGCCCGATTATTTATCGTATGGGGCATTTTGCTGGCGGGGATGCTCGGTTTAATGTTCAAATTATACTTACTGCAAGTCGTGGAAGCGGCGGATTTGCGAGCCAAAGCCCGGCAGCAACAATCGGTAAACATCGATCCGTTTGTCCCCCGGCGGAAAATTTTGGATCGCAATGGCAACGTCATTGCCCTAGATCAACCCGTTTACCGTTTATTTGCCCATCCGCAATTATTTAAAAAATCAAAAGCGGAAGTTGCCGAAAAATTGGCCAGCGCTTTGGAGCGCTCGCCGGGGGAACTGCTGGAAAAATTTAACCAAAAAGAAAGCGGGATTTTAATTACCGATGAAATCAGCGAAAGCGTTGCCAATAAAGTCAAACAGCTATTTTTAGATGGACTAGAACTTAGTCAATATCAACGACGGTTTTATCCCCAAGAAAAATTATTTGCCGATGTCGTGGGGTATGTAGATTTAGAAGGGAAAGGGCAAGCCGGAGTAGAGTACAGTCAAGAAAAATTATTAGATCGTTCTCTTTCCCGACAAGTCCTGACTCGCTCTGGAGAGGGTTGGATCGCGGATTTAGTCCCGGATAACTTCCTCAAACTTGATGATTTAGCCCTCAAACTAACCTTAGATAGTCGCCTACAAAGAGCCGCGCGCGACGCTTTGGCGAAAAAAATCAAAGAAACTAAGGCAAAACGAGGTACGGTGATTGTCATGGATGCGACTGATGGATCTTTGCTTTCTCTTGTTTGCGAACCCACCTACGATCCGAATCATTATTACGACTTTGATGTGCAGCTGTATAAAAACTGGGCAATCACAGATTTGTATGAACCAGGATCAACCTTTAAACCGATTGCCGTTGCGATCGCCCTGGAAGCAGGTGCAATTAAACCTGACAGTGTGTTCTACGACGAAGGAAGAATCCATGTAGATGGCTGGCCGATTTCCAATGCTGACTATAGTTACTCAGGGGGAAGAGGCAAGATCAATGTTAAAGAAATCTTAAAATATTCCAGTAACGTAGGCATGGTTCATATTGTCGCCGAAATGCGTCCCCGGGCTTTCTACCATTGGCTAAAACGGTTAGGATTAGGGGAAACAGTCACCGTTGACCTGCCTTTTGAAACCGCCAGCGACATCAGACCAGACTGGGAATTTGTCGCCTCCCCGGTTCACCCAGCCACCACCGCCTTTGGTCAGGGATTTGCCATGGCGCCAGTGCATCTAGCCAGATTACACGCTGCCTTAGCCAACGGCGGTTATTTAGTCACCCCTCATGTTGTCCAAGGACTTTACGACAGCCAAGGGAAAGCCTTATGGAAATTGGATTTGCCCGAACCTCAACAAATTTTTTCCCCTGAGACGGCGACCAGCGTAGTTAAAATGATGGAAAGCGTGATTCACGATGAAGATGGCACCGGCAAACAAGCGGCAATTCCCCATTATCGGATTGCGGGCAAAACCGGCACCTCACAAAAAGTGACTGCTGATAGTGGTGGATACTCCCAGTCAGCGCGAATTGCCAGTTTTGTGGGCATTTTGCCCGTGGAAAATCCTCGCTATGTGGTTCTGGCAGTCATCGATGAACCCGAAGGAGGTTTTGGGGGAACCGTAGCTGCCCCGGTAGTGAGATCGGTCATGAAAGCTTTGATTGGGATTTCTGGGATTCCCCCCTCAGAATAAAATTCCCCCTATAGCTTTCATTCTTTGTATATTTGCCAATGTATATTTGCCAAATTGCCCCAAATTGCTGGGTATGGGGAGGGCTTGCCCACCGTCCGGCCTCTCCCCATCATTTCCGTCGGAGAACAAAGGGAAAGTTCAGTCCGATTTTTTAACTCTTAGTCTCACTGACTCTGCATGAGAAGGTAAACCTTCCGCCATCGCCAGTAGATCGAGCGCGCTGGCAACTTTTTGCAAAGCTTGTGGGGAATACTGGATTAAGCTCGAGTGTTTCATAAAAGTTTCCACACCCAGGGGGGACGCATAACGCGCCGCACCAGAAGTTGGTAAGGTGTGATTCGGCCCAGCTAAATAGTCTCCCACCGCTTCAGGGGTAGAATTGCCCAGGAAAATTGCCCCTGCATGGCGAATGTGAGGAAGTAAATCCCACGGTTCCGCCACTTCGAGTTCCAAGTGTTCTGGCGCAAATTGATTCGAGAGTTCAGCGGCAATTTCCAACGACTCAACCACGATCGCCAAACCATAATGAGCGATCGCTTTTTCCGTCATAGTGCGGCGCGGATGTTCTGCCAATTGCCGCTCCACTTCCATTGCCACCTTTTTAGCCAAGATTTCATCGGTGGTAATCAAAATTGCCGCCGCCATCGGATCGTGTTCGGCTTGGGCTAATAAGTCGGCGGCAACATGACATGGGTTTGCTAGCGCGTCGGCAATAATCAGCACCTCCGATGGCCCAGCGAGGGAATCAATTCCCACCGTGCCATAGACTAATTTTTTCGCTAAGGTGACATAGATATTCCCCGGTCCGGTAATTACATCCACTGAAGGAATAGTTTCCGTCCCATAAGCCATCGCCGCGATCGCTTGCGCCCCGCCAACCCGGTAAATTTCCGTCACCCCGGCTTCTTGGGCGGCCACCAACACCGCCGGAGCGATCCCTTGTGTTTGACCCGGTGGAGTACAAATAATAATTCTTGGCACCCCAGCCACTTTAGCTGGAATGGCATTCATTAGCACTGTACTCGGATAAGCCGCACGACCCCCAGGGATATAAAGACCCGCTCGGTCTACCGGGGTGTACCGTTTACCCAGAACCACATCATCTTCACCAAATTGAACCCAGGACTTTGGTATCCGCTCTCGATGAAATGCTTCGATTTTTTGACGCGCCAAGCGAATGGCATCTAATAATTCCTTGTTAACCTGTTGATAAGCAGCATCTAGTTCAGCTCCGCTCACCCGCAGAGAGTCAACATTCAAAGAAAGACCATCAAATTGAGCGGTATAGTTTAGGATTGCCTGGTCTCCTTCGCGCTTAACGGTCTGAAGGACATCTCTGACCATTGATTCTTTTTGAACCACTTGGTCATCGTGGGTGCGTTTGCAGATCCGTGCGATTTCTGCGGCAGCGTAGGTTCGCTGAGTAATGATTCGCAGCATGGAGTTTGGAAGTTATCACAAAGAGTTTTGACCCTCCGAGAACAAGTGAAAGCAGCAGTCAGAGGATACGAAACCATAGATGATGATTCAGATTAAATAAAGTAGGACTTGCTTTTTCACCCCTCTGACTAGCAATTGCCCCAAAAAACATTTTGAACTGCTCCCTCGCCTCGGCAGGGCGAAGCATTTGCGTACAAGGTTACTCGTTATCTGCGAGAAATAAAGGCGCAAATGCGCTCGCCCCTACTTGTATCTAGCTTAACGTGGAATCTTATTCACTGACTTGCCTTTTCTGCAATCTTCACCGACTTTTTTTCTCCGTTTCCCCGCTCCTCTGAAGCAGGTCACCCCTTTGGGGTGCCTGAGACTGCTTCTCGGTGCTTCTGGGTGCTTCTGGATGCTTCTGGGTGCTTCTGGCGGCGGGGAGTCGTCCGTGGACAGCAAGAAAGGTTTACTAGGAGATATTCTCTCCCCTGTCTTATCTCTTATCTCCTCCCATTGTGTATAATGGTTAACTAAGCTATCATGTTTTTAGTTCTAGTCAAAGGTCAAAGCCCCCTCTGGCTGAACTTGCCCGCTCGGGGTTGCCAATTTATTCCCGGAAGGAAAGCTGCAATTCATCAAAAAATTATATCTTCACATTTGTAAATCAGCCCACTTCAATGCTACAATGTGGAGTCTAGTATTTTGTATGTCTTTGAAGTGCAAAGAATTTTATCATAACCTACTGTGGCCAACATCAAGTCTGCGGAAAAACGTATCCAAATCAACGAGCGCAACCGTTTGCGCAACAAATCCTACAAGTCAGCGGTTAAGACCCTGACGAAAAAATGCCTCGCCCAAATCGCCAACTACGAGAAAAACCGTAGTCCTGAAGCGCGTCAAGAAGTCAGTAAGTCTATCAGCGCTGCTTATAGCAAAATTGACAAAGCAGTAAAACGAGGGGTAATCCATCGTAATCAGGGCGCTCGAAAAAAATCTCAACTTGCCAGAGCTCTGAAGCAAGTCGAGATGGCAACAGCTTAAGCAAGAGTCAAATTGCACAGACCCCGACTGGGGGCAGAGAAAGTCTCTGTACCCTGTCCACTAATCGATTAGTGAACCAAGATATCCCTATAAGTAAGCGATCGCGCCATTAGCCAGATGCAATTAATCGACACCCACGTTCACATTAACTTTGATGTATTTCAGTCGGACATCCAGGCAGTGTGCGCTCGCTGGCGTTCGGCTGGAGTCACTCGCTTGATTCACTCATGCGTGACCCCAGACGAATTTGCCAGCATTCAAGCCTTGGCGAAGCGCTTTCCCGAACTCTTTTTTGCCGTAGGATTACACCCCTTGGAAGCCCAAGAATGGCAGTCCGATACCCAGGAGCGCATTCGCTCTTTGGCAGCGTCGGATCCCAAAGTAGTAGCGATCGGGGAAATGGGTCTGGATTTTTACAAAGCCGAGAACCAAGATCACCAAAAGTTAGTCTTTGAAAGTCAACTGCAAATTGCCCAAGAACTTAATAAACCAGTGATTATTCACTGCCGAGATGCCGCCTTAGTGATGGCGCAACTTTTACGAGACTTTTGGGAAAAATCTGGGCCGGTACGAGGGGTGATGCATTGTTGGAGCGGGACTCCAGAAGAAACCACCAAGTTTTTGGATCTGGGATTATATGTGAGTATCAGTGGCATTGTTACTTTTAAAAATGCCCATCAGGTACAAGCGTCGGCAAAAATGATTCCCAGCGATCGCCTCTTGATCGAAACCGATTGTCCTTTTCTTGCTCCCGTACCCAAACGCGGCAAACGCAATGAACCTGCTTACGTCCGATATGTCGCCGAACAAGTGGCTTTACTCAGAAATGTTTCCTTAGAAGCTTTAGCGGAACAAACTACCAAAAATGCCAAAGAATTGTTTGGCATCTGACTTAATGGTTAGTATGGTTAATGGTTAATGGTGATTAGTTATTAGTTAATGGTGATTAGTTATTAGTTGTTGGTTATTGTTGGTGATTGTTGGTTATTAGTTATTATCAGAACAAAAAACAAAGAACAAACAACATGCCTAACCCCTACCCAGAGAATTCCTACCCAAAGAATCCTTACCCAACAAAGATGTTGCTAGATTTATCCCTAGCTCAACCTCATGGTCAAAAAATTAATGAAAAGACTTTAAAAAATCTCAAGAAAAAATATCTAAAGAAAAAGTTATGAAAATCAAACATTGACATTTTCCCAAACATCATTAACCTAGGAAATAATAATTATACGTAAACTCAAAAATCATCCATGAAATTTTATTAAATCTCAAGAAAACAAGGGGAATGTTAATTCAACGGCAGAAGAAAATGTTGGTGTCAAATTGCGCTCCAGCCGCGGCGCCCAGTATGCAATAATTAGCTGGGAGGTTCTTTGAAAACAATAAATTATCATTACCAGCATCATTACCAGCCAGGGTATAGGAGCGCAGATACCCGCGCCGATACCGATGTTGGCGTCAAAATTAGGGGCAATTCGCTTTCTCGCCCGTACATTAAGGCGTTCTGTAAACCATAACCGATAGGCATGATCTCTTTATGAATCGACTAAATAGCGATTCGCGCCTGAAATCCGAACGCACGCGAAATCGCACCATTATAGCTACCCATTTAGCCAGCCAGAAAACCTAAAAATTTCTACTTATTTGCGTAGCTATTTAACCCAAAAAAATGACCGAAAATTTTCTGTTGAGTTAAATGGATTTCTCAACCTGTAAATATTCGCTCATTGACTGGCAAATCTCCATAGTTACGACAAAACACCACTGACGAAAAAGCAAATCGCGCCTACATCTTTACTCACTTTTAGAACGGTTCACTAATAATGGATAATCAGACCTACAGAACACCGGCATTTACCTTACCAGATTTGGTCGAAATCCAAAGAGCCAGCTTTCGATGGTTTCTTGAAGTAGGACTTATAGAAGAATTGGAAAGTTTTTCCCCCATCGCAGATTATACCGGCAAGCTGGAACTTCACTTCATCGGCAAAAACTACAAGCTGAAACGCCCCAAATATGACGTAGACGAAGCCAAACGCCGCGACGCCACCTACGCGGTACAAATGTATGTGCCGACTCGCTTAATCAACAAAGAAACTGGCGAAATAAAAGAGCAGGAAGTATTCATCGGCGACTTACCTTTAATGACCGAACGGGGCACGTTTATCATCAACGGCGCCGAACGGGTCATCGTCAACCAAATCGTGCGCTCGCCTGGGGTCTATTACAAATCAGAAACCGACAAAAACGGTCGCCGCTGCTACAATGCCAGCCTCATCCCCAACCGAGGGGCGTGGCTGAAATTTGAAACGGACAAAAACGATATTGTCTGGGTGCGGATTGACAAAACTCGGAAACTGTCTGCCCATATCTTACTCAAAGCCTTGGGACTGACGGACAACGAAATTTTCGACACCATGCGTCACCCAGAGTATTACCAAAAAACCATCGAAAAAGAAGGGCAATACACCGAAGATGAAGCCCTGATGGAACTATACAAAAAGCTGCGTCCCGGCGAACCGCCTACCGTCTCTGGGGGACAGCAGCTAATCGACTCCCGTTTTTTCGACCCCAAACGTTATGACTTGGGTAAAGTCGGGCGTTACAAACTCAACCGGAAACTTCGCCTGTCCGTACCCGACAGCGTGCGCGTCCTGACTCCCCAGGACATCCTCGCGGCGATCGACTACTTAATCAACCTAGAATTTGACATTGGTCAAACAGATGACATCGACCACTTGGGCAACCGTCGGATACGGTCTGTAGGTGAACTGCTACAAAACCAAGTCCGCGTGGGACTCAATCGGTTAGAACGGATTATCCGGGAACGGATGACCGTTTCTGACTCCGACGCCCTCACTCCGGCTTCTTTGGTCAACCCCAAACCCCTAGTCGCCGCCATCAAAGAGTTCTTTGGTTCCTCTCAACTATCGCAGTTCATGGATCAAACCAATCCTCTAGCGGAACTCACCCATAAACGACGGCTATCTGCCCTCGGTCCTGGCGGTCTAACTCGCGAACGGGCTGGCTTTGCCGTGCGGGACATTCACCCGTCTCACTATGGCCGGATTTGCCCCATTGAAACCCCAGAAGGACCAAACGCTGGACTGATTGGCTCCTTAGCCACCCATGCGCGGGTGAATGAGTATGGATTCATTGAAACGCCATTTTACCCTGTAGAAAATGGCCGGGTATTGCGGGAACGCGGCGCCATATTTATGACCGCTGACGAAGAAGACGATCACCGCGTCGCCCCAGGGGACATTCCCATTGATGAAAATGGCTATATCCAAGGGGAAACCGTACCCGTGCGCTATCGCCAAGACTTCACCACCACCACCCCAGAACAGGTGGACTATGTGGCCATTTCTCCGGTACAAATCATCTCCGTTGCCACCTCGCTGATCCCCTTCCTGGAACATGACGACGCCAACCGCGCCCTCATGGGTTCTAATATGCAGCGCCAAGCGGTGCCTTTGCTGAAACCGGAACGACCCTTAGTGGGCACCGGACTCGAAGCCCAAGCAGCGCGGGACTCTGGCATGGTCGTCGTCTCCCGCACCGATGGGGAAATCTCCTACGTGGATGCCACCAAAATTTGTGTGGTGACTCCCCAAGGGGAAGAAATTACCTACGAACTGCAAAAATATCAACGGTCTAACCAAGACACCTGCTTAAACCAACGGCCTTTAGTCTATGAAGGCGACCAAGTGGTGCGCGGCCAAGTATTAGCCGATGGTTCATCCACCGAAGGCGGCGAACTGGCGTTAGGTCAAAATATCCTGGTGGCTTATATGCCTTGGGAAGGCTACAACTACGAAGACGCCATTCTGATTAGCGAGCGCTTAGTCTATGACGATGTGTACACTTCCATTCATGTGGAAAAGTACGAGATTGAAGCCCGCCAGACTAAACTCGGCCCCGAAGAAATTACCCGGGAAATTCCCAACGTCGGGGAAGATGCCCTGCGCCAACTGGACGAAGGCGGCATTATCCGCATTGGCGCTTGGGTCGAATCCGGGGATATTTTAGTGGGTAAAGTCACCCCCAAAGGTGAGTCAGACCAACCCCCCGAAGAAAAACTGCTGCGAGCCATCTTCGGGGAAAAAGCCCGCGATGTGCGGGATAACTCCCTGCGGGTGCCCAATGGGGAAAAAGGCCGCGTAGTTGACGTGCGGGTGTTTACTCGCGAACAAGGGGACGAACTGCCTCCCGGCGCTAACATGGTAGTCCGGGTGTATGTTGCCCAAAAACGCAAGATTCAAGTGGGCGACAAAATGGCCGGACGCCACGGCAACAAAGGGATTATTTCCCGAATTTTGCCTAAAGAAGATATGCCCTATCTCCCGGATGGGACGCCGGTGGATATTGTGCTTAACCCCCTAGGGGTGCCATCACGGATGAATGTGGGGCAAATTTTTGAATGTTTGCTCGGCTGGGCTGGTCACAATCTCAATGCTCGGTTCAAGGTAGTGCCATTTGATGAAATGCACGGGGCGGAGATGTCCCGGTCTACGGTACATGGCAAGTTGCAAGAAGCTGCCAGTAAAAAAGGCAAAAGTTGGGTGTATGACCCAGAAAACCCGGGCAAGATGGTGGTCTACGATGGCCGCACCGGAGAACCGTTTGATCGCCCCGTGACTGTGGGTCAGGCTTATATGCTCAAACTGGTGCATTTGGTGGATGACAAGATTCACGCTCGTTCTACCGGTCCTTATTCTTTGGTGACGCAACAACCCCTAGGGGGCAAAGCCCAACAAGGCGGTCAACGATTTGGCGAAATGGAAGTGTGGGCTTTAGAAGCCTTTGGCTGCGCTTATACTCTCCAGGAACTCTTGACGGTGAAATCCGATGATATGCAAGGTCGGAATGAGGCTTTGAATGCGATCGTCAAAGGCAAAGCAATTCCTCGCCCTGGCACTCCAGAATCTTTCAAAGTGTTAATGCGAGAACTGCAATCTCTTTGTTTAGATGTGGCGGTGCATAAGGTTGATACATCAGACGATGGCACTTCCCGCGATGTGGAGGTGGATTTAATGGCGGATACTAATCAGCGCCGCACACCATCTCGTACTACTTATGAAGCAATTTCTGCCACTTCTTTTGCAGACGAAGACGAAGATTAAAGAAGCCTCGGCTAACAATTAACAATTGATAATTGAAGATTAAACAGTTCAGTAGAAATCATCAATAGAAATCGTCAACTGAACCAAAAAGTTGGTGCAAGAAACCCGGTTTTTGGGACACCAGAAACTGTAGTTAAGCCGAAACTTAATCAGGAGATAGCTGATGAAATTAGAGGGCGATTGGCGGCGGGAGAAAAGGGTTCTCCTGAAGGCTAAGGCTTATGGCGTTAGTGAAACAATGATTCGGAAGATTAAAAACGGTGAGGTACACAAGTAATTGCAGGAAGAATTATGCCAAAACTAGAGCAACGCTTTGACTATGTAAAAATTGGGTTGGCTTCACCCGATCGCATTCGTTCATGGGGCGAACGCATTTTACCCAATGGCCAAGTGGTCGGAGAAGTCACCAAACCAGAAACTATAAATTACCGCACGCTCAAACCTGAGATGGACGGTTTGTTCTGTGAGCGGATATTTGGGCCAGCGAAAGATTGGGAATGTCATTGCGGCAAATACAAAAGAGTACGCCACCGGGGGATAGTTTGCGAAAGGTGCGGGGTAGAGGTGACAGAATCTCGTGTTCGCCGCCACCGCATGGGCTACATCAGACTAGCCGCCCCCGTCACCCACGTTTGGTATCTCAAAGGTATTCCCAGCTATATGTCCATCCTGCTGGATATGCCCCTGCGAGATGTAGAACAAATCGTCTATTTCAACTCCTACGTTGTCCTCAGTCCGGGGAATGCGGAGAACCTCGCTTATAAGCAACTGCTCACCGAAGATGAGTGGATGCAAATCGAAGACGAAATGTACATAGAAGATTCCGACTTAGCCGGAATTGAAGTCGGAATTGGCGCCGAAGCAATCCAGCGGTTGTTACAAGATTTGGACTTGGAACAAGAGGCCGAATCTTTGCGGGAAGAAATTGCCAACTCCAAAGGCCAAAAACGGGCAAAGCTAATTAAACGTTTGCGGGTAATTGATAACTTTGTCGCCACGGGTTCTCGCCCCGATTGGATGGTGTTGGAGTATATCCCGGTAATTCCCCCAGACTTGCGCCCGATGGTGCAGTTAGATGGGGGTCGCTTCGCCACTAGCGATTTAAATGACCTATATCGACGGGTGATTAACCGCAATAATCGCCTCGCCCGGTTGCAGGAGATTTTGGCACCGGAAATTATTATCCGTAATGAAAAGCGGATGCTGCAAGAAGCGGTGGATGCCCTGATTGATAACGGTCGCCGAGGTCGCACGGTGGTGGGAGCGAACAATCGTCCCCTGAAGTCTCTGTCAGACATTATTGAAGGGAAACAAGGTCGCTTTCGGCAAAATCTCCTGGGCAAACGGGTGGACTATTCTGGACGTTCCGTGATTGTGGTCGGGCCAAAGCTGGCGATTCACCAGTGCGGTTTGCCCAGAGAAATGGCCATTGAGTTGTTCCAGCCGTTTGTGATTCATCGGTTGATTCGTCAAGGACTGGTGAATAATATTAAGGCGGCGAAAAAGTTGATTCAGCGGGGCGACCCGGCGGTGTGGGATGTACTGGAAGAGGTGATTACCGGGCACCCGGTGCTGTTAAACCGGGCGCCGACTTTGCACCGTTTGGGGATTCAAGCTTTTGAGCCGATGTTGGTGGACGGAAGAGCCATTCAGTTACACCCGTTGGTTTGTCCCGCTTTTAATGCGGACTTCGATGGCGACCAAATGGCTGTCCACGTGCCGTTGTCTTTGGAAGCTCAGGCAGAAGCCCGTTTGTTGATGCTGGCTAGTAACAATATTATGTCCCCGGCTACGGGTCAGCCGATTGTGGCTCCTTCTCAAGATATGGTGTTGGGTTGTTACTATCTGACCGCCAATAATCCGCAGAAGCAGGAAGGCGCCGGTCGGTATTTCGCCAATATGGATGATGTGGAAATTGCCTACCAGCAAAATAAGCTGAGTTTACATACTCTGGTCTGGGTGCGGGTTGACCCAGATATGGAGATATGCACGGAGCAGCCGGAGGAACCCCCGGAAGTTACGGAACAGCCCGATGGGACGGTGTTAAAGCTTTACTGGATGCCGCAGGAGGCGAATCTATTGCCTCAATTGGCAGAAGAACCTAAGCTGATTCAACACGATGATGGCAAGGTTGAGCAACTGACCAGTTTGTCGCGGGTGATTATCGATGCCAACGGTCAGGCGATCGCGTCATATATTAAGTCCCGTCAGGTACGAGAGGTTAAGGGTCGTGCCGTTTCTCAATATATTTTGACTACCCCAGGGAGGATTATTTTAAATCAGGCAATTGCCCGTATTTTGGCTTAATTGTTGTTAGTTGTTGTAGTTGAACTGGGAAAAATCAACCGTGAAAAATCAACAGAGTCAGCAAAAAAAGCGTTTTATCAACCGAGTTATCAACAAAGGTCAGTTGAAAGAACTAATGGCCTCAGCATTCATTAATCATGGGACAGCCCGGTCGGCTCAGATGGCAGACTGTCTAAAAAATTTAGGTTTTCACTATGCCACAAAAGCTGGGGTTTCTATTAGTGTTGATGACCTAAAAGTGCCTCCATCTAAGCGGAAATTACTCTTAGAAGCAGAGCAGGAAATTTCTGCAACCGAAACGCGCTATAGCCGGGGGGAAATTACCGAAGTCGAGCGGTTTCAAAAAGTAATCGATACCTGGAATGGTACTTCTGAGGCTTTAAAAGATGAGGTTGTTAGACATTTCCGCGCTTCTGACCCTCTTAATAGTGTCTATATGATGGCGTTCTCTGGGGCGCGGGGGAATATTTCTCAGGTGCGGCAGTTGGTGGGGATGCGCGGATTAATGGCCAACCCCCAAGGGGAAATTATTGACTTGCCGATTAAGAGCAATTTCCGCGAAGGGCTGACGGTGACGGAGTATATTATTTCTAGTTACGGTGCCCGGAAGGGTTTGGTGGATACGGCTTTGCGGACGGCGGACTCTGGCTATTTGACCCGGCGTTTGGTGGATGTGTCCCAGGATGTGATTGTCCGAGAGGCGGACTGCGGCACAGAACGCGGCATTTGGATGACGGCAATGACCGATGGCTCGAAAGTCTTGATTCCCTTGAAAGACCGGCTGTTGGGACGTACTGTGGGACGGGATGTGTTGCACCCAGAAACTGGCGAGGTTTTGGTGCGCCGCAATACGGTGGTTTCCCAAGAGTTGGCCGAGCGGATCTCCGCCGCCAAGGTGGAGTCCGTTTTCCTGCGCTCGCCCCTAACTTGTGAGTCGCCCCGGTCTGTGTGTCAGACTTGCTATGGCTGGAGTTTGGCTCATGCTCACCTGGTAGACCTGGGAGAAGCGGTGGGGATTATTGCCGCCCAATCCATTGGGGAGCCAGGGACGCAGTTAACTATGCGGACGTTCCACACCGGCGGGGTATTTACTGGGGAGGTCGCCCGCGTGGTGCGCTCGCCCATCTCCGGGGTATTGCGCTACAGTAACTTGCGGACAAGGCCATTCCGCACCCGTCATGGGGATGATGCATATGTGGTCGAAAGTCTCAGCGGCGAAATCATCGTCATGGACGCCAAGGGCGTACCGCAGCACAGCTTTACCGTTACCCAAGGGACGACGATTTTAGTCAAAGATGGCGCCCCCGTGGCTCCCGACCAAGTTTTGGCCGAAGTCCCCGCGACCGGACGCACAGCCCGGAAGAACACGGAAAAAGCCACCAAAGACGTAGCCTCGGATTTGTCCGGGGAGGTATTGTTTGCGGACGTGGTGCCGGAAGAAAAGGTTGACCGTCAGGGTAATACTACCCGGATTGCCCAGCGAGGTGGCTTGCTGTGGGTATTGTCCGGAGAAGTTTACAATTTGCCCCCAGGCGCCGAACCCGTAGTGAAAAATGGCGAGCGGGTCGAGCGGGGTGCTACTTTGGCGGAAACGAAGCTGATTACCGAAAATGGTGGCGTGGTGCGGCTGCCTGAAGGAGTGCCGGAAGGAGAAATCCCCCGCGAAGTAGAGATTATTACCGCTTCGGTGGTACTCGACCAAGCAAAGGTACTGGAAGAGTCGAACGCTGGTCGGGAAATGTACATGATTTCTACGGTACACGAGCAGCTATTCTCCCTGAAGGCGGCCCCAGGCACCAAGGTGCTCTCCGGGCAAGTGGTGGCGGAGTTAATTGACGACACTTATCGCACTAAAACCGGCGGCATGATTAAATATGTCGGGGTGGAAGTGGCTAAGCGAGGTAAAGCTAAACAAGGCTATGAAGTGGTGAAGGGGGGAACCTTATTATGGATTCCTGAAGAATGTCACGAAGTAAATAAGGATATTTCTCTTCTACAAGTAGAAGAAGGGCAATATGTCGAAGCCGGGACAGAGATTGTTAAAGATATCTACTGTCAAAATAGTGGCGTGGTGGAGATTGTCCAAAAGAATGACATTTTGCGCGAGGTGATTATTAAGCCTGGGTCAATTCATATGTTTGATGACCCAGAGCAGATGATGAACCTGGATGGCCAGTTTGTTCAAGCGGGTGAAGAAGTCCTTCCCGGGCTGGTGGCGGAAGATTTGAGTTATTTGGAGTATGTGGAAACTACTGAAGGGGCGGCGATTTTATTCCGCAAAGTAGAGGAGTTTGCGGTACCCGATAAGCCGTCGGTGCCTTCTCAGGAGTCGATTAAAGACAGTAGTGGCCATAGTCAAATCCAGTTGCGTTCGGTGCAGCGGATTCCTTATAAGGATGGCGATCGCGTCAAGTCAGTGGAAGGAGTGGAACTGCTGCGAACTCAGTTAGTTTTGGAGATTGGCAAGGACGTGGCTCAGTTAGCGGCGGACATTGAAATTGTCCCCGATGAGAAGGATGAAACCATCAAGCGCTTGCAGTTGGTCATTTTGGAATCTTTGGTGATTCGCCGAGATGTGATGGCTGATGCCACCAGTGGCAGCACGGTTACCCGCTTGTTGGTGAAAGATGGCGACCAAGTTGAACCGGGGGCGGTGATTGCTTGCACGGAAATTTTGGGCAAAGATGCCGGGGTCGTGGGCGGGATTCGTCAAGGGGCGGAAGCAGTGCGCCGGATTTTGGTGATGCGACAGAGCGACCAAAAGACGATTTCTTTGCCCGTTGCGCCGACTGTAAAACCCGGGGACTTGGTTGTAGCAGGCAGTATGTTGGCTCCCGGAGTTCCCGCCGAAATATCTGGGCAGGTGTTGCAGATTACCCCAAAGCCGGAAGAGTTTGAGTTGTTACTGCGCGAGGGGCGTCCCTATCGGGTATCTTCCGGCGCCGTACTTCATGTGGATGATTCATCACTGGTGCAGCGGGGCGACAATTTGGTGTTGCTGGTGTTTGAACGGGGTAAGACTGGGGATATTATTCAGGGTTTGCCGCGGATTGAGGAGTTGCTGGAAGCCCGCAAGCCCAAGGAGTCTTGCGTGTTGGCCAAACGTCCCGGCACCGTCGAGATGGTCTATGACCAAGAGGAGAATGTCGCGGTGAAGGTAGTTGAGAATGATGGCACGGTGACGGAGTATCCCATTAGTTCTGGTTTGAATGCGATCGTCTCAGACCATCAAGTGGTAGCCGCCGGGGAGATGCTGACCGACGGGCCGATTAACCCCCATGAGTTGCTAGAAATCTTGTTCAACTGGCAGCGGGAACAAATCGGCAATTTTGCAGCCGCGTTGAACAGCTTTGAACAAGTGCAGCACTTTTTGGTGAATGAGGTGCAGTCAGTGTATCAGTCTCAGGGGATTGATATTTCTGATAAGCATATCGAGGTGATTGTCCGTCAGATGACCAGCAAGGTGCGAATTGATGATGGCGGCGATACCACTATGTTGCCCGGAGAGTTGGTTGAACTGCGTCAGGTGGAACAGGTGAATCAGGCGATGTCCATCACTGGCGGGGCTCCGGCAGAATATACCCCCGTGTTGTTGGGGATTACTAAGGCATCGTTGAATACTGATAGCTTTATCTCGGCGGCTTCTTTCCAAGAGACAACGCGGGTGCTGACTGAGGCTGCGATCGAGGGTAAATCTGACTGGCTGCGCGGTTTGAAGGAAAACGTGATTATCGGGCGGTTGATTCCCGCCGGTACTGGGTACAACGCTTACGAGCAGCAGGGTGGTTATGAGACGGAACCTGATGACGAGGACATTACGACTTCGTATTTCGGTGATGACCAGACAGAGTTTCTAGACGACCAAACCGCTCGGAGTTATGGCGCTTGGGCTGAGGATGAGTCGGGGCTGGCTTTGGTCGGTGATGAATCATCGCCTTTTGATGAGGATGAGATGCGTACCTTTGGCAAGGGACGCGGTAAGAAGGGTCAGAAGAAAGGTGGACGTAGGGAGCAGGGGCGAACTTCTCGTTTTGTGTCCATTGTGGAAAGCGATGAAGATTTGCTGCCACAAATCCTTGATGATGATGATGATGATTTGGATGATAAAGACGATGAATTCTTCGATGATGAGTTCGAGGATGATGAGGATGGTCTTTAATCTAAATTGGTTATTTGTTATTAGTTGTGCGGGGTTTGAGGCCGATAACTAAGAACTAATAACCATTGCCCAATCAGGGCGCGGTTAACGTGCCCTGATTTTTTCTGGTGGGAAAGTTGATTGTGGGAAAGTTGATTGTGGGAAAGTTGATTGTTGAACAAAGAACTTTCCCACAAAGAACAATTGGTTATTGTTGATAGAAATTAACAATTTTTTATTATGTCTAAATATCAGGATAGTCATCACAGTCACGAGCATTTAAAACATGAGTTTCCCTTAGAAGGTGATGTGCGCGGCTCTACTTCCGAGCATCATCTTCATGTTCACGATGAGAAGTCTTTGCGGTTAATTATAAATCGACTATCTCGAATTGAAGGACATATTCGGGGGATTAAGACAATGGTTGAAGAGTCACGCCCTTGTCCAGAAGTGCTGATTCAAATTGCGGCAGTGAGAGGGGCTTTGGATAAGGTGGCTAGAATAATTCTGGATGAACATTTAACCGATTGTATTGTCAGAGCCGCTCTTGAAGGAAATATCGCACAGGAAATTGAAGAGTTAAAGGCAGCTATTGACCGGTTTTTATGAGAAAAGAGGAAAGAGGAAGGAGGAAAGAGAATTGTTGGTTGTTGAACCAAGAACGCAGAGAGGCTTTCGGAGCTTTTGGAGCTTTCGGAGCAGAGGGGATTTCCTTTTTCCTCTTTCTTCTTTTTTCTTTCCTCTTTTTATTTGGCACAGCGAAATCCGACAAAGATTTGCCGAACCCAAGGCTGATACCAGTTGCGAAAACTCCCTCGGATGACCCAAGGACGAGTGACGCAACTCCCTCCTCGGAGGACTTGATGTTGATTGTCAAAATATGTCATGGAATATCCCTGATAAGGATAGGCTTTAAAGCCCGGATATCCGGCAAATTTGCTGGCTGTCCATTCCCAGACATTGCCTAACATATCGTAGCAGCCGTAGGGACTGACGCCCTGTGGGTAGGCATCAACTGGGGCGGTGGGAGGATTAAAAGAAGAGTCAAGCAAACGGTTGCAGTGACATAGATGCGGTTGCCCCCAGAAGTCGCCCCAGAAGTCGCCCCAAGGGTAAGTTTGCTTTTGCTGGGTTGCTGGATTCCAGCAAGCGGCTTTTTCCCATTCCGCTTCCGTGGGTAGTCTTTTACCGACGAAGTTGGCGAATGCTTCGGCTTCATACCAACTGACACCACAGACGGGGTGGTTAGACCATTCAGTATTTTTTTGGCCGTTTTCTAGTTTTCTCGACCAGTACAAGGGTTCGGTGATTTCATTTTTTTGCCGCCATTGCCATCCGACTTCCGACCAATATTCCGGGTTGTTGTAGCCCCCAGCAGCAATGAATTGTTGGTATTGTCCCTGGGTGACTGGGTAGCGATCGATGTGGTAGGTGGGGATGTGCTGGGTATGAGGGGGACGCTCGTTGTCGAGGGCAGCGATCGCATTTGACCCCTGGACAAATTCACCCCCAGGAATTTCCACCATGTCGTCCAGTCTGGAGGCAAGAAAAGCAGCAAAAGAAGAGGGTTTAAAGTTTCTTTCTTCGGGTTTCTCCACAAGGCTTTGGGGGCGAGATGTTTGCTGGAGTTGCAGCAAAAATAAGATGGTTTCACAATGTTGTGACTCATGCTGCAAAATGAAGTGCCAGAGACGTTCTTGGCTGTGAATGGGGGCAATTTCTAGGTACTGTAATACTTTTTGCCGAATCAGTTCTAGGTTTTGGCGGGTTTCTGCTAGGGTGGGCAGGTTGGTGCGTTGGTTCTTCGGTAGGCGATCGGCAGCATACAGTTGGTCATATTGGGGAAATATCGGCGGCTGTTTGGCGCAGTGTTGCAGCAACCACAAGGCTTCAGTGTAGCCGATGTGACCTAGGTGCCAACCGACGGGACTAAAGTCGGGGTGAATTTGTCGGCAAAATGTTTCTTCATCTAAGGTGGCGAAGATTTTCAGAGTGCTGGCGCGACATTGCTGCATCGCGAACCGTAACGCCTCGCGCGATGATTGGGTAAGTGGTGATTGGCTGAGTGATTTGGCTGTGATTGCTTCAGATGGGGTGGTTTCAGGTTGGTAGTGCATGGGTTTCCAGGTTTTCTGTGATGGTGAAAGGACTTTGCGGTTGACAGAAAAATGTCGGGAAAGGAACAGGAAATAAGGGCATTTATGTGATATAATAACTCAGTTTGCTTTTTTCTAGACAATTTTATGCTATAAATAAACAATGAGGAAAGAGGAAAGAGGAAAGAGGAAAGAGGAAAGAGGAAAGAGGAAAGAGGAAAGAGGAAAGTGAAAAGTGAAAAGTGAAAAG
>FWWL01001426.1_pt1 | contig 22548 bp, 21 predicted proteins | sample 2228331 | NCBI WGS metagenome assembly FWWL01 (sample SAMEA103939775, study PRJEB20133) | metagenome | reverse complement strand
TAAGGATTGGTCTGATGTAGAAGTTCGGTGGTCAGTAGATAAACCCGATACACTTTCTTTCACAGTTTTTCGCAAGGATGGAAAGTTGTCGCGGAAGGAGCGTTTTCTATTCTCGCTCACAGCGTTCAGCGGTTTACCCTCTCCTCTCATAGGAGAGGCTCTGGGTCTAACGCAGGAGCAATATCGTCAAAAAACATTTATCTTCTTGATTGTGGACGAGCCTCGGGAGTTGAATGGACTTGTTTACTTATCTGTTCTTTTCAAACCCTGAAAGGTATGTCAACTAATGCTTCTGATGGAGACCTTATCGGCGTACAGAGCGTGTATCGGGTGGACAGTTTGAACGGGGAGCATAACGAGGTGTATGGGTACGACCCTGTGAGTGGGCGGTTGAGCACGGTGACAGACACGGCGCCCGAGCCCGATGTGGTGCATCATTTCCGTTGGAACCCCGAGGGCACTTTGGCGCGGTGGAGCGAGCCGAACACAGGATATGACAGGGTGTTCGGTTATGACGAGGAGGGGCGTTTGACCAAGATAGAGCGGGACTATAGAAACGGGAACAAGTAGGTGGCATACGAGTATGGGTATAATAGCGATGGTGTCAAGGTGTGGAAAAAAGACCACCTGAACCAGCAGGAGTATCGGTACTTGTGTCGTATTGGGTGCGGTGGAACGCCGATGCGAGTGTACAACCGAGCGATGGGACTTGCGAGTTGGACGAGCGTGGAGGACTATCTACCTGCTGGGAATGCGCTGGGGTACAATACAAACTGGCAGTTCCGCTATTCAGGCGGTGAGTGGGTGATGATGGGAACGAATGGTGTGCCCACCGAGTTTTACCCGACCGACAGCAACGGGGTGAATGTGCAGTCGGTATCGGAGCCGTGTGCGTGCGGAGTGGCTCCTGCACAGGTCGCCGTGTGCCGAGCGTTGGGGTATGGAGGGTGCCCTGATGGAAGTTGCGAAGAGATGCCACCCTTGCTTCCACCAGCTAAAATGCCTATATCATCTGCTCCACTAATACCACTAGATAAGCAGCTGTGGATGCTGGATACAGCCAACAATGATCCGTTTGATATGATAGCAAGGTTTATTTTCTCTCCGCTTTGTGCTTATGTTGCTCGTGAAGAGGGGCTAAAGGCTATTGCGGAGTGTCGAAAGAAAAAAAAGAATCATAAACACTGCGACAAGATGGGGCACTGTGTTGCGATGTGTGTTGCAACCGACTGTAGTGGTCGGACGCTTGCCTGGTGTTTGGGATGGTTACGCGATCTACCCTTCATAGGAGACCCTGAAGATAGAGCAGCTAACTGGGCAGGTGAGCAGTGCGGTGAGGGGGGGCATGAGTGTGGATCGTGCTGTGCTTCATGGTGGGAGCACAAGTATGGACATAGACCTTGTCGTCACTGCAAACCCTGACATGAGGGAAAACGGATATGGGCAAGAGGTTGTTAATACACATAGCGATATGTTGCTTTCTACTGTTTGTGAATGGATTACTGACCATGTTTCAGTTTGCACAATCTATAAACATTTTTTTGTTCAATTCCGATAGCGAGAGTGGACTATATTATGCTGTTGCCTTGCCGGGTACTTCTGAAAAAGAGGTAGTCTCAGCTCTGGGAGAGCCTCACGAAACGGTTCACTTCGAGGGCGTACGAATGTCCGATCAGCGTGGGTATGACAAATTGCTGATTTACGAAGTGGTACCTATCGAGGTACACTACTATCTTCAGAAAGGAGAAATTTTGTTTGCTGCGCTGCTTGTTTATTCTCCGATACCGCTATCTTCAGTTTATGAAAGATTGGTATGGGTTGTGTTTTCAGTGATTACTTTATTTTTGATATTAATTTTGATTTTCTTATCGAAAGCAGAAATTCCACTCTCTCAAGCACTACTACTCACTATACATGGAATCGTCTCAGCGTTGCTGGTATCTAACCCCTATCGGAGCCTGTCTACTTGGACTATGTGGTTTTCGCTGTCGATCACGATTACACTTGTAATTATTTGGTTTATATCTTTAGCAGGATTCATAAAAATGCTTATTAAGTTTACATCTCAGTCTTATATAGAGATTGGGGCACAAACGGGCGACGGATAAAGTCGGTCTGGTGCAGTTGACAGTAGCGACGGTGGGAAAGTGTGGAAGAAGGACTATCTGAACCAGCAGGAATATCGGTACTTGTGCCGAATCGGGTGTGGTGGAACGCCGATGAGAGTGTACAGCCGAGCGATGAGGAACGAGAGTTGGATGAGTGTGGAGGACTATCTGCAAACACCTACTTTCACTGCCTACAACAATCGCTATGGGAGCCATATGGACTATCGGTGGCTTGCTGGGCACTGGCTTGCAGAGTTCCCTTCTGGAGACGGGAAGATGGTTTATCGTGATATGACAGGGGTGACTCCAGAGCTGGTTCCACTTGATTTTCCGCCACCGATGTATTTAGTTGACGATGAAGGAACTGGTAGTGGTGACTTTCATCCACAAGCACTGAAAACTGTCATTATTGTTGGCTTAATAGCTGTAGGTGTAGTAGCGTGGCTTGCTGCGTGTACGCTGACGGCTATGCTCCAGGCGGATTTTGCCGAAGATAGGCTTGATTCAGGAAACGACAAATTTAAGCACTGTGTTGCTGGTTGCCTTTCTGCTCTATGTTTTCCTCTACCCCCAGTGGGCATAGGTATCGCTTGGGAGGTAGGGCAGGGAATATCTACGGGTTGGGACTACGATTGGCATATTGATGCGATGGCGACGGACATGGGGGCAATCTTTGGTGGTATCTGCAAGAGTCTGCCCGCACCAATTCTCTTTTTGCTTGGCGGATTTCAAGGATGCTGTGAAAAATCATGTCTAGCTACTTGGGGAACGGGAGGAGTCTTCTATGGGAAGTTTCATTAGATGGCTCTTGACAGTCGTTCAAGTAGCAGTATTGGTCTGGTTGCTTAGTCTAACAATCAACAGGCAAAAGATGCTGGAACAAGCGGAGATATTACTCGCTTCAGGAGCATACAAACCAACTTGCTCAGGGACACTTACCTTGTCAAATGAACTCTTCCATACAGACAGCACCGAGTGTCGACTCCGAAAAGAGGTTGGACAATTAGTGTGGCACTCTGAAACGACGCACCAACCTGTGATGCGATGGGAGCTTTCTCAGTGCAAGTGGGTCAGAAGTTGGCCCGAAAACGAACGCTTTATCGTCTGGTGGATTTCGGGCAGGAACCGTATCAAGGCAGATGTGCCTTACAAAGCCTACCTTGTAGAAGTTCATCTTCATATCCTGTATGTCTACTACATCACCCTCTACGACCACGAGGGGCGCTACATAGGAACCCTGCGTCTCCGATGGCGTACCTGAGTCAGATGAGGAATGAGAAGATGAACGCCCGAACAGCATATCTCGTTGCGCTCTGGAGCCGAATAGACCGACCGATCGTGTGGTGGGTTGCGTGGTGCGCCAGCTTTGCGTATGGGGCATATGGAGATAGCGTGGTAGAGAATGGCTATGGAGCTCTATTCGTTTGGTATCTTCTGCAAGGCACACTCACTTGTCTCTACGCCCGAAGTTGGTGTCGGAAAGAAGAGGCTTTCCCAAGTTTGATTATCACGCTCCTGATGGCTGGTGGATATGGTGTTTTGGGGGCACTTCATATCAGCATGTTTCCCTCATTGGGAGTTTCATTTTTTTACGTTTTTGTAGTTGCATTTTCTTTTTTCTTTGTAATGTCGATTTTCTTGTACTTTTTCAGGTACAGCTATGTATATAAGCTTCGGATATTATGATGAACCTTATGTAAGAGTATTGCATTCGGTGCCCGCTTGAATGTGGTGGAACGCCGATGCGAGTGTATAACCAAGTGATGAGCATGCTAAAATCCTCGACTACCCCCGCTTAGCTCAATCACCTTTGCGACGAAACGAGTGGGTTCCATATTCGCTTGGAGTGCCTGACGATATGCCCCTAACCTATCCATAAGGTCTAAACGGTATAGGTGGAAGGGGGGCAGGGTCGTATCGGCATAGAGTGTGAAGCCGAGTGCTTCCGCCCGCACGCAGAAATGGCGGTCTTCTCCCCAAAAAGACAATCCCCCAATCTCGCTGAAACGCGCTCTGGCTTCAATCGGTTCGCGTCGTATAAGCGTACAGGCTCCCAAACCATGAACCCGATGCAGACCAGGCGCAAGTGCAAGCGTGTTCAAGAAATGCGTCATTCGACGTTCGTTCTCTTTTGCGGGTTGATTCTCGCCCCGATTTGTGCGGTGCATCGTGTAGAAATCCCGATACCACACATTCGGCAAAGGAAACACTTCGGGACGCCACTTTGTCCAGAAAACCTCCGAGACAATCGCACGATTGCACTCACAGAGCCGACGAAGCAGATTGGGGGGAACAATCAGGTCGCTGTCGATGAACCAGATAGCATCATAGTCGTGTTCCAGCATAAACTCCAAGATTGCGTCTTTGATACTTGCCAACCGCCACACTAACTGCTCGGTCCACACATGGGTGACACCTTGTCGCTGATAGGGAGTGAACACAGGCACGGTCCAAAGGTGGACACGCCCCGAATAGGTTTCAGCGAACTCTCGCAGTAGGCATGACGACTCGGCTTCGTCGTTATTATCCACGAACAGATAGTCTACATCGTATCCCTGTGTATCTTGTTCGCTCAGGGAGGTAAGGAACGCGCGCAGGATTTCGGGCGATTGGCGCACGGGTGAAGCGATGAGAATGCGCTCTACCGCCTGCTCTTGGTATTCACGGTCGTAGAGGGCGCACCAGTAGACCCCATCATCTGGCTCGGTGGTGATTTCCAAATGGGCTTGGAAACCCAACTGCTTCCAATCGTTCTCGCTGTATGTCACGTAGGGTGCAAAGATCATTACCCAGCGTCGTGTCAGATTTTTGACAAACTCTATCTGGGCACAGAGGTTCGTGCCGTTGCTCACCAAGATTACAAGGTCATAGCCTCCTTCGCGTGGCACTTGGCGATACTCCATAAACTGGTTCTGGAGTTTGGGAAACTGCTTACGGGCGTTGGCGATGTGGATGGGGTTATCACAACCGTGAACCGTGCAGAAGGGCAGTCGGTTCTGGAGCATCCATGTGGTCGCGCCCGTCTCACAACCCCAGTCCAGCACCTTCAGCTGTGCCGAGTGGGCGAAGGGCAAGTTCTCGATTGCCAGCTCCATCAGCCGAGTGCGAAGCGTGTCCATACCACCTTCATTATCGGCAGGGGACGCTAAAAGTTGTATAGAAACCCCACCCTTGTAGGGTATACTATCACCCGACAAGGAGGCAGACCTTGAGTAGCAAGGTACGCAATCGTAACGCAAAACAGGATGGAGCCGTCCGTTATCGAGACCGATTGACGAAGGACGATTTATTAGAGATTTACCGGCGCATGTGGTTTGCACGAGTCTTCGACGATACGCTCTATGATATGAAGAAGAAAGGGCGTCTGCGTCGGGGCAATGTGTACGGTTCGCGTGGGCAAGAGGCAATTCAGGTAGGCACCAGCTATCCCCTCCGACCTGACGATTTCGTATCTCCCATTCACCGCGATATGCCCGTGTTTGTGTTTCGCGGGATGAGCGTGGAGAGCGTAATGGCGCAGGTCTGGGGCAAGGCGAACGCTCCCACCCGCGGGAAAGACTCGTGGAGCCATATGGGCGATATGAACCTGGGTATTGTCCACTCGACCAGTATGCTCGGCGCGACCATTCCCGTGATGTGTGGCGTGTTGTGGGCGCAGCGGTTGGATGGACACCGCGACCGTGTGGGCGTTACCTACACGGGCGAGGGCGCAACCGCTACAGGACCGTTCCATGAGGGCTTGAACTACGCAGCGGTGCATAAACTGCCCCTGATTGTGGTGGTGGAGAACAACCAGTACGCCTACTCCACGCCCGTCGAGTTGGAAGTGCCTACCGAAACCGTCGCAGAGCGTGCGAAGGGCTACGGCATTCCAGGCTACTCGATCGACGGCAACGATGTGCTGGAGGTGTACGACACGATGTGCGAGGCGATTGAACACGCACGCTCTGGCAAGGGTCCCGTGCTGATTGAGTGCGTAACCTACCGCTTGCAGGGTCACGCTGACCACGACGAGACCCGCGCCCGTCAATACCGCCCTGTGGAAGAGATTGAAATGTGGGAGAAGCGCGACCCCATCCCGCGCTTCAGGGAGTATCTGCTCAGCACGGGGCTTTTTGAGGAGGCAGAACTGCCCCAACCGCCCGCCGACATCGTGCGCCAGATTATGGACGCGGTGGAGTTCGCTATCAACAGCCCTGACCCCGAACCCCACACCGCCCTTGAGGACATCTATGACGAAAGCGCAGGGGTGTCGCGATGAGAGAGGTGACTTTCCTCGAGGCAATCCGCCTTGCGCTCTGGGAAGAGATGGAGCGCGACCCGAATGTGTTCATCATCGGTGAGGACATAGGGCGCATGGGCGGTGCGTTCGGCGTGACGACAGGGTTCCTAGACCATTTCGGTCCCGACCGCGTGATCGATGCGCCCATCTCCGAGACGGCGATTATCGCCGTGACGGTGGGTGCGGCGGCGGCAGGCAAGCGCGGGGTCGCCGAAATGCAGTTTATGGACTTCATCTCCTACGGCTTCGACCAGGTGGTGAATGTGGCGGGCACTTTCCTATACCGTTCGGGAGGCAAAGTGCCCATCCCGATTGTAGTGCGCGGTCCGTCGGGCGGTTATGTGGGGGGAAGCCTGTACCACAGCCAGCAGTTCGAGGCGTGGTTCGTGCATACACCGGGCGTGAAGGTGGTTCAACCTGCGTTTCCCGATGACGCCTACGGGCTGATGAAAGCCTCCATCCGCGACAACAACCCTGTGGTCTTCTTTGAGCATAAGTATCTCTATCGGCGCATTCGGGGACATATTCCCCCTGCAACCGACGACTATATCGTGCGATTGGGCGAGGCGCGAATCCGACGCGCAGGAACCGATGTGACGGTCGTAACTTACGGCGCAATGGTGCATTTCGCCTTAGAGGCAGCGCAGACCTTAGAGAAAGAGGGCATCTCGCTGGAGATCATCGACCTACGCACGATTAAGCCGATGGACACGGAGACTATCTACAACTCGGTGCGCAAGACCAGCAAAGTGCTGGTGATTAATGAGGCACCCAAGACCTGTAGCGTGAGCGCGGAGATTTCGGCGCGCATCACCGAGAACTGCTTCGAGTGGCTCGACGCGCCCGTGATGCGTGTGGCGGCGCGCGATAGCTTCGTGCCCTTCGCCGAACCGCTGGAGAAGTTCGTTCTGCCCAGCGTCGACGAAATCGTCCATACCGCACGCGAACTGGCACACTATTGAGGGAGAACAGACGATGGCGGTTGCCGTGATTATGCCCGAACTGGGCGAGAGTATCGTAGAAGGCACGATTGTCCGCTGGCTCAAACAGCAGGGCGACAGCGTCAAGGAAGACGAACCAATCGTGGAGATTATGACCGACAAGGTCAACACCGAACTGCCTGCACCTGCATCGGGCGTGCTGAAGCAAATTTTGGTGCAAGAGGGCGCAGTGGTGAATGTCGGTCAGGAACTGGCACTGATTGAGACCGAGTCGGAGGCGACAGCCGAGCCTGCTACCGCTCCTGCTCCCCAACCTGCTTCGGCACCCGTGTCCGCTCCGCCACCTGTGGCAGAGGTCGGTTTCTATGGGGGGGGCACCGAAACTATCTCAGTGGACACCCCGCCACCCCCAACTCCCAGCGCACCGATTCAACGCCGAGTCGAGGGCGATGGGCAGAGCCGTGGAGGGCGCGCCTTCATCTCACCCGTGGTCGCCAAAATCGCTCAAGAGCACGGTTTGACCCAAGAGGAGCTAATGTCGATTCAGGGCACGGGCACAGGCGGACGCGTGACGCGCAAGGATGTGGAACGCTATCTCGAACAGCGTAAGAGTGCGCCCCAACCAACGCCTGTCGCACCTCCCAAGCCTGCTCCTGCGCCGACGCCTGCTCCTGCACCCACTCCAACGCCTGCGCCAGCGGTGGCGAGCGCGCCCAAAGAGGGCGAGGAAGTCATCCCGCTGGTGGGCATGCGCAAGACGATTGCGGAACATCTCACGCGCAGCTATCAGACCGCCGTGCATGTGACCACGGTCATTCAGGTTGATGTGTCGCGCATGATGGAGTTCCGCGAGCGCAATAAAGACTCGTTCCAACAGCAGTATGGCGTTCGGTTGACCTACACGCCCTTCTTCGTGAAGGCGACGGCGGAAGCCCTGCGCGACTTCCCGATGTTGAACGCTTCGCTGGTGGACGACCAGATAATCGTGCGCCACTATGTGCATATGGGCGTGGCGGTCGCTCTGGGTGAGAAGGGCGAGGAGGGGCTTATCGTGCCTGTGATACGCGAGGCGCACAAGAAATCGCTGATCGAGATTGCGCGCGACTTGGAGGACATCGCTAAGCGCGCCCGCTCCAAGAGCATCACCATCAGCGATGTGCAGGGCGCAACCTTCACGCTGACCAACCCCGGCAGCTACGGCGCGCTCATCGGCACGCCCATCATCAATCATCCCCAGACTGCTATTCTGGGAACCTACGCGATTGTGAAACAGCCTGTTGTGATTAATGACATGATTGCAATCCGCCCGATGATGAACCTGTGCTTGAGCTATGACCACCGTCTGATTGACGGGATGTATGCGGGTCGGTTCTTGCAGAGGGTCAAGCGGGCAATTGAGGAGTTCGAGTTCTTCAAGTAAGGCTTCCATCCGACCCGTCCCCCGAAGAAACCGCCCCGTCTTTCCCCCAGCGGGGCGGTTTCGATTCAGTAGCCCACTGCTTGCCCTTCGGCACGAGGGTCGGAACCTGCGAGGTAGGCACTCCCGACGCGCTGAATCACTTGCACGGCGCTGGGATGTGTGCCGAGCGGAGTTGTGCGCACCGAATGCCCGCGCTTGCGCAGCTCATCTGCGAATGCGGTATCGTCGCCCACAATCTCTACGCTCAACGTGCCGGGCGAGGGGTCGGTACTGCGTGTCGGTTGCCATGCCCAGCGAGGGGCTTCAATAGCCGATTGGGGGTCTAAACCGAAATCGAGCACCTGTGAAATCACCTGCAGGTTCGATTGCACCTGAATATCGCCTCCGGGCGTGCCTCCCACATAGGCAAGTTCACCGCGCCGTGTGATGAGATAGGCGTTCAGGGTATGCATCGGACGCTTGCTCGGTTCCAAACGATTGGGGCTGTTCACATCCAGCGAGAAGCCACGCATCCGATTGTTCATCAAGATACCAGTGCCTTCAATCACGACGCCACAGCCGAACGGGTGATAGACGCTCTGGATAAACGAAATGGCGTTGCCCTGTGCATCGGCGATGCAGAAGTAGGTGGTGTTCGTGTCGCGCAATGTACCGGGCGAAGGAACACTGGTTGCTTGGGTGCGTGAAAGGTCGCCACGGCGTCGGGCGATATAGTCGGGAGAGAGCAGTTCTTCAGTGCGTTCGGGTGTAAAGCGCGGGTCTCCCAAGTAGCGCCAACGGTCGGCGTAGGCGAGCTTGATTACCTCCACCATCAGGTGAGCGCGGTCGGCGGGACTCATCTCGCGCAGGTTGAACTCGCTCAAAAGGGCTAACGCTTCTGCCAGAATAATCCCTTGTGAGACAGGGGGCTGAATGTGAACCGTATGTCCCCGATAATCCACGCGGAGCGGTTCGCGCCATTCGGACTGATAGGCTTCTAAGTCTTCTTGGGTCATTAGCCCGCCGTTGCGCTGGCTGTAGAGCGCAATTTGGCGGGCAATCTCACCCTTGTAAAACGCATCGCGCCCTTCGCTCGCAATCAGCTGGAGGGTGCGTGCAAGGTCGGGGCAACGCACTATCTCACCTGCACGAGGCATTCGCTCTTGGTGGAGCAGGGCACGCAGGATAGGACGCAACTCGCTCGAACGGCTGGCGTTGCGCCAAATACTCTCCTTGCGGGGGCTGATAGGATAGCCGTCGCGTGCATACCGAATCGCAGACTCCAATAGGCGCGAGATAGGCGTGCGCCCATAGCGTGCGTGAAGTTGGAACCACGCATCCACCAAGCCAGGCACTGTCGCTGATGCCAACCCACGCAGAGGGATACCGTTGGGAAATCGGTCTGGTGTGGCGGTGCGCGGAGCGGGTCCGGAGGCGTTCAGCGCAAAGGTCTGCTTGCGCCCAGCATCATACAGCACGATAAAGGCGTCTCCACCGAGGTGGCTCGCCCACGGCTCGACAGTACAGAGCACTGCCGAAGTGGCAATTGCCGAGTCGACGAAACTGCCCCCGCTCATCAGCACTTGCAGACCTGCACTGCAGGCTAACGGCTGGGAACTGGCGACGATGCCCTGCGAAGCAACCACAACCGCACGGCTCAGCATAGTCATTCTGAAGGTCGTGCTGGACAGGATGACTTCGGCACATGGATGGACGACTTACCGTTGCTTCCTTCCGGACCTGGCGGGGTTCACCGTCGCTCCATTGCGAAGGTCCCGCCCAGACACGACATAGAAGTTTACCCCAGACGCTCGATTTCGGTGGGCACTCCGCCTTCCTTTGCCGATTTCCACGCCGCTTCGGTGAACGCAATCACGCGCAGGGCATCTTCGGGCTTGGACTGCACCTCTTCGCGCCCCAGGATGGCGTTCACGAAGTTAATCACAGGCTGGCTCCCTTCAGGTAGTTGCTCCTGGCGGTAGCGGTGCCCTTGATTGTTGCACACTTCGAGCTGGTCGTGGCGTATGAGGTAAGTGCCCTCGCTCCCGACCACTGTAATCTCTTCGTGCCAGCCCACATGGGTACTGCCGATGATAGACAGGTTGCCGATCGTGCCGTTGGCGTATTCAAAGGCGAGCGCGGAGTCGATATCGACTGGGCTGTCGTAGTTGCGCATGTAGGCACTCACTCTGGTTGCGGGTGCTTCGATAATCCACATCAGGAAGTCCACCAAGTGTGAGCCTGTGTCGTTGATTTGTCCACCGCCCGACAGAGCGGGGTCTTGGCGCCAAGTGCCCCGCGTGGCGCGCAACCAGTTCTGGAGGTTGATTGCCTGAACGAAGCGAACCTCACCAATCTCACCCCGCCGAATGCCTTCGTACACATATCGGTAGACAGGGATGTAGTGGCGCTGATAGGCGACCAGCCCGATTTTGCCCGTCTCGTGCAACTTCTGAATGAGGCTCTTGGCGTGTTCCACCGTACAGACCATCGGCTTCTCAATCATCACATGAAGCCCCTTATCGAGCGCGTCCATCGCTTGGGGGTAGTGCTGGGTGTGAGGCGTGACGATAATCACGCCGTCCATCTCCACCTTGTCCAGCATTTCGCGGTAGTCGTCGAAGAAGGGTACTTCGTTCAGGTGGGGGAAGCGGTCGGTGGTGTGTTTGCGCTGTTCGGGGCTGGGTTCGGTAATCGCCACCAAACGCGCGTCGGAAACTCCTTGAAGCACATTAATATGGTGGCGTGCCATGCCACCACTACCAATCAATCCTAACCGTACTTGGCTCATTGCTATTTTGCCTCCGCTATCGAAGTGCCACTTTACAAGTGGCTGGGCTGGAGTTCGGTAGGCTCCAGAAAATTCCTGCAGGAAAACACAAAAGGGAATGGAATAACGGTCGGGATGCGACTGGAACGGGTGGTGGCGTTGATGCAGAGGGCGACTCAGGGCGTCGGCACCGAGGCTCTCACCACTTTATTGCGTGCGGTAGCTGAAGAAACAGGCGGTTGGAACGCGCTGGTCGTGCTTCCACCACGCAGTGTTCCGACGGTTTTGGCACATGCTCCCCACGAACGCGCCCCGAAACTGCCTGCTGATCTCGACCTTAGCAAAAATGAGTGGCAGGTGATTGGGGATAGGGCGTGGCGCGTAGTAGAACTGCCCGTTCCAGAGCTTTACTACATCCTGCGTGTGGCTCCAGAACAGACAGGCGAACCCCACTGGGAGTTGCTTTGTGCCTTAGCAATACTCTTGGCACGCCACGAAGCGTTCCACCGTGAGCTGAGTGCGCTCAAACGACTTTCCGAACGCCGAGTGCAGGCGTTGGGCACGCTCTACGAGACCGCACTTGCCAGCGTGCGCGAAGATATCGACCAGTTTATGCAAATCCTCACTCGGCGCGCAGCCCAGGCGATGGACGCCCAAGCCTGCTCGCTCATGCTCCTGAACCATGAGACGAAAGAGTTGCGTGTGGTCGCCAGTTATGGCATCCCTGCCGACAAGCTGCCTGAAGCGCGCACTCGGTTAGGAGAGGGGATTGCAGGCAAGGTTGCCGAGCTGGGGGAGCCGATGATTATCACCGACCCGACCATCGAACCGAGGCTGAAAGGCGTCGTGCGTCGTCCCGAAATCAGCGGTTCGATCTGTGTGCCCCTCCGCGACCAGCAAAACCAAATGATGGGCGTTCTGACCGTGCGCCGACTACACCCATCGTCCAGTTTCACACAGGAAGACCTGCGATTGTTCACGATCTTCGCTAACCAGGTTGCTCTCGCGATCGAGAATGCGCGCCTTTACCAAAAGCTCAACCAAAACATTCGGCGATTGGAAACGCTGGTCGACCTTGCTCAAAAAGTGACGGCGGTGTTGGATATCGACTCTCTGCTTGAGATGGTTGCCACTCAGATACGCGAACAGGTCGGCTTTTCGCGGTGCGCGATTTTTCTTCAGGGCGACAACTCGCGCGTGTTGGTGCCCCGCTACATCGAGGGCTACCGCCCTGAGATGTTCTCTCCACGCGGGATTCGCAAGGGGCAGGGGGCAATCGGGATGGTCGCTAAGAAACGCATGCCTGTAATCGTGGACGATGCGCGCTCGGAGGTTCAGCCCCTGCGCGGGTTCGGGCGTGCGATTGGGGCGAACCGCTACTGTGTTCTGCCGATTGTGGTTCACGGCAACTGCATCGGGGTTGTGTTAGCGGACAATGCAGACTCTGATCAAGAACTCCGAGAAGACCAAGTCGAACTCCTTGCTGCGTTCGTGAGCCAAGCAGGCATAGCGATTGAAAATGCTCGCTTGTATCGCGAAATGGAACAGCGCTATCAGGAGATTCAGAACCTCGCGGCGTTCCGCAACAATATCCTGCGTAGTCTCGGTTCGGGAATGTTCACGATTGATACGAACGGCTACATCACCACATGGAACCGCACGGCGAAGGGCATCACAGGACTCTCGGCACACGAGGTTGTGAACCGCCACTATACCGAACTACTCCAACGCGCCGAGAACTCTATCCATCCCAGCGCGCGCGAAGAGATGCGGAAAGTGGTCGAGAGCGTCTTACAAGGGCAGGGCACTCACCACCTGTACAAAGTGCCGTTTCATCGGGGGAACGAGACTCGCTTGCTGAACTTTATCGTGACGCCCCTTGCAGTCGGTCTGCGCCAAACACAGGGGGCAGTGGTGGTGTTTGAGGATATCACGGAGCAGGTTCATCTCGAGGCGCGCCTGCGCGAGATGGAGCGCCTTGCAGAAATCGGGCAGATGACCGCCACGATTGCGCACGAGATACGCAACCCACTCACTGCCATCAAGGGAGCGGTCGACCTTTTGGCAGGGGAGACTGACCCTGAGAATATCGCTATCTATTCCGATGTTCTCAGTATGGAGGTCGCAAGACTGACCGAGATTGCCGACGAGTTTCTGGAGTTCGCACGCCCGTTCCATCTGAATATCCGCCCCGAACCCCTGCGCCCCCTGTTAGAGCGTATTTTCCGTTTTCTCTCTGCCTTTTTCCAAGAGAACAGTGTGCAGGCACGCTTGGAAATGGAGTCCGATGTCATTATTCCGATGGACCCAAACCGTATTGAACAGGCTCTGCGTAACCTGATTCATAACGCGGTTCAGGCAATGCCTCAAGGCGGGCAAATCACGGTGGAGGTTTGCGATGCCGATGAGTGGGTCGTCATCCATGTTCACGATACCGGTTCAGGTATTCCGCCTGACACTGTGGAAAAAATCTTCTCGCCGTTCTTCACCACCCGCACGCGTGGAACCGGACTGGGGCTGAGTATCGTCAAAAAGATTGTGGACGGACACCGAGGTAAAATTGCAGTGCAAAGCACACTGGGGAAAGGCTCGACTTTTTCCCTGTGGTTGCCGAAATTGAATAGAGAGGTGTTTGGTGAGCGAGAGGCACCCAACCATGAGCAAAGCAACAGTCTTGGTGGTAGACGATGAGTTGAATATTCGGCGCATCTTAGAGCGCGCCCTTATTAAAGAGGGTTATCAGGTTCACCTTGCAGAGAGTGGTCATGAAGCGCTTCAGATGCTTGCAGAACTGCCTTGTGAGGTGATGGTTTCGGATGTCGTAATGCCCGATATGAACGGGTTAGACCTGCTCAGAAAGGCGCGTGAGCAACACCCCAACCTGCAAGTGATTCTGATGACCGCCTATGGCACGATTCCCGCCGCCGTGGAGGCGATGCGCAACGGTGCGGTGGACTTTCTCACGAAGCCGTTAGACCTGCAAGTGCTCTTGAAGGTCATTCGCAACGCCCTTTCTGACCAACAGCGCACTCCTAAGCGTGCCTCCAGCCCTACCAAGCGAGGCACTGAGAAGCCCCTGATTGGCGAAAGTCCCGCTATCAAGCGTGTTTTAGAGATTGTGGAACGCGTCGCCGACACTCGCACTACCGTGCTCATCACTGGAGAGAGCGGGACGGGCAAGGAACTCATCGCACGCCTGCTCCACGCCAAGAGCAGTCGGGCGAAGGCTCCCTTTGTGGCGGTCTCCTGTGCGGCGATTCCCGAAAGCTTGATGGAGGTGGAACTGTTCGGCGCAATGAAAGGTGCCTACACAGGAGCCGAAAGCGACCGAGTGGGCAAGTTCGAAGCGGCGAACGGGGGCACACTCTTCTTGGACGAGGTGGGCGACATCCCGCTCCCAATCCAAGTGAAACTCCTGCGCGCTTTACAGGAACGCGAGATCGAACGACTTGGCAGCAACGAGCCAATCCCTGTCGATGTTCGTTTGGTGACGGCGACCAACCGCGACTTGGAACAGGCGGTGAAGGAAGGCACCTTCCGCGAAGACCTCTACTATCGGCTTCAGGTCGTTCATATCCACCTACCCCCCCTGCGTGAGCGCAGAGAAGACATACCGCTGTTGGCGAACTATTTCCTGCAGAAGTTCGCGCAGGAGAATGGGCGTGCCTTGCGAGAGATTTCGCCCGAAGCGTTGAGCCTCCTGCAGAGCGCATGCTGGAAGGGGAATGTGCGCGAGCTGGAAAACACGCTCGAATCGGCAGTGGTGTTAGCCCCGCCCGATGCGCAAATGCTATTGCCTGAGCATCTACCGCCCCACTTGCAGAGTGGAAGGTGTTAGGGCAAGGCTCTACTCACGGTGACTGGCACGCACGAGACGGTCGCGCACGGCGCGAGCAAGCCCTTCAGCAGGAGGCAAGGGCGCCACAATCGCATGCACGCTCTGCCCCTCCAGCCAGCGCAGAGCATAAAATAGTTTCTGGGCTAAAGTGTCCCACTCGCCCCAACTGCCCCACTCAAAGACCACCAGATTCTCGCTTTGGGGCAGGCTCCAGCCACGGGGTCGCAGGACGCCCACCCATTCGTACTGAGCCAGCGCATCTTTAACGGTTCCATAGAACGCTTCGGGGGTAGGCGCACTCAGCAGGAGTGGCACGCGCGGAGCATAGTGGCGCGCCATCGTACCGGGGGCGGGTAGAGACTGCCCAGCGGGTATCATCTCCGTGAGTAGGCGTACTGTGCCAATCGCCTCCTCAATCGCTTCTAATGGAACCGCGCCCGGACGCAGAAGAGTAGGGGGCTTTGTGGTCAGGTCTAAGATGGTCGACTCCACTCCATGCGGGGTTTCACCCGCATCCAGCACCGCTTCAATCTCGCCTGCAAGGTCTTGCAGCACATGGTCGGCGTTCGTGGGGCTGGGGCGTCCGAACTTGTTGGCGCTGGGAGCTGCAATCGGAACACCGCTCGCACGAATGAGTGCCCGTGCCACGGGATGGCTTGGCATACGAATGCCCACCGTATCGCGTCCAGCGGTAATAATCGTCGAGACCCGCTCCGACTTCGGCAAGATGAGCGTCAGCGAGCCGGGCATAAAGCGTTGGATAAGCGGGATGGCTAAATCAGGCAGTCGGGAGGTCAAGTCCAGTATCTGCTCGTGGTTCACCACATGCACAATCAGGGGATCCCAAGCGGGGCGTCCCTTTGCGTGAAAAATGCGCTGGAGCGCAACAGGATTGTAAGCGTCCGCACCCAGCCCGTAGACCGTCTCAGTGGGGAACGCAACCAGCCCGCCCGCCCGAATAATTGCGCCTGCCTGTTCTATCAAGGGGCGGTCGTGGCGCTCGTCCCCTGTCAGGATAAGCCTTTGCGTCAACACCACTCACCTCCCACGAGAGCGTGTAATTTGGACTCCAGCGCGCTCGGTGAGGGTTCCCGTAGGAGGTAAGCGTTTTACGATGCGGAGTTGCACGCGCTCGATTTTGGGGAATCGCTCCAGAATGGCGTTGCACATCTGTTCGGCTAAGGTTTCTAAGAGCCGTACTTGTCCTTGTGTGCCGATTTGGATTGCCAGCCGAGCCAGGTCGCCATAACTCACGGTGTAGCGCAAATCGTCCGTGCGCCCCGCTTCTGAAAGGTCAATCTCGGCAACGATGTCGACCTGATAGCGATGCCCGATGGCTTGCTCGGCATCAGGCACGCCGTGATAGCCATAAAACTCTATTCCCTCCACGATGATGTAGTCGGATGGGGCAATCATAACCTGATTGTACCTGTTGCTGGAGTGGCTAATCCAATCGCCACTCGAAACTACTACGGGGGGTCTCCCACAAGCAGACACGATATAACTCGGCGTCCGAAGGCATCGAGTTCTGCAGTCGGGGCACAATCCAGTTCACCAGATTCTCACTGGTGGGTACGACCGTGTCAAACGGGGGCACTTCTTCATTCAGAAATCGGTGGTCTAATACCGAAATCACCTCGCGCTGGACAATCGCATCCAAGTCGGTGATGTTGATGACCATTCCTGTAATTGGGTCAGGAATACCTCGAACCGTGACCTCCAGCCGATAGTCGTGCCCATGCCCATAGGGGTTAGCGCACTTACCGTAGATTGCTCGGTTTTCCGCTTCGCTCAGGGCGGGATTGTAGAGCCGATGGGCAGAAGAGAACTGATAATGGCGCGTCAGGTAGACCACGCGCTGAGTATCGGATTTCGCTTCGCCTTTGTAGGCAGAGTGGAGTTCGTCCGACTCGTAAACCTCCACGCTATCGATAGGGGTCTCTGTTTCTGATTGGATGGCGTTCCACAAATAGATTGCTAAGTTTTCGGTGGTAGGAAGATGCTTCTGGAAATAAGGATGCTCTCGATTGAGACAACGGTGGTCGAGTTCGCGATTAATAAGGTTCCGCAAGGTCTGCTCAACACTCTGCCAGTAGGCAGGCATGGCATTCTTGGGAGCGCGGCAGATGATGCATACTCGGTAGTTGTGTCCGTGATGGCGCGTCGTGCGTCCGAATCGCTTGAGGTTTTCGGCTTCGCTTAGTGTGTCCAGCCAGTAGTAGTGTGAGGCTTCAAATGCGAACCAGTGTGCCGCGCGTTGCATACAGCTCGATTGTACCCCGAATCGATTGGGAAAACATCCTCACGATATGGAAAGACTCCCCTGAAGACGAGGAGAACAGCCATGCCAACACTAACTCAACGAGTCGGAAGTGCGGAGGAGTTGATTACCCGCCTGCAGGATTTGCCCAGTCTGCCTGCAGTCGTGATGCAAGTGTATCAGATGGCGGACGACCCGAATGTACATGCACAACAGATTGCCCAGACAATCAGCAAAGACCAGGGATTCACGACGCGTGTGCTTCGGATTGCGAACTCAGCGTACTACGGAATGACACGGCAAGTAGCGACCATCGACGAGGCGGTCGTGGTGCTGGGGATGAACACGGTGAAGAACTTGGCACTCATCGCAGCGACCTACCCACTGTTCCAGCGTGCGTTGATTGGTTATACGCCCCATGTAAGCGGGTTGTGGACGCACTCGCTGGCGGTGGGGTTAATCGCTCAGATGGGGGCGCGCCGACTCGACGGCAAGATACGCAACGAGGCGTTCACTGCAGGATTGCTTCACGATGTGGGGAAGCTGGTGATTAGCTCTGCGCTTAGTAGTTGGATGGGCGAACTGCACGAGATGGTTCACGGTAAGCGGATGTCCGTGCATCAAGCTGAAAAAGAGCTGTTCGGTTTCACCCACGAAGAGGTCGGCGCGCTCTTGGTTGAACGGTGGAAACTGCCGACACGAATCGCGCATATGATCCGCTATCATCACCAATCGCTGGAGACGGGAGAGTCGGCTTGCGCGCTGATTGAGTATGCCGACTACTGTGCGAACCACTTGGGGTATCCGATGAACCCCGAAGCGCCCGAAGAGCCGTTCGATACGCGCGTGTTGAATGTGCTGGGCATGAGCATAGAGGAGGCGGAGCTGTTCCAGCAGCAGGCTGGTGAACTGCTCAAGGCGTCTCAGTCGCTCTTCACGCTGAAGTGAGCATTTGTGTGGGAGGGTGATAGCGCGCCGTTCCCTGTGGGCGGGGGACGGCGCGCTCGGTTTTGCTTAGGGATAGATGCCCCGAATGGTGGTCGCTTCGGCGACGCGCTGGACACCGATGATGTATGCGCCCATGCGTAGGTTTACTTCGTTCTGTCGAGCGCTGTGAACGACATGTTCGAAGCTCTTGCGCATCGCACGCTCTAACTTCGTGTTAACTTCATCTTCTTCCCAGAAGAAAGATTGAAGGTCTTGCACCCACTCGAAATAGGAGACGACCACACCGCCTGCGTTGGCGAGGATATCGGGCACCACCAAAATGCCCCGCTCGTCCAGAATCGCATCAGCGTCAGGAGTGACGGGTCCGTTAGCTCCTTCCACGATAACCCGCGCTTGGACGCGTTCGGCGTTTTCGTGGGTAATGACTCCGTGCAGAGCGGCGGGCACAAGCACATCGCAGGGCAGTTCCAGCAGCTGCTCGTTGGTGATGGGTTCTGCGTCGCGGTAGGCTTGGATACATCCATCCCGCCCTGCGCAGTGGAGCAGGCTCGGAATATCCAAACCGTTGGGGTTGTAGATACCTCCACGCACATCGGAGATTGCCACCACCTTCGCGCCCGCTCGGTGCATCAGTTTAGCGGTTGCTGAACCGACATTCCCGAATCCTTGAATGGCAACCCGTGCGCCGTCTAACTGCGAGCCGATGAGCTTAAGCGCTTCATGGGCAACGACCGTAATCCCGCGTCCTGTCGCTTCCAGACGCCCCTCCGAACCACCGATAGCCACGGGCTTGCCCGTGACCACCGCTGGCACGGTGTAGCCCTTGTGCATCGAGTAGGTATCCATAATCCACGCCATCACCTGGGGGTTCGTGCCGATATCGGGCGCAGGAATGTCCGATTCAGGACCTATCATAATCGAGATTTCGGTGATGTAGCGTCGGGTCAGGTTTTCCAGTTCGTGGATCGAGAGGCGTTTCGGGTCGCACACCACCCCGCCCTTCGCTCCGCTGTAGGGGATATTCACTACAGCGCATTTCCAGGTCATCCACATCGCCAACGCACGCACTTCGTCTAAGTTGGTGTCGGGGTGATAGCGGATGCCGCCTTTAGCAGGACCTCGGGCAGGGTTGTGGTGGACACGGTAGCCTGTGAAGACGCGAATCGAGCCGTCGTCCATCTTCACGGGGAAGTTCACGGTCAGCTCTCGGCGTGGGTGCTTCAGCACCTCCACCATCGAGCGGTCTAAGTTCAGGTAGTGCGCCGCCGTCTCTAACTGGCGGATCGCAATCGCATAGGCGCTCTTCTCTTCGTGTTTACGCTCATCGGCGAGCAAGGTCTGCGACATCGCAGTATCTCCTCCTATTGATTAGATTAAGTCTGTATTTCAGAGGTTCCATCGGTCTCGTTCGTCCTCCTGTTCTGGTGGGATGAGTTTTCGGACAAGCCCGAACATCGGCAACCCCATTAGGCAATTATACACCAGAATTCCCGCTGAAGTTTCCCAATAGGCACTTCCGCCGATGCTCGGTGCAAACAGGTAAAGCAGCGTCTGGCTCACAATTACTCCTGTCGCACTCGCGCTGACTCCTGCCCAATAGCTGCGGGGCGAAATCAGTTGAGGGAGTTGAGCTACGGTGTAGGCTCCTACCAGACGGCTCAAGATAAGGCTGCCGACCGTCTGGTCTATTAGGCTCGCTTGCCCAAGCCCCACTGCGAAGCCCACCCAGAGTGCGGTGGGTGGAGGGGAGAGCAGAGCAATCAGGCACATCATCAACAGTGGAAAGTCGGGCATGGCGAAGCCGATACTCATTCGGTGCGCCCAGACGCCCTGCACGCCAAAAGCAAGCCCCAGTAGAAACGCAATTCGCACGGTGCGCCCCCAGCCCTGCCAAGTTAGGAGGCGCGCAATCCAGTGCGGACGAACCGATGTATAGGCATATCGGCTCATCGTCCTGCACCCCGCATCACCAAAACCACTTGCAAATCTTCCATATCCACAGCAGGGCGCACGATCGCCTTCTTCACCGAATATTGTCGGTCGAGCCAAACTTTCTCTACAGTGCCAATCGGCAAATTGGGGGGATATTTGCTCCCGATGCCTGCGGTGATGACCTTGTCGCCCACTTCAACAGGCGCTTCGGATGGGATGAAGTTGAGCAGGAGTTCGCTTTCCCCGCGTCCCTCGCAGATGCCTGAACTGACTTTCTGGGCATTCAGCACTTTCGCGCTGACCGCCATGCGCGGGGCAATCAGCAGCCGTACCAAAGCGTACTGACTATCTGCTTGAGCCACGACACCAACCAACCCTGTTCCCGTCACCACAGGGGCACCGGGCACAATCCCGTCGCGTGTGCCCCGATCGATGCGCACAGTCTGTTGACCAGGTTGAAGGTAGTAAGCGACCACACGCGCTCCGACCCAGTTGCCAGGTAGGCTGGGACGCACTTGGAGCAGTTTCTGCAGTTGCTCATTCTCCTTTTGGAGTGATTGGAGCTGTTCCAGTTCCATCCGCAGACGCGCATTCTCCTGCGCCAGTTCCTCATGCGAACGAACGACCTGCTGGGCGCGCGTCAGAGTGCTGAGCCAACCGCCCACTGCGTCGCTAACGGAGCGTGTGCCGTTCTCGATAGGCACGACCACGGCACGCACGAGAGCGGTAATCAGGTTCGGCTGGTTGTGATGCGTGCGGTGATTGTGGTAGACACCGAGTGCCACGCCTGCACATGCCAACGCCACCATCAGCCAACCGTGCCGAAATCGCATCGGGTCACCTCTTACTACGCCCTTGAGCCGACTGAAGCACCTTGCGCAGGAGCGGGTTCGTGTCGATCTCCTCCAACACCTTACCTGTGCCCAGCACCACGCAGGAGGTCGGGTCGTTGGCGACAATCACGGGCATTCCTGTCTCTGCCTGAAGCAGTTTGTCCAGCCCTCGCAAAAGCCCCCCACCGCCACACAGCACAATCCCCTGATTCATGATGTCGGCCGCGAGTTCGGGCGGGGTTATCTCCAGTGTCTGCTTGACTGCCTCGACGATGGCGTTCACAGGCTCTGCGATGGCTTGGCGGATTTCTTCGGAGGTAATGCGCACACTGCGTGGGAGACCGCTAATCAGGTCGCGCCCCCGAACCTCCATCTCCAGCTCCTCTTCTAAGGGGTAGGCAGAGCCAATTTCGATTTTGACCTGCTCTGCGGTGCGTTCGCCGATAAACAGGTTATAGGTTCGGCGAATGTAGTTTGCAATCGCCTCGTCGATTTCGTCTCCAGCGATGCGTATCGAGCGACTGGCGACAATACCTGCCAGCGAGATGACTGCCACTTCGGTTGTGCCCCCACCGATGTCGACCACCATCGAGCCAGTGGGTTCCACGACGGGCAGTCCCACGCCGATTGCGGCTGCCATCGGCTCTTCAATCACATAGGCTTCGCGTGCCCCAGCGCGAATCGCCGCCTGCAACACGGCGCGCCGTTCCACTTCGGTGACCCCGCTGGGAATGCCGACCACCATGCGCGGGGGAATCCATCGGTGGCGTGAGACTTTCGTGGCGTAGTGTTGGAGCATCTTCTCGGTCTGCTCAAAGTCGGCAATCACGCCGTCTTTGAGGGGGCGCACTGCCACGATGTTGGCGGGAGTGCGTCCCAGCATTCGTTTTGCCTCTTCTCCCACAGCAAGTACCTTACGCGTATCTTGGTCAATCGCAATCACCGAAGGTTCACGGAGCATAATCCCTTTGCCCCGCACATGAACCAAGGTGGTGGCAGTGCCCAAATCGATGCCCAAGTCGCGCCCGAACCGTCCAAGGACTCGTGAAAAGAAGAACACGCTCAGTCTCCCTCAGCATAAAAGTATACCCGCTTCCCAAACCTGTAAAGAATCCCTACCTCGTTGTGTGTGAGCGTGGCATAACACCAGTGGGGATAGGATGCCCCTAATCTGTTAGCAGGAGGAGATAATGATGAAGCTTAAGGCACTGGGCGCCGTGGTGGCGCTATTAGCGGT
>FWWL01004685.1_pt1 | contig 22580 bp, 19 predicted proteins | sample 2228331 | NCBI WGS metagenome assembly FWWL01 (sample SAMEA103939775, study PRJEB20133) | metagenome | reverse complement strand
AGAAAAGCTTCGGACTCGGGTGTGATGACGTACATGTCTGAATGCGTATTAAATTAAGCATACAAGGCGCCCCAACCATCGGGGTTTTTGCGCCATTCTTCCAGGATTTGCTGGCCTTGTTCGTCAATGTAGCCAGTTTTCAATGCTTCTTCCAGTAGCGTTGGATAGTCCGTAAGGGTCAGGAAGGGGAGTTGTCTTTCTTGAAAAGCTAGTTGGGCCTTTTCAAATCCGTACTGAAAAATAGCCAATACACCTACTACCACACAGCCGGACTCTTGCAATGCATCTACTGCTGCGAGGCTGCTGCCACCCGTGCTAATGAGGTCTTCTATTACCAAGACGCGCTGCTCCGGCTGCAGTAGCCCCTCGATGCGGTTGCGTCGCCCGTGCTCTTTAGCGCTACTGCGCACATAGGCGAAAGGCAAACCCAGCACATCGGCCAACAAAACGCCTGGTGCGATGCCCGCAGTAGCCACTCCGGCAATGGCGTCGAACGGCGCAAAGGCTTGTGAGCGCTCGCGCAGCGCCTCTTTGATCCGTGTGCGCACCTGAGGAAAAGACCAAGCCACGCGATTGTCGCAGTAAATGGGAGAGAGCAGGCCAGATGCCCAAGTAAATGGATCGTTGGGGCGGAGCTGAACCGCCTGAATGTCCAACAAAAGGCGTGCAACATCGGCGGAGGGATGACTCATGGAGCAGGGATGTTCAGACACGGGAAAACAACTGTCAAAAAATATTGCGGAACACTCTATATCAGGCAACTCTTCAAAAAGCCGTTTTTTTGAGCGCAAAAAAGGTGATTAAGGTGCAGCAAAGGTATAAAGTCCATGCCAACGACACGGCTATTTTTCTGGGCACGCCTGAAAGCATTGGAGAATTGGGTTTGGTACCCGACAAAACCATCCATGTGGCACCCTACCTGGGTAAAAAGAAGCAGATCAAACAGTATTTAGACTGGTTGGACAAATCGGCTCCTTTACACATATTGGCCCTTTACGGGGAGAATACCGAACAGCTGTGGGCCGACTTCTCGGCGTGCTTTCAGCCTGTGGAGGCTGCCGGCGGCTTGGTTACGGACCCCGAAGGCCGCCTACTCGTGTTTTTGCGCCGTGGAAAATGGGACTTGCCGAAAGGCAAAATAGACCCCGGCGAAACTCCTGAGCAAGCCGCCTTGCGCGAAGTTAGCGAGGAGACCGGCTTGCGGCATCTGACCCTTGGTCCGTTCGTAGACCACACCTGGCATATCTACCGCCAAGGGCAAGAGCGCTTCTTGAAGCGTACATGGTGGTATCGAATGCACACTTCTGACACCAACACCACTCCTCAAATAGAAGAGGACATTATCGAAATCCGCTGGGTGGAACCCAGGTCTTGGCTGGCGGAGCAGTCCAACACTTATGCCAACATCAGGGAGATAATTGCCCTGGCTTTTGGGCAATAGGAGTGAAGCAATACCTTTGCGCAATACCTTAGATTTTATGAGCAAACTTGGCCTCATTATTCGCCGCGAGTACCTTACACGAGTGCGCAAAAAGTCCTTCATTATTGGTACTTTACTCGCGCCCGTAGGGCTGTTAATATACTTTCTCGTCATCGTCTTTCTCACCAAATACGAAGGCAGCGGTGAGTTGAAGATAGCAGTGCTGGACGAAGCAGGCATGTTAGGCGTCGTCCCTGACGACCGCGGTATTCGCTACATCCCTACACCAGACAAAAGCCTTGATGTGCTCAAGCAAGCGGTAAAGGAAGGGCAGTACGACGGTGTATTAGTGGTGCCTTCCCTGCGCTCCATACAGCAGAAAAGCCTGACCATCTACTACTATTCGGATGACAAACTCGCTCCGGAAAAGCGCCAACTCATTGAAAGGCGCATAACTCAAAAAGTCAGGGACTTCAAAATTGACTCTCTCAAGCTAGACAGGAGCTTTCTCCAAAGTCTAGAAATGGACGTCTCCATTGACCCGGAAAGCATCTCTCGCGCCGATCAGGATGAAAGCAAGTACACAGCTAGTGTCGGGTTGATCATCGGCACCATAGTGGCCTTTATCATGTTTTTCATGGTCATGATGTATGGCCAGATGGTCATGCGGTCTGTCATGGAAGAGAAGACAAGCCGCATTGTAGAGGTGATGATGTCCAGCGTCAAGCCGTTTGAGCTCATGCTGGGCAAAATTATCGGCGCTGGAGCCGTAGGGCTGACCCAGGTGCTGGCGTGGATAATCTTAGGGGGCGGGGTAATGCTCCTCGTCCCATTATTGGTCAATGTTGACCCTCAAGCCATGCAGCCGCCCGTGAGTGCTGGCGCTGCTGCGATTGACCCTGAAGAAGCCCAAGCAGAGGCTTTTCAATTGCTGCAAGAAATAGGAAAACAGAACTGGCCGCTACTGATTGGTGCCTTTGTGGTTTTTTTTCTGGGTGGCTATTTTATCTATGCCTCCCTATTCGCAGCGATTGGCTCGGCCATGAGCGACGACTACGGAGAAGGGCAGGCGCTGGTATTGCCCGTAACGATACCTATTATATTAGCCTTTTACATCGTTGCCTTTGTAGGCATGCGCAGCCCCAATAGCGGGCTGATGGTGTTTGCTTCTTTGTTTCCGCTGTTTTCTCCTATTGCCATGCCTTTTCGCATGGCCTTCAGCCCCCCGACTTGGCAGATAGTGCTTTCCTTGTTGATAGTGGTGGCCTCTGCCTTTTTCTTCGTGTGGCTGGCTGGGCGCATATACCGCGTAGGCATTCTGCTTTACGGCAAGAAGGTTACCCTAAAGGAGATCGGCAAGTGGTTATTCTACCGCTAAGAAGAGCATCAGCGCAGCACTTCCACAATCTGCCTGACAAGTTCATCTACCGGCAAGTCCTCCATCAGGCGAACGACCGGCACTGGGCAGTGGGAGGCCAACCAATGCTCCTCGGCAGCGCGGCTGCGTAAGCGCTCCGGTGGCGCGGTGTCGTACTGTTCAGCCCAAAGGAGGAATTTTTCGAAGACCCCGTTTAGATCGCCGCCAGGGGAAATGCGCTCCACTCCGTAGCGCGCGCGCTCCCGCGCCTGAATGCGCCCAATGCGCACAGCAGCGGGCAGCCAGCGATAGACCACCGCCTCGAAGCGCGCCACCAGCGGATCGCCCCAACCCAACAGCGCACCCGCCACCACGTAGGCTTCGCATGGCTCGAGATCTCGCTCTAGCAACTGCAACCGATGCTGCGCATTTCGCTTGCGCCGATACGGAAGCGGGTCATCAGTGAACCAGTAGTAATCGTCCGTATCAAAAAATGGCATTCCCATGCGCAGGGCCAATGCACGCCCCAAGGTCGTTATGCCCGCCCCTGGAGCACCAAACACCCACACACGACGCGCACGAGTGTCTTCGGGCATAGCCGCATCAAGACGCCGTTTGCTGAGGTGGCTTCTTCTGACCTATAGCGGCGGCAATCAGCCCGCAAACAAGGCCCATGAACAGACCTGCAAACAGACCCTGCTGCAGCGCCCCTCCCAGATCTCCCATTTTATCGAAGCCCGACAAGGCCTCCTCCATCTTGTCTGGAGGAATAGCTTCACCCCATTTCTCCACAAACTGCTCCTTCAAGCGCGTCGGATAGTCTTCGTCAATGAAATTGACTAGAAAGTAACCCCAGAGGCTAGATATAAAAATGCCCGCACTGGCGGTGATACCCCCCACCAACAGGGCGCGCCGAAATGAAATAAACCCACCGTCCAACGTGCGCTGTTGGCTCACGGTCATGAGAGCTACGATGGTACCTATAGCCAAGGTGAGGAGAAAAGAGACGATACCAGTGCCTATGCTCGCTGTATTGAACTCCAGCACATATAACAGGGCAGAGTACGCAATGATGGCTACTGCCAAAATGATCACTCGGCGTATTATGAGGTTCCAATCTATTGGAGCAAGTGCTCCAGGCACGAAGCTTTTCATAGTCAAAAAAGTGTTGGGTTTAAGTATAAGTGTTTGATGTAGGCTAAGGTAGTGCATTAAGCCCACCACAGCCAACTTTTTTCTGCAGAAATGCAGAGTAGATAGACGGGAGAGGGCTTTCTACATAGTAATGCGTGCTCAAGCGCTCATACTGTGCCTCTGTTGCGCGTTCGCCACACAGAGATGAGCAATCGCACTGCAAATACAGGCGCTGCTATGAAGCTACCAACGCCAAAGAAAAGCATCTCTGCCCAGATGTATTCCTCAATGGCCGTTTTATTGGCAAGCGGCAGATGCCCGGTAAGCCCATCCCAAGTGTTCTCCTCGATATACACCATGAAATCATTCACCGCTTCTATAAGCAGGAAGGTGAGCGGAAACATAAGGAGTATCAAGGCGACCTTGACCTCTTGCATGCGCGCAATGAAGGTGTGCGGCAATAAAAAGATATAGCGCGATAGGGTAATAAGCACCACAACAAAAACGATGTTGGAGCGCTCGAAAGGCCACACGTGCATGGCCTTGTGGATAGGCCACAGAACGGCCCACACAATAATGGCAGTAAGTATCCACCAAACGATCTCGAGCACAAGCATGTAGCGTTGCTTAGTATTCATGCTGAAACCTCCTCTTCTAGCAATTTGTGCCACTGATTTTCCTGAGGCTGATGACGTGTGCCAAGTGAGACGACTATCATAGCTATAATACTGGCGACAAAGCCATAGAGCATAGCGGGAACCTGAGCCATTTGCTCCCACACAGAACCTTCGCCCAATATCTGCTCCTCGTGCGGCTCGCCCCAGTAGTAGGCCGTTATTGCCCACACAATAATACCAGCAATCATAGAAGCCACGGCACCCGCTGCCGTAGAGCGCTTCCAATAGAGGCCAGCTATCAGCGGTGTGAACAGCGAGACCAGACTGAATGCCGAAGACTCGCCGACCAATTCGTAGATGTTGTTACGCATGAGCGCCATAGCTCCAGTAACAGCTGCTACGCCCACTACTGAAAGGCGCATAATGCGTAATAGTTGAACATCCGATAGGTGGGTGTATAATGGTTTGATGAGGTTTTCCCCAATCACCGTTGCCGGCGCCAACATTGCACCCGAACAGGTGCTTAGAATGGCCGACAGTAACGCTCCAAAAAACATAATCTGCGTACCCAAGCCGGTGTGTTGCAATACTAAGTGTGGTATCATCATCTGGGCCTCGTCGCCTTTGGCCAGATCGGGATATAACATTCGGCCACAGTAAGCAATGACCAAAGGCAAGGCCGCCACACTCAGATACATCAACGAAGAGGTGTAGCAAGCGTTGATAGAAGCCCGCTCTGTGCGCGCCGCCATGACGCGCTGAAAAACATCCTGTTGAGGAATACTGCCTAATCCAATGGTCATCCATGCAGCTATCCAGTGCAATATAGGCAAGGTCTTGCCTTCTGGTAGAAAGCGAAAAAAACCTTCTGGAGCAGACTGCACCATGATGCCAAAGCCCCCCACCTGCAATATGAGCTCGACAGCCAAGACAAATAAACCGATAATGATCATTATCGTCTGCACAAACTCCGTAATGGTTACCGACCACATACCACCCACATACGTATAGGCCAGAACCAAAAGCGTGCAAATAAGCACTCCATACACCTTTTCCAAACCGCAAACAGCCTGCAGGATAATAGCCAAAGCAATAAGCTGCGCCGCAATCCAACTGAAATACGAAGGCACCATAAACAGCGCAGAGATGAGCTCTGTGCGGCGATTGTAGCGCAGGCGAAAAAAGTCGCTAAAAGTATACAGATTGCGCTTGTACAGCGGACGAGCGATTAGCAACCCAGACAAAAACAGACATAGCGCCGCGCCCATAGGATCCTCGATGATGCCCAGAAGGCCATGCTCAATAAACTCAGAAGAGGCGCCCATGACCGTCTCAGAGCCAAACCACGTGGCAAACAAGGCGCAAGCTGCAATGAACATAGGCAGGTTACGGCCCGCTACCACAAAATCCGCCGTCGTCTTGACCCTTCGAGAGGCCCACCACCCCACGGCTAACGTGCCTAACAGATACAAGCCAATGAAAAACAGGAGTACCGAGTTCTGCATCTTAGTGCGAGCATTGACAGAAGAGAGCGGCAAAGGTATGTCCCTGCAGTATAGTATTGCCGCCATAACCGAATACGGGCCTGTTGGTTCTCTGCCAGCCCTACTCTAAACAAGCACTACCTTTTCTGTCTCCATTTTTTAGGGTGAAAAAACGGCCGCCGGCTTTGGCGCAGCCGCTGCGCATATCCTGCGCGGGCGTAGCTGCTGTTTGGCCCTCGGGCGTCCTTTCGTCCCGCTCTCGGCCTTAATAACGGCGCAACGGCGGCCTCACAGCACCGCACTCGCAAAAGATTGTCAGCGTGAGTATGGGCTGATATTGCGGGTGTTACTGCAAGTCATGCTGACGCTGTGCCTGGAGGTATTACTCGCACCAGGCATTATACAACAGGGTGTTACTGCGAGTTATGCTGACGCTGCGCCTGCACCAGGCACGGAGATGCCAACGCGTAGTTACACCATTATTAAAACCCAAGAGCGAGATGGACACGTGCCCAGGTCCCAGCAAGGGCTATAGGGCTACGGGTGCGCATAAGGGCCAAACAGACGCTCAGAGCCGTTTTTTCCCAAAACTTGAAAGGGCACACATTTTCCGACGAGGGCTGTGTTCCAAACCACCTGCTCTGCGGCTGCTGCCGCCTGCACCGCCCTCAATAAGGCCGTTTTTTGGGGGAAAACGGCTCCAGCGCTTCGGCTTGCCTTTTTCGCGCACCTGCACCCACAGAGCTCCGGCTTGGGCTTGGGCATGTGCCCGTCTCGCCCGAAAGCGGGACGAAAACATGCACGGGGCCAAACAGGAGCCGCGCGCCCAACTACTACGCCCACAGCAGCGGCTCCGAAGCCGGTATCCGTTTTTTCACCCCAAAAAATGGAGGTGAGAAAGGTGGCGGGAAAGTGGCCGGTTCTACTTTTCACTTCAAAATGGCAGGCACTGCGGAAGCTCTAGAAAATGTACCCTTTGCAAGCCAACGAAAAAACCCTGCCGGTAGCGCCAGACAGGGTTTCTTATGAGTAAGCAGGTCGTTCGAAACTGTTTTTGCAGTGGCGAAAACCGCCAGGTAGGGAGTTTAGGCCTCTTTCAGCATGCGATTGCCGAATACCAGAAGCACGAGCAGCAAACAGGTGAGGATGATCATAGCGGATTAAACCGTTTTTGTGTGAAGAAATTGGAGTTAAAAAGAAGTCTCAGCGCTTCTTTCCGAAGTTTGTCGGAAGGAGAACGCCTATTACAGCCAAAAAGAGAGCCGGAAAATGTTAATGGTCGTTAATGAAAGGCAAACCTCGACCAGTATCGCCTCGGCAAGCTAACAAGGTCAGGCATTCAAGCCTCAAACGCCATCCGCAGGCTGCGAGCGATCCAGTACCCACTGCCACAGGGTGCTAATGCCCATGACCAAGCCACACGCCAGCGGGTTATACCACAAGTAAGCATCGCGGTCAACGCCAAAGAACAGCGCTAATATGAGTGCCTGTGTGATGACAGCAGCCCAGAAGACGGCTTTACCCTTCACCCTTTTGAGGAAGAAAGCCGTAAAAAAGATGCCTAGAATAGTGCCGTAGAAAACAGAGCCTATCATGTTGACCGCCTGAATAAGGTTCTCAAACAAGTCGGCATAGCTGGCAAACACGACGATGAAGACGCCCCAGCCCACCGTGAACCATCGCGAGGCGCGGAAATAGTGCGTGTCGTCGCGGTCAGTAACGATGGAGCGACGGTAAATGTCGGAGACGGAAGTCGCTGTCAGGGCACTCAGCTCTGAAGCGGTGGTGCTCCAGGAAGCACAAAAGATCATAGCCAACATGAGGCCCGTTAGCCCCACAGGCACGTACTTGAGTATGAAGTGGATGAAGACAAAGTCCTTGTCCTTGGCATCAGCACCTGGGCGCGCCTGCTTGACCAGCTTTTCAGCCTGCGCGCGCAGGGCTTTGCGCTCGGTGTCCCATTGCTTCAGTTGGGTGCGCACAGACTCGGGTAGGTAGCCCTCTCCGTTGCGCATGTCGGCGGTGGCTTGGTGCAGCAGCGCCTGTCTGAGGCGGGCGATGCTGTCGTTCTGGGCTTCTAGCTGCCTAAAGGCCGCCTCATAGGGCGTATTTCGCAGCGCAGCCCTGTTGGCATCGTGGAAATACAGCGGGGCGGGATAGAACTGAAAAAAAACATACACCATCACCCCCACTCCGAGCACCAACAGCTGCATGGGTATCTTTACAAAGCCATTGAACAGCAGACCAAAGCGGCTTTCGCGCAGCGACTTGCCCGATAGATAACGCCCCACTTGGCTCTGGTCTGTGCCGAAATAAGATAGAAACAAAAATGTAGCGCCCAGCACTCCTGACCAGATGTTGTAGCGATCACGAAGGTCAAAAGACCAGTCCACCACTTGCGTTTTGTCGGTAGCACTGGCCACTTCCCAGGCTTCAGGCAGCCCAATGCCTTCGGGCAGGTTTTGCAACGCCACAAAGAAGGCCAATATCAAGCCGCCGAGCATGATGCTCATCTGCAGCTCCTGGGTACGGCTCACGGCAGCGCTACCGCCAGAAGTGGTGTAAATAATGACGAAGATGGCCATCATGGCATTGGTCAGCGCCAAGTTCCAGCCAAACACTGCGCACAGTATAATGCTGGGCGCATAGATACTGATGGCCGCCGCCACCCCCCGCTGAATGAGAAATAGCGCTGCAGTTAGCGTTCGCATGCGCAAATCGAAGCGGAGCTCTAAGTACTCGTAGGCCGTCGTTACGCGCAGCCGGTAATAGACTGGCAAGACGAATGCAACTAGGAAGAGCATAGCGATGGGCATGCCAAAGTAAAACTGGGCAAACTCCATCCCGTCAGCAAAGCCCTGTCCCGGTGTACTCAGAAAAGTGATGGCGCTTGCCTGCGTGGCCATAATGCTGAGGCCTATCGTCCACCACGGCAGATCGCGCTTGCCAGCCAAAAAATCTTTGCTCGTGCCGATGTGGCGGCTCTTCCACAAGCCATACGCCACTACACCTCCAAGCGCCAACACGAGTACTACCCAGTCTATTGGTGTCATTTCGAAAAGGACAGATACAGGATGACGAAGATTAGCAACAGGAACAGCAGCCAGCTGCCCAAGCCGATGCTGTTTTCTCGCCAGATGTTAAACATTCTCTCCATCTGGTTGCGCCAGTCAATTTCTCCTGCTGACGAGCGTGTGGCGGGTTCATGGATGAGCAGAAAGTACTTGCGTAGCCCCTTGCGCACTTGGTCGCCGTGTTTGGTCAGCACCATGAAATCGCCGTTGAGGAACCGCAAGTCAAACAATTCACTTCTGCCGGCCATCTCCAAGATGAGCGAGTTGCTGTTGCCTAAGCGTCTCCACGAACCCTTGATTATGTTTCCGTCCAACGACAGCAGATACTCGCCGCCGGCGTTAAAAATGTGTAGGATAGCCTCGTGAAACCCTTCGTCGTCGCGCACCTCTTTCCAGCGTTTGCCCAACCAAAACTCCTCCTCCCGCAGGTCTTCGCCGTAAGGAATTACCTTAGGCAAGATGAAATCCAGGTGCTCGTCCATCGTGCCCAGATGAGGGGGCAACGCCGGGCTGAGCGCCCGAGAGATGTCCTGGAGTGTCGTCAGCTTCATAGCCACTTTTGTTTTTCGGGGGTAAAAATCGGCATTGTCGGCAGTTCCGCCATAAAATTACCCCGCGCCCTCTCCTCGGAAGGGTTCGGGATAATGCAGACGCCAGCGCCATTGGGCTTTGGCTTCCGACGCACATGCCTTCAGCTTTACCCTTAGCGAATGCACTGCAAAGGCCCTGCCCACCGGCGCGCACCCTGCTCTACCTGGAGCCAAAAAATGCCCGTACCTACGCCAGAGAGGTCGAGGTGCTCACCTGGGCGGAATACCTTTTCCATGAGCACTCGCCCGCCCGCGTCAAACAAACGCAGGTAAGCCGGCGCTGGCTCTGGCAAGAATACAATAAGGTGTCCCAGGGAGGGATTGGGATATACACGCCAGCTGCGCTCGTCCGGGCTGGGCCTGTCCCAGCTGGGCGAACTGCAATCGGAGCGCTCAATGACGGTCAAGGGCACGCCCAACTCGTTCACATAATTGGGGCACTCTTCGGGAGCCCCTCTTACGCCGTAGATGCCCGGCTCTGCCACAACAAGCATGCGGTCATTGGCTCCCGGGATGTCGGCCCCATCTTTCGTCCACTGAATGTTGACGGTGTAAGGGAGAAGTATTTCGAAAAACACAGTATCACCTGGACAGATGAGCAATTCGCCCTCTGGGCCGATTTCAAAAGTGCCTGAGTTAGATACCACTACGGGTAAGAAAACGTAACTGTCCACCAGAACAGGGGCAGAAGTATCTGTGCACGCGCCCGTGGATGCCACTACGGTGTATTCGAAGCCGGGGTCGTCAAACCAGTTCACCCTTAGTGTGTCGGCATTAGCACCAGCAATAGGCTCAGGTGGGTCAGGGCTGAAGAAGACCTTCCGATACCACTGATAGGCGGCAAAGCCCGGCGTCGCCCGCAGCGTTATGGTGTCGCCCGGACACAAAAGCTCGTTTCCGCTGATACTTACTGTGCAGGTATCGGAGCTAATACGTGCCATCAGGGCGGGCATGCCGCATAAAAAGGACACTGCTGCCATTAGGTAGGACAGAGCCTGCCGAATTAATCCTTGTGTTTTCATACGCTCTGCATTTGTGTGCCATTATAGACCACTTTTCAAGCGCAAAGGCTGGAGGTGTCTGCTACATTTGCTTCACTTTAACACTGCGATGAAGACGCTTCGGTAAAAACAAGCGCAACAACAAAAGTTAAACCTTACTCTTTACGGGAGCGTTTTCACCAATTTCTGAAGCCTGTTTTCTTATGGCCGATACTACTCATCGGATTTTAGAGGAAGTTGCACGCACAGGCATTGAGCTGCTTCTGCGCGAGCCATTCTACGCCCACTTGTTGGGCAGCCTCAATAAAGCCGTAGTAGGGCCAGAGCACCCAGTCGAGACATTGGCCATTGGCATGGGGCACGACTCCCTGACGCTGTTCATCAATGCTGCCTTTTGGGATGAGGTACTTACGCAGCCACAACATCGCTACGGAGTACTGAAACACGAGCTGCTGCATCTGGTCTTTCGGCATCCGTTTATTCAGGAGCCAATGCTCGATGCCACCCTGCTTAACGTGGCCTTCGATTTGGTCGTCAACCAGTACATCGAGCGCGAGCAACTGCCCGACGGCAGTCTGTTTCTCGACACTTTTGGCGCTTTGTGCTTGGAGGCGGGCCAAACTTGGTTCTACTATTACAAAAAGTTAGAAGAGCTGCGTCCTTCTCGCGGCAGCGATCTTCCAAAAGGGGTGCGGGGAGAAATACTCCGAAACTTGAGCCTCGATGCGAATGGTTTGGAGCGGCACAAGCCTTGGTACGACATTCGTAAACGCAGCGAACTAGAGCGTAGCGTAGCTGAAACTCACCTTAATGGGCTGCTTCAATCTGCTTGCAGACGCTTGGGAGACCGACTATGGGGCACTCTTCCAGGCGGCCTGCGCGAAACGCTCGGGGAACTGACCACATCAGTGCCAGTACCGCATTTGCCTTGGCATCATGTAATCCGCTTGTTTGCCGCCAGTGCTGTGCGCACTTATCTGAAGAATACTATACGACGCCCCAGCAAACGCTACGGCACCACTCCTGGTCTCCGGATATATCGGAAGCGGCGCCTAATGGTGGCCGTAGATACCTCGGGCAGTGTACGCTCCGAAGAGCTGCAGCTCTTCTTTCACGAAATATATCATTTGTGGCGTCTCGGGGCTTCTGTAGAAGTACTCGAAACTGACGCTTGTGTTCATCGCCATTATCCCTATCAGGGGCACTTGCCTAGCGTCATATTGGGTGGCGGCGGTACTGATTTTAACGATGCGCTGGAAATGGCCAACAAAGAACGCCCCGATGGTTTGGTTTTCTTCACCGATGGGCATGCAGAGGTGCCTAAGGTACGCCCGCGCATACCTGTGTTGTGGGTCATTACGCCTGACGGTATTAATGCTCATTCGCCCACCTGGCAGCATCTGCCCGGCTGGCGAGTGAAGATGAAGCTCTGAAAAGAACTGCTAAGCCAGCGCTACAGGGTCAATGACGCCTTTTTGCAGGTAGGCGCCTCTTGCATACGTATGCAAGAGGCGCTCTTGCTGTTTGCGGCATTTTAAGTTTTTGTATCTGCGGGGCTTTAAAACTATGCGAATAGGGCTTGTCGTGGTAATCGGGTTTGCAGGAAAATGCCTGTCTTATGAAGCAAAAAATAGAAAAATCCGGAGCTCCTTCTGGTGTGGACGGGTAAGGTCATAATATTTAGGCTATAAAGCCGCACTATACCGAGCAAGCGCCATGACATTACCCTTAAGCGCTATTTCAGGAGGTTTCCATGGACATGTTCTGAATATTTTTTTATTATTAAAAAAATCTAAAATAATATTTAATAGTTCGCTTTAAAACTTAAATCCCTGTAAATATGCCGAAGATAACTTTGCTAAAAAATTACATTATGGCTATGAAAAGAATTATCTTTACTTCGATGCTGGTAACGGCATTCTGCGTTATGTCTATAGCGCAGTTTGCCTTTGACCCTTCTGTTCCGGCTAACTACGAGCCTACGACCGTGGTACTACCGCCCTCGCCGCTAAAGTACCAGGTGCTCTTTGTGGGCCAGCTGGACTCAGTGATGACCACACCTACGTACGGTAACCCTGCAGGCAAGCACCCGGCTAAGCAGTGGCACGACTTCATCGGGGTAACTCCTGATCCAGACAAGCCCGGCGAATTCTGGATTACGGTCAACCACGAGATGCAGCAACGCCATGATTTCATTGGCGATGGTGGCGGTATGACTTCGTTTAAAGTCCGCCGCGACCCCGTTACAGATACGCTGGTCGTCATTGAGCAGACCCTTGCTGACGGACGCAAAGGCAAGTTTTTCAACATTGATTTTGTGAACACCGTTGGCGAAACGGGCATGAACTGCGCTGGCATTATTGGCGTAGGGGGCCGTATCTGGACGGCAGAAGAATGGCAGGTCAGCAGTAATTCTTCAGCTGCAAACTTCTTGCGCGATACTTCTGACTTCACCATCAACGCTCCAGAATTCCCAACTTTTCACGGCAAGACCATCAAGAAGTTTCAGAATCTGAACTGGATGGTAGAGATAGACCCTAAGCAGGCTAAGGCCATTCGCAAGCAATACAACTGGGGCCGCCTGTTCTACGAAGGTGGTGCTGCCGCTAGCGACAATCGCACTATTTATATTGGTGAAGATGCCACACCGGGTTTATTCATGAAGTTTGTTGCCGATGTACCCGGCGACTTCACCAAAGGCAAGCTGTACTATTACGCACATACCAAGACGCCGAAATGGCAGCCTCTGGACAATACAGACCTGAACGTAATGCTCAACCCACGCGCGTCAGCCATTGCGGGCGGTGTTACTGTGTTCAACCGCTTGGAATGGGTAACTATCAACGAGCAAACAGGTCGTGTATATATCGCTGAGACAGGGCGCGACAACCTCGGACAATCTTCTTCTTGGCGAAACGCCATCAACGGAGGTGCTGCTCCTGCGAAGCATCACGTAGAGCGCGCTGCTTCCAAAGGCTTGACTCCCATATCTGATGACTATAGAGATTACTATGGTCGTGTACTGTGCTACGATCCGACTACAGAAGAGATTACGGTGCTCATAGAAGGAGGTCCGGAGTTTACGGAGCAGAATGTACCTCTGGCATCTTATCCGAATAAACATCTGTCCAATCCAGACGGGCTTAACATGCTTTATACAGGTAATAAAGCATTCCTGATTATTGCTGAGGACCTCAATGGTGTCTCCTATGGTCGCATGCCAGACAATAAGCCAGTCATTTGTGAATTGTTTTTGCTCGACTTGTCTATCCCGAATCCCACAGTGGATGACTTGATTCGCATTAGTGCAACGCCCGTAGGTGCAGAGGTTACGGGCGCAGTGATGACGCCTGATGGCAAGACTATGCTTGTCAACTCGCAGCATCCCTCAACGACTAATCCTGGCATCTATGCCAACTCGCTCACGTATGCTATTACGGGCTGGGACAACTTGATAGTATCTATCAGCGAACCGAAGTTCTCAGATGAAGACAAGTTCCAAGTGTGGCCCAATCCGGTCGCTCGTGAGCTGAATTTCAACATGGTGACGGATGCTGCTATTTTCAATATGAATGGACAGCTTATGCGCGTATATCGCAACACGCAAATAGCCGACGTCTCTGACCTGCAGCCGGGCATCTACTTCGTAAAGAACGCTAAGGGCGAGACGGTTAAACTGATTGTACAGTAATAGCCTTCTTGCCGCCTTTTGTGCGGTTCAAGTTTCCTCCTATGCGGGCGGCGTGGCTAATAGAAAAGACCACGCCGCCCTTTTTAACAGGCAATTAAACCTTTCTCTCTGACTATGCGGAAGTTTATTGTAGTCTGCTGCATGCTGGCAGCAGGGCTGGGCCTTTCTGCCCTACATCGGTCTTTTTCCTCCTTTCAGTCACCTACTATAGAGCGTGTGCGCTCTATATACGCAGAAGGTCTTCGCCATTATCAGCATTCGCTGTCAATCTTTGAGCAAACGCTGCTTGATGCCAATAGCACCACCGAACAATGGCGAAAAGACTTCCAGAAGGTCCGTATTGCTTACAAGCGCATTGAATTCCTGCTCGCTTACTTAGATGAAGAAAACACGCGCGATTTTCTCAATGGCCCACCGTTGCCCTCAGTCAATCGGGTAGTGGCTGGTGTGGAAGTGATAGAACCAACCGGTATGCAGGTCATAGAGGAGTTGTTGTATGATGAGGCCGCTGCAGAGCAACGACCAGAGCTGCTGCGTCTTACAGAAGAACTTATTAGGGTTTATCAACCCATCATGACCACCCAAATAAAATTACCTTTTACTGATAGACAGGTGCTGGAAGCAGTCCGTGCGGGCATTTTTCGCGTTATGGCATTGGGCCTGTCCGGCTTCGATACTCCGGCCTCAGGCGTTGCCATTGAAGAGTCGGCAGTCAGTATGCAGGCCATGCAACAGGTCGTCGCCTTGTATTTGCCTTATTGCCCGAAGAAATCGTTGGCAGATAGCATTACGATGAACTTCAAGGGTTGCATAGACATGATGCTTCAGCATCCAGATTTTGACTCTTTTGATAGAATAAATTGCATTCGGCGCTTTTTGGAGCCACTCTATGGCCAACTACTTCGGTTACATACTGCATTAGGCATTGAATATGTTTTTCACGTAACCAATCTGGCGCAGCCGATGGAATACCTTTCGCCAAGTATGTTTTCGGAGAAGACCTTCAACGACCATTACTATGCTGGAATTGGTGCTCGTCATGAAAAACCCATCGCTATTGAGCTAGGGCGGTTACTCTTCTTCGACCCCATTCTCTCGGCTAACAATCAGCGCGCCTGTGCCTCATGTCATCAGCCAGAAAAAGCATTTACGGATGGCCTACCTAAAAGCCTCGCCACAGATTTTGCTGGCACAGTGGGCCGAAATGCACCCACTATTATCAATAGTGTCATTGCAGACAAATTCTTTTACGACCTGCGCTCCGACAGATTGGAGAGCCAAGCCGACCATGTTATCCTAAACCCAAAGGAATTCAATACCGACTATTATGAAATCTTGAACAAGTTGAACCAGAGCAGTTCTTACCGTGCGCTTTTCCATGAGGCCTTCGGTCACGAACCTAATGTACCGGGTCTTATACGCGCCTTAGCTGCCTATGTGCGTTCGCTCAAAAGTTTCAACAGCCCTGTGGATCGCTTCTTGCGTGGGGAAGACGTAACGCTTGATCCGGAGGTGCAATTGGGTTTCAACCTATTCATGGGCAAGGCTTTGTGTGGCACCTGCCATTTTGCTCCCACATTCTCTGGCTTAGTACCGCCTCAGTTTAAGGAAAACGAATCTGAAGTGATTGGCGTCCCACTGGATCCTTTTGCTTCTGTATTACAACTCGACCCTGATTTGGGCCGATATGCGAACGGGCGACCGCGCGACCGCGCTGAGCACTTGCAATATAGTTTTAAAACGCCTACAGTGCGTAATGTAGCCCTGACCGCGCCCTATATGCACAACGGGGCTTACCCTACCTTGGAGGCTGTTGTGGATTTCTATAATCGCGGTGGTGGTATTGGGCTGGGGCTTGAGGTGCCGCACCAGACACTCCCGTTCGATAATCTCAACCTAACAGACGCCGAACAGAGAGCCCTGGTTCGTTTTATGGAGGCCCTAACGGATACCACAGGCCTCACAACGCGCCCAGTACGCCTACCTGTTTTTGACCACCAAAGTGAGTGGAACCACCGCGCTATCGGCGGTATATATTGATTTATGCGAAAGAGCAAAGTCATTGTTTGGATAATCGGCTTGTTAATCATAACTGCGAGCCTGTGGGCCTGCGTAAGGGAGGTTTACAGGCCGCTCTTTTACTTAGCAGTGGAGAATGGAAGCGGCTCAGGCGACTACCCTGCAGGCACTTCAGTTTGGGTAATGGCCAAACCGCCTGCAGAGCAGCGCTTTCTGGGTTGGGAGGGCGATACCGCTCATCTGGATAAACTGACCAGTGCTAAGGCCCGATGTATCATGCCGGACAGCAACATAGTGCTCGTAGCCTACTGCTTGCCCGCAGGCGAGCCTAGCTTTCGCTACGAAGTGTTCCCTATTATTCAGCAATACTGCGCCATAGACCAAGGCCATAAAAATTCATTAAAGCAACCTGAGTTTGATAACTACGAAGCTATTGTTGCCTCAGCATCTAAAATGGAGTTGTATCTGGACATCGGATTTATGCCCTTGGAGGGCACTTTACCACCGGAAAAAAGGCAGTTGCTGCTGGTTTGGCTGCGGCAAGGGCATAAAAACAACTGATATGACGAGCTATACTCGCAAGATAGCCGCAAGAGTCAGGTTGCCTCATGTCATCGTCATCGTCATCGGTATGGTTCTGACAGCAGAGCAGACTATCCCCTCGCCGCCAGAAGGAGAGCGCTTGGCGCGAACCTACTGTGGCATTTGCCATTTGTATCCAGAGCCGTCATTGCTGCCCAAAGCTCTATGGCGCGAGGTGATACTGCCACAAATGGGCCATCAATTGGGCATTTACGAGGATGAAGCCGTGCGGGCAACCCTCTTTGAGCAAGGGTTGGGAGGGCAGTATGTGCGCGAGCGCGGGATCTTTCCAGAACGCCCTATGCTCGACAGCAAAACCTGGCAAAAAATCATTGATTTTTATTTGAATAATGCTCCCGATACATTGGCCCAACCCTTGCCTCGGCCCATTGTTGTCAGTCTCAATCACTTTCGTACTCGTCAGCCAACCCTCCGCCTCTCTCCACCGAGTACCACACTGATTTGCTTTAGACCAGAGGGTGGGCTTTGGCTCGCAGACGCCAATACCAAGCGGTTGTATTGGATAGATAAGGACCTAAATACAGCGCAGGCGGCCAACTTGGCAGAGGGTATTGTCAGCATCCAGCGAGACTCCACCGGCATGTACCTTACCATCATGGGTTTGTTTTCGCCCACAGATGCACCCGTGGGGGCCGTGGTATATTTGCCTCACGGTAGCTCGCGCGCTCAACTGCTCCTCGAAGGTTTGCAGCGCCCCGTGCACAGCGCTTGGGCTGACCTAAACGGCGATGGGCTGACGGATGGCGTCGTGTGTGAATTTGCCAAATGGTCTGGCGGCCTTACTTATTGGCAACAAAGGGCCGATGGATCTTTCTCTAAAACCGTACTGCGCGCTCGCCCAGGAGCTATCCGTGCTTATTTGCGCGATTTGAACGGCGATGGACATTTCGACATCCTGGCCCTGTTTGGCCAAGGCGATGAGGGTGTCTTTCGTTACCTCAACGATGGGAAAGGTAATTTTCGGGAGGATGCGCTATTGCGCTTTCCGCCCTCTTGGGGTTCTAGTTCTTTCCGCCTAATAGATGTTAATGGCGACGGCCGGGAAGACATCATCTACACTTGCGGCGATAATGCTGATTACAAGCCCATCCTCAAACCCTATCATGGCATTCGCATATACCTCAACGACGGAAAGGGTGCCTACAAGGAGACCTTCTTCTATCCACTGTACGGGGCCTATGATGCTGTTGTGGCCGATTTTGATAAGGATGGAGACTTGGACATCGCTGCTGTATCATTCTTCCCGGATTTTCAGCGCACCCCTCATGCGGGTTTTGTCTTTTTGGAAAACCAAGGAGACTTCCAGTTCAGTGCGAGCACCTTCCCCGAAGTTCAACAAGGGCGCTGGATGGTGCTTGATGTCGCTGATTGGGACACTGACGGCGACTTAGATATTGCACTGGGCGCGCTTACCTTCGAAGTAGTGCCTGATAATGGAGAGGTGCATCGCTGGGTGAAAGGTGGGCTGCCTTTTGTCGTGTTGGAAAACACCTTGTACTGATTTAGGCTTTCAATTAGCCAAAAGCAAGGGCCATTCCGGAGTTGCAGAATGGCCCTTATGCACCAATTGATACCTCGGGTTTAGAACCGGAAGCCTAAGCGCGAGAAGAAGAAAGCGCCATTGAAGCCCATCTGAACGGCATCATACAGGCCGCCGCCCTCGGTCTCCTGGTCTTGGCGCGTCGGGTAGGTATTGAGGACGTTGACGCCACCTATCGTCCAGCGCACGCGGGGCGACAGGCGATAGGAGAGGCTGACGTCGAGCGTAACGCGCGGGTCGTACACGTCTATTTCGCCGATGTAGTCCTCCAGTTCGATGCGGTCGAAGTAATTGATACGCGCGTTGAAGCCCATGCGGCGCCCATGGAGGTCAAAGGTGAGGTTGCCCTTGAGCGGCGGCGCGGAGGCCAGGATGAAGAGCCGCTCGCGGTTGCTCAGGTAAGAGTCCTCCTTGCCTGCCAACTTCGGGCTGGTATTGACGCGGTCAATGGTCATGCGATTCCAGTTTCCGGCCAGTGTAAGGGTGAAGCGCTGCTCCTCGCCGAGCCGTCCGCTGTAGGCCGCTACCAGGTCGAGGCCGTTAGTGGTGGTGTTAATGGCGTTGGCAAAGAAGCGGGCGCTGCCTACGTTGAGGGCGCGCAGGATGCCGCCTATTTGGTCGTCGTCGTTGTAGAAATCGCCTGTCAAGACGATGCGATCCTTGATTTGGATGCGGTAAAAATCGGCTGACAAGGAAAAGCCCTGGCGGCTGTAGGTGAGGCCAGCGCCGAGGTTTACAGAGGTCTCTTCCTTGAGCGGCTCGATGCCCAAGGCGCGGGTGATGGGACTGTTGTTTTTGGCCAGAAACTTGTCCACCGCCACACCCGACTCAAAGTCGGTGTACACCGAGTTGAAGTACAGTTGTGCCAAGGAGGGGGCGCGGAAGCCTGTACTGGCCGAACCGCGCAAGGCTAAGCCGTCGGTGAGTTTAAACCTTGCGGCGAGTTTGCCATTGAGGGTGTTGCCGAAGTCTGAGTAGTTCTCGAACCGGGCGGCGGCGCCGAGGGTGAAGGCCGGGGAAAAGGCAAATTCGCCATCCACGAAGGTGGCAATGTTGGTGCGGCTTTCGTTCACCTCGTTCTGGGGGCCAAAGCCCGGAAAGCCTTGGGCGCCGCCCGGGCGAGCAATGCTGTCGCCTTCCGGCGTGATGAAATACACTGGCCCATAGGTGCGCCATGAGGCCTCCTCGCCGGCGAAGATTTGGTAGTTTTCCAAGCGGTGCTCGGCGCCGAAGGCGATGTTGGTGCCGCCCAGCCAATCGCGGAAGAAGCGGCTAAAGGTGAGGTTAGTGGTGTTTTGGCGCAGTTGGAAACCGCCGTCGTCAAACTCAGTGGGCGAGCGTTCTTCGAGGCTGGCGTTGAGGGTGCCGCGCCCGTAGTAATGGAAGCGGTTGAGGCCTACGGTGTGGTTAAGGTCGGTATTCCAGTTGTTGAGCGTGCCGCGTATGCCCACGCTGACGCTGCGGTCGGTGATGTTGGAGGCGATGGTGGGGTCGAAGCCGTTGGGATATATGGCATCCACATTGCGCTCGGTGCCGGGGTCGCGGCTCCAGGCATAGGCGTTGGTTTGGCGGAAGTTGGAGCCGCCAAAAGCGTAGAGCGACACGTCTTTGCCCAGGGGCAGGGCGGCGTTGAAGTAAGTGGCGAAATTGGTGCCCTGCGCATCTCCGAACTTGCGGCGGTAAAGCGAGGGGTCGTAGCGGTTGGTATGTCCGCGGGTCCAGTAGTCCACGGTGAAGTTAGCGAAGCCTCCTTCGCCGATGCGGAAGCCATAGTTGCCGTTAATTTGGAGGTTTTCCCCGTCGAAAGTACTGCGGTCGGGGTTGTCCTTGGCCAAGTGAGCCCCGACGTTCACGTTTCCGCTGAATTCGTTGACGTTTTCCTTGAGCACAATGTTAATAACGCCGGCAATGGCATCGGAGCCGTACTGAGCCGAGGCGCCATCGCGCAGGATTTCAATGCGCTCGATGGCCGAGGCTGGGATGGCATTCAGGTCGGTACCGGTGTTGCCGCGTCCGCGTGTACCGTAGATGTTGATGAGGCTCGACTGATGTCGGCGCTTGCCATTGATGAGCACCAGCGTTTGGTCAGGGCCAAGCCCGCGTAGTGTGGCAGGGTCCACGTGGTCGGCGCCGTCAGCGCCCGTTTGGCGGTTGGCGTTGAACGAGGGCGCCGCATACTGGAGCATTTGGTTGACGTCGAGCTGCCCTTGCGTGGCCGTGAGTTGGCGCACGTCGAGCACGTCAATAGGCACCAAGGAGTTGGTTACGGAGCGATTGAGCGCGCGCGAGCCGACAATGACCACGCCCTCTAGCACGACGCCTTCGCGCATCTGTACGTTGAGCTCCGAGCGGCCATCCACCAAGACTTCTGTGGTGGAGTAGCCCGTGTAGGAAAACACCAGCGTGGCCTCAGGGCGGCTGACGCGAAGGGCAAATGAGCCATCCCAGGCGGAAATAGTGCCGTTAGTAGTGCCCCGCTCGTAGATGGTAACCCCTACCAGGACATTGCCCGCCTCGTCAGTAACCTTGCCCTTGACGGCAAACTCCTGGGCGTGTAGAGTTGCAGATGAGACAACCCATGCTGCGACGAACAGCAGAAAGTAGTACAGTGGCTTCATAGACCATAAAGGTTTTAGTGTGAAAGAATACAGGAAAACAAAAGAATAGGTCAGGAAGAATTGACGCGGCGAAAGTAGGGTACTGCTTGAGGAAAATTCAAATGCACTTTTTCTCTCTTCGCAGCGCGTTCTTTGCCTTAAAAAAGGTGTGATGCGAAGCACTCCGATTTTTCTATTCTTGCCATTTACACTCGTCCTCTCCTGTGGCAAAAGCCCAGGGCCAACAACTTCTCCACCTTCGGCAGAGGCCTTCGTCATGGGCGCCGATATTTCCTCCTATCCAGAGATAGCGCTTTCTGGCGCCACTTTCTACACCCCTGACCGCCAGCCCGCCGACTTCCTGCGGCTGCTGAAGGATGCTGGCGTGAACACCATTCGCCTACGCCTTTGGGTACAACCACAGACAGAGCACTCCTCTTTGGAGGAGGTCAAAGCATTCTCCGAACAACTGAGGGCGATGGGCTTCCGGATATGGCTGACGCTCCACTATTCGGACACATGGGCCGACCCCCAACAGCAGATAACGCCCGCTCGTTGGCAAGGTCTTGCCTTCTCTGCCCTCAAGGACAGCGTGTGGACCTACACAAAGAGCATCGTGGAGCAGATACGGCCCGAGTACATCCAAATCGGCAATGAGATCAACCGCGGTTTCTTGCACCCTACAGGAGACATAGCCCATTTACAGCAGCTTAGGACCTTGCTACAGGCCGGCATTCAGGCCACAAGGGCGCACTCGCCAACGTCCAGGATTATCCTGCATTACGCAGGTATAGAAAATGCCCGGCAGTTCTATCGGCAAATGGAGGGCTTGGATTACGACCTCATGGCGCTGTCTTATTACCCCATCTGGCACGGCAAAAACCTTATGGCGCTGAAAAACACCTTGGAACTGCTACACCGCGAATTTCACAAGGAAATACTCATTGCCGAAACGGCTTACCCCTTTACCTTAAGCTGGAACGATTGGACAACTAACATTGTCGGGCTTGAAGAGCACCTCATTTTACCCGACTTTCCAGCGACCCCTCAAGGGCAACGGGACTTCATCGCCCGCATTCGGGACATCGTACGCGACATAGGAGGCGGCAGAGGTCTTTGCTATTGGGGCGGCGAACTGATTGCCTGGAAAGGCCCAATGGCCACCGATGGTTCGCCGTGGGAAAATCAAGCCCTCTTTGATTTTCAGCATGGTGCGCTGCCGGTACTGCAGGCCTTTCGCCCAGAGTGAAAGGCCGCAGATGTCGGTGATATGACGAGTCGCACCGCAGCTATGGTTACACACCAAATACTATTGGGATTGCAAAGGGTATCATTTTCCAGAGCGTCCGCAGAGCCTACTATTTTGAAGTGAAGAGTTAAAAGTGATAAGTGAAAAGTGGAACCAGCCACTTTCCCGCCGCTTTTCTCACCTCCATTTTTTAGGGTGAAAAAA
>FWWL01001786.1_pt1 | contig 22585 bp, 28 predicted proteins | sample 2228331 | NCBI WGS metagenome assembly FWWL01 (sample SAMEA103939775, study PRJEB20133) | metagenome | reverse complement strand
GATATGAAAATATCACAGTGCTATGTAGAAGTATAGAGGATCTATTTGATGATCTACGGAATCAAAAAATTGAATTCACTAAAGATATGGCAGATCTATTATTCAACGCTTTTGATCTTCTAGAGAGACTTGTAATAGATGAGAGATTCACTATAGATATAGAACAATTTACAAAAGCATTTACTGCTCTGAGAAATAGAGAGAAGGGTAATAATGTTAATGCTATGATAGATAGTAAAGCACAAGGTGAGATACTTTCTACTATCTCAGTTAAATTAAAGGATCTGGATAGATTGGTTGATCTAGTAGGTGAGCTAGTAGTAATAAAGATGAGATTAGAGCAGATACTAAAAGATTCTAATACTTTAAATAGCACCATGATATCTTTAGATAGAGTTGTATCTGATCTACAGTATGCTACAATGAAACTAAGATTGGTACCATTAGATACTGTAATTAACAGATTTCAGAGAGTTGTAAGGGATACAGCATCTAGAGTCTCTAAAGAGGTAGAGTTTAAGATAGAAGGGGGTAACATAGAGGTTGACAGAGCAATACTGCAGGCTATAACAGATCCATTACTGCATATATTGAGAAATGCTGTAGATCATGGAATAGAAGAACCAGATGAGAGAGAAAGACTAGGAAAGTGTAGAAAAGGGCAGATAAGGTTATCTGCAGAGAGAAGTGGAGAGAGGGTAATAATAACCGTAGAAGATGATGGAAAGGGTATGGATTTAGAGGCTATAAAGAAGAAGGCTATAGAGAAGGGTTTTATAAGCAAAGAAGAGGCTAGTAGGCTTAGAGATGATGAGATCTATAACCTATTAACCTTTTCAGGATTATCAACTGCAAAGGAGGTTACAGACATCTCTGGAAGAGGGGTTGGCATGAATGTTGTATTCAAGCAAGTCGAGCGTGTTGGTGGTTATGTTAAGATAGATAGCAAAATGGGTATTGGAACTAAGATTATCATCAGCATACCTCTTAACATATCCATAATATCTGGACTGCTAGTAACCATCTCTAATGAGCGTTATGTTATACCATTATCAAGTGTTATAACTACTACAATTGTTAGCACGGATGAGATTAAATATATGCATGGTAGAAGGGTTATAATTATAAATGGTGAGATTATACCACTTATAGATATCTCAAATATAGCAAGCAATACTAATGATAGATTATCAGTTGTCGTTGTAAATAAAAACAGCAAACATTTAGGAATCGTGGTTGATTCATTTGAGTATAAACAAGAGGTTGTAATCAAGCATATTGCAAGTGCTCTAAATTCTAAAGAGTTCCCAGATGCTACTATAGACTCTGATGGTAATCCAGTTTTGATACTTGATCCAGTATTAGCGTTATAGTAAGATTAAATTAGTATTTCTGTAAAGAAGATTATATGAAATTAGTATTAGCAGTAATAGCAGTAGTAATAGCTATAGGTGCATTATATTATATAATACAATACACTGATAATAGCACTAATATTCCTACCATTCCTAATGAGCCAATAGAAGCACCTTCCGAACCAACACCTGTAGATAAAACTAAGCATGCAAATGGTTCTAGTGAGATACTATCATTACCAGAACTATTTGAGAGGGTTAAGGATTCTGTAGTAAAGATATCTGCTAGAACTAGCATAGGCGAAGGTATAGGTTCTGGATTCGTTTATAGCAATGAAGGATATATAATAACCAATAACCATGTCATAGAAGGAGCAAATAGAATAACAGTAACATTCTCTGATGGCATCTCATACACTGCTAAAGTGATAGGAAGAGATCCATTTACCGATCTTGCAGTCATCAAGGTTGAGAGAGAAAAGGATAGATTGATACCTTTAGTATTAGGCTCTTCATCTACGTTGAGAGTAGGAGAAGAGGTAGCAGCCATAGGCAATCCATTTGGTTTGAGCAGTTCTATGACTAGTGGCATAATAAGCCAATTAGGAAGGTTGTTAGATGTTCCAAATGCTGGAAGTTTTGTAATACCAGATGTCATCCAAACAGATGCTGCAATAAACCCAGGAAATTCTGGAGGGCCATTACTAAATATGAGAGGCGAGGTTATAGGAGTTAACACAGCAATAATATCTAGAAGTGGAGAATTTGCTGGCATAGGGTTTGCAATACCCTCAGATACAGTAAAGAAGGTAGTCCCAACATTGATAAGTGATGGTAGATATAGGCACCCATGGCTAGGTGTGTCTGGTTCCGATCTAACTCCAGAATTGGCTACAGCTATGAATCTAAGAGAGGCTAAAGGATTCTTGGTAATGTCTGTAGTTAAAGATAGCCCAGCGGAGAAGGCTGGTATAAGAGGAGGGGATAGAGAAGTTATGATAGATGGGAGGACTTATGCTCTAGGAGGGGATGTCATAATATCTATAGATGATCGTGAAGTTAGGGGTATAGCAGACATACTAGTATACTTGCAAAGAGAAAAGTCTGTTGGTGATGAACTAAGGCTAAAGATAATTAGAGATAATAATATCATCGATGTTACCGTAACCCTTGCTGAAAGGCCTAACCCGTTTGAGTCATCTTAATAATTTATCACTAACTGCTATAACAATTCATAAAAAGATATCTAGACTATTGGTATGAATAGATAGTATTATTAATTTATTAATAATACCATTAATCTAACCTAATTCATAGATAAAGTTCAAATATGATACATGTTCAAAAGAATGATGTATGAGCGATATAATACCAAATAAATCTATAGATGTTAGAGGCCTCTTTTGTCCAGAGCCAGTATTTAGGACAAAGATAGAGATGGATAGACTAGAAGTAGGAGGCATACTAAAGATTGTTGCTGATGATCCAGATGCTGAAGAGGATATAACTAGATGGGTTAATAGGAATGGCCATGAGTTGATAAAGTTTAGTAAGGAAGGTAATGAGTTGGTATTCTTCATAAAGAAAGCAAAGTGAGTGGCATGGCTATAACATTATCAGAGAAGTTATTGAGTAAAGTTGGCAATACACCATTGATAGAATTAAAATCTTTCTCCAATAGTAAGGTTAAGATCTATGCTAAGCTTGAATGGTTCAACCCATTTGGCTCATTAAAGGATAGACCAGCATATTGGATGATAATGGATGCAGAGAAGAGGGGTATGTTGAATAAGGAGAAGAGCATAATAATAGAACCTACATCTGGAAATACTGGCATAGCTCTAACTGGCATAGCAAGGTTACTTGGCTACAAAGTTGAGATTGTCATACCAGAGAAGGTTAGTAATGAGACAAAGCAGATACTTAGAGCTTTAGGAGCAGAACTTTATGAGACTACTGATGATCTATGCCCTAGAGTAGGAGTAGGTACTGATCAAAGCATATCTCTAGCAAGTGCTATTGCAAGAGCAAGGCCTGAGATATATTACATGCCTAACCAGTATGAGAATGAAGCCAATTTTAGATCACATTATGAGAGTACTGGACCAGAGATATGGAAAGATACTAATGGAAAGGTAACACACTTTGTTACTGGTGCTGGAACTGGAGGTACTATAACTGGAGTTGGTACTTATCTTAAAGAGAAGAATGCTGCTATTAAGGTCATAGCAGTACAGCCTCAAAAGAATCATCTCATACAAGGCTTGAGGAATTATGAAGAATCATCGATGCCATTGCTATTTAAGAGAAGGGAATATATTGTAGATGAATGGTATACCATAACCAATCAGGAATCCTTTGATGCTGTAAAGGAGGTTTATGAGAAAGAGCGATTGTTGATAGGCCCATCATCTGGCTGTGTAATGGCTGCAGTAAAAAAGTTAGCAAGTAGTATAGAGGATGGTGTTATAATAACAATATTTGCTGATGATGGTAGAAAGTTTAAGAGTCTATACACTGCTCAGCAAGTGTTTAGTGAGAAAGAGTTTGATGATGCTTCAAGTAAGGCTAGATTACTTAGCGAATTACCTTTCTAAATATTATACTTTTCTCGTAAGTATCTCTCTACATCCAAAGCTGCCATGCAACCAAATCCAGCAGCCGTTATTGCTTGTCTATATCTATTATCATGAACATCACCCGCAGCAAATACACCCTCTACGCTAGTCCTTGTATGATTAACTACCTTGATATAACCTTGCTCATCCAACTCTATCTGGCCTTTAAATATGCTTGTATTGGGCTCATGGCCAATGGCTATGAATATACCACCACATGCTACTTGCTCATCCTCGTTGCTCTTTAGGTCATGAAGTAATACACCTTCTACTCTATCATTGCCATGTATCTCTTTAACTATAGTATTCCATCTAAATCTTATCTTTGGATTTGCAAATGCGTGCTCTTGCATTATCTTACTTGCCCTAAGTCTATCCCTCCTATGCACCACTTGTACACTCTTTGCGAACTTTGTTAAGAATATGGCCTCTTCTATAGCAGAGTCTCCTCCTCCAACCACTATGAGATCTTGGCCTTTAAAGAATGGACCATCGCATGTCGCACAGTAAGATACTCCCTTCCCTCCCAATCTATCTTCTCCTGCTACTCCTAGCTTTCTAGGAGTTGCTCCAGTTGCTATTATTACAGCATCTGTTTCATACTCATTATCTGTTGTTAGTATTCTAAACGGCCTATGCTTAAAATCTACTTGTGTAGCAGAATCATCGATTATGATAGCATTAAACCTAGCTGCTTGCTCTCTCATATTAAGCATCAACTGTGGCCCAAGTATCCCGTTAGGAAAGCCTGGAAAGTTTTCTACATCGCTTGTTGTCATCAACTGCCCTCCTGGGAGGTTACCAGATAAGACTAGAGTCTTAAGCCTTGCCCTTGCTGTATATATTGCAGCAGTTAACCCTGCTGGACCAGAACCAAGTATTATCACATCGTACTTTTCTATATACTCTTTCTTCTCACCAATCTCTAAATTAGTAGCCATCATACCCTTACTATACAATTAGGTTTATTTATAAGCTTCAGATAGGTATACTATGAAGAGGCAGCCATTACTGCTCTATGATAATAGTTGTAGCATATGTAAAAGATTTGCTATGCTTGCTAGTAGCATATCTAGAGGTTGGATAATCATTATTGGACATTATAGTGAGATGGGGGAAGAGTTTAGCAAACATCTAGGATCTAATGCTAAGGATATGTTCTGGATCATAACAGATGGTATGGCATATGGAGGTAGGTATGGATTGATACCATTAATTAAAGAGATTATCAGAGGCATATTTAATAAACGTGCTCTTACTAATTCTATTGGAGAGTATCAATGCTTATCATCATGCTCTCTATTCTCTAGAATAAAGTCTATAATATCAAAGGGCAAAAAGATAAAGATGGAGTTATCATACTCTGACATATGCTAACTCTTTAACCTTATGCATGGCTATCTCAGCAGCCTTTTTGCCAGATAGGAGCATTGCACCAAATGTAGGACCCATCCTAGGTAAGCCAAAAGTCTCAGTTACAGCCATACCAGCAGCTATCAATCCTGGATATACCTCTTTTGTATGCTCAACAACAGCATCCTCACTCTTCTCAACCCACATAGGGCTCATGCCAGCAAACTTTACCAAGCCTCTATCCATAAGCCTCTTAACTGCTACAGCATCATGACCAGATGCATCTATAACTACCTTTGCTTCTAGTGCTACTGGATCTACACAAGTTATATTTCTAGGAAGTGCAGATACTGGCATCCAATTGACAACAACTCCAGATACTCTACCATCCCTAAGTATTAGATCATCAACCTTGGTTAGATTTAGAAACTTTACTCCAGCATCACATGCTGCTGCTATGAGTTTAGAGCATGCATTTGGTCCAGGAGTTGCATATAAACCTTCGCTAACCTTCTTATACTTTATGTTTAATTCATCCAGTATCTTATTTGCTGGTTCTCTAACTGTTATTGGGTTCATCATAAAACCTCCAATCCAGAAACCTCCTCCTATATAGTTATTTTGTTCAACTATCAATGCCTTTAATCCCATGCTTGCTAACTCTTTGCCAGCCATTAAGCCTGATGGTCCAGCTCCTATGATTATAACATCTGAATCTGCATAATCCATAAATGTCTCATAGAACATCTCTGCTATTGCTCTGGTTATCTCCTTCTCGCTTACATCTGCAAATATCGGCATATGATTAATAAAAGCACAAGATATTTAATTGCTTCCCTCGTACCATTCCTTTGACTCTAGTCTATCAATTCTATCCCTAAGTTTGAGCATGTTAGAAGTAAGAGTATAAAACTCTTCAATGTTTGTAATAGTAGTAGAGCCATACTCTCTATCCACTAGATCAAAGAACCTCTCCTCTCTATCCATGTGAAGATCTAGGAATGTAACATAAGCATTTAACAATCTTGCTACCTTTTCTCTATTGGTAAGCAATTCATCTAGAGATCTGCTAATCATACTTGCTACCCTTCTTCCAAATTCATGTTCTATTAGCAAAGCATCTATCTCTTTATCAATCTTATCATCTCTCTTGCGAAGTGCTGGAAAGAATGAGCGTTCCTCTTTGCCATGATGGCATCTATCTATAAACTCTTCTATTGTAATTATTATCTCTTTAATATCTTCATAGGGCATATCTGCTCCTTCATAGAGTAGATCAGAGCATCTCTTTGCTATATCTCTCAACCTTCTTATAATAAGATGATCCTCTCTCAAACTATTGGTAATCATCATCTTCTCTATCATCTGCTAGTATAATAAGATTTAATTAAGAATGGTTAGAAATGATGGATATGTCAATACCTACTAGGCGAAGAAAGAGAGAAGGAAAGGTTAATGTAAAGTTGTTTATAGGTCTAGTTCCAGCAATATTTGCTACTGTACTATTGGTAAATTTAATACTAAGCATGCAGAGAGGGAATGAACAAGAGTATGTAAGAGAGGTTCAGGATGTATGGCAACAAGCATCGCTCTTGACTAGAGAGTATGACTCTTGGCTTACCAAATGGAAGAATGGTACATTGAGCGATGCGGAGATTAGAGATATAACCATTAAGAATATCTCAGACATAGATCAGTTGATTGCTAGACTCAATGCAACAAAACCACCAGAGAGGCTAAAGAATGCACATGAGTTTGCTATATCATCGTTAATGTATGAGAAGGAGAGCAGTGAGAATATGTTACAGTATATAATTACTAAAGATAAGCAATACCTAGAGAAGAGTGATGAATCTTTCCAGAGATCATTTGAGTACGAGAGCAAGGCTTTAGCAGAGTTTAATAGATATGGTATAGGAAATATAGGAGAGACTATAAATGTAGGAGGATAATCTTATAACTTTCTAACATCTCCCTCTAATAGCCCTAAACCTATATGGATCTTATCTATATGCTTCGATAACTCTTCTTTGGTATCAAAACTTGATTCGCAGTATGGGCATAGTATACCTTTTGGGATATCAATCGATGCTATAGGCGTTTCATAATCCTTGATATTACCAGTTATCACTCTCTGAGTTACTACACCTATTATCTGATTATTCTCAACTACAACTACCCTCCTTATATTATGCTTGCTCATCAGTGCTATAGCATCTTTAACACTAGCATTAGCATCTATGGTTATCAATGGTTTACTCATTATATCCTTAACCTTGACCTTTTTAGCATCCTTACCTTCTGCTGTAATTTTATAGAGTATATCCCTCTCTGTAATTATACCGTTAGTATTTTTATCCTTTACAATTAGACTACCTACCTTCTTATCCTTCATCATCTTTGCTGCGTTTGCAACGCTCTCATCTCCATCTATCATAATCTCTTTCTGTATAAACTTCTTTACTGCTTCATCCAATATATCCATGTGTGAGAGTATAGTATATTCTTATTTTAAAACCTTTATGCTAAAGGCATCTTCCTAATCTTCTCACTTACTTTTCTATCTATGTTAGAGAGCAACTCTATTATATTAGACTTGTTTGCGTTGAAATAGTTATAGCCTTTATCCTTTATGCGTATATTGTATACCCTAAGATCTCTATACTCTTCTGGAAGGTGTTCTAGCAATATAGAACCATAATCCTTTGGATCTATAAGCTTTGTAATACATTCTATAGATTGTGTAAGATCCCCCTTCTCTACTATGCTCTTACACTTTGCTACATGCTCGCTAAGATCCTTTAACTTCTTAACTGGTTCTGGAGTTTGAGATGATCTTATACTCTTCTCTATGCTCAGTTTATCTGCTAACTCTTTAATAAGTTCATACCTTTCTTCCTTATTTATACCAAATGATGTCTTCTCAATCTTTATTACCAAGCCTCTCATTTGGAGTGTTTGTAATGTCTCTTCTATTACATGCCTATCCAAGCCAGTAATCCATACCATCTTTCCTACTGCATCATAACCTCTTCTCAATGCTTCTATGATCACTACTTCTATTACCCTCTTGAATGCTACTTCACCTTTTATATTATCAAAATCCCTATCTTTTACAGCCTTCTTGGCATAGTCTATATCTATCTCTATAGCCCTCTTCAAAGCACTTAGTGCATCATCATTTCTATTCATTAATGAGAGATAGCATGCTCTATTATACCAAGCCATACCATTATTTGGATCTACATCTATAGCCTTCTCTACACACTCTATAGCCTTAGGGTAATTCTTCTCTCCATAATATGCTAAACCTTTTAGGTTCCATGCCTCAGCATTGTTTGGATCTATCTCTAGTGCTTTATCATAGCATATATGTGCTACACTAAATTCCTCTTTTAGAAAATGACAATAACCTTTCTTTATCAAAGCATCTACATAATTGGGATCGAATCTTAGAGCTAGATCGAATGATTTTATAGCCTCATTAAGATTCTCAGATGCCATCTGATTAACCCCTTTCTTAAAGAGATCTATCTTAACCTTATCCCTATGATCTAATGGTTCGCTAGAGATATCATTCACTTCATCTTTACTGCTCTTAAAGAGATCTATCTTAACCTTATCCCTATGATCTAATGGTTCGCTAGAGATATCATTCACTTCATCTTTACTGCTCTTGAACAGTTTACGCATATTACTACTACTATAATAACACATAAATAGATTATGGTTTGATATTAATGTATCGCTTGTACAAATATTAATTATATATAGGAAGAGGCCTAAAGTCATATAGAATGAGTGATAGGATAGAATTTAGAATGCTAGATTACGAGTGTCTAGATAAAGATACAGTAACGTTTAAGCTAGAGGATGATACTATAGTAAAGGTTAAAGTGGATCTCGATAGAGTTGGTGTTGCCACTAACTATACCAATCCTGATGGAACCCCTCATTACCTAGTAAATACATCCATAAAGATCAAGATAATTCCTAGCAACAAGAGGTTTACGGTAGAGAAGAGGCATATTAAGACTAGTGATCTACCATCACATATAGCATGAGTATCAAGATAATAGCTGTTGATATAGATGGTACATTGACAGATGATGGAGATGGCATTATAAATCTAGAAGCATTATCAATGCTTAGGAATATTACTAAAATTGGTTACAAGGTAGTTTTGGTTACTGGTAGATCATCCATAGAAGGATATATACTTGCTATGTTTGGAGGCTTAACTAGAGTAGCTGTTGGAGAGAATGGTGGTGCGATAACAACCGCTCCTTCTGAGCATAGATTACTTGTTGATAAATCTTATAGTGAGAGAGCCTATCAAGTGCTCTCTAAAAATCTAGATAATGTAAGATTGAAAAATGTATTTCCAAGATTTACAGAAGTGGTATTAGAGCGAACTTTTGATATAAGAGAGGGTATAAGAATATTAGAAGAGCATGACTTGCCAGTAAGCATAACTGATAGTATGTATGCATACCATCTAAATCACAAGGATATAAACAAGGCTGTAGGATTCAAAGTTGTATTGGATATCTTTAACATAGGATTTGATGAGGCTTTAGCTATAGGGGATAGCGAGACTGATATACCATTATTCAAGTTATGTGCTTATAGTGTATCTTTAGGGAATGCTAGTGAGCATGTTAAGAAGTATGCAAAGCATACAACCAAATATAGCAATGGTAAGGGTCTTATAGAGGCAATAGAACATATATCATTAAATATACTCTCATAGTATGAGGTTTAGAGAGATCAAGAGATATGTAAAGTATCTAATAGAAGAAGCATTAGAGAGATTAGGTTATCCTATAGTAGAATTTAGTATAGATGAGCCTCCTAGCAAGGAGTTTGGAGATCTCTATACAAACGTAGCATTCTTGCTTAGTAAGAGATTGAAGAGGAAGCCTTTTGATATCGCTAAAGATATAACTAACGTTATAGAGAGTAATGAGATGATTGATAGAGTTTATGCACATCAAGCTGGTTATATAAATTTTATATTTAATAGTTTAAACTTTGTAAATGAAGTACTTAGAGAAGGCATAAAATGCAATATAGATATAGGGAAGAATGTTAGAGTCTTAATAGAGCATACTAGTGTAAATCCTAACAAGGCTCTTCATATGGGGCACGTTAGGAATCTAGTTATAGGAGATGCTCTGTATAGGATATTAAAGTTTACAAAGCATGATGTGTATGTTCTAAACTATGTTGATGACTCTGGTTTACAAGTTGCAGATATAATAGTAGGCTTCTATTTCTTAAAGATGCCTCTAGAGAGCAACAAAAAGTTTGATCATTACTGTGGAGATGATGTATATGTTCAAGTTAACAGACTCTATGAGCAAGATGAATCATTATTAGAAAAGAGGAGGATTGTATTAAAATCCATGGAGGATTACGATTCTAGTATAGCAAGGTTTGCTAGAGAGATTACAGATAGAGTGTTAAGGGAGCAATTAAAGACTTGCTGGAGATTAAAAGCAAGGTATGATTGTCTAAATTTTGAATCGCAGATAATAAAATCTAGGCTATGGAGCATAATCAAGGATAGATTGCTTAAGGAAGGGATAGCAAAGATCGATGATGATGAGAATTCAAAGTATTACAAGTGTCTGATAGTTAAAGGAGGGATTGAAGGAGAGGAGAAGGTTTTGGAGAGGAGTGATGGGACTGCTACGTACATAGCAAAGGATATACCTTATGCTGCATGGAAGTTAGGGCTTATAGATGATCCATTTGGTTATGTAGAGTATGCTAATCAATTTGATGATACTATACTCTATGCAACAGTGCTAGATAACAAAAATGATATGTCGTTTAGCAATGCTGAGAAGGCTATTACAGTAATAGATGTTAGACAGACGAGGTTGCAAAGGATAATATCCAACATATTATCTGCTTTAGGAAATGATAAACCATACATTCATTTAGGTTATGAGGTTGTAACTCTGAGTGCTGATGCAGCAAAGCAATTAGGTATCGATACTAAGGACAAAAAGTTTGTGCATATGAAAGGGAGGGAAGGGAGTTATATCAATGCTGATATCATGCTTGATAGACTACATTCTAAGGCTTATGAAGAGGCAAAGAGTAGAAATCCAGATCTGGCAAAAGAAGAATTGGATAGAATAGCAGAATCGATAGCTATAGCAGCAATACGTTATAACATGCTTAAGTACGATCTAGACAAATCTATAATATTTGATATAGATGAGGCATTAAGGCTACAGGGAGATACTGGACCGTATCTACAGTATTCCTATGCTAGAGGCTGTAGAATACTTGAAAAGGCTAAACCTAAACATGCTTATTATAGATCTGTAAGAGAAGAGGAAGTAGCATTGGCAAAGGAGATCTCTAAGTTAGATCTAGTTATAGAGGATGCTGCAATCAATCTTGATCCAAAAGTAATTGCTAGGTATGCTTATAAACTTGCAGACCTATTTAATGTATTCTATGAACATGTCCAAGTTCTTAATAGTGAGGAGCAAGATGCTAGACTCTCATTAGTAGAAGCATTCCTAAAGAGTATGGAGATACTACTAAACCTGCTAGGTATAGAACCCTTAAATAGGATGTAGATCCAAGCACAAAAATTTTAATGCAAGTTAGTACTAGTATAAATGTCTGATTATGAAGGTAGAAGGACCAGATAGTAATGGTATATGTTGGCCAAAATGTAGTTGGTTCAAATGTGAAAAGAAGGTATTAAGACAGATGGGGAAGGTAATATGGTGTGAATGGTTAGAGCAGCCATGTATAGGAGCATCATGTGCATATGCTACTTGTATAAGGAATAAACTTCTTAGCAATAATAGATGTGGCTTGGTAATAAAGAGGATAACAAAGGATGATATAAAGCCAGACGATTTCAAAGTTAATATCAAACTCAAGGGTAGGCTTGCAAATATACTTGATGATGATATAGTTTAGATTACAAATAGAGTTATTAACAACAACATATTTTTGTTAGTCTTATGAAGATAGTAGAAGGAGAGTATGTATTATTGTATTATAAGCAAGGAAGATCATGGCTTACAAGTGTTAAGAAGGGTAAGAAGGTTCATACACATATTGGAGTTATCAATCTAGATGATATAATAGATAAACCATATGGAATTTCAATAGAGAGTAATAAAGGTAAGAGAATATACGTATTAAAACCTACTCTCTATGACTTTATATTAAAGAGTGAGAGGCTTACACAGATAGTATATCCTAAAGATCTTGGATACATAATAGCAAGGACTGGTTTGCAGAGTGGTGATATAGTTGTTGAGGTTGGTACTGGGAGTGGAGCATTGACTACATATCTAGCTTCCATAGTAAAACCTAGTGGTCATGTATATACATATGATATAAATGAGAGATTTGTAGAGATTGCTAGAAGGAATATTACAAAGGCTGGACTGGAAAGGTATGCTACATTTAATATAGAGGATGTTAGAGATAAGCATTTAGATATTAAAGCAGATCTAGTAGTAGTAGATCTGGGAGAACCATGGAGTATAATAGATTTTATAAAGAAGGTATTAAAGCCTAGTAAGATGGTAGTATCTATCTGCCCAACTATGAACCAAGCAGAAAAGTTGAGCGAGGCTTTAAAGGATGGATTCATAGATATAGAGTGTATTGAGATAATGATTAGAAATATAGAGGCTAGAGAAGGTATGACAAGACCATCATTCAGGATGATAGGGCATACAACTTATCTAGTATTTGCAAGGAGGTTGTATGATGAGCCATATAATAGCAAGTAAGGATCTCTTAAGATCGATACCAGCAAGATCAAGAAGGTCTAGAAAAGGTGATAATGGAGTTGTATTGGTTGTAGGAGGGAGTAGGTTTTATCATGGAGCACCATTACTAGCATCACTTGCAGCATTTAGGAGTGGAGTGGATCTAGTATATCTTGCAGCCCCTAAGAGCTTAGTAATCCCTATTAGAGCATATACTCCTAGCCTCATAGTATTGCCATTACCAGATGATAAACTCACAATTGGTAGCGTTAATAGATTGATATCGATGATGCCAAAGAATGTAGATGCTGCTGCTATAGGTATGGGTTTGAGTCTAACAAAGGAGGCTCTAATCAAGTTAATTAAGGAATTACATGCCATGAATATAAGGCTAGTGTTGGATGCAAGTGCTTTAATACCAGATGTATTGCAGCATGCTAATAAGAGTGATGTATTGACTCCACATTCTGGGGAATTCAAAAGGATCTCTAACATAGAGTTAAGTAATGATGATGAGGAAAGGATCTCTACCATTAAGAGATTTGCTCTAGAGCATAATACTACCATATTACTCAAATCATTCGTAGATATAGTATCTGATGGAGAGAGGGTAGGTTTGAACCATACCCATAACTGTGCAATGACCGTCGGGGGTACTGGAGATATACTTGCTGGTATAACTGCTGCCTTACTAGCAAAGGGTTTAGATCCATTTGATGCTGCACTAATTGCAGCATTCATAAATGGATCCGCTGGAAACCTTGCATATGAGAGGTTTGGCTTACATCTCATGCCTACTGATCTCATTGAGAATATAGCATATATCATGAAGGAGTATGATGAGATCAAGGATTAGCACTATACATATATTAATGGCTATAAAGAATGATAAGGGGAATAGATATGAGTATGTATAAGTACATATCAAAGACTTGGCAAGATCTATGGAAGAGCAATGCTAAAGAACTTAGAGAGAAGGCTATAATGTTAAGGAGAGAACCAACCATAATAAGGATAGAGAGACCTTCTAGATTGGATAAAGCAAGGATGCTAGGATACAAAGCAAAACAAGGGTTCGTTGTTGTTAGGATTAAAGTTGGTAGGGGTGGAATGAGGAAGCAGAGGCCTAGATCTGGTAGAAGACCAAAGCATCTTGGTGTAACAAAGATCAAGCAGAGTATAAGCATGCAGAAGGTTGCAGAGAGAAGGGTAAAAGAGAGGTATCCTAACCTAGATGTAATTGGTTCTTACTATCTATATAAAGATGCTATCCATTATTGGTATGAAGTATTGCTAGTAGATAGAAACCATCCAGCAGTATACAAAGATAAAGAGATGAGGCATAGGCTAGGCTTGATACAGACTAGATGTTAGCTCTAGCATTTCTTATCAACTCGCTTAGAGTATTGAATGCCTTTGCTACATCGTTCATATCAACAAGCATTATGGTATCTGTATAACAACTTATGGTATCCTCAATGTTTATATGCCTCCTACCAAGTTGATTATAAAATACCAATGCACAGGCTGGAGTCTTTATTATAGCCTCTGGGCTTTGCACTATTATTGCTGCTAGATTATCTTGTACTTCAAGTATATCTTCTATGAATAATGCTTTCATCTTCTCTAGTATAACTTGATCAAATATCATAGTTATGCTATTGATACCTTGTGTTACGCTTATGAAACTATCATAATGCTCTGCTAATGGTTTTGATACCTTCTCTATGGTAGTCTTACTCTTTAATAATGAGATCTTTGCAACATCGGTCTTTAGGATTATCCTACTATTTGCTACGATCTCTTCAACATCGCTAGTAGGGAGAGCATATGCATCTCTCAACCTCTTCAAGGCTGTTATTATACTGCTTATATTGACATCATCCTTTACTATCATGTCTACTTTAGGCTTGATGAGCCTTGCCATTGCACTTAGATTACAATAGTTCCTTTGTAATGCATCTTGGAATGATAGATCTTTATCTACCAATGCCCTAACTATCTCAGTTATAGTGTTGGCTGAAATTTGTCAATCACCTCTAAATTTAGTATATTTTGACCAAAACATATAAATGTATAGTTTCTATTCATTCCCTTATGAAGAAGGTAGTCTTAGCATACTCTGGTGGTCTTGATACTAGCGTAGCCATCAAGATGCTTCAGATAAATTATGGATACGATGTTATAACAGTCACAGTTGATGTTGGCCAGAATGATGATCTAAAGGCTATAGAGGAGAAGGCTAAAGAGATGGGTGTTATCAAGCATTATACCATAGATGCCATAGATGAGTTTGCTAGGGATTATATAATACCCTCGATTAAGGCAAATGGTTTATACCAAGGCAAGTATCCCTTGGCTACAGCATTATCAAGACCATTGATAGCAACTAAGGTAGTTGAGGTTGCTAAAAGAGAGAATGCTGATGCATTGGCACATGGTTGTACTGGAAAGGGTAATGATCAGATAAGATTTGATATAAGTATGAGATCTCTAATTAACTTACCTATCTTAATAGAGATAGAGAGGTAGAATTTGTTAAGGAACATAACATAAAGATAAGTTTAGAGGCTAAGAAGTATAGCATAGATCAGAATCTATGGGGTAGAGCAATAGAAGGAGGGGCTATAGAAGATATAGATAAAGAGGTACCAGATGATGCATTCAGTCTTGTTAGAGTAAAAGATCTACCAGATGATCCATTCTATATGGATATTGAGTTTGAAAAAGGTGTGCCAGTTATGATAAATGGTATAAGAGATGATATAGCATGTCTAATCAAATATGCAAATGAGCATGTTGGAAAGTATGGAGTAGGTATAATAGATCATATAGAGGATAGAGCGATTGGCTTGAAATCTAGGGAGGTTTACGAGGCTCCAGCAGCCCTAGCCTTAATCGAAGCACATAAGGATCTTGAAAAGTTGGTATTAACAAGGAATGAATTGAGATTCAAGCAGTTAGTAGATAATGAGTGGACTTGGCTAGTGTATTCTGGCTTATGGCATGAGCCTTTGATGAGTGCATTGAATAAGTTTATAGATGCTACTCAAGAGAGGGTTAATGGTAGAGTTAGATTGAAATTATACAAGGGATCTATGAGAGTAGTAGGAAGGGAATCTAGATACTCTTTATATAGCAAGAGGTTAGCAACATATGGCAAGGATGAGTTTGATCAGAACCTTGCAAAAGGTTTTATAGAACTATGGGGTTTGCAATCAATACTAGCAAATGAGGTGTTAAAGGATGAAGGCTAAATGCTTAGAATGTGATGGAGATATAAAAGTACCAGACGATGCAATAAAAGGCGAGATAGTAACCTGCCCAGATTGTGGAGCAAATTACGAGATAGAAGAGATCTCTGAAACAGTTAAGATAAAGGCAGCAGAATCTGTAGGCGAGGATTGGGGAGAGTAAATAATTGAATGGAATAAGCATAATATATGATAGGGTAAGATGGGAAGAAAAGGCATTATTTGAGGCTGCAAAGAAGCTTGGCTATGAAGTAGATATGATAGATGCTAAAGATATAATCATAGGCACTCACAATGGAATATCTCACAATTATTTTGATATAATCCTACAGAGGTGCATAAGCCATTACAGGGGTTTGTATCTAACAGCCTGCTTAGAGTTTCTGGGCAAAGATGTCATAAACTCTTATCATGCATCAGAGATCTGTGGCAATAAATTATTAACATCTCTATACTTGAGGAAGAATGATGTTGCTACACCAAAGACCTACTTTGCATTTAGTTCTGAGAGGATTGTTGAATTTGCATCTAAGATAGGATACCCATTGGTATTGAAGCCATTGGTTGGCTCTTGGGGGAGGATGGTTATTCCTATCAAGGATGAGGAGATGATGGAATGGATGATAGAGGTTAGGGAAGAGAACCAGAATCCATTAAATAGAATATACTATCTGCAAGAGTATGTAGATAGGCCACCAAGGGATATTAGAGCCATAGTGGTAGGAGAGCAAGTTGTTGCTGCTATCTATAGATATGCTCCATCTGGAGAATGGAGGACTAACATAGCACGGGGAGGGAAGGCTGAGATATGCAAGATCACCAATGAACTCGAGGATATATGCATAAAAGCAGCAAGGAGCGTTGGAGGTGAAGTTGTAGGAGTCGATCTAATGGAGGATAAGAAGAATGGTTTGGTAGTTCATGAGATAAACAACACAGTAGAGTTTAGAGGTGCTGCAAGTGCTAGCAACAAAGATATAGCCAAGGAGATCATAGAGTATGCTATAGAAAGAAGGTTGAGATGATGAAGATTGGAGTAGTTGGGGCATCTGGATACGTTGGAGGAGAGTTACTAAGATTGCTAGTAACACATCCAAAAGTAGAACTTAACATGGTTACATCTAGAACTTATGCGGGAGAATATGTGCATAGAGTCCATCCCAGTCTAAAAGGTTTCCTAGAACTCACATTCTCCCCATTAAATATAGATAGGCTTGCTGAGAACGATCTAGTATTTACTGCTGTGCCTCATGGTAAGGCTGTAGAGATAGTTAAGAGGCTGTATGATCTAGGAGTCAAAGTTATAGATCTGAGTGCTGATTATAGGCTAAAGAATCCAAAAGGGTATGTTGAATACTACAACTATGAGCATCCATACCCAGAGATGCTCTTAAGATCTGCCTATGGCATACCAGAGTTGCATAGAGAAGAGATAAGGAATTCTAGGCTAGTCTCATGCCCAGGATGTATGGCTGTAACATCGATCTTAGCATTAGCACCGTTAGTAAAGAATGATCTCATAGATACCAATCATCTTGTAATAGATAGTAAGATAGGATCATCTGGTGCTGGGGGCAAACCATCTGCTAGCACACATCATGCAATGAGATATGGAGTTATAAGACCATACAAGCCAGTAAAGCATAGGCATACTGCTGAGATAGAGCAAGAGTTATCACTAATTGCAAAGGCAGATGTAAAGGTTAGCATGACACCACATGCTGTTAACCTTGTTAGAGGTATACTATGCACCAATCATACCTTCTTTAAAAAGCGTGTAGATATTCAACAACTCTGGAAAGTATATAGAGGCATGTATAAAGGAGAACCATTCATAAGATTGATTAGGGATACCAAAGGTATATATAAATATCCAGATCCAAAGTTCGTGGTTGGTTCTAACTTTTGTGATATTGGCTTCGATATAGATGAGAAGAATAATAGGCTAGTAGCATTATCTGCATCAGATAATCTAATGAAGGGTGCTGCTGGTTCTGCCATCCAATGTATGAATGTAATGCAAGGCTTTGATGAGAGAGAGGGTCTTTATCATACACCATTTACTCCAGTGTGAGCTTTATGATTGTAATAAAGATTGGGGGGAGTATAGTGGAGGGATTACATGATACATTCATACAAGATATTAAGCATCTAATCAACGATAATCAAAAGTTAGTAATAGTACATGGAGGAGGCAAAGAAGTAACTAGGATTGCTGAGAAGTTGGGCAAGGAACAAAGGTTTGTCGTATCACCAGGAGGCATAAGGAGTAGGTATACAGATAAAGAGACTGTAGAGATATACACAATGGTTATGAGCGGCAAGATCAATAAAGAGATAGTCTCTAGGCTTATAAAGAATGGTATTCCTGCTGTAGGATTATCTGGCATAGATGCTAGCATGATCAAAGCAGAGAGGAAGAAGAGGTTAGTGATAATAGATGAGAGAGGTAGGAAGGTTGCTATTGATGGAGGTTATACAGGTAAGATATCTAGTGTAGATGCTTCATTACTAAACCTACTGCTAAATCAAGGATATACACCAGTTATATCCCCAATTGCAATGAGTGAGGAGCATGAGATGCTTAATGTTGATGGAGATAGAGCAGCTGCTTATGTAGCAGGTGCATTGAATGCAGATAAAGTTATATTCATAACCAATGTAGCAGGTTTGTTAATGGATGATAAACTTGTAAATCATCTAACATATGAAGAGGCAAAGGCTCTACTCCCTAAGATAGGTTTTGGTATGGAGAAGAAGGTCTTAGCATCTACAGAAGCACTAAGCATGGGTGTCAATGAGGCCATTATAGCATCTGGCTCTAAGGAGAATCCAGTCTTATCAGCATTGAAGCATGATAATTGTACAGTGATAAGTAATGGAAGAAGATAATTATCTTGCAAGTGTATATCAGAGGTTTCCAGTCCAAATTATCAGGGGCAAAGGGGCAAAGGTATGGGATGTAGATGGTAAAGAGTACATAGATTGTATGGCTGGATATGGAGTTGCTATAGTTGGGCATTGTAATGATAGAGTGGTTAATGCTATCAAGGAGCAAGCAGATAGGCTGCTTGTATGCCATCCCTCATGCTATAACGATACTAGACTAAAATTCCTAAAGAAATTGGTAAGCATGGCTCCAGATGGATTAAGCAAGGCATTCCTCTGCAATAGTGGAGCAGAAGCAATTGAAGCAAGCATAAAGTTTGCTAGAAAGTATACATCGAGGCATGGGATGATAGCCATGGTTGGTTCATTCCATGGCAAGACTATGGGGGCATTATCCCTAACATACTCTCCAAAATATAGGAAGCCATTTGAACCATTGCTTGATGGTATAAAATTTGTACCGTTTGGAGATATCAAGAGGCTTGAAGAGGCTATAGATGATACCATTGCTGCAATAATACTAGAGCCCATACAAGGGGAAGGGGGTATCCATCTACCTCCAGATGATTATCTTAGCAATGTAAGGATGCTATGTAATAAGCATAACATATTATTGATATTTGATGAGATCCAGTCAGGATTAGGAAGGACAGGTAGACTCTGGGCTTGTGAGAATTGGAATGTTACTCCAGATATATTATGTATAGCAAAAGGTATAGCTGGAGGAGTACCCATGGGTGCTGTATTAGCAAAGCGAGAGATCATGGATTCCTTATCAATAGGCGAGCACTCTTCAACATTTGGTGGTAATCCATTAGCATCAGCAGCTGGTCATGCTACTCTAGAAGCCTTAACAAATGATGGTCTAATAGAGAATGCATCAAGAGTAGGGAAGGTATTCAAGGATGGCTTGCTAGCAATTAAGGATAAGCATAAGATAGTTAGAGAGGTTAGAGGCTTAGGACTAATGCTAGGAATGGAACTAAGATTTGATGTTAGAGATGTATTGCTAGATGGAATAAAGAATGGTCTGCTAATGTTATACTCTGGTAAGAATGTTATAAGGTTATTGCCTCCATTAGTGATAGATGAGGATCTAATTCTTAAAGCGTTAGATATAATTGATATATTGCTTACTAAAGAAGAGAGGAGGAGAAATGTATGAGATGGATAGTATAGATGAGAAGATAATAAGTATATTAAAAGAGGATGCGAGGAGACCATTTGTAGAGATAGCAAAGGAAGTAGGTTTGTCAGAGTCGGCAGTTAGGAGGAGGGTTAAAGCCTTGGTAGATAATGGAATAATAAAAAAGTTTACAATCGAGTTAGCAAGTGGTGATAAGACTAGTGCCTTAACTTTGATCTCAGTAAGCCCTTCAATTGATACATCCAAGGTATCTGAAAAGTTAAAGGGGTTGAAAGGTGTAGATACTGTATATGAGATAACTGGACAGTATGATATAGTTGCCATAATGAGCGCTCCAACTATAACCGAGATAAATAAGTGTATAGATAGTATTAGAAGGATAGAAGGTGTAGATGATACAAACACAGTAATAATCCTAAGAACTATAACATAATCGCTAATTCTAAACTTATTGTTAACGAATTTAGTTAAAGTAGATTTTATATTAGACTATTCTCATAGAAATTATTAACGAAATATGCTAATAATGTAGCGAAATCTGTATATAATGCATGGTAGAATAGTTCTTAGAATGGAGGATCCAAACTATTACGCTATGTTATATAATTCCAATAACAACACTAAGAAGATAAAGATATTGGATAGTACACTGAGAGAAGGTGAACAACATCCTGGAGTATCATTCACAGTAAAGCAGAGGATACAGATAGCATGGATGCTTGATTACTTTGGAGTAGATCAGATAGAGATCAGTCCAGTTATATCTAAAGATCATGAAGAGGCTACAAAGACTATAATCAAGGCTGGATTGAGTGCTGATATAGTCACCCATGGAAGGGCTATAAAGGAAGATGTGGATGTAGCCTTGAGATGTGATGCCTCGTGGATGGCAACTTATATGGGTATATCAGATATACACTTAAGATCAAAGCTAAAGATTGGTAGAGAAGAGGCATTGATGCGAGCCGTAGAGGTGGTAGAGTATATGAAGAGTCATGGATTGAAGTGTAGATTTACTCTCGAGGATGCTAGCAGAGCAGATCCAGAGTACATAAAAAGGTTTGTAAAAGAGTTGAGTAATGCAAAGGTAGATAGGATAAGCATACCAGATACAGTAGGTATAATGATCCCTAGAGGTATGTACAATCTAGTAAAGATGGTTAAGGATACAGTAGATACACCTCTAGATGTGCATTGTCATAACGATCTTGGGCTAGCATTAGCAAATGCACTTGCTGGCATAGATGCTGGAGCAGAACAGATACATACTACGATTGATGGGATAGGAGAGAGGAATGGCATACCATCTCTAGCAGAGACTGCTGTAGTGCTAACGCTTATCTATAAAGCAAGGGACAATTTTAGGCTTAATATGCTTAAGGATCTATCTAGATTGATAGAGCAGTATACTGGATTGGCTACTCCAGAATCAAAACCATTGGTAGGAGATAGTGCATTTAAGCATAAGGCTGGAACTCATCTTGCTGCAGTGCTAAGGGAACCAGCAGCTTATGAGATAATCAATCCAAAGAGTGTTGGTAATAGAAGGAGGATAGTCTTTGGAGAATTGGCAGGTAAGAATGGTGCATTATTCTTACTAAAACTCCTTGGACTTAATGGGAATATAGATGATGCTGAAAGGTTGGTACATGGATTAAAGGGATTGAGAATGGGAGATATACTTGAGATCTTCTTGGATGAAGAGTTAGAGCAAAGAATAATTAAGTATGAATGAGAATCATTGATGATGCAAGATGGTAAGTTGTCCAGAATGTGAGGGAGAGATAAAGATACCTTTAGATGCAATTGAAGGAGAGATAGTTACATGCCCAGATTGTGGAGCAAGTTATGAACTTATCAAGGATGAAAAAGGCTTTAATATCAAGCCAGCACAGGTTGTTGGTGAGGATTGGGGCGAGTGAGTAGGTTAGGAATAGTATATGATACTATAAGGTTAGAAGAGAAGGCATTGATAAATGCTCTAAAGAAGAAGGGTATAGAGTTTAAGAGTATAAACTCTACAGATCTTTTTATAGAGTTGAATAATAATGCTGATGATATACCAGATCTTATATTACAACGCTCAGTAAGTTACTTCCGTAGCCTACATACCACTGCTGCTCTAGAAGGTATGGGGAAGAGAGTAGTAAACCAGTTATTTACAAGCATATATTCAGGGAATAAGTTGTTTACTCATATATTATTAAGC
>FWWL01004683.1_pt1 | contig 22589 bp, 22 predicted proteins | sample 2228331 | NCBI WGS metagenome assembly FWWL01 (sample SAMEA103939775, study PRJEB20133) | metagenome | reverse complement strand
GACGAACGTCAGTGAGGAGTGAAGCAGCTCCCGGAGGTGTCGGAACCTGGAGGGTTCTGACGTGCGGAGCAATGGTAGAGCGTTGCCTTGGTAAGGCAAAGGTCGCGAGTTCGATCCTCGCCCGGGGCTTTTGAGAACTTTAATCAAATTTTAAACAACTCTCCAAATCTTTTAATGCTGGTCTGGCTTGCTGTCATTCTTTCGGCCATGTCACCCATACTCGAGCTGAGAGGCTCGATACCCTTAGGTCTTGCTCTGGGCCTGCCAGCTGACCAGGTGATTGCACTCTCGATTATTTTTAACAGTCTGATCTTTTTCCCACTCTATTTTGGCCTTGAGGCCCTGTATGAAAAATATTTTATCAGATTCAATTCCATCCGACGGTTTCTCGACAAACTGCACAAAAAGAGCAGAAGACCTATTCAGAAATGGGGTATACCGGGTCTGCTGATTTTTGTTGCAATACCATTACCCGGTACGGGCGCCTGGACAGCCACAGCCATTGCCTGGCTTCTCAACCTCGAATGGAAACGATCCTTTGTCACAATATTAATTGGTGTAACCATAGCTGCTGTTATAGTAAGCTCTGTCAGCCTCGGCATAATAACTCTGATATGAAGGTTGTAGGTGTAGATCTGGCTGGCAAACCGACAAACCCAACAGGAATGTGTATTCTGAGAGATGGCAGAACAGAAACAAAGATTGTCTATTCGGATGATGAGATAGTGGAAATCATAAAATCAGAGAGCCCAGATGTTGTGGCCATAGACGCACCACTCGGTTTTCCAGAAAGGGGTTGGTGGAGGGACTCTGACAGGGCCTTAATAAAAGCCGGCTTTAGACCTCTTAGCCCAAAATTTCCCGGCATGCAGCCCCTTGTGATCAGGGCTCAAAACTTACTAAAAAGGCTAAAAGGTTTCAGAGTGATTGAAGTATTTCCCAGAGCGACTGAGAAAAGGTTTGGCCTGAAACCACAAATAGGAGCAAATCCACACACCTATGATGCCCTACTCTGTGCTCTCACAGGCAAGGCATATCTAGAAGGTAGAGCTCAAATTCTTGGTAGAGAAGAGATTGTAGTTCCTCTATGAGGAGATTGAAAAAGCTATGCCAACAGCTCCCTGGCAAACTGTTCAGGCCTGAAAGGCTGTAAATCATCATAACCCTGCCCCACACCCAGAAACAGTATCGGTTTTTTTATTGCCCAGCACACAGAGAGCAGGGCTCCCCCCCTCGGATTGACATCCGCTTTTGTGAGTATTACAGCATCCACACCAACCCCTGCATTGAACTGCCTTGCCTGTTCCACTGCATCATTGCCTGTCAGGCTGTCTACAACCAGAATCTTTAGATCAGGTTTATTAACCCTCACAACCTTTGCCAGCTCATCCATCAGGTTTCTGTTCACATGTGTTCTGCCAGCCGTGTCAGCCAGCACCACATCAGCCTTTCCAGCCTCAGCATGCTTTCTCGCATCAAATATCACAGCCGCCGAATCTGCTCCATATTTTTGCTTTATTGTCTCTATCCCCAATACCTTGCCATGATGTTCGAGCTGTTCAATCGATGCTGCTCTGAAGGTATCTCCAGCAGCCAGCACAGGTTTATAACCCCTTTTGATCAGCCAAGCTGCCACTTTTGCTATGCTTGTCGTCTTGCCCGAGCCATTAAAGCCCAAGAAAACAAAAAGGGCAGGTTTTTTGGCCAGAATGGTTTCCACATCAATCTGGCCCTGACTAACGATGTCAAAGATGGCCTTTTCAAATGCAGCCCGTATCACCTTTTCGGTCTGCCCCCTCTTTATCCTCTTACCAGCCAAACTCCCCATCAGCTCCTCCTTCAACGCATCTATCACCTCAACCGCCACATTTGCTTGTAAGAGCTCTGTCTCTATCTCTGAGAAAAAGTCTGTGATATCCTTTGCCTCAATCTCAGTCTCGGTGACTTTTTTGAAAACCTTCTCAAAAAGACTCCCAGCCCTTCCTTCAGTTGCGATCTCTTTTGGTTTTGTGTCTACCCTTTTCTCTACTCTCTTACTCAAATCCTTTACGGATCTTTTAAAGACCTTTTTTAGAAACTCAAACATATGCTATAATTAACACAAGAAAAATAAAATGGACATTACCATACCAAACAGGATAGTGATAGAAAAAAAAGCAATCTCTCTTATTGACAAGATTTGCTCAAACAAACCACTCATAATTGCCGATCCAATCACATACAAAATCGCAGGTAAGAGTGTGGAAACAAAACTTGAGTGTCAGGCAGAGATTGTTGAAGATATCGGCAAATTTCAACTAAAAACAAAACCTGACTGTATTGTGGCAGTCGGAGGGGGTAAAATCCTTGACCTGGGCAAGCTTCTAGCCTTTAGGGCAGACAGGCCCCTTGTGGCCATACCCACAGCCCCCTCCCACGACGGCATATTCTCACCAATAGTCACTCTGAGAGAGATTGGCATAACCTCCCTAAAAGCAAGCCCTCCCTGGGCAGTGATTGCTGATCTGGAAATACTTGCCAAGGCCCCCAAAAGGATGATTGCTGCAGGTGCTGCTGATGCGATCGCAAAGTATACCTCAGTATGGGACTGGGCGCAAGCTGCCAAAAGAAAAAAGGATGAAATGTATTCTGATTTTGTTGCCAACATTGCCCTGCTCGCCTTTGAGCTTGTAAAAAAGCACTCAGAAGATATTGCAAAAGCAAGCTACTCAGGAATAAAGGTCCTGATAGAAGCACTACTCTCCTCAGGCCTGGCGATGTGCCTGACAGGCTCAAGCAGACCAGCATCCGGCTCTGAGCACAATTTTGGTCATGCCCTTGACAGCCTTGGTGCCAAAATCCTCCACGGAGAGGCAGTTGGGCTCGGAACCATCATCGCGGCATACCTACAAGGCCAGGACTGGCAGTTGGTTAAAAAACTTTTGGCTAAAGTAGGCGCACCCACAACACTAGCACAGGCTGGTGTGGAGAGGGAGATTGCCCTCAAAGCCCTTATGAGGGCAAAGGATATTAGACCAAGATGGACTGTTCTGAATGCCATTAGGCTGAACAGAAAAACAGCCGAAAAGATTTTCCAAAGAACAGCTATTGTCTGAGAAGTTTTTAAAGTAATTTTTATTGTTATCCCCTTATACCAATTTTTATAAACTCTATACAAAGAACTTTCTATGAGACTGTTTGGCAAAAAGGCCAAGATAAAAGTATTAAAATATATCAGGAAGAAAAGGAAAGGACACGTCCTCCACTTCACACTTATAGATCCTGACAAGCAGAGCCCGCAAAAAGCTGTGGAGCTGGCAAAACAGGCAAAAGAGGCCGGAACCGATGCCATAATGGTGGGAGGCAGCCATGCTGCCCAACTCATCTACCTCGAAGAGACTGTGAGTAAGATAAAGGAGGAGATAGACTTACCAATAATCCTTTTTCCATCCACCCATTCAGCCCTTTCTCCGAACGCCGATGCGATATTCTTCATGTCCCTGCTCAATTCGAGATCACCACAGTATCTGATCGAGGAGCAGATGAGAGGTGCTGTGCTAGTCAAAAGCTACACTCTCGAGGCCCTGCCTATGGCATATCTGATCATCGAGTCCGGCACCACCACATCAGCTGCCTGGGCTGGTGATGTGAAGCCCATACCAAGGGAAAAGCCCGAATTTGCGGTTGCGTATGCCCTGGCTGCTAAGTATTTCGGTATGAGGTTTGTCTACCTGGAGGCTGGCTCTGGAGCAAAATATCCCGTGCCAAACCAGATGATAAGCTTGGTTAAAAAAGCCGTCAGTCCCGACATGTTCGTTGTGGTGGGTGGAGGCATCAGGGATGAGCACACAGCTGCCGAAAAGGCAAGAGCTGGTGCCGACATCATCGTGACGGGCTCTGTAGTCGAATCGAATCCGGAAAAACTGAGAGCGATTATACAGGCTATAAGGAATCCAAAGAAAGAGAAGAAGGAAAGGGAGGGGCCAAGCTTCCTGAAAAAGTACAAACTGAAATTCTAAACATGCCAATACTTGAGCAAGAGCAGATGTTGCTGTTTTTCATCACCATCACCATCATCGTCATTGTCACTCTAATCGTGTTGAACATGCCTGGTCAGTTCCAGGGTTGGATAAAACCAGAGGCTGTGTGCACCCTCTATGCCGATAGGTACGCATATTATTTCTCAGATATAAAAGCAGCAGTGTTGAAACACAATCTGGACATACCAAACGCCGAGGCACTGGTGGCCGGTCTGATAACAGTCGAGTCGAGCTGGAATGAGAACGCCAGAAGATATGAGCCAAAAATCCGGGATTCATCGTATGGTCTGATGCAGATTGTTCCTTCGTACCATCCAGAATGTGACAAGGAAAAATTGATAGCAGATCCTATCTACAACATTGACTGTGGGGTAGGCATACTTTCAAAATACATAGCCGACTGCAACGGAGATGTGGAAGGTGGGCTAAGGAAATACAATACGGGCTCCTGTACAGGCCAGACATACGATCCCCAGTATGTGCAAAAGATTCTAACCTACAAAGCCGCCTTTGAGACGTGCCCACCCCTGGCATAAATTAAATCCACCTAAAAATAAATATGAGCTATCTGAAAGGACAGTTTCTGGGCATCCCTCTGGTATGGTTTGGTCTTTTGATTTTGGTAATAATAGTTGCAGTAGGTCTTTTCCTTTGGTTTACAGGTCTACTCGATAAACTGGTTGCCTGGCTAAAGGATGTATTTTTCAGCTGGTGGACAGGATTCAAAATCTTCGGATAATATGAGACGGCTTAAAGGTATTGGTATTGAAGAACTTGGCTATGCATTTCTGGCAATCGTTTTCATACTTGTGGTTGGCTACATTGTGATAGCAGCATACGGAGGCCTGCCTGGCGGCGAGCTGTTTACCTGTGAGCCAGAGCCACCGGCCTGGAAGTTCTGGTGCCAGGCCATAACAGCCGATGTGGATTATCAAGTGGCAAAGCAGTCAACCGATGCCCTGGTATGTGCCATAAACTCAGTTGCTCTAGGCAGCCCCCAGCCATGTGTCCAAAAGGCAGCACTACCTAGCTCTGCCCAGCCGACAGCAACCGTGAAGTGTGAGGGGGCTGAGATGTGCTGCGCATCATACATACAACCTACATCTGTGATTTATATGTGGGCGACTACGTGCCAAAAACCGGCCGACGAATCTGCCTGTGGACCAAAACTGGTAGAAGACACGATCTGTTGTGAAATCACATATAAACCTCGCGCTTTTTATAGGTGGGAAAATAAATGTACAGAACCACAAACAGAGGTGGACAGCAACATCTGCACATTTTTCTTATCCTATAAGGAAGGCGTATGCTGTGAGCATGTCCTTCCTCTATACTTTTGGGCCTCAACATGCCCTACAGACACTACAACTGTTTCTGCTGACAAATGTTATGGGATCCCCCCTCTCACCTGTGAAGTTAAAAATTATGCTTTGCCCCAAAAATTCGAGGGTATTTTTTCAAAACCAGAGGAGTGGATTGCCGGTTTTGGAGATCCTAAATTTCTAACATACTTCCAATCCTTCCCACAAGGTGAAGATGCAGCATGGTCTAGCATGTCTGAATGGTACCAAGGAGTTGGTACCATTGCCTTTGCCAGTATGTGTCTAAGTCGTGTATTAAGCCCTATCATAAAAACTCTCAAAATTCTAAAACCAACCCGTTTAGCTGATGTTTTGGCTAAAGCGCCCTCTGCATTAAAAAGTTCTGTTCAATCAACAATGGACTGGATGTCAGATATGATGAACAAGGTAAGCAAGGCTGCAGCCGAAGGTAAAATTGTAACACAGCGGCTTCCAGATGGTACTTATATCACCCAACAGACTGGAAAACCGGCCATCCTCGCCTTAAAGGATGTAATAAAGGAAGAAAGCATAGAATGGTTTACAAATAACTGGAAACCTGCCATGGCTCGGGCAGCTAAGTATATGGGTCTGACAGGTACAGCTGCTTATGCAGCAGCAAGAATAGATTCGGAGATTGGTAAATTCATCGATATTAACCCATCATCACTAGATTTGGGACAAGCTCTGGGCAAAAGAGAAAGTCATGAACTAAATATAAAAATAAATCCAGATAATGACAAACCTCTGGGTGCTTCAAAATATATTCTGTTGGCCAAAGATTATTACTTTTTTGATTCCTATGCGCCCTTTTATCTAGTCTCACCCTGTTATGCAAATCTTACTATAACTCAAACAGACGTTCTTTGTGATGGCTATACCTACGATCCCAGCACTGAACACGTACAGTGCAATAATGTGGTAGGAACTGACAGACGAATGGAAACCAAACAATGTGGTTTTATTAAATTACATGATGTTGAAAAGAAAAAAGTATTTTATGATGAAAACGGTAATGGAAGAATTGATAAAATAAACATAACAGTACATGCGGTCAACTTCATTATTCAGGATCTGGATGAGGACAATACCTGGGAGATCTGTTCTGAAAAAGATTCTGAAAAAACCTGTCTAACAGATCAATTCGAAACTGCAGAAAATCCAAACAATTTTACAAATACAACAATTAAACCTAAACAGGGTACTGAGCCATTTCTTGCATATCTTATTGATGCCGATTTGAATGGCAAAATTGATGGTGTGGATATTCAGACATCGACACAGATTGGAATGAAAGCAACCGCCATGGAAAAACTCGGATACGAAATTGCCCCATATTTTAACCCATACCTTTCTTATCTCTATCTAGATATCGACGAAGACGGTATTCTGGACTATGTCTATCAGGCCGAACCGTATGAGGATGGCTTCTGGCAATCTTATGGCGGAGCGGCAAACATAGACCTGAAAAATTGGGGTGCTGCCCGTATATGGAAGGATGCTGATAAAAAAGTATACTATGAATTTGTGGGCGAATGTTGGACACCAGCCGTGACAATCAAGGTAATAAAGGATGAGAGTATCAGCCCAAACTTTTGTTATGGAAAAGAATCCTTTTCTGATATTCTTATAATGTCAGGATCTTTTGTGATCAATGCCTTTGCAAAAAGAATACCAAGCCCGCTTACATGGCTTTCTGCTACAGCAGCTGACTGTAGCCTTGCATACCTTTCGGCAAAGGCTGAAAAGGACTGGCCAGGATCCTAACAACCAAACATTTTAGCAATCAGCTCAAAATCTTCTTTTGGAATACAGCTTTTGAATCTATCGGGCAAATTGAAGCAGCCATCCATATTTCCAATGTATATCACTCTCAATACGTCGTTGCTGCAGTTTTTCGGATTTGTTTTTTCCAGTATGCTATCCACAACTGCCCTTCTCAATGTGGGCACAAAATCCTCTGAGAATTTTGCCACAAGTTCGTCGATGAAAAGCTCTTTCAACTGAGCATCCGAAGGCAGCTCTAAAGGATCTTCCCATATACCAATTTCTGGGTTCGCATTCTGTACTGTTCTGTCGGTTTTGACCAGACTGTGCTGAACAAAGCCCTCTTTTATCACAGAATCCTTTGTTGGGTCCACGATCTGATATTTTATGGCACCATTTATCGATTTTCTGACATCCACCGTCTGATAGTGCCAGTTGCAGTACACGGGCACCTCCCGCATCGGTGATGTGTTCTTCAATTCTAACTCCACCATTGAAAGCTCAATCTCCTTCATACTTGCATTAAATTTAAGATTGGATGCTGAAATAGCGCTGGTATCCGTACAGTATGTTATGGCATTCCATAAACCACCACTATGACATTTTTGGCTAGCCTCCCTTGCTTCCTGTTCATATCTTTCAGCCTCATCCTTCATTCTTTCAATCTCTCTCCTCAAACTTTCCACTTTATTTTGCAATCTATAGTATTCCGGATTGCTCTCAATTCTTGTATCACACTGATATTTCTGTGAGAGATTCTGTGGAAACTGCTCAACCTCTACATCAAGGCCCGAAAGCTCTGCCACAAGAAGGAAATTAACTTTACTCCTTTTCAGTTCATTCTCCTTTACCAAACTGGGTACTGTTGAGAAATTTTTAAACAGAGCATCAACTACCCAATTGGCGTACTTGTGATTTTTGTTAAAAATAACTCCAGCCTTGTAATTTGTGATCGTCGACAACAACCTCTTTGCCTCCCCATCCTTTCCAGCCCGAATGTAGTTTGCGACAGCACTGCTATACTTCCCAGACTTCTCATCCCTTTTTGCCATCGCAAAATACAGATTGCTCATCCCTTTCTTCACACAATCACTATCAGACCATCTTCTGGCAACTTCAAATCTTTTGAGTGCCTGTCCCAATTGTCCCCTTGCCAATTCACTCTCACCACGCTGGCACTCCCTCTCAGACAGCTTCATTCTCACCATCTCTACCTTCTTTTTTATCTCTGGCACAGACATTATCTCATACGACTTTTCAAAGGCTTTCAGTGCCATCTCATACTTACCACTGTTAAACGCCGACATGCCGTGTTTGTAATGTCTTTCAGCTATTGCGTATTGCTTCTTCGCTATTTTTGCCTCCCTCTCAACCTCCCCTTTATCCTTGCCGTACTTCTTTGCCTTTTCAAAATATTGCAGTGCATCAAACCATTGCCTGTCCTGAGCCTTCTGCTTTCCTTTCAAAAAGTAGGCATCGGCCAGACACCTTTCTGCCCTCTTCTGCTGTTCCTCAGAGCCTCCTGGTAAGCAGATCTCTACAGCTTTTGGATCACCCTGCGTACCCAGCGCATAACCTTTGTCCATACACAGCACACTCTCACACTCACTTATCGCATTCTCAGCCTGCCCGCTTTCCAAATATCTCAAGCCGTTCTGTAGGTACTTCTCAATAAGCGCGTTCCTATACTCATTTTTTATCTCCTCATTCTGGCCAAAACTAGGCATGAACTCCACCGCATCCTCGTACGCCCGAACGCACTCTTCGTACTTGTTGGCCGAACAGAGCCTTCTTGCATCCTCAAGCCTTTTTCTGGCTTTATAGGGCGCGATCAGTGCTGCACAAGATGTCAAGAATATGATACCGAGGCCTGTAGCTATCCATCTCTTGAAGGCCATATATGATATTGTTTAGAGTTTAAAAATACTTTCCCACAGTTCCTATCGCAGCCACAATCAGTCTGACAGTAGCTTCCATATCCCGTATATCAACCACCTCAACCGGTGTGTGGACATACCGTACGGGCACACACACTGCACCAGAGGGCTTTCCCTCCCTGCTTGTGGAGGTTATCGATGAATCGGTTGCCCCCCTCCTCATCACCTCATACTGCAGGTCCATTTTGAGTCCTTTTGCTGTTTCTGTGAGCCATTTCTTGACCTGGGGGTTTATGACAGAAATCTCATCTCTTATCACCAACACGGGCCCCTTGCCCAAAAACAGTGGCAACTCCTCTGTCTTTATCTGTGGTATATCTCCGGCTATCGTTGTGTCGATGCCGAGCACAACATCAGGATCAATACCAAACGCAGAACCCCGCACACCTATCAAACCAATCTCTTCCTGCACAGAACCTACAGCATATACTGTTCCCCTCACACCTTTCAACCTTCTCATGATCTCAACAAGTACAGCACAGCCCACCTTGTTATCAAATCCAACACCACTCACCCTGCTACCCACAAGCTTTGTGAGGTGGGCTGCAATCGAGACGAAGCTGCCAATCTCAACACCTGCGTTGACCACTTCCTTTGCAGACTGAGCACCAACATCAATATACAAATCCTCTACCTTTATCGGTCTCCTTTGCTCATCCTTTTCCTGTATGTGGACGGGCTTTGTGCCTATCACACCCGGCACAGGCCCTTTCTTTCCCCACACTGTTACTCTCAGGCCGGGGATTATTCTCTCATCCCAACCACCCATCTGCTCAAATCGGATAAATCCCTTATCTCCAATGTGTTTAACCATAAAACCAATATGGTCCATGTGTGATACCAACATCAGCTTTGGTCTGCCTGCCCCCTTTCGGCAGATCAGATTTCCAATCTTATCGATCTTTATCTCATCGACATACGGCTTTAGCTCTTTCGCAATCACATCGCGTACAGATTGCTCAGCACCAGCAATACCCGGCACCTCAACAAGCCTTTCCAGAATCTCCGTAACCTTCGATTTGGAAGCCTCATCTCTTTCGGATCTCATACTTCCCATATAATTAATTGTGCTCGAATATTAAAAGAATGAAAGGCCAGAAACCAAAAAGCCTGAAGGAAGTGCTTGCCAAAAAACTAAGCAAAAAACAGCTTGGATTGTTGCCAAGAGCTTTCGATATCATAGGCTCAAAACAAAAAACCGTTATAGTGATCGAAATTCCAACCGAGCTTGAAAAGTTCAAACACGACATCGCCAAAGCCTTGATGGTCTTACACAAGAATGCAGGGGCCGTGTTGAGAAAGATGTCAGGCAGATACGGCAAGTACAGGCTTGTGAGATACGAGCTGCTGGCAGGCACAAAGGATACTGAGGTTGTGCACCGAGAGTATGGCTGTGTGTTCAAACTCGATCCCAGAAGAGTTTATTTCTCTCCCCGGGAATTGACAGAGAGACAGAGAATTGCAAGCCTTGTGAGACCAAAAGAAAGGGTTTTGGTGATGTTCTCTGGTGTAGGCCCCTATCCAATAACAATTGCCAAAAAGCAGCCTAAGGTTGGAGAAATTGTTGGTGTTGAGTGGAACCCTGCTGCTTACGAATATGCTATTGAAAATGTGAGGATGAACAAGGTTTCGGAAAAGATTCGGATAATCAAAGGAGATGTGAGAAAGGTGTGTCCAGATTTGGGCAAATTCGATCGCATTGTGATGCCTCTTGCTCTAGAAGGTTGGAAATATTTGGATACGGCTTTTATGTGTGCAAAAAGAGGAAGCACAATCCATTTCTATCACATAGGTCCAGAGGAAGATCTGTGGTCTAAATCAGAACAGCTGGCAGAGCAGGCAGCAAAGGGGCTGAAAAAGAAGATAAGGATCATAAACAGAAAGCGGGTTCTACCCTGGGGCAGCCGGGCATGGAAGGTGTGTTTGGATATAAAGGTTGTTTGATCAACCCACGGCCAGATTTTTGTTTTTATATTTTATTTCCAATTCTAACTATGCCAGAGCGTGCGCCTGCAAGGAAGGTTAGGCTTTTGGATCTGATATCAGGGCAGTGGATGAAAAAGGAAGCCGAAGCTGGCTATGTGCTCACGACCTATGGTGAGAAGGTGGTCAGAGCCTGGATCATGGCCACGGTTGTGAGCAAATTTCTCTCCGAGGATGGCAGGTATGTGTCAGTGACCCTTGATGATGGCACCGAGACGATAAGGACCAAGGCGTGGCAGACAAATGATCAGTCAAAATCAGAACAGGATATGTCTTTCAGGTTACTCTCCAACCTACAGGTCGGCGATCTTGTAGATGTGATAGGTAAGGTGAGGGAGTATGGTGGAGAGATCTATATCACACCAGAAATCGTACGAAAGGTTGACAATCCAAACCTTCAGACTTTGAGGAGGCTGGAAATCCTTACAAAGATAAAAAATTTTAAACCACAAATTGATCCCAAAGAAATCTTAAGGCAAGAAGTGTTGGCTGCGATAGGTGATGGTATTGACTATGCCGAACTGCTGACAAAGCTTGGTAGGCCTGAAGCAGAGATAGAGCCCATAATAAACGAGCTGTTGGCAGAGGGACTCTGTTATGAGCCTGGGCCTGGAAGGATAAAGAGGGTATGAAAAAGCACCCAACTTTTAGTTTTGAGTAGACATAAATTGTTTGTAGCCAATACAGTACCATGATCACAAAAATAAAACTTCAGAACTGGCGTTCCCATCTCGACACAGAGCTGACCTTTTCTAGGGGGGTCAATGCCCTGATCGGCATTATGGGTTCTGGCAAGTCCTCGATAACCGAGGCGATCTCTTTTGGCCTTTTTGGCACATCACCACTCCTGCACAGCAAAAAACTCACCATCGATGAGATGATCAGCACAAAACCAAACCCCCAATCAAAAGGTTATGTGGAGATTGAGTTTGTGAGCAATGGCAAAAGGTACACAGTTCACAGAGCCATTGAGAAAGGTAAGACAACAGAGGCAGAGTTGAGACAGGATGGCCAGCTTGTTGAGAGTGGTACTGCTGCCGTCACAAGGGAGGTGGAGCGGATACTGGGACTTGATTACGAGCTCTTCTCCCGAGCGATCTATTCAGAACAGAACGGCTTAGACCATTTTCTCACAATGTCGAAGGGCAATCGCACAGAACACATAGATAGGATGTTGAAGCTGGACAGGTTTGAGCGGGCCAGAGAAGCTGCTGTGACCCTGACAAACAGGATAAGGCAAAAAAGGGAGCAGATGATCAGATGGATTAATCAGCTCGAGTCTGAGGGCCTTGAAAAAAGAATCGAAAGTGTAGAAAAAGAAATCGAGTTTATGTTAAAGAAAAGGGAGCAGCTTTCATCAGAAAGGCTAAAACTGTTGGACACCATATCTCAACTCTCAAATCAGCTATCCGTTTTTGAGGAAAAAGAAAAACTCCTACACAGGATCGAAAAGGATATCGAGCGGCACAAGGCTGGGCTTGCCGAGGCCCAAACAGTTCTCAGCTCAGGAAGGCATGCCGACAGAGAGTTGATAGAGTCTGCTCTTATCAGATTAAAAGCCGACATTTCCAATCTCGAGGCTAAAGAGGCTGCCATCGAAGAACAGATTGAAAAGGAAAGGAACACATTAGCCGAGCTCAATAGCCAACTCAGCCATATCTCAGAAAGCCTTGCTAACCTGAACAGCCTAACCGCAACATGTCCTGTGTGCGATTCGCCGATAAGTGATTCAAAAAAGCAGGCCCTTATCGAGAAAAAGCTGAAAATTCAATCAGAGATTAGGGCTGAGATAGAAAAGGTCATGGCCCGCATATCAGATGGCAAAGCCATCCAGACCGAATTCCTAAAGGCGCTAAAAGAAAAGGCTGCTGACAGAGCAAAACTTGAGCATCAACTTCAGCAAATTGAGGAGCTGAAAGAGAGAATCAGTGATTATAGTCAAAAACTAGCCATTCTCGAACAGGAGAAAGCGCGCTTACAGGCCGATCTGTCAGAGATCAGTATGAAGGATCTGAGGACAAACCTTCAACAACACATCGGCCTCGAAAGGGAGGTGGCAGCAAAACTGGCTGCACTGAATGAGAGGATCACAGATAGACAGATCAGCCTTGCGGATCTAAAGAAGAGGTTAGACGTTCTCAACAACTACAAGTCTGAGTTGGCAGCCGATGAGCGGGCGATCGATCAGTTGACCAAGTTCATAAAGATCCTCAGGTTGACCCAGGCACAGTTAAGGGATGAGTTTGTGAAAACGGTCAACTGGATAATGGATCAGATTTGGCCAGAGCTCTATCCGTATGGCGATTTCGAATCAGTCAGACTTGTGTGGGATGATGATTACATCCTCCAGCTAAAAGGTAGTGGTCGGGAATGGGTACACGTTGACGGTATTGCTTCTGGTGGAGAAAGAAGCATGGCTTGTCTGGCCCTAAGAATCGCCTTTGCCCACGCCTTCAGCCCCACTTTCAAATGGTTGATCCTCGATGAGCCAACCCATAACCTTGATACACAGGCCGTTAAACAACTGGCAGAGATACTGAGGGAGAGAATAGATCAGTTCGCTGAGCAGGTCTTCTTGATAACCCACGAGGAGAAGCTCTCCGAGGGCCTGACGGGCAATATCTACAGGCTTGAGAGAGACAAAGCAAGGGCTGGACCAACAAGGGTGTTGGTCAGTAATTTATAGAAATACCAAATTTAATATGATCGGTCTCATTGCCGGCACAGGGATATACGACCCAACTTTTTTTAAAACGATTGCAAAGAGGGTTGTAAAGACGCCCTATGGCAGACCTTCTGATGGCATAACGATTGCCGGGTTTGAAAACAGACAAATAGCCTTCTTGCCCAGACATGGAGCCAAACACACAATACCTCCACACAGGGTAAACTATAGAGCCAATATATGGGCCCTCAAAAAGATGGGTGTAGATCGAATAATCAGCCTATGTGCTGTTGGCTCTCTGAGGCCTGGGATAAAGCCAGGCCACATCCTGGTCCCTGACCAGTTCATAGACATGACAAAAACAAGACAGCTCACATTTTACGAAGGCCCAAAAGTTGTGCACATCTCAGCTGCTGATCCATTCTGTCCTGAACTGAGAGAAGTTGCCATCAAAACAATAAAGAGTTTGGGACTGCCTCTCCATTCCAAGGGATGCTATGTCTGCATTGAGGGGCCAAGATTTTCAACTAGGGCCGAATCGAGGCTTTGGCAAAGGATGGGTGCTGATGTGGTGGGCATGACCCTTGTTCCCGAAGCCCAGCTTGCCAGGGAGCTTGAACTTTGCTACCTGCCGATCTGCACAATAACAGACTACGATGTGTGGGCTGAGAAGCCTGTTGATATAAAAGAAATTGTCGAAAGGATGAAAGCATCAAACGTACAGCTCAAAAACATCCTCTCAAAATTGATATCTGCAATAGGTAACAGGACATGCAACTGCGGACAAGCCCTGAAGGATGCTGTTGTATAGTTTTACTCATCTGATCAGTTGATAGATCACATTTCAAAATTGTATATAAATCGGCCTGACAAAATTTTTCATGTTGGAAATAAACCGCATTAGAGCTGTGATTGCAATGCATACAATGGCGGCCATATCAATCGGTCTGGTGAGCACAAAACTTGAGCCTTGGATGGCCGGCCTGATGGGTTTTGTTGTACTACTCATCCTTGGCATGCTCACATCGAGAATGGTTTCCAAAAAACTCTGGTTAAGCAATGGCCTAATGATATATCTTTTTTTATGGTTTGTGAGTTGGGTGTTATTCTATAATCTCTAAACTATGTGGAAAGATAGATGGCAGGCCGGTCTTGAGCTTGCTGAAAAGCTTAGTGAGATAAAAGGTCAGAATGCCATAATCCTAGCAATACCAAGAGGTGGTGTGCCGGTGGGTGCTGCCATGGCCAAAAAGCTAAGTTTGCCTTTGGGCCTTATTGTGGTGAGAAAGATTCCCATCCCCTGGGCACCCGAAGCCGGTTTTGGTGCTGTTGGTCCTGACGGTTCTGTGTATCTGAACAGCCGACTTGTTAAAAAGCTCGGTATAACAGAGGAGAAGATACAGAGACTTGTATTGATTGTGAGAGCTGAGATCAAAAGGAGGCTCAGGGTCTACGGAGCACCGGCAGTGCCTGCCGTGGCGGGAAAGTCGGTAATAATTGTTGATGATGGTTTAGCCTCAGGCTACACAGCAATAGCAGCAATAAAAACGGTAAGGAAAGCAAAGCCGAAAGAGGTTGTGGTGGCTGTGCCGGTAGCCTCTACTTCGGCTTTCAAGGAAGCCAAGAAACATGCTGACAGCGTCATAGCCATCATTGTGGATAGATCGAAAGTGTTTGCAGTAGGGAGTTTTTATCACAGCTTTCCTGATCTGAGTGATCAGGATGTGATAAGGTATATGACCAAAGCTTAAAAATCTGATTATTAACATTTGCTATGAGAGTTGGGCTGATCATCCTCGGCATAATCATTATAGGAGGTATGTGGTTCATAACCAATACACAGATGGGCAAGAATTTGCCATACATTGGTCAGCTCACAGGCCGCATGACCAGCCTGCCCTCCCTACAGCCCATAGCATACATTGTTGGTTTTCTGATTTTACTAATGGGCCTCTTTCTGGGAAAAAAGACAAAAGATATGGGAAAGAAAACAGAAGACGATGAAGAAGAGTTTGAGGGTGAGGAAGAACCAGAGGAGGAGCCAACAATCGAGGAAGAGTAAAGCTATAAAATGAAGGTTCTGCTCGATGCAAACGCCCTCATGATACCTGGAAAGTTTAGGGTCGACATATTTTCTGAGCTGGAAAAGTTCGGCAAACCTCAACTCTACACCCTTGATCTGGTCATGGAGGAACTGCAGAGATTGACCAGGGGTAGAGGAAAGGTAGCAGGCTATGCCAAACTTGCTCTGAAACTTGTTAAGATGAAAAGGATAAAAATTTTGAAGGCTGTAGGAAAGAATACGGATGAGAACATTTTGCGCATCGCCAAAAGCGGATTTGTTGTGTGCACACAGGATGTCGATCTGATAAAGAAACTGAAAAGAGATGGGGTTGTGGTTATCAGTCTGAGACAGAAAAAGTTTTTGGAAATGAGATAGTCATTTTCTGTACTTTTTGATGAACTCCTTTATTTGCTGATCATCATAGTTGAAAACAGTAACTGTGTTCCGACCCCTTTCCTTTGAAGCGTATAGGGCTGCATCTGCATATATTTCGAGCATCTTCGGATCATGGTATACATGTAGGGGAGAGTGTGCAATACCTATGCTGACCGTCAGCTTACCACCCGGCTGTAACCTCTCATTGTAAAATTGGTGCATCTCTACGGCGCTTCTGATCCTTTCGGCGATCTCCACTGCATAATCTATCGAAACATCTTTGAGTATAACAGCAAATTCATCCCCCCCTCGCCTTGCCGGTATATCCCAATTCTCTCTCACATTCTTTTGAATTATGTTTGCAACCGTTTTTATCGACTCATCGGCTTCTGTGTGACCGGCATTGAAATTATAATTTTTTAAAAAGTCTATGTCAATCAGAAGGAGTGCCACATTGCTGTCCCTTTTCTCAACCTCAATCCTAAGCTGATTTTTGTAATAGCCAACATTGTAGAGCCCTGTCAAAGAATTTCTTATTGCCGCATCAAGGTTTTGCTCATATTCTATGGCATTTTTCACAGAATGTGTGAGTGTCGATTCGGCATAGTAGTTCAAAAACTTCCTTTTATACTCATCCAGAGATTCCCTCAGGCTTACAATCAGCAGACCTATGTCATTCAGTTTGATTTCCTCAATGTTTGGATAGCGGCTTATAAAGGGATTGAGATCATTATCTATCATGATTTCCTTCACACCCTCTTCGAACACCTCAACAGCCACACATTTTTGTTTTTCATTTCCTTCCCTTAGATAGACCTCAATGGTGCTGCAGCCATCAAAAAAAGGATGAGAGTAGAGGATTTCAACAGCTCTGTCTATCCTCTTTCTGACATCAAATCTCTCTTCCGGGCTACCATCCACACCTCCCACCACCACATTTCTTGCTGCATCTATGAAATTCCTATCTTCAATTTCAAGGTCGGGTATCTTTGAGAGAAGCTCTCTGTGCTTTTCTATAACTTTTGATGTGCCCATATTTATTACTTTTAGATAGTATAATTTATAAAAGGTAGCTTTTTAAATCTTTCAGTCTTTGAACGATCTCAATAATCGATTATCGCAACAAGGTTTTTAAAACCCCTTTATCAATTTATTTATGCTCGAACTGCCTTTTATTGCAGCAATTGTCGCCCTGTTGTGTGCAACAGGACTAATAGCCTACATACTGAGAAAGGACACCGGCAGCCAGAAAATGCAGGCCATATCAGAGGCCATACAGCAGGGCGCAATGGCCTATCTGGCCAGGGAATATAAAACGATAGCCATTGTCACAATCATCATAGCCATTCTGCTCGGTTTTGCCATAAACATACCAACAGCCATCACATTTTTGGCAGGGGCTTTCCTTTCGGCACTTGCAGGCTTCATTGGCATGTCCCTCTCGGTTAGGGCAAACATCAGAACTGCACAAGCAGCTAAGGCTGGACTCAATTCAGCTCTCAATGTGGCTGTGAGAGGAGGTGCTGTAACAGGTCTTTTTGTTGCTGGTCTTGCTCTGTTGGGGGTGACGGGTTTTTACGCAATCTATCAGAATCCCCTGTTGATTGTTGGTTTTGGTTTTGGAGCATCTCTGGTCAGCCTATTTGCCCGTATTGGAGGAGGGATTTACACAAAAGCAGCTGATGTGGGAGCAGACCTTGTGGGTAAGATCGAGAAAGGCATCCCTGAGGACGATCCAAGAAATCCAGCAGTAATTGCTGACCAGGTCGGAGACAATGTGGGTGATTGTGCGGGAATGGGTGCTGATCTCTTCGAGACGTATGCTGTGACAGCAATAGGAGCCATGTTGTTGGGTGGCTTAGCTCTTGGTGGCCAGGGCATTCTCTATCCGCTGCTCATTGGCGCTGTATCCATATTTGCCACTATCATAGGTCTGTTTTTCATCAGGGCCGAACAATCGATAATGGCTGCTCTATACAAAGGCCTGTTGGCCACCATCACAATCTCAGCCATTCTCTCCCTTTTCATACTACCAACCATCAATTTGTGGCTTGCAGCACTGATTGGTCTGATTGTGACTTTATTACTATTCGCAGCCACCGAATACTACACATCCTCAAAATTTGGTCCTGTTAAGGATATAGCTCAAACATCACAAACGGGTGCTGCAACCAACATCATAACGGGTTTGGCTGTAGGCATGCGATCGACCTGGCCTGTCCTGGTGATAATATGTGGTGGTATACTGGCTTCCTACATGTTTGCAGGTCTCTATGGTATTGCTCTGGCTGTAATGGCCATGCTCTCTCTGACAGGTATTATTGTAACATTAGACTCGTATGGCCCGATCACTGACAATGCGGGTGGCATTGCTGAGATGGCTGGTCTTGAGCCAAAGATAAGAAAAATAACAGACTCTCTGGATGCTGTGGGTAACACAACAAAGGCTGTCACAAAGGCCTTTGCGATTGGTTCGGCAGCTCTTGCAGCCCTCACACTGTTTGCTGCGTATGTACAAGAGGTAAATATCGCAGGTCAGGCTTTAGGCAAATCCTTTGAGTTCGGCCTCTCAGATCCACTTGTCCTTGTAGGCCTATTCATAGGTGGTCTTATCCCATTTGTATTTTCCTCATCATTGCTAGCTGCTGTTGGCAAGGCAGCATTCAAGGTTGTGGAGGAGGTTAGAAGGCAATTCAAATTGGGCATACTGACAGGTAAAGTAAAACCTGACTATGCAAAGGCAGTGGATATTGTAACCGCAGCTTCGCTTAAGGCTATGTTAGGTCCCATACTATTGGCCATATTGAGCCCACTTCTGATAGGCTTTATTCTCGGACCAAAAGCACTTGGAGGTCTTTTGCTGGGTGTGATAATATCGGGCATCCTGCTGGCCATACAGCTAGCAACAGGTGGTGCTGCCTGGGATAATGCAAAGAAATGGATAGAGAAGGGTAATCTTGGCGGTAAGGGCTCTGATGCACACAAGGCGGCTGTTGTTGGAGACACTGTTGGAGATCCCTGTAAGGACACGGCAGGTCCAGCCATAAATCCTCTCATCAAAGTGATGAACACGATTGCGATCATTTTCATTGGTTTGATTGTGACATGGTCTTTTTTGTAATCTGAAATTTCATTTTATAAAACACAAACAATTTCTAATATGGAATGGCCTGATGTGGTTAAAAAACATAAATCCATGGTGGCAAAGCTGGAAAAGGAGATAAAGGGCTATGGCTATGGTGATGAGAATCAGACCATATCAACGGATGGACAGCTCTGTGCCTGGCTTGTAGCTCAATTGAGACAGGCTAAGAAAAGGCTTTTTAATATCATCGAAACTTTGTATGGCCTCCATCTCGAATCTAGACTTGATAAATTGGCTGAGGAGTTGAGGGATGCTGTTGATGTGTTTTCGGATGAAATAAAAGCAAGGCATTTGAGATGCAGACCATCGCCCTTACTGGAAGAACTTGTTAGGCATGATGATCAGATAATCGAAGGTATAAAGTTTCTGAATACCGAGCTTGAAAAGTTGTACGATCGGATGATGGCTGGTCTCAAACAGCCCTATGATGGCAGACGTGATCAAGAGATGTGGCAGGCAATCAAAACTCAGCTGCTCGCACTGAGAGATCAGCTCGAAGATGTCGTGCGGCTTTTCAAAGAGAGAGATGCTATCTGTAACATCAAGCCCCTGTCTTTACAGAAGACGTACGAGATGATGAGAAAAAGGTTTGAGCTTTTTAGATGATGAAGATCGGTAATTGCGGTTGGTCATACTACACTCCACCGAAGGGCTGGGAAAAACGGTTCAAGTCAAAGCTGCAGGCATATGCCAGTCAGTTTGATCTTGTAGAGATAAACTCAACGTTTTATAGAATACCAAAACTGTCTACTGTCAGAAAGTGGAGAGAGGAAGCTGATGAGGTAAACAAAAATTTTGAATTCACCATAAAATGCTCACAGCTGATAACACACATCAGACCCTTTCAGGAGCAGGCTTTCCAAGCATATTTGCAAATGATGGAGATAGCAAAGATTTTGAGGTCTAAAATTTTGCTTTTTCAATCACCATCAAGTTTTGGTCCCACAAAGAAGAATATCGAGCTAGCCAGCAATTTTTTCAGTACAATTGACAGAGACGGCCTCATCCTTGTTTGGGAGGTAAGATGGGCAAAGCAGTGGACAGAACCCCTTGTTAAAGAACTGTTTGCCAAGCTTGGTATAAATCAATGTGTGGATCCTCTCAGACAGAACTGTTTTTATCACAAAGATGTGCTGTACTATCGACTTCACGGCTTTGGCAGGCCCAGCATGTACAACTACAGCTTCTCAAACGATGAGTTGACAAGCCTGGCAAAAGTGATTAAAAAGGCCAAAAAGCCTGTCTATGTGCTGTTCAACAATGCGGACTGTTACAGAAACGCGGTGGAGCTGAGAAGCCTGTTGAGTCGAAGTAGCCGTTACTCTGTATAACCTATAAATTATTCTTTCTTTTTCGTTTTCTTTTCTTCTACCGATGGTATGTCGCCTTTGAGCTCAAAGGTGCCTGTTCCTATAGGTGCAATCTGGTTCATCATGATGTTCTCAATTGTACCGGCAATCTCATCTACCTCACCCTCGACTGCTGCCGCCGTAAGGTGTCTCTTCGTCTCCTCAAAGGAGGCCCTGACAAGAACCGAAGCCTTCTGGCCCGATATGCCATAGCGACCGATTGCCCTTATCCTACCCGAAGCAGTCATGAGGTCTGCCAGCAAAAGAAGGTATCTGATGTCCACCTTCAAGCCCTGTTCTTCCATCGTGTACTGGGCCTGTTGGACTATCGCATTTCTGGCTGCCTCTATGCCTAACACCTCTTCAATTTCAAAGATGTTGTTGGATGTAGTTCTTGTGGGATCAACACCTTCTATCTCAAGGACTTTTTTAAGATTCGAACCGAGTGTTGTTATTACCCACTCTCCACCTTCCCTCGTCACAACGGCCTGGCTCACCCCCTTTATGCCTTTTATGTGTGAATCTAGCAGTACAGATTTCAGTCTGGAGAGACCTTTGATGTCGTGCTTTTTCATTTTCAGAACCAACTCATCCTTTTCGACACTGATATCGGCATTCCTTAACTTTATGCTTTTGACGGCTTTTTCAATGTTTATGCCGAGACGTTTAATTTCTGCCATGTTCAGCTTGCATATGATGGCAAATCCTGTTAGATCAACGATTGTTGATTCTATGACATCTCTCACCTTAACCTCTTTTATATCCTCAGCAATTTTCTTTATTTTTTCAGGATCGGCCTGAAAGGCCTTTTTTACGTACACCGTCATTGTAGGCGTCTCGAGCTCCCTCTTTGCATCAAAAATCTCTAGTAGCCTAGGTAGACCCAGCGTGACCTGTATGCCGGCTGTACCTGCGAAATGGTAAGTTCGCATCGTCATTTGAGTAGCTGGTTCGGAGAGTGACTGTGCTGCCACGACCCCAACTGCTTCCTCTCTGTCATATCTCGTGCTCAACCACAACTCGTTCACTCTGGCTAGCAACTCTGCCTTCTGGCTATCGCTGAGCCCGACCTTATGCGCATACTCAGCTATCTCATCCCTGATTTTTTCAGGTAGCTCTTCCATACACTCCTCCAATTACAGCACAGACCTCCAATCAAGTTTACCCCAATCAGACTTTGCAGGATCAATGCCATCCTCACCAGCCACAAACTGTATGATCTCACCTGCTGCATTTCGTATGCTACCATCAGGCCATACCTTCAGATCTTGTAAAGCATTTACCAACCTTCTCTGCATATAACCTGACTTCCTCGTTCTGAGCGATTTGTCCATCAACCCCTCCCTACCGTTCATGATGTTCCAGAAAAGCTCGAATGGTGTGAGACCTTGTTTGAATCCACTGGCCACAAAGCCGTGAGATATTGGAGAAAGATCGCCTATCTTGAAGTGTGGTAGCGTCCTGCCTACATAACCTCTGGTTATCCTCTTACCCATAATCGTCTCCTGACCTATTGCAGCAGCCATCTGGGTGATGTTGATCATCGAGCCCTTTGCACCAGATTTTGCCATCAACACAACATCGTTTTCTGGAATTGTGTTGGATATGATCTCTGATATTTTAGATATGCTGTCTGAGAGTACGTTGAGAATGTGTGTTTCGAATGACTCGGCATACGTCATCCCTGGTAAGATTTCAAGTTTTTGCTGATTAAACTTGTTTATCAGCTTTGTCGCGTTATCCTCTGCCCTCTTTATCTCCTCCTTTATCTTCTTTCTCACAGATTCGGGCACATCCAGGTCTGATATACCCATACTCATACCCCTTCGCATAAGGAATGCCGTGCCTAACCTACCCACATTGTCAATGAAATCCCTCACCTTTTCCTTTGGCCAGAGTCGCACGATCCTGGCTATGATCCGGCCCTTTTCTGCACCAAGTCCC
>FWWL01004049.1_pt1 | contig 22591 bp, 15 predicted proteins | sample 2228331 | NCBI WGS metagenome assembly FWWL01 (sample SAMEA103939775, study PRJEB20133) | metagenome | reverse complement strand
CCTACAGCGAGGAGGGAACCGGGCATGAGCGGTACCCTCGAGATCGGTGGGGTCCTCGTGCGGGACAGTTTCGCCGAGGCCTTCCCGATGCGCGCCACCCGCCTCGTGATCACCGCCGAGAGTGCGCGCTGGGCGGAGATCGCGGCCCGGACCACGACCGGCTTCGCCACCTCGGTGATCGCCTGTGGCTGCGAGGCGGGGATCGAGCGCCCCCTCTCACCCGCGGAGACCCCCGACGGGCGGCCCGGCATGGCCGTGCTCCTGTTCGCGATGAACGCGAAGGGCCTGGCCGAGCAGCTGCAGAAGCGCGTGGGCCAGTGCGTGCTCACCTGTCCCACCGCCGCCGCCTGGTCCGGTCTCGAGAGTGCCGAAACGATCCCGCTGGGGCGCACCTTGCGGTTCTTCGGCGACGGCTACCAGAGCAGCAAGCGGCTCGGATCGCGGCGCTTCTGGCGCGTGCCGGTCATGGAGGGCGAGTTCCTGGTCGAGGACCGGATCGGGGTCGTGCGCGGGGTGGGTGGCGGCAACTTCCTGATCCTGGCCGAGACCGGTGCCGCGGCTTTGCGCGCGGCCGAGGCGGCGGTGGCGGCGATCGCCCGTGTGCCGAACGTGATCCTACCCTTTCCCGGCGGGATCGTCCGCTCGGGCTCGAAGGTCGGCGCCCGCTACCAGGGCATGATCGCCTCGACCAACCACCGCTATTGTCCCACGCTCAAGGGCCGGGTGAGCGACGGTGCGCTACCCGCCGAGGTCGGCTCGGTGCTCGAGATCGTGATCGACGGGCTGGACGAGGCTTCCGTCGCCCGGGCGATGGTCGAGGGGATCCGTGCCGCCTGCGCGCTGGGCCGCGATGCCGGGGTCGTGGCGATCGACGCCGGCCATTATGGCGGCAAGCTCGGCCCCCACCACTTCCACCTGCACCGGCTGCTCGGCTCGGCTGCCACACCGGCGGTGACGTGAGCCCGCCCCCTCGACCGCCGCTCCCCTCCTTCGCCGAGGCGGCCCACACCTGGGCCCGGGTCGCGCTCCTGTCCTTCGGCGGGCCGGCCGGGCAGATCGCGGTCATGCATCGGATCCTGGTCGAGGAGAAGCGCTGGATCGGCGAGCGGCGGTTCCTGCACGCCCTGAACTTCTGCATGCTCCTGCCCGGCCCCGAGGCGCAGCAGCTCACGGTCTATCTGGGTTGGCTCCTCAACGGGCTCCGCGGCGGCCTGATCGCCGGCACGCTGTTCGTCCTGCCGGGCTATCTGACGCTCGTGGGCCTCTCGATCCTCTATGCGACCCTGGGCCGGGTGCCGCTCGTCCAGGCCGTCTTCTTCGGTCTCAAGGCCGCCGTGCTGGCGATCGTCCTCGAGGCGGTCCTGCGGATCGGCCGCCGCGCCTTGCGGAACCGGACGCTGCTCGGCCTCGCCGCGCTCGCCTTCCTGGCGCTCTTCGCCTTCGCGGTTCCGTTCCCTCTGGTCGTGCTCGGCGCCGGCCTCGCGGGCTGGCTCGGCGGCCGGCTGGGCTCACCGGCGTTCCTTCCCGGCGGTGGCCCGACGGGCGCCCATGGCTTCGCCCAGGAGGCTTCGGCGCTGGGCGAGACACTCCCCGAACATGCCCGCCCCGGTCCGGGCTGGACCGTTCGGGTCCTCGCCGTCTGCCTGCCCCTCTGGCTCGGCCCGACCCTCCTGCTGGTTCTGCTGCTCGGACCCGGCCACGTGCTGACCACGATCGCCTGGCTCATGAGCAAGCTCGCGCTCGTGACCTTCGGCGGCGCCTATGCGGTGCTCGCCTACGTGGCCCAGGCGGCGGTCGAGACCCATGGCTGGCTGGCCCCGGGCGAGATGCTCGACGGGCTGGCGCTCGCCGAGACCACGCCCGGCCCCCTCATCATGGTGCTGCTGTTCGTGGCCTTCCTGGCGGCGTTCCGCGAGCCGGGGGCGCTCGACCCGCTCCTGGCCGGAGTCCTGGGCGGCACGCTCGCCACCTGGGTGACCTTCGTGCCGTGCTTCATGTGGATCCTCGCCGGCGCGCCGCATGTCGAGCGGCTGCGGGCGAACCGCGCGCTCGCTTCGGCCCTGGCGGCGATCACCGCGGCGGTGGTGGGCGTGATCGCCCATCTGGCCCTCTGGTTCGCGCTCCACACGCTCTTCGCGGTGGTCGAGCCGATCAGCTGGGGACCCTTGCGGCTCGACCTGCCGCTCCTCGCCTCCTGGAACCCGGCCGCGTGCCTCCTGGTGGTAGCCTCCTGCCTGGCGCTGTTCCGCTTCCGGCTCGGCCTGGGCGCGCTCCTCGCCGGTGCCGGCGGCGCCGGTCTCCTGCTCCACCTCCTGCGCTTCGGCCCGCTCGCCTCGCTGTTCTAGCCGGCCGCCGCCACCATCTGGTCGTAGCAGGCGAGTGCCTGGGCGCCGTAGACCGAGGACGGCCCCCCACCCATCTCGACCGCCACCCCGATCATCTCGAGGAGCTCCTCGCGGGTGACACCGAGCCGCACACAGGCGCGGGTGTGGAAGACGATGCAGCCCTCGCAGCGCACCGCGATCGAAATCGCGAGGGCGATCAGCTCCTTCTGCTTGTGCGAGAGGGCGCCGTCGTGGCTCGCCGCTTGGACCAGGCCGCGGAATGCCCGCATGGGCTCGCCGCCCGCCTGGTGCAGCGCTTTGGAATGGGCGAGGTAGAGCTGCTCGAGTGCCAGATAGTCCTTGGCCACGGGTGCTCTCCCGAGATCCTTCACGATTCATATGCCTGGCCGGGCGGTCCACCGCCAGAGGACACGGGCGCGCGGGGCCGACCGGGATGCCGGCGCGAAGACCCGGAGCCGGCAGCGGGCGACGGCCTCGCGGCCCCGGGATGCGGTTTCTCCCCTGCCGAGCGGTGCCGGTCGTTCCACCGGCTGGAGAGGAACGATGGACCATGCCCTGATCCGGGGTCGCGACGGTCGACCACGCTGCTTCTGGTGCGTGGGCGATCCGCTCTACGAAGCCTATCACGACCAGGAATGGGGTAGACCCGCGCTCGACGATCGGGCGCTGTTCGAGAAGCTCTGCCTCGAAGCCTTCCAGGCCGGTTTGTCCTGGCTCACCATCTTGCGAAAGCGGGACGGCTTCCGGCGGGCCTTCGCCGGTTTCGAGCCGGCCGTGGTGGCGCGCTTCGACGAGGCGGAGATCGGCCGGCTCCTGGCCGATCCGGCGATCGTCCGGCACCGCGGCAAGATCGAGGCGGTGATCGCCAACGCCCGCGCCGCCTGTGCGCTGATCGAACGGGAAGGTTCGCTCGCCACCTGGCTGTGGCGGTTCGCACCGCCGGCCGATCCCCACCGGCCGCCGCGCGATCGAGCCGAACTCGCCCAGCGGGTCCAGAGCCCCGAGAGTCGCGCGCTCGCCGCCCAGCTGCGTCGGCGGGGTTTCCGCTTCCTCGGTCCGACGAACCTCTACGCCTTCATGCAGGCGACGGGGCTCGTGAACGACCATTTCGTGGGCTGCTGGGCCCACGAGCCTTGCGCCGCCGCCCGGGCGCGTGTGCCCGCCCCGGGCGAGCCGGCATCGGCGACCCGCCCCGGAGCACGGGCGAGCGCCGACCCCGGGGGGACCGGCGCTCACCCGACCGACGGCAATCTCAGCCGCCGGTCTTGATCTCGATCTTCTTGGCCTTGGTCTGGGCCTCGGGCTTCTTGGGCAGGGTGATGGTGAGCACGCCCTTGTCGAACTTGGCCTCGACCTTGTCCTCCTCGACCTCGACGGGGATCGGGATCTGGCGCAGGAAGGAGCCGTAGGCGCGCTCCATGAGATAATAGCCCTTCTCCTTCTCCTCCCGCTCCTGCTTCTTCTCGCCCTTGAGGGTGAGCACGCCGTCGGCGAGTTGGACCTCGATGTCCTTCTCGGTGACACCGGGAAGTTCGGCTTGGATCTCGATCGCCGTGTCGGTCTCGCGCATGTCGACCCGCGGCGCCATCACCCCCATGCCGAAGGCCGGCCGGGCCAGGCTGAAGCTCTTGGTCATCTCCTCGAACAGCCGGTCCATCTCGCGCCGCATCGCCGTGAACGGATCCTCGGCGACCTCACGGCGGGCGAATGGCATCAGCGACTTGAAGTCCATCCTTCCTCTCCCCTCGATCGGTTGTTCGGCGCTGGACGATGGAACAGGTGGGAACGGGCGAGCACCGTGCCAAGCCGGGCCGCTGCGCCGTCCGGTCGCAGTCGGTGGCGTCGTCGGCTCTTTTCGGCCGAGCGGCGCCACACCGCCGATTCGTACACTCTTTCACGCAACGGCACCTTTCTTCTCGCCCGTCACTTCATGATACGCTTGCCTTGGTTGCTGGCCGTTGATCGAATCGGGCATGCTTTCGCGAGCCGCCCGACCGAGCGGCACCCGCCGCCGGGGCGTGACGTGATACGAACGTCACGATCGGTCGAGGAAACGCCCGAGGGATCGTCATGGCCGTAGCGCGCATCGAGGCCGCATCGCTCGCCGAGCCGCGCGGCATCCGCAAGACGGTGTTGCTCGCCGCGGTGGACATGCTCGCGATTTCGAGCGGTTTTTTGATCGCGCTGGGGCTCCTCGAGCTACGGCCGAACTTCGCCGCCAGTCTCCAGCTCGTACCCGCGCGGATCGCCATCGACCTCGCCATCGCCACGGGGCTCGTGGCCTTCTTCCGCTCCAGCGGCCACTACACCGAGCGCCGCTCGTTCTGGCAGGAGCTGGCCGAGATCGTCCTCGCCTTCGGCGCGGCGCTGCTCGTCGAATCCGCCGCCATGTTCTTCTTGAAGCTCGAGCCCTCGCGGCTGAGCGTGCTGGGCTTCTGGACGATCGGCTGCGGCGTGCTGATCCTGGCCCGCTGGCTGGTCAAGAACTGGCTCGTCGCCAAGGGGCTCTGGTCGGTGCCGGCGGTGATCGTCGGCACCGGACAGAACGCCCGGGACCTCGCCTTGGCGCTGCTCGACGACCCGTTGCCCTCCTTCCGCCCGGTGGCCTTCGTCGATCCGAACGCCGCCAACCCCCGGGCCGGCTCGCTGGAGATCGAACGCGAGCAGGCGTTGCCGGTGATCGGGATCGACCGCGATCCGTTCGAGCTCGCCCGCCGCTTCCCCCACGCCCGCGTGCTGGTCGCCCTGGAGCTCGAGGAGTTTTCCGCGGCCAAGCCGTTCATCGAACGGCTGAGCCGTGTGCACGACGCGGTCGAGCTGATGATGCCGTTCCGCGGCCTGCCGGCCCGCCGCTACTACCGCACCCACTGGGTCAACCACGACATCACGACGGTTCGGCTGGCCCCGAGCCTGAGCTCGCGCTCCCAACGATACGTCAAGCGGGCCTTCGATCTGGTCGGGGCCAGCGCGCTCCTGATGTTCCTGGGCCCCCTCCTCTTGATCTTGTGTCTGTGCGTGCTCACGAGCGGACGGCCGATCTTTTTCGCCCACACCCGGATCGGCCGCTACGGCCGACCGTTCCGCTGCCTCAAGTTCCGCACCATGACCCCCGATGCCGAACGCCGGCTGGCCGAGATCCTCGAGCGCGATCCGCGCGCCGCGGCCGAATGGCAGCTCACCCGCAAGCTCAAGAACGACCCGCGGGTCACCCGGATCGGCCGGTTCCTCCGCCGCACCAGCCTCGACGAGCTGCCTCAGCTGATCAACGTCCTCAAAGGGGACATGAGTCTCGTTGGCCCGCGCCCCGTCACCGCCGAGGAGCTCGAGGCATACGGCGAGTACCGCGATTGCTATCTCCAGTCGAGACCGGGGATCACGGGCCTCTGGCAGGTGAGCGGACGCAACCAGCTCGACTTCCGGCGCCGGGTTCATCTGGATGCGTTCTACAACCAGAACTGGAGTCTCCTGCGGGACATCGTCATTCTGTTGATGACGATCCGCGTGGTCTTCTCCCGCCGCGGCGCTTACTGAGCCCGATCCGATCTCTCGCCGGCCTTTCGGTCCCGCGCCCGGGTCGGAAGGACCGTGCCCGCGCCGTCGCGCGGAGGGGATCTTGACGATCATCCTATGTTAGGATATAAGACCGGCCAAGGCGCAATCGCGGCGATCGCCGCGCCCGAGAGGATCCCACCTTGGCCACGCCCCAGCCCGATCTCGTCGAGACGGCGCCCGACGTCGCCGTCAGTTTCCAGCCGCTCGCCAACGACGAACCCCAAGGGCTCGTCCTCGTCGCCTACCAGCAGCCGAGTTTCGGCACGCTCGCCGTCGACCCGGAGACCGGAACCTTCACCTACACCCCGGCCCCGGGTTTCGTGGGCGAGGACAGCTTCGAGTACACGGTTCGAGCGCCCGACGGGACGACCGGGACCACCACGGTCACCATCCGGGTGGTGCAACCGAACCGTCCCCCCGTGGCGGTGGACGACGCGGCCACCGTGGCGCCGGGGGGGACCGTCGAGATCGATCCGCTCGCCAACGATTCCGATCCCGACGGCGATCCGTTGAGCCTGGTCGCGCTGGGCATGCCGGAGGCCGGCAGCGTCACGGTGCTGGACAACCGGCGGTTGCGCTACGCCCCGCGCGCCGGCTTCACCGGGCAGGACAGCTTCACCTACACCGTGCGCGATCCACGAGGTGCGACGGCCTCGGCCACCGTCCGGGTGACCGTGGGCGCCGCCAATCGTCCTCCGCGAGCCCCGCTGGTGCAGGCCACCACCCTCGTCGGACGCTCGGTCGAGATCGACCTCCTGGCGGCGGCGAGCGATCCCGACGACGATCCGCTCGTCGTGACCGCACTCGGCCTGCCCGAGCACGGGACGGTGTCCCTGGGCCGCGAAGGGCGCGTGATCTACACGCCGAGGAGCGGGTTCGAGGGCACCGATCGCTTCGGCTACACGGTGAGCGACGGTCGAGGCGGGACGGCCTCGGGCGAGGTCGAGATCCTCGTGACCCGCTCGAACACGGCACCGATCGCGCTCGACGATGCCGCGACCGTCGAGGCCGGTGGATCGGTCACCCTCGACGTGCTCGCCAACGATTCCGATCCCGACGGCGACCCGCTCACCATCGTCCGGCTGGGCCTGCCGGCCCACGGCCGGGTCGGGATCGAGGGCGATCAGCGGCTCACCTACGTCCCCGAGGCCGGCTTCGTCGGCACCGACGAGTTCACCTACACCGTCCGCGATCCGCGCGGTGCCGAAGCGAGCGCCACGGTCACCGTCACCGTCACCGCACCCGCCGCACCGACCACCTTCTTGAACGGCTATCGCCATCGCCGGCGGATCGTCGTTCCCCGCCATTCGATCCGCGGGAACGCCCCGATCACGGGCTTCCCGCTGCTGGTGACCGAGCAAGGTGCCTGGCTCGCGAGCACGGCCCACGGGGGCCGGGTCGAGAGCGAGCAGGGCTTCGATCTGCGCTTCGAGCTCGCGGGGGCCGGCAAGCTGCCACACGACGTGGAGCTCTACGATCCGGTGGCCGGCCGGCTGGTTGCCTGGGTGCGCCTGCCCGCACTGCGACCGGACGAGGACCTGGTCCTCGATCTCTACTACGGCAAGCCGGGCCTGGCCGCGAGCGAGGCCGATCCGGCCGGCACCTGGCGCGACTATCTGGCGGTCTGGCACCTACCCGACCCGACCGATCGGACCGGTCGTGGTCGCAACTTGACGGTCGACGCGGTCGGTGTGACCGACGGCCCGATCGGCCGGGCGGCGCGTTTCGACGGCACGCGCAGCGAGTTCGTGCTGGCCGATCCCGCCTTCCTCGACGGCCATTCGGCGCTCACCGTCCAACTCTGGGCCGACGCCGACCGGCTCGACAGCGACCAGGGGCTGTTGGTGTGCGGCCCGATCACCGGCCGCGATCTCGACACCGCCTTCGTCCTGCGCCATGCCGGCCGTGGCCTCTACAGCAGCCGGGCCCGGGTCTTCACGGTCGAGATGGCGCTCGCCGACGGCCGGGTCGTCTACGAGAGCGGCGAGGGTCGGGCGGACGATGCGCGCCGGGCGCTGGCCCTGGTCTTCGACCGTGGCCAAGGCGCCCGATTGGTGATCGACGGGGTCGCCGACACCCCCTCTTATGCGAGCGGCAGCACGCTTCTCGGCCCCACCCGGCTCGGCCGGGGGCCGCTGCGGATCGGTGCCGGTCCGCTCGGTCGCTGGCTCGGCACGATCGACGAACTGCGCGTGCGGGCCTCGGCTCTGCCGGTTGCCTGGCTGGCCATGGAGCACGCCAACCAGCGCGACCCGTCGAGCTTCTACGGCCTCGGTGGCGAGGACACGTTCGGCGATCCGACCGAGGCGCCGGTCGCCCCGCCGCTCACCGGTCGGACCGTGCTCGGCACCGCGCTCCTCCTCGACCCCCTGGCCCACGTCCTGGTCCCGGCAGGTGGTCCGGCCACGCTCGCCCTGCTCGGCCCGCCGGCGCACGGCAGCGCGGTCGTCGAGGCCGGTAAGATCCGCTACACGCCCGCAGCCGGGTTCACGGGCGTCGACCGGTTCACCTACACGATCACCGCCGGCGGCAAGACCGCGACCGGCACGGTGCGCGTCGAGGTCCAGGCGCAGGCCCACGAGAGCTCACCCGAGCAGGACCGACCGTTCGGCGATCGGCTCTACGGCAATCCGTTCCATGCCGACGCCCTGGCCGAGCGCCGCCTCTCGGTCGGGAGCCCGATCGCCAAGCGTTTCGTGGCCGAGCGCACCGGCGCGGTCGTCGCGGTCGGCTGGGCGTGCCGGGTCGACGGCGGCGACGGCGGGGACGTCGTGCTCAAGATCGAGACCGACGATCAAGGCCGTCCCTCGGGACTGGCGATCGGCACCACCGCGATCAACGGCGGTGCCGGCAAGCTCGCGACCCAGGGCGGCCTCGTCGAATGGCCGCTCGAGCATCCGGTGCCGCTCGAGGCGGGCCGTGCCTACCACCTGGTCTGGTACCAGGTCGGGAGCTCCGGGACGATCGCGGTCGTCCACCACCGGGCGGCGGTGCCGATCCCGCTCGGCCAGAACCTCCGGGGCGGGCCCTACGAGGGCGATGCGGGGACGATCCAGCAGCGGGTCGGTGCCACCTGGCAGGTCGGCGGCGAGCACGGCGGCTTCTGGCGGCTGGTCTGGTCGGACGGTGTGGCGACCGGCAACCCGATCCTCGCCGGCTCGGCCGGGCTCGAGAAGAGCTTCGGCGGCCCCCTCATGGTCCGCCAGCGCTTCACGGTGACCGACTACAGCCGGAAGGTCGACGGGGTCTGGCTGCGGGCCTGGTGGACGAGCGGCACGCCCGCCGATCTCCTGCTCCGGCTCGAGACCCTCGAAGGCGGCCTGCTCGAGCAGCTCGCCATCCCCCGCAGCGCGCTGCCGCAGACCCGCAACGTCGCCGGTGACCCGTCGAGCCCGCCGGCCTCCTGGGTCTATCGCCGCTTCACCCAGCCCCACACCCTGGAGCGCGGTCGCAGCTACGTGCTGCGCTTGAGCACCACGACCGGTAGCTACGTGGTCCACGCCGTCCGGCGGGGGGAGGCGCCGAGCCGCGAGCAGTGGCCGCAGGCCTGGGCCGAGCTCAGCACCAACGGGGGCGGGGCCTGGCGTGGCTGGGACGACAGTGGCGATCCCTCCGGGGTGGCGCGGACCGATTGCCACCTGCCGATCGCCTTCACGATCGCCGGCAGCCTGGAACGGCTCCCGGTTGACAGCCTGATCGGCACCGCCAACTGGATGCTCACCGACATCCGCCGGCTCGCCGAGGACGCGGGCGTGGGCGACGGTACCGGCGAGGCACGGGCGGTGACCAACGGCGGCGTGGCCTGGGCCCATCTGGGCTTCCCGACCCCGACCCGGCCGCCGGTCGGCCGCCAGACCTTCCGGATCCGGGCGCGTTGCTCGGTGGCCGGGGGAGCGATCAAGGTCGAGCTCCTCGAGAACGGCGTGTTGCGCCGCGATCTCGGCACGCAGACGCTGGGCACGAGCTTCTCGACCCTGAGCTTCACCTGGGACGCCGCCTGGCTGAGCGATCGCTCGGGTGCCGGCGTCGAGCTCAAGCTGTGGCTCGTCGACAATCTGTCGAGTGGCTATTACGTGATCGACGCCGTCGACTGGCTGGCCGATCCGGCCGGTGCGACCGGCAGCGGCTCGGGTGGCGGCGGGTCGAGTGGCGGCGAATCCAGCGCCGGCCCCGAACTGCCCTCCCCGCTGCGCACGATTCAGGTCGCGAACGCGTCGCAGCTCACGAGCGCCCTGGCCAATGCTCAACCCGGCGACCACATCGTGCTGGCCGACGGGACCTACAACCTCAGCGGGAGGATGCAGATCACCCGGTCCGGGACCGCCCAGAACCCCATCGTCATCCGCGCCGCGAACGTTCTCGGCGCCAAGCTTCCGGGCGGTTTCGAGTATGCGGTCGGAACGTCGCACGTCTGGCTGTGGGGCATCGACTTCAAAGACGGATCGAGCTGGCTGCGTGGTACCAACCACGTCGTTCGCCGCTGCCGGATCTGGCCTAGGCCCAGTCTGACCAACGAAGTCGCGGGGATCATGCCCGAGAGGGGCAGCGACTGCCGGATCGATTACTGCGAGCTGCGGCTGCACAACAACGCCGAGAAGCAAGCCGATCTCGGATCGACGCCGTTCAATTCTGGGTCCGGGTACCGGGTCATCCGCAACTACTACTCCAACGGCTCGAACAACTGGTTCGAGAGGTTGACGATCGAACGCTGCCTGCTACGCGGCGGCATCTCGCAACAGAATGGTTACGGCGCCCCCTACCAGGCGTTCATCGTCAACGACGGCAACAACCAGCAAGGCCAGTCGCGGCCGCTCGGGTGGATCGTCAGGCTCTGCTACGGACAGATCACAACTCAGTACATATCCATCGAATACAAGATGCCCGGCAACGTGTTCGATCGTTGCCACATCGTCAACGCGGCGACCAATTACGGAGCGTTCAGGACGTCGGGCAAGAATACCCTCCGAAGGTGCCGCTTCGAAAACTCGATCTTCTACCTTTTCGGCGACGGTCACGAGGTCGACAACAGCCTGGCCGGGAATTGGTGGGTCTTCGCCGGAACGGTGGCGTGGAACGACTACGCCAACAGCACGGCCTATCCGCAGGCTCGTCGGGTCCGACTGAGGAACTGCCAGGGACCGTTGACCGTAGGTCAGACGTTCGGCAGCCCGCCCGCCGACCAATGGTCGTATCCGGCGTTGGAGACGCGCATCGAGCGCCACACCGGCAGCGTCACCCTCGTGGCCGGGCGCCATTCGGGCACCGTTCAGCAGGCCACTAGCGATCTGGCGGTGGAGGCGCCGATCATACTGTCCGAGAGCGAGGTCGGGCCGTTCGCGCCGTGGGTCGGCGTCGAGGGATGATCGTCGGGGCCGCTCCGCCTGCTCCCTTGGGCGGGCGGCCCTTCGCTCGCGCCGGTCGCCACCGGATGTCGGGGGTCCGCGGGCGCACTCCGCCGCCGGGCTCCACGACGGTGGGTGCCGCCACACATAGGCGTGGACATGGCTCTCGGCAGGGACCGCGACCGGCTCGGCATGGTCTTCGAGCAGCTCGATCACTTTCGTATCGGCGAAATGGGTGCGGTGCCAGTGCATACGAGGAGCCAAGAAGAGCCCGCTCGGATAGCAGACGACGATCCGCTCGAGTGCCTCCAGGGTCGCGACGATCGGCCGACCCGTCCGGGGATCCACGACGAAGCCGTCGCGGATCTCACCCACCAATTCACCGAATTTCGAGGGGCTGAAAAGGATGTCGTGCCTCCCGAGATGGTAAAGCGGGCCGAGCTCTTCGGTGTCCACCACCACCGCGACCTCGGCGAGCAGGGGCGCCAGCACCGGTGCCGCGCGGCGCCAGTCGGCGTCCGGTATCTCCGGGCCGAGCGGCCGTACGGCCAACACGCTCGCCGTCCGCAGCCAGAACGGATTGACGAGCAGGATCGAGACGAACGCACCGCCGACTAGAATCGAGCCGATCCGTACGCCCCACCGGCCGGCGGGATCGATGCCCGCTCGCAACTCCTCCCTCAGCCGGGATCCCGCGCGGCGCAGGGCCGGAGCGAGTGCGGCCAGGGCCAGTCCCCAGATCACGAACAACAAAGGCTGTGCATAGGCGATGTATCGCAAACTCTTCGAACCGGCGAACGAATTGAGGAGGAACGAGACGGCGAAGACGACCGTCGCCATCCCCCCGAGCAGGGGCGCTCGCACGATCGCCAGGAGCGCGAGCGGAGCGGTGAGGGTCCACAACGTCGGATAATACAAGACGTACCAGAAATGGTAGAACCAGAACTGATCTTCGGTTTCGATGTTGAAAATCTCGACGCGCCGGTAACGTAGCCAGGCATCCTCGACGACACCACTGGACCATCCGACGACAAGAACGGCGAAGACCAGGACCGCCAGAGCGACGAGAAGGATCGTACGCCGGACCGGGGAAAGGTCCGCCGAGCGGAACCCGCGGCCGAGCAGCACGAGCGTCGCCCATACCGCCAGTCCGGTGAGGCCGAGATAGGTCGTGGGTTGCAACACTGCCGCCAGGCCGAAGAGCGACCCTGCTGCGACCAGCAGGATCGTGAACCGGAGGGATCGGGGAGACGTGCGGGCCAGCTCGTGGACCGCCCAGCAGCCGAGTGTGAAGGCGAGTGCCTGGATCGCATAGAACCGGCTGAATTGGGCGATCAGGACCGCGAACGGCGAGACCGCGTAGAGGCCCGCCACGAGCCAACCGGCGAGTGGGCCGGCCTCGCGGCGGACCCAGAGGTGGAGGGCCACGACGAGGCAGACGGTGGCGATCAGAGAGGGAAGGCGCGCGACGGCCAAACTTTCACCGAATATTCGAAAAAACACGGCAACCAGCCACGTGAAAAGATATCCTCTCTCGTAACGACCATCGGCGATACGAGGCTCTCCGGTCTCGAGAAGACCGCGCGCCGCCAACACGTGGTACAGCTCGTCGGGGTTCTCCGGCCGATCCAGATTGATGGCGTAAAGGGCGGCGCTCGCTCCGGCGAGCAACGGGACCGCCAACGCGCCGGACGACAACCAGGCCGCGGCCCGGCCGGCCGCGTTCGTCGAAAGCATGGCACGAACGGCTGTCTGACGCATCGCGAGAGCTCGTCGGATCGCTTTCCCGTTGCAGGTTTAACCATGTTCCCGGAAAATGTCTCGCGCCCCGTTGGTCGGGTGTCCCGGAGGCGGGTGCGGACCACGCCGAGCTCCCCTCGACCATCGATAACCGGAAAAGGACCGCGCTAGCATGTCGAACCAGTGGCTCGGAGCCGTTTTCCGGTGCAGTCCGGTTCGCCGATCCGAGACCGGCGTGTTCTCCGGGTGAGGATCCGACAGCTCCGTGTCCCCCGAGAACCTGTCCACCGCCCTCCGCGACCGGCTCCGTTCACTGATCGCGTCGGACCTCGTTCGCCGGACGACCGTCTTGTCCGGCGGCGTGGCGATCGGCCAACTGGCGCTGCTCCTCTCCACGCCGCTCCTCACCCGTCTCTGCTCGCCCGAGGCATTCGGCCTGTTCGGCGTCCTCTACACGATCGTCACGATGTTCGGTGTGATGGGACTCCTCCAGCTCGAAGTCGATCTGCCCTTGTGTTCAGAGGACGAGGTACCGACCGCGCTCCTCGCCCAGCTCGCGATCGGCCTCGTCACGACCGTTCTGCTCGGCCTCGCCCTGTTTTTCTGGCGAACCCATGGCGGTACGTCCCTCGTTCTGCCCGACTGGGCCGATTGGCTCGTACCGCTCGGCGGTTTCCTGCAGTTGGCGATCTTGCCGCTTTCTTACCTCCACGTTCGTCACCGCGCCTATCTCACCTACGCCAAACAGCGCATGAACCGCCTGCTGGCCCAGGCGGCGGGACAGGTCGCCTTCGCCGGACTCGGTCTCGGCGCCCTCGGCTTGTGGCTCGGCCTGTTGAGTGGCCAGCTCGTGGCCCTCGTCACCGGCTGGCGGAGCGTGGTCCCCGAACTGCGCCGCATCCGGCCTCGTCACCTGCGCACGCTGCCCGCCTATCTTCGCCGGGCCCGCTACTATCCCCTTTGGGTTCTACCTTCGGCACTGCTCGGTACGGCGACCCAGCATCTGCCTCCTCTGCTCGCCGCCTTGACCTTCTCGACCACCGAAGCCGGCCTGCTGCTGCTGGTCCAGAGAGTCTTTCTCCTTCCGATCCGCTTGCTCAGTCACGCGGTCTCCCAAGCCCTGTTGGGCGAACTCCGCGAGATGTCACCCTCCGTGCTGTACCGGACCACCTTGCGCTGTCTGGCGGTCTTCGCCGCGCTGGGCTCGGGCCTCGTCCTGATCGCGCTCCTTCCGGGCGTCCGCGGCTGGAGTCTGTTGTTGGGATCGGGATGGGAACCGTTCTGGGAGTTGCTCGTTCACCTGGCACCGGCCTATCTCGCGGCCTTCGTGAGCGAAGCCGTTCGCACGGTCTTCGTCTTCGAAGCCAAGCGACTTCTTTTCCTACAATCCGTCCTCGGGCTGATCCTGACCCTGTCGTGCTTCGGCCTCCCACTGGTGACGGCCGTGGAGTTCTCGAGCGTGGTTCTCTCGTACAGTGTGACCTCTGCCGTTTCCCAGAGTGTGTTCCTGGGCTTGCTCCTCGTGAAGCTCGCCCGGGGCGCTACAGACGAGACCGCCCCCGCCGCTCGACCCGTTCTCGCCGCGAGGCACGACACGGGCAGGGGAACCCCGGCCCCGGTGGACCGGAGCATCGGCCCGTGACGACTCCTCGAACGGCTTCGAACGTCGAGCAGGAGCTCCAGGTGAATGCCGAGGGCACGCCCCCGGGTTTCTTCTTGTGCTGTGAAGACACCCCCGACACGTTCCTGGAGCGCAACACGCTGCCGGTGATCGAGGATGCCCGCTATCTGGTTTCCTGGTCCGGTCTGCCCCTACTCGCTGGTTTTTCGGACCCGCGCCACGCCCTCGCGGCGGTCCTCGAATGTACCGGCTCGCGGCCGATCCACGAACGTCTTCCCGATCTCGAGGGGATCCATGCTCTGGTTCTGTTCTCCAAGATGGAGCGCTGTTGGTACGTGGTGGCGGATGCCGCCGGCATGCTGCGCCTGTTTCACGACCGACGCTTCGTCACGACGAACTTCCTCGAGCTGATCACCCGAGGCGGGTACGGTGAAGGCGCCGTCGATCCGCTTCGTCTCGTCGAGTTCGTCTTGCACGAAGGCGTCTTCGGCTCCCGGACACCGGTGCGCGACGTCCGGGTCCTGACACCCGATCGTATCCTCCGCGCCAACCCGCGTTCGGGAATCGAACTCTTGCCGCGGCAGCGTGACGTGCCGACGGAGATCGATCTCGCGGGGTATTTCACCCGTCACACCGCGAGCCTCTCGCGCCACCGGATCAGCGTCGACCTCACCGGCGGCGCCGACAGCCGTGTGGTCTTCGCGCTCGCCACGAAGGTCTTGCGTCCGATCGAGGCGTGCGTGATCGGCGGGCCCGGCTCGCCCGATGTCGGAACGGCCACCGACGTCGCCCGTTCGGTCGGAATTCCGTTGATCGTCCGGCAACATGTCCTCGATCGGCTCGACAGCGAATTGTGGCAGGCGTTCCGGGACGGTGATGGTCTCACCGATCTTGCTCATTTTCATCCCAACTGGCAAAATCTACGCACCCGGCGCGCCCGTGGGATCGATCTGGTGATCCATGGTGGCGGCGGTGAGCTTTTTCGGGATGCGTATGGTCTTCAGGATTTTCCTTTCTACGACGTGATCCCGCCTCGGTTGGAGCGATTCTACGATTGGCGCTTGTCGCCACTGGGCGCCGCGACGACATCGTGGCTTCACGACGGCTCGATGATCCAGGAGGTACGAAACGACACCCTCGCTACCATGCGCATGCTTTCGACAGGAGCGAATTGTACGACATATGATACCATCTTCTTCGTCCTGAAGGCGCCTGCTCTGTTCGGACAATTCTATTCGAATTACGTGCGCATGGGCTGTGCCGTGGTCGCCCCTTTCTTGGACTGGCGGAACGCTGCCTGGGCGATCCGGCAGCCGGGTCGCAAGAAGGCCTTTCATCGGTTCCATCGCCGCCTCCTCACGGAGCATGCTCCCGAACTCGCCCGTATGCCGACGGCGGAGGGTTACGGCTTGACCACCGACCCGCTCGCCGTGAGCCGCGATCTTCTCGCCTATTCGGCTCTCTGGGTCCGCAAGATCGGTCGCAAGGCGGCCCAGCGGCTGATCGGTCGAACGTGGTTCCTTCAAGGCAGTTCGACCCTCGCCGAAGCCCACGGTTTCGTCGATCGTCTCCGCGAATCCCCGGAACTGGCGCGCGCTCTCGAGGCGTTGACGCGGGTCGGTGTCGCTCGCTCCGATGCCCGGCCGGATTCCGTGCATCCCACCCATCTGGGCCGCGTTCTCACCGTCGGCATGCTCGTCCAGTTCCTCGCCGGCCGGCGCTGACGTCGTGCTCGCCGGGCCGGTCCCGTCGTCGCGGTCCGGGACCCTGCCGCACGACCCGGCGGCGATCGCGCGCGACGCGCCGCTGGCCCGCCGCCCGTCGACGACGTTCATCGAAGCTTAACTTCTGAACGGCAGACTTGTTCGTGCCACCGAATCGGGCCCGCTTCGTCCCGGGCTCGTGAGGAGGTCGCATCGGAATAGACGCGCTTTCCGCACGTCAGTGACACGCTACGTCGCTCGGAACAGCACGACCAGCCACCGCGAACGGAGACGACATCGTGACGGCACGGATCTTGGCACGCCTCCTCGAGCCACGACGCTGCGCCGCGTTGCTCGCACTGGGCGCCACCTTGCTCGGCCCCGGCCGCGCGTACGCCGATCCTTTCTGGCCCAGCGGCATCAGCTGCTTCTACGGTGGGCGGCTCGCCACTCTCGAAAGTTGGCGCGGATCGCGCTTCACCGCGCTCCACGGCTGGGCCAATCAGGACACCTGGCGCAACATGCTCATCTTCTTCGGCGGCCCGACCGCCAACAACTTCGCTGCCAACAGGAACGGACGCGTGGTCGCGATCAGCACCCCGCTCCTCACCGCCGAGGTTCGCGGACAGTTCTCGGCCTGCGCCTCGGGCGCGTTCGATTGGGTCTGGCGCGAGGTGGCGACCAAGATGACCCGACACGGTCTTGCCGACGCCATCATCCGCTTGGGTTGGGAAGCCAACGGGAATTGGTTCCCATGGTCCATCAACGGCAACTATGCCGGCTACAAGGCCTGTTTTCGACGCGCCGTCCAAGTGATGCGTTCGGTGCAACCCCGCCTGCGCATCGAATGGCCGATGAACCGAGAGGTTTACTCAAGAAAGCTCAACACGCTCGTCAACAACGCCTATCCTGGCAACGACGTCGTCGACATCATCGGACTATCCTACTACGATCATTGGCCGGCCGCGACCAGCGAAACCGTTTGGAATAGTAGCTTCAAGCCGGAGCTCGATTTTTGGGTATCGTTCGCACGACGGAACGGCAAGAAGCTCGGCTTCGGCGAATGGGGACTGGGCTTCCGCCGGGGAGGCGGTTTCGACAATCCCCTTTACGTTAGGAAGATGTACGAATTCTGGAACAACAATCGTGATCTCATCGCTTACGAGAGTTACTTCAATTGTGGTCAAGCTGATCATATCATAAACCCAGAAAGTCATAACCCGAACGCTTCGTCCACCTATCGAAATCTCTGGTGAGGCGACCCGGTACCCGAAGGTTGCCAGCTAGTCGTGGCGACGTCGCCTCGGCCGCCGGGACGAACCCGCGGCCGAGGCGAGAGCGGCGGTGGTTCCGGCGTGCACCGTCGGGCGAATGTTCCGCGGCTGCACGACCCTCTCGTCCACCCGACATCCGGGGAGGAGGAGCCGTCCCGTTGCGCCGGCGAAGCGGATGCGTGCAGCGCTCGCCCGTCCCGGCTGATCCTCGAAGGGTGATCTCGCTCGGCTCGGCGACGAAGGGCGCCCTTCGGCTCGGCCGCCGTCGATGGCCCTCGCCGGCCCGGCGGCCTGCGACCTGCTCCGAGCCGTCCTGCGACCGAGCTCGGTTCTCTTTCTCCCTCGCCGGCTGTCCGGGCTTCCGCGACCGACCGCGTCCCCTCGGCGTCGATCGCGGCCCTTTCGAACCCGATCGTCTCGCGGGCCGCGGTCGTGCCGGTGTTTCGAGTGGTCCGGGTGGTCTCCGCCTCCTCGTCGACCAGGGCACCGGACACCGCCGGCGTACCACGCTCGGCGTCACGCAGCCCCCAAGTCACGATGTGCTGCGTATCGTCCGGGCCGAACGAGGTGACTGCTGCGGTGGCCCCGCTTCGGCCGCCCGGCACGGCCGCACGTCCTCCGACGGCCTCGCGAGCGCGACGGCATCCGGTTCTCGGGAACCCACGACGGAGGCCCCGAGCTTTCGGGCAGACCTCGACACCACCATCCGATCCTCGCTCGATCCGGCCGACTCCGCGTTCGCGATCGTCTTCCGAGGGGTATCGATACGAGGGGTGAGGTCGGTTTTCTGGCCCGTCTCGCTCGTCGCGTCGCGATCGACGCCGGACGAACCCTCCTCGGTGAGGACGTCGTAGGGGAGGTCGCGCCCCCTCGCCCTCTCCCTCGTCCCTCCGCCGAACGATGTCCGCACCTGTTCGTGGCCTCGCCGACCGGGGGATGGACGGGAACGGTCCTATTCGGTGAGATCGGCCTCGCCCTCACCTTCCGGCGGTCGACACCGAGGTGAGCGAGCGGATCTCGCCCCCGGTCGAACCAGCCCGATCGACACACGGCGATCGCCGTCGACGAACATCCGCGCTCGCTGACCACGAACGGTGTTCCTCGGTGCTTCTCGCTCTTGGGGTGAGGCGACCACGTGTCGATGGAACGAGCCGAGCTCGTCCCGAGCGCCGAAGGCGGCGGGCGAGGAGATACGCCCGGCTCACCGACGCAAGGCCATGATCGGGGGACGGGAACGCGGCGCGATCGCAACCCGTCGACACGTCCCGAGTGGCGGTCGACGAACGCGGAGAGGATCCGGCTCCGCACCGGTCTCGGCTCGCAACCCACGCCCCCCGAGGCCGATCGAGCGGCCGGCGTGAGGAGCCGACACGTGTCGAGCTCGCCGTCACCGCGCAGGTCGGGATCGCCGCGACGCCCGACCTGGTGGTTCCGTCCCCGAGATGCTCCAGGCTGTGCCCAGCATCTTGTACGATGATCGCGAGGTGCGGACGCACCTCGCCCCGAGGCGCGGGACGCTCCCACCGCGACCGTCGAGCCGATCTGGACACGGGCTCACCGATCGCCTTTCGACCGGCCCGGTCACCGGCCGCGCTCCCTCGGGGCCGAACAGCGTGTACCCTGCCGACCTCCGAAGCCCGTAGCCCCTGGATCAGGCTGGGGGAGCCAGCGGGAGACTCGTGGTGGGCCCGAGGTACGACGGTCGAGCGGGAGACTCGATCCGGCGTCGGCGGATCCCGGGTGCTCGGAACCGACCGGCCGATTTTCTCCTGGCACCATACCGATCGTCCGAGGAGATCCGACTTCCTCCACTCCACCCGCTTCGGTGGCCCCCTTCGGTCCCGCTCACGCCGAGGACGTCGCGAGATCGCTCGTCTCCATCGATCCGCCTCGTCCGGTCCGATGACCTTATCTTGGTGGAAAGCGCGGGAGCTTTCGGATCGTCCCGGTTGCGGAAACCGGAGAGAGAGCACGGCCCACCGGATGGCCGGTCGAGAATCGCCGGGTCCGATCGCGGCGACGCGACCCGAGCATCGTGCCCGGATTGTGACATCCTCGTACCCGGGTCCGACCGGCCCGGGAAACCCGGCTTGCGGGTCGGTCTTCTTCTGCTAGCTCTCGCCCGACGTCCCGAGCGTGGATCCGGTGACCCGTGCAAGAGAAAATCAACCAAACTTTGACCATCGCAGTTCTCGGCCTCGGTTACGTAGGGACCACGACCGCGGCTTGTCTGGTCCGATCGGGACACCGTATTCACGGTATCGACATCAACGCCGAGAAGGTCGCTGCCTTCGCCGCCGGCCGCTCGCCGATCGTCGAGCCCGGGGTCGAGGACCTGTTGCGTCAGGGAGCCCGCGCCGGCCTGCTACGCGGCGAGACGAGCGTCGAGGCGATCGCCGACTCGCTCGACATGGCGCTGGTGTGCGTCGGCACCCCGCTCGGTGCCGACGGTCGCCTCGATCACGTCCATCTCCTCGACGTCGTCCGCAAGCTCGGACGTGCGGTGCGCCGCCGCGACCGCTCGCGACCGCCGCTGCTGATCGTCGTGCGCAGCACGATCGCACCGGGCACGATGGATCACCTGATCCTGCCCACCTTGACGCTCGAGGCGGGAAGCGCCCCCGGTGAGCGTTTCGAGCCGGCGTTCAACCCGGAATTCATGCGCGAGGGGAGCGCGGTCGCCGACTACTTCGCCCCGCCCCGGATCGTCATCGGCGAGCGGGTCGCCGGCGCGACCCGCCGTTTGCTCGGTATCTACGAGGGGATCGAAGCACCGCTGTTCGAGGTTCCGTTCCGCCTCGCCGAGAGCATCAAGCTGCTCGACAACTGCTTCCACGCCCTCAAGGTCGCCTTCGCCAACGAGATGGGTCGGATCGCGGTCGCCGCCGGGCTCGATCCGCAGCACGTGGCCGAGCTGTTCCTGGCCGACCACAAGCTCAACCTGTCCTCGGCCTATCTGCGCCCGGGTGGGCCTTATGGCGGCTCTTGTCTACCCAAGGATCTCGAGGCGATGCTCTCCTTCGCTCGCGAGGCGTCGATCGAGCTGCCGCTGTTGGCGGCGATCCGCGAGAGCAACGTCCGTCACCTCGACTTCCTGATCCGGCGGATCGTCGCGGCGGCACCACCACCCGGTCCGATCCTGCTGGTCGGCTTGTCGTTCAAGACCGGCACCGACGATCTGCGCAACAGTCCCAACTTGACGCTCGCCGAGCGCCTCTTGCAGAAGGGCTACGATCTCGAGGTGATCGACCCCGATCTCGATCCCGAGCGACTCGTGGGAGTGAACTTCGCCATCGCCGCCGAGCACCAGGAGATCCTCCGCCGCCGGTTGACGCGCGACCTCGAGGGAGCGGCGCGGCGGGCCAAGTTGGTCGTGCTCGGCAAGACGATCTCCGGCCTCCTCGCCCGTCTGCCGCCGGATCTGCCGCGGATCGACATCCCCAAGCTGGACCTACCGTGAGCATCTCCCCCCTCGTCGAACCGGCCTGGTGGCCCACGCCGGTCGCGCGCGAGACGGCGCCGGAGCAAGAGCTGTCCGGCCTGGCCCGTGTGCCGCGGCCGATGCGGCTGCCGCCGGCCCCTCGGCGGCTCAAGATCCTGTTCGTCTACAGTCGCTCGCCGCTGCCCATGCGCCGCGGTGACGAGCTCACGGTCGCCCACCTCCTCGAATTTCTCGCCGCACGGGGCCACGTGGTCGATTTCGTGAGCCTCTTGCCGCCCGGTTCGGAACTCCGACCGGAGCACGCCCGCTGGCTCGCCGGCCGCTGCCGGCGCGCGATCCTTCTGCCACACGGCCGTCTGTCGGTGCTGGGTGGGCTAGTCCGCGGCTGGTTGCGGGGTTGGCCGGCTCAGATCGGCTATTTCGCCAGCCGACGGCAAGCGGCGACCGTCGCCCGGCTGGCGGCCAGCGAGCCGTACGACGTCGTCTACGCTTACTATGTCCGCTCCGCCGAGGCGGTTCGTTCGGTCGCCTCGACGGCCCGCTTGAGCGTGCTCGCCCTGCAGCTCTCGCAGACGCTCAACACCCAGCGTCTCGCGCGCACCGCCGCCAATCCGTTGCTCCGTTTGCTCTATGCTCTGGAGAGCCGCCGCATGGCCGCCTACGAGGCCCGGATCTGGCGCAGCTTCGATCGGGTGGTGCTGATCGGCAACAAGGATCGCGAGGCGATCGAAGCGGCGTGTCGCCGCCACGGGCAGCCGCCGATCGACAACGTCCTCGTGGGGCCCCATGGGGTCGACGTCGAACGTTTCCGTCCCCGTGACCCCGCACTCGTCGAACCGGTGACGATCGTGATGTCCGGGGCGATGTCCTACGCCCCCAACGTCGAGGGCGCCTCGTGGTTCGCCACCGAGGTCTGGCCGCGGATCCGCGCGGCTTCGCCGAACGCCAAGCTCCTGCTGGTCGGTCGTGACCCCGCCCCGGCGATCCGGGCCCTCGACGGGCGCGCCGGCATCACCGTGACCGGCACCGTCGAGGAGCCGGCCGACTGGATGGCGCGGGCCACGGTGTGCGTAGCGCCGATCCGTGCCGCGGCCGGCCTGCAGAACAAGCTCCTCGAATACATGGCGATGGGCCGACCCGTGGTCGCCACCTCGATCGCCAACGAAGGCATCGGTGCCACCGACCGTCGCGAGCTGTTGCTCGCCGACACGCCCGAGGCCTTCGCCCGTGCGGTTCTCGACCTCCTGGCCGACCCGGTCCTCCGCCGGCGCCTCGGGGAGGCCGCCCGCCACTTCGTCGAGGAGCATTGGACCTGGGAGAAGCCCTTCCTCGCACTGGAGCAGGCCTGGTTCGCGGCGCTCGACGAGCGCGAACGGGACGGAGCCGCGTGAACGCCCCCGATCCACTCGGTGCCGACCTCGAGTCCCCCGAAGGCCGCTCGGCGGCCGTCACCGCCAGGCGGTCCCCGATCCGACCATTCACCGCGCCCGCCTTCTCCTCCTCGCCGCCGACCGCCTCGCCTCTCGGTGCCCTCGCCCGCACCGCGTTCTCCTTCGAAGCCGCTTTCGCAAT
>FWWL01004682.1_pt1 | contig 22601 bp, 10 predicted proteins | sample 2228331 | NCBI WGS metagenome assembly FWWL01 (sample SAMEA103939775, study PRJEB20133) | metagenome | reverse complement strand
ATTTCGCTTCCGCCTGCCGGTGTTGCTGGCGAAGCGCCTGCCAGGCGGCATCTTCCTGGCGGCGACGCTGGCGGATTTCCCGCCGTTCTTATGGATAAACTGTTGCTGCGCAAACGCGCTATTGTGGAGAGCATCATTGACCAACTCAAGAACATCTCTCAAATTGAGCATTCGCGCCACCGAAGCCCTGTCAACTTCCTGGTTAACCTGCTTTGTGGGCTGATTGCTTATTGCCGCTAACCCAAAAAACTGTCACTCGGTTTCAGCACGCTGCCTGCTCTGATTGCCTAACCCGAATTCACGTACATGAACGTACACCATTGCTCCTTGTGGAGTGGCAAATTGAGCATCCGTCTCCAGTTCTGTTCCCTGCCAGAACGTGGGATAATTCAACTGGTATCGTCCTCAAAGATTTCGATACCCGGCCAGCAACGAAGCAAAAGGTGTCTGAGACAATGAAGGGGTAGAGGTAGGAGTCTGCGGAATAGGAGTCGTAGGAACCAGGATGGGTGTTTCTGACGACATGGGGGTGATGGAGGGTAGCGCAGAGGGAGAGGTTTCCGGTGCAGACCAGAGATAGAGCTGTGCAAGATAGGTCAGCACAACCAACCCAGGAATGGATAATAACATCCACCCGTAATTGCAAATCAGGCGGGCAGGATGTTCCTATCAGCGTTCGTTCATTCCCTCCCCTGGAAGCGCTAAAAGCTGAGCAAGGGCAACCAGAGAGCAGAGGTGAAATAGGCCACCAAGCTCAGAGCTATGATCAACAAGATCAGCCACCACCAGTCACATACAAAGCGAGCCAATCCTTCCCACCAGCGTTCTTGCATGTTTTTCCTCCTGTTAGAAAGAGTCATACATCGTTGCACCGTGTTGTTTTTCCACGGAGCGGCCAATGGCTCGACCAATGCCTGTTGCCAGAGCAATATCCAGGACCATCCAGAACACGATCAGGCACGGTACAGCCATCAGGAGATCAGGCGAAGCGCTGAGCAATGCATACCCGATTCGATAGAACCACATTGCTACAGCCAGGGTCAAAGGGGCCCCTACAGCAGCACTGCTGATGCCACGCCCCGGCTCATAGCTTCGCGTCTGGACTTCGGCCTGTCGCTGAGCGGCCAGCCATCCCAGAAAGACATAGGCGATCACTTGAAGAACCCAGATCAAAACATCTTTCCAGATAACACCAGCAGCAAGAAATGCCAGCAGAAGGTGAAATCCGATCAACAGCAGAGCAGCGATCAAGCCTGATGGCAACGCCTGACGAGCCGGATTGACAGGTTTTGGCTCCAGATTCATCGCTCTTTTGCCTCTTGAAAGTGTCGTAGCCATTCATCTGGGGTTTCACGCTCGCGTGCGGCGGCCGTCAACAGGCGGCGCGCCAGGCTCTGCGGATACCCGTTCGCAAGCAGTTCCTGAGAGGCACGTTCAACATTATATCGAACGCGATGGAAAGTCACAGTTGCTGCAGTGGTATCCAGGATCAGATAGGCTGCTCGAGGGTCCAGATCGCGCGGCTGTCCCACTGAGCCGGGGTTGATCAGGTAGTAATCATCCTGGAGAGCGAACGAGCAGCCGGGGAAGATTCGTTCTGCCTGGTAAGAACCCTGTGCCCATCGTACCATTGCTGGCACGTGGGTATGTCCATAGAATTGCACCACACAGCCTCGGTGGTTAATGCCGGACGATTGGACGAATTGCTGTAATCGCTCGAATTCTTCTGGTACAAACAGCTCGGTTTGCCAGGGGTATACATAGCGCGATAGAGGGTTCGCCTGGCTGGCGTGGACCAATACGCAAACGATCCCATCCACAACGATGGAACGGGGCTGGATACGTTCTGGTTGGAAATTCTGCTGCCACCAGCGATCCTCTTCAGGAAATTTGGCAAGCATTTGACGATTCAGCAGGATGGCGCGCAGAGGCGTTTCGCCGGTCGAATGCCAGTCCTCTGCACTGAGAAATTTACCCCGCACCTGGACGGTTTCACCCTGGTCTCCAAAGCGGATGGAGATCGAAACCGGTGGGCATAGATCGGCCAGCATGGCATCATGGTTGCCCAGCACCCAGGCATCAGAGCGCCCATAGCGCGCTAGAAAGCGTATCCCTGGGATGGGATTAGGGCCATAACCGACCACATCACCCAGACACCAGTACTCCTCTACGCCGCTAGCATCTTCCAGAACGGCTTGCAGAGCATAGGGGTTGGCGTGGAGATCCGCTAGAATGGCAATTCTCATCGGAACAAATCCCAAAAAGATCGTCTGGCTTTCTCAGAACGGATGATCTCAAGCGTACGCCTGTAGGTCTCTACCCGCCTTTGTTCCTGTTCAGTGAGAATCCCGGCCTGCTCGGCTCGTCTCAAGAGAACCTCTAAGCGGGTGATGTCACCCAGACGGGCGGCTTCGGCAAATTCCTTCTCGGTAGGAAACCCCTCATTTCTTAATCGGGCATCCAGGGATTCCAGTTCGGTGCGAGCGCAATGCAGCCAATATTCAGCAATCTCCTTGCGTCGTTTGCCTTCTTCCAGAATTTTGTATGCTCTGCTTGAGCGTGTCGGGAGGCGGTGTCCCTGTTCATCGAGCAGGCCCACTTCTCGGCGCGGAGAGACTTCGGGATCGGCAGGGGAGAGTTCAAAGGTCAGAGTTTCCAAGGCGTTCTTGGAGAGGTCATAGGCCCGTTGCCAGGCGTCTCTTTGTATTCGTAATGGTTGTGTGGTCTCCTGGTTTGCTGCTTGCCGAAAGGCCATCTCTGCCTGGTCCATCAGAGTCGCGCAGCGTCGATCCCATTCCTGCCAGCGCTCCAATTCAGCCTGGCGAATCTGGGCTTCGTGCTGCACTGCATCCCATCCAATTAGATCGTGCTGATCGTGAGGGCTGAAAATGCGCAGTCGCTCTCCAACTATCTGACGAATGGTCTGATACTCTTCCGCCTGAAGCGTCTGCCACATCTGACCATTGGCACGCAGGGAAGGCTGTACAGCGGTTTCCAAGATTTGTTGCTGGACTTTGGAGAAATCTTCTTCTTGAAGGAAGACATGTTTGATCTCTTCTACCTTCCTCAGCAGATAGTGATATGCCTCCTGAGTTTCTTCCAGCCGTTTTGCCAACGTGCGTGCCTCAGCCATGTTGCTCAGTTCCAGACGGTTGATCTGATCAACTGCCTGTTGGAGTTCCTGGAAATTCCCTTGGCGAAAGGCGTTTTGCCACACTTCGGGGGAGGAGACGCGCTCAAGCAGTTTATCCAGTTCGTTCAGGTTTTCCAGCCAAGTGGCCAGCTCTCGCCGGCGTTTGGTCAGACTCTCCCGCACTGGCTCCAATTCCTCGTTGAACAGAGGGATGACATTATCGAAGATTTGCAGGCGATTGGAAAGCATCTCCGCTCGCTGGATGGCCTGTTTCAGGGGCATCAAAGTGGGATCGAAATCCGATGCAGCTCGGAGGACGGTTTCGGCTACCCCAGCCAGCTCAGAGCGCAACCGCTTCAGACCACGAGTCGAGCGGCGATGTTTGGGAGGAACGCTTGCCATGTCTTCCATGGCTTGCAATTCCACCAAAGCCGTCACGGCTTCGATCTTGCCTTCATCGCTTCCTCTGTTCTGGCCAGCCTCGGCTTGCTGGCTCAACCGTTCGGAGGCTTCTTGAAAGATACGATCATGCATCTCCTGCAACGGAGTGGGATCACGCAGGCGAGAATTGGCCAGACCCTCCTGAAGGATGCGCAGGGCTTCCAGGGAATTTCCCTGTTGATGTCTTTGATCAGCCTGTTCCAGATAAGTCATGATGATCTGTTTTTGCTGAATTGCCGTCTGGAGATTCATCACTTCCTGTTCGAGCGTCTGCTGAACCTCTGCAGGCAGGGTGGCTTTGAGGTTCTGGAGATGCTGCAGGAGGGCAAACGCCCGATCAAAGCGGCGGAGTTCAGCATAGGCTTCAGCCAGCACCAGCGTCAACTCCCAGGCGTTCTCGATCGTTGGTTCGCCCTGGCGTGCTTCGATCAGTTGGATGGCCTCTTCTACCCGATGGTGATTGTAGATGAGAGAGCGTGCCTGCAGCAGGGTTTGCTGGATGCGGGCATGACGCATGGCTTGCTTGACTTCGCTGTGTGTGGGATAGCGATCAGCGATGTTCTTCCAGATTTTCAGGACGCTTTCCCAATTGCCCAGACGTTCTTCTTCCTGTGCGATACGTCGGGCCCATTCGATTTCAGCCCAACGCGCTGCTGACCGTTCTTCCTCTTCGTACAACAGAGAGAGAGAATGTAAAATCGAGGCGTAGCGGGCCAGTTCCTGCAGGCGTCCCCGGTCCAGTTCGTCTGTGCGGGAGCGAAATTGACGATAGTCCTTTACCAGTGCCTGGACGGCATCTTGCTGTATCGATCGAGTGACCAGCAAGGCGGTTTGCCGGGCCCGTGGGGTTTGTAACGATAGGGTATAGGGTGGCCAGGAAGGATCAACAGAGTCAACCGGTAACCCGCCAATATAGCGCAACAGATGAAGCGCTGTGGCCCGCTTTTCCAGGGACTGCTTTTTCAAGTGTTCCAGGAGAATGGCTTCGGCTTTCTGGCGCAGTTCTTCAGGAGAAGGATCAGGAGCATCTGCAGAGTCCTTTAGGCTATTGATGAAACGGCGCAGTTCAGGGCTGCTGACCTTTCCTTCTCGATCGGGTTGCGCCTGACGAAGGACAAAGGCGGGGCGTTCGAACGCCTGGATGGCAGGCAGGCCTGCCAGTTCGAGGGAGGAACAGGCCTGCTGATACAATTTTTCGAAGGGCGGGCTGTTTTGGATGACCTGCTGGATGTGTTCGATTTCGCCATGCAATCGTTCTCGCAGGCGCTGTGCGCGTTCTGGATTGTGTTGGTGTTCCCGTTCCAGGAGGTTGCTCAGCAGGCTGTTGGCTTCGGCGATTTCATCGCGATCCAGGAATTCCTGGAAACGAGCCAGGTTGAGTTCCAGACGGGCCTCCTCCAATATCTCCTGGAATTGAGCAGTTAATTGGCCCCCTTTACCGGCTTGGAGCACACCTTGGGCGATCTCAAAGGCCCGCCGCCAGTCACCGCGGGCGCGTGCCTGAAGGGCCTCCTGCCATTGCTGATCGGCGGTTTTGTAGGCATCCAGTTCGCTGCGCAGCACCGCCAGGTCTGGGAAGGCCTGGAAGCGCGCCTCATGAGCCACGTTCTTTTCAAACAGATCCAGGGCCGCTGTGCGCTCTTGCGGGTTTTTCACCATCTGGCGAATGCGCTCTGCCAGGGATTGATATTCATGATACGCCTTCTCTTGCTCGGTGGCCTGCTGCCACAGATCGCGGATTTGCTTATCAACAAGGTGTAATGAGGGCGGGAGTTCCGGAGCCGACCAGCGGCTGAGCAGGTCCTGCGCCTGGGCCAGTTTGGAACGGATCTGGTCAAACTCCAGACGAGCCAGCATGTTTTGGATATTCGAAAGGAGATCGTTCAGCCTCCCTTCCAGGGTTTTGGCGGCGCTCTGGGTGGTCTGTTGGATCTGAGCATCCAACCCGAGGAGGTTGGGAAAGGTACGATAGGCCTGCAGCAGGAGGGAGAGTCGCTCTACAGGGTCTTCTATCTCCTGGGCTTTCTGAACGAGTTGATCCGCTTTTTCCTGGGCCTGAACGAATTCCTCCACGTCCTGCAGTTTTTCTTCCAGTTTTTTGCGATCGTTATCCTGGAAGGGTTGCTCCAAGGCCTTCTCCAGGCGTTTCTTTACATATTCGGGGCGGGTGTGCTTAAACTTCTCGGCCAGCGAAAGTTCGTATTGGGCGGTATCTCGTGAGATCTCCTCCAGGCGTGCACGGGCCTCGCGCAAGGCATCAACCGTGGGCCGGTATGAATTGGTGACGGCATCCCAAACCGTTTCTTGTCGCTTGACCAGATATTCTTCGAATCGTTTGACAGCTTCGGCGCGGCTTTTCACATCGCCATAGCGCATCATGGTGGTTTCTTCGCCGTGCTGGCGGCGCAGGTCGTCAAACGCGGCACGCGCCTCTTTGAGCAAGTCCATCAGTTCTGGCGGCAGGCGGTCTTCCGCATCCAGGGCTTCTGCTTCATATACGGCTTCTCCCAGGCGGCGGATGTCCCTGCGCTCTCTCAAGCCGGCGCGCAAACGCGCCATCTGTCCTTGCTGTTCAGCCTGGCTCTTATGGCGATCCAGGTTGGCTAATGCCCGGCGAGCCTGAGTGTATTCTGGGTCTAATTCGAGAATCTGAAGGTAAAGGCGGCGTGCTTTCTCTTCCTGTCCGGCCTGATAGGCGGAGTCGGCCTGCTCTATGTAGCGTTCCAGTTCCTGCTGCAAAGCGGTTTGGGCCTGATAGAGGAGGTCTTCGGCACTGATCTTGAGTTCACCAGAGGCCCGAATCGCTACCTGCGAGGCCAGACCGATTGCCTGGCGATATTTCCCTTCACTCAGCAGGCGACGGACCTGTTCCAGGTCAGCGTGCAGCAGGGCATAATTGTGGGCGGCTTCCTCGCGAGCGATGGCCTCTTCGTCGAACGATTCCGCCTGGACTTCGGAGGTGGTCCCGGCTTTCTCCGCGGGAGGAGCGATCGCCGCGCTGGTCTTGTCGGCCCCTGCCGGCGCTTCTTCGCCGACATAGCGTTCCAAGTCAGCGGGAGGGTTGCCAGCCTGACCGCTTTTGAGCCACTTTTCCAGGGCGCGAATATCTTTGCGAATCTGCTCTCGCTCCGCCAGGGGATAGGCCTCTTGCTCTGCCTGTTGAAGCAGGGCCTGCATCCGCTGCAACAACACCTGATAATCCATAGAGATCCTCCTCCTCCTTTCTCATTCGTTTCATTCGTTTATTCGCACCACGGCGAGGGCATCCAGAGGAAAGGTGCCACTTTGGTTCGAGGAGATGGTTAATGTTAATTGTATATCTGGCGGTGTATCATTCTTGAGATCGACTTCTCCAATCCAAATCCAGCAACCCATGGTGCAAGAAAGAAGGTTATTTGCGGTAATGGAGCCGAAAGGAAGGTTCTTTGTGGTAATGGAGTCGAATTGAAAAGTAATAATGTCAAAAGAAGTCCCATTGGGCAACTCAGGCAGCCACAGGTATACTGCATACTTTCCTGGAGAAAACTTATTCTGACTTTTCCAAGTATAACGCGTACCCTTCTTTATTCGGCGGAAATGATTGTTCCAGGCAAGGGGAGTAGAGACCTCTTCGAGTTTTTTGATATCTTTGCTATCAACGAAAGTCTCATCCAGGATGAGCAGCGGGGTTTGACCGGCTGGAAGAAGAGTGCGCAGGGCATCCACAATCCGGCGGTCGCGGTCGGTCAAGCGCAGGATCAACAACCGGTCCACAGCAAAGAATCCGCCTTGGTGGATGGTCACGGGGTCGCTTTGGACCGTCAGGCGCTGACCAGCCTGGATGAAATAGATCCCTATGGAATGCCAGCCTTCGAATTGTGCCCGGAAGTAGACCCGGGAGTCTCCGATCAGCGGGGAGATTTCCTGCCCATCCAGAAGCACTTTGAAGGTGACCCACGGCAACTTCCCTGAATACGTTATGGTGTCATACACTAAAATCTGATAGTACCCCTCGGCATTGAAGGGCTGGTCCATTTTCCAGGTCACAGCCACCGCACCCTGTGTTGGGCCGATATATTTATAAGTGGATTCTTCCTTCCAGCCTTCTGGCGGGGCAAGAATGGCATGCGAGGCGTTCAGCAACCAGGCGGCCTGCACGCTGGTCATAGGGGGCGGGGTCTGGCTGGAGAGGAGTTCGGGCGAGATCTCGTATCCCGATGGCAGAATAGGGGTGGGGGTGAATGTAGGCGTGGGCGTGGGTGTTTCGGTAGGTGGTGCAGGTGTTGGCGTGGCAGAGGGCGTGAGGGTTGGCAGGATGAGCCCGGCTGTGGCGGTAGGCGCAGGGCGCAAAGAGGGGATCATCCCAGACCACCAGCCGAAAAGGCCCAAGACTCCTATGGCAATCAGCGCGAGAGAAGCCAGGGCATAGCGAAGGATCGGCGGGATGCGGGGCTTGAGCGACGACTCGACCTGCTTTTCCGCCTCTTTCCAGAGCGAGGGGAAGTGACTTAAGGTCGCCTGCGGGTCTGATGGCACGGGGACATGGTCGAGCCATTCCCACAGTTCGTTCCATTTTCGTTGCCGGGCCAGCCGATAGGCCTCTGTGACCCACTGACTGTCGCTGTCTGGGGCAGGTTGGGCCCCGTGTTCGATCCACATTGTGTAGAGGTAGAGTTTTAGCCATTCTATAAATTCGGGGTGGTTTGGCGATCTTTGCTGCATACGCTGCATACGGTGTTGGACCTGCTTGCGCAGACCTGTCAGGTAGGATACTGCCGGGCTGGATTTCCAGAAAGCCTCTGGGAGATGGCGGCGAAAATGATATAGGTCATCCAGTAGGTTGGGCGGAGAATCATGTTGCTCCAATTGATGACGATGGGCATCTAACCAGGCCTGCCACTCGCTGATCCTGGCAATCTGTTCATGCAAGGTCCGATAGCGCGGGTCAGTTTGCAAGGATGAGGGCAGCCCTTCCAGCAGGGTCACTGCCCGGGACAGCTGACCTTGTTGGAGGGCCTGCTCGATGGCAGTGTATTTCTGTTCCAGCGCCTGATAGCGCTTGCCAGCTAGGTCACTCACTTTCTTCCAGGTAGCGATGCCGAACGAGTCCAGAGCGTCTTGAGCCCATTCCTGATATTCCTCCAGCTTCTGGCGATAGCGGGCTTTTTCTGAAGAGGGCAGGGCATCGTCTTGCAATCTCTCCAGGTCATCCAGAGTGGTCAGGCAGGTTTGTAGAAATTCGGCTACCTTCTCCCACCCTGCTTCCCAATTCGCAGTTGCAGGTGGTACTTCCCTTTTCAGTTCGGATCGGCGAAGTTCCAGAGAGTGGATTTTCTCCTCCCATCTGGATGGACGAGTGGTATCCAGATGGTCCAGAGTACGTTGGGTGCTTTCGATGTGTCTCAGCAGGTGCTCCCATGCTTTGATTTCCTCCTGGCGGTGTGGATCGCCTGCTCGAAGCACCTGCAGGTGAGCCATGATCTGCCGGGCCTGTTCCAGGCGGGCAGCCTGGGAGCGCAAGACAAACCATTCGCGTGGGGGTCTGGCTAGGGCCCAATTCGCCAACAAGTTCAGCCGTTGTTGTAGGGTTTGTGGGCGAATATCCAATGGTAGCAGGGGAAAGAGCAAGGATTGCAGTTCCTTGAGCAAGCTATCTATGCTCTGGAGGTGCTGGTTTCGTTCGCTATTCGTATAGGATTCGACTCTCTGCTGCCAGACTTCGGTGGACAGGTCAGGGAAAAGGCGCTGAGCCAGTTCAATCATCCGTTGCAAGAAGGACATGTGTCCCACCTGAAGAGCTCGTTCAGCACCCCATTGGATCAGGGAAGCCAGAGCGGGTCTTTTCTCAGGAGGAAGGATCTTCCAGGCCGCTTCGATAGCCAGGCCCAGGGCATAGCCATTCAGGGTAGAAAGAGCGCGAGCGGCTTCCTGTAACGGTTCCAGAAGGGGTAGATAAGCCTGAAGAGGTGAAGGATTACGGTCTATGCGGGCGGCCCATTCCAGCAGGCGAATCAGGAGGGTAAGAAGCGCGTCAGCCTGAGATGGGTGGTCTTCCAGCAATTGTAGAGTCTGTTCGATCAGATCGGCCAGCCAGGAGGAGTGGAAGGGAGCAAAGGGGGCTTCTCTCCAGGCACAAAAGACAAAATCGAGGATCCGGTATTCCTGGTAGGAGTAAGTTGTATTGTCTACATGGTACGTCTCCTGGAGGAGGGATAGATCGAGATGGGCCAGAGCCTCCTTCGCCTGAACATATTCCTGTTGAGCACGCTCTTCAGCGGACTTCAGTCTGAGCACTCGCTCCTGGTGAGCGATCGGCCCCAGTTCTTCGATGATCTGACGCGCTACCTGCGGAGGCATGCGGTTGAGTAGCTCGCGCAGGCGGGCATACCTCTCGGCGGCCGGCAAGAATTTTTGCTGGTCTTCGAGCAGATGTGCTTCTGTGAGCAGGTCATAAATTTCGCATTCGGTGATGAGCAGGGATAGCCCTTCTGACTTCAGGTCCGGCTGATCTGCAAACGGTTTTTCCAGATTCTGGAGACCCTGAAGGGTTTCTTTCCAGATATTCGGTTTATCCAGGTTGTCGTGGAGGGTATCCAGGAGCAAGTGGATGTCCTCAAAGCGAGCCTCCAATGCGGTCGAGGGGACTTCTTCGCCTATCTGAGCCACATAGGCCCAATGGCGAAGGCGATGGGGTTCCTCGCTGAAAGGAATGCCCTCTTCCAGATATTGTCGTGCCAGGCGATAGGAACGGCCTTGCAGCAAGGCCAGGGCTTGCTGAAGATAATCACTCTGGCGGAGCAAGGCGCGGGCACGTTGTCCATCCCGTTCGTCGTACAAGTGAGGAGCACGTCGAGAAAGAACATCCAGGGCGGCGTATGTATTGGTGGCTTCGTCTCGTAAGTTGGGGTCTTCGGGAGAGCGATGCTCGGCTCGAATCAGCATCTTTTGGACCATTTTCTGGAGATCTTCCGGGGAGAGGGTCCAGAATTCCACCAGTTGCCGAATCTGGTCCAGGATCGGCGGCGTGGATGAGTAGCGAGCCTCAGGATTTCGGTGCAATAAGTGGCGTAGCAGGTGATAGGTGCCCCAAGAGAACCGTCCTTCTCTTCTGTAAAAGCGTTCGATAAGAGGTTCTGCGGGCTGGCGCAATTCTCCAAAAGAGTAGGGAAGCATCTGGCCGGTTAACAGGGCAAATAGATAAACACCTGCCAGGAGAATATCTCGCTGAATGCCTTGTTTTTCTCCCTCCCGGAGCTTTTCTAGTGTGCCGAAATCCAGAATCTTGATCTGTCCGCCACCGCGCCGTTGAGGATCGTCTACCCAACGCAGGTTCTCGAATTTCAGGTCTACGAAAGATTTCTGAAGGTGTTCGTGCAACAGATAGAGAATACGATACAAATGCCAGGCGGCGATCAGGGCTTGAGGTTCCGAAAAAGGCCCTTGTGTGCGCAATCGTTCAGGGACGGAGATCCCCTTAACAAATTCCATGACGATGTAAGGGACTCTGATCTCTCCTTGCGGTACCTGAGCTTCGGACAGGCCATAAAACACCGGAGCAATTTTGAGCGACTCATCCAGAAAATCTTTCTCTTCTTCCTCCAGATTCATCAGCCAGGCCAGGGTTTCCGCTTCTTCCCTGAACAGGCGGTGGGCCAGAGGAAAATCCAGTTCGCGCATGACTTTGACAGCCACCTCTACCTGGCGTTCATCTGGCAAGGTGAGCCGGGCTTTATACACTTCTCCTGTCAGGCCAGTGGCAATGCATTCCTGAAGGTGGAGACGGCCACCAAGATGGTCTATTTCAGTTCCGGCAGAGAAAACAGGTGCGGGCATAACCTTCCTCCCATGGTTCGCTCAAATTTGGACAAGTTTCACCAATTGAGTTAAACTACCTCTTATGATGGAGAAAATCGTTGCAACCAGTGAGCGCGTTGATGATATTCCTCTTCTCCTGGCCCAGATGGAACAGATGGGATTGCCACACCTGCTGGACCAATTCTTCCCTACCCACGGCAACTGGCAGGGTCTCAGCCTGGGCTGGACCAGCACGGTCTGGTTGGCTCACCTTCTCTCGGAGGGCGACCACCGGCTGAACCACGTTCAGCCCTGGGCGGAGAAGCGTGTGGAGACATTGAGCCGGTGCACCGCTCAGCCGGTGCGCTCCCTGGATTTCAGCGACGACCGTCTGGGGGATGTGCTGAGTGCGCTCAGCCAGGATGCTGCCTGGGAGGAATTTGAGACCGCCCTGGATGGGCACTTGCTGCGGGTATACCACCTGGATGCGGAGCAAGTGCGGGTGGATAGCACGACGGCCAGCAGTCACCGCTTGGTGACCCCGGAAGGATTGTTCCAGTTTGGACACAGCCAAGATGGCCGACCCGACTTGCCTCAGGTGAAGGTGATGCTCTCCACGCTGGACCCGTTGGGAATGCCTGTGGCCACCTCGGTCCTGCCGGGGCAGTGTGCGGATGACCCCTTGTACATCCCCGCCGTCCGCCAGGTGCGAAAGGCCGTAGGCCCAGGGATGGTGTATGTGGGGGATTGCAAAATGGGCGCATTGGCGACCCGTGCCTTTCTTCAGGCAGGGGGCGATTATTACCTCTGTCCCTTGTCGGAGGTGCAGATGCCGCCGGAAGCGCTGGAAGCGTACCTGACCCCCGTTTGGCAGGAAGAACAAGCGCTTACTCCCGTTTTTCGGGAGCAGGAAAACGGTGGGCGGGAACAGGTTGCCGAGGGCTTTGAACGGCGGGAGACGTTGACAGCAGAAGTGGAGGGGCAAACCATCACTTGGACGGAACGGTGGCTGATTGTGCGCTCCTTGAAACAAGCGCACGCTGCAGAAGCGGCCTTGCGGGATCGGCTGATGAAGGCTCAGAAAGTCCTGGAGGCGCTGAACGAACGGGGGCGAGGAAAGAGACGGTTCCCGGATCGGGAAACGTTGTGGCAGGCCGCGGAAGCGGTGGTCGCGCGGTATGGAGTCCAGGGGTTGGTGTGTGTGGATTACGAAGAAGCGGTGCGAGAGCGGTCGGTGCGGCGCTATGGGGGACGGTCCGCCCGCGTGATCCAGGAGTGAGAAGTGTGACTGACGGTGGCCGTAGATGACTAGGCTCTGGAAAAAGCGATTCGTCGGCTGGGTTGGCGGGTGTATGTCACCAATGCTCCGGTGGAGCGCCTTTCCCTGGAACGGGCGGTATGGGCTTATCGGGGGCAGTACCTCATTGACCGGAGCATGGGACGTCTGAAGGGGTGGCCGCTGTCGCTGACGCCGATGGATCTGATGCGGGAGGATCGGGCTACCGGCCTGATCCGGCTGCTGACCATCGCCCTGCGGGTATTGACGCTGCTGGAGTTCGTTGTCCGACGCAATCTGGCGATCAAAGGGGGGGCCCAGCGGGCCACGCTGCGCCCGACGGCGGAGCGTTTGCTGGAGGCTTTTCGGGAGATCAACCTGACGGTCATCCAGGAGCCCGATCATACCCACCGTCATCTTACACCGCTTTCCAGCTCCAACAACGCATTCTGGCGTTGCTGGGTCTCTCTACAGACATCTACGCCAGGCTTTGCCTGGATTCCGTGGATTCCGCTCAACCGCCCTAAAAACGAGCGAACCATGGGCTTCCTCGCTTATCTTGAAAAATCACCATAGGGGATATACCGGTTCATCAATTTCACCTCTCAGGAGCGTGTAGAAGGATTCCAGGAATTTATCTTGCCTGCTCATGCGCTCCCAGCGTGGCAATTCTTCTTTCCTGAAGCGTTCTCGAACGGCACGGCCTTCTGCCGATAGGGAGGTTTCGCGAATCATCTGCTGTAAAGTGGCCAGAAAATGTTCACGCCGATAGGGATGGAACGGATGATACGGCAACGTATTTCGATCTGGGTCGCGCGGCAGTTCAAACACAAAACGACGTAAGGCGCGGATTAATCCTTGGTCATCCCCCGGAGCCAAACGCTGGCTGGGAAATCCCTCAATGGCTCGCAAAGTCCAGAACTCCTGTCCGGTGGTTTTCTCGCGTTCGATCCAGCCGCAAAACAGGGCCTGAAAAAAGAGCGTGAGCAACCGTTGATCGGTCAAAAAGATGACCAGGTCCGGTACAAGAAAGGTGCGATGACGCTGGTTTCTCCAGGCTTTTTTTTCGTACTGAGCGGCAATTGCTTCTGGCGGGTAGATGTGAAGGTGATCGGCCAGATGGTTTACGTATTCTCGCTGCAGGCCTGTAATGGATCGGATGCTTTCCTGAGGGATATTAAACCGCAGCGTGCAGGCGATCAGTTCGTCTACGGGGCCTGCAGCGATCTCGCCGATCTGGATTCGAGCTGTATCCGGGAAGATTTCGCGAAGCAGAGCCCCATTGGATGGCAGAGGCATCGGGCTGATCAGATACGATCGGCGAAGAGCGGCGTTGGCAAAACGCGCCGCCTGATCCGGATCATATTCCAGATATACCTCCGATGCCCGCTGCAGGAAGGAAGTGGATTTCTCAAAGGTCTGAGCGAACCAGTTCCCGTGCAGATCGCCTTCCAGGGAAATCGTGTGAGCCATACACAGGTCATATACCGCTCTAGCCAATTCAGAAGCCTGATTGCTTCGAAAGCGAATGTTTGCTGGGGGGGCTGAAAGCGGTGGACTATCCAGAGGCCAGACAATCAGGTATAGTTGAGGAGCTTGACCGGGGGTCCAATCAATCCACCATTCCAGTCGTTCCCGTAACTGAGGAAACAGTGTTTCCTGTCGATCATGGTAAGAGAGTTCTGGACGCACGACACGCTCGTAGTATTCCCGAACCGGTGATAGGGGATCCCCGGGTTCTGAAAGGGCCGAACGACAGATCTCGCCTTGAGACGCTTCTACGATCCTCCTCTCGGCCCGATTGCGTTGCTCCTGAAGCCATGCGTGTACAGACGGCAACGGTTGCGAGGTTTCTTGAGAGGTTTCAGCAATGCGCCACCAGTGAAACCCGGCGGATAACACGGGCTCGAGTTGCGAGGTTTCTTGAGAGGTTTCAGCAATGCGCCAGGTGGATAGGCTTACCTTGTGCCAACCTGTAGTGGAAGGCAAACCTGTCTGCAAGGAGAGCACGCGCTCCCATTGTTGTGTTTCTTCGACCAGGGCGCGCAGGAATTCATGCCCGCGCTTCAACAACTGGTGAAAGTTCTGGCGTTCCGGCGAATCTGCCTGTCGGGAACCGACCCGTTCCAACCATTGCAGTCGTTCCTGGAATTGCGTCGCCAGCCATTGCAGGACGGATCTCAGCTGAGAGAGCGACATTCCCTCCTGGTTGAGCAGGCGCACCAGGACCTGGCTGATTTGCATCTGCAGGGCATAAAGCATGTTTTCAGGCAGGGGAGGGAGGGATCTCTGAATGGAAGTCTCATCCAGGGTCAGAAACCAGTCGAAGAACGGATGCCTGACCGGCCCGCCCAGCAGGAGATGTCTGCCCCAGCGATCCGGTTCTACTCCTCTCAAGGATCGCTGGATCAGGCCTTCTGGATGTTCTGGGTGTTCTCCGAACATCAGAGCATATGCCAGTCGGGATGCGACATACTGCCTGATCGCCTCGACCGGCATATATACCGAAGCGATACCGAAACTATGAAAAAACACCTGGTGGATTCGAGCGCGCAATTCTGACCCGTTACGCAGTTCATTGCTCAGGTCTTCCCAGATGCGAGTCGAAGCCGGATGACAGAGCACAAATAGCGCCTCAGCCAGGCTATCGGCTGCTTGAGAATCGAAGGATTTGACAAACGGTCGAGGGTCAACCAGGAATACATGATCCAGTAGAGGCTGTTCTAGAAACGGTATCTCACCCAGGCCGCTGGCCTCATGGGGGCCAGCAAAGGTCAGGCGACCGATCTCGCGCAAGGCGGCGAATCTCTCCTCTTCCCTCAGGAGGCGTCCTTCGCGTGATGTGGAAGAAACAGTCAACAACCAGGCCACGCGTGAAATCATGTTGGGCCTGCCGGAGGCGGTAGGCAGAGTGCGTAACAGGAACAGCACATCTTCCCCAATGGCGATCTCTTCATCTACCAGGCTACCTACCAGCAAACATTGGATCTGGCCTTCCAGATCGAGCAGGTTTTCATGTAGCCATCCCTGAAAGCGCCGATAATGGGTCACCTGTCTAAAGCAACGACTCACGTGCGTGCGGCGAGAAGACATCGCCGTAGATGGGGTTTCAACAGACGCGATGAAGTGAACTCGTACGTAAGGGAGTGGGGGAAGTCGGCTGCGTTCACCTGTAGAGATCAATAAAGCCCGCAAGGAGGGAGGCCATCTTCCGGCAGGCATCTTTTCAGCCAAGCGAAACAAGACGTTTTCCCCCGTTTCTCCTAGGGCCAGAATGAGGGTTTGAAGGGTGGAGAATGGTTCTGGTTCCCGTCTGATCTGGTTGCCAGCAAGCGAGCGATAGCGCAAAAACTTCCCGGCTTCCAGAGCAGGCACACTCAGCACATCCTGGGGCCATTCAGAAAAAGGATGATCCTGCCTTCGACGGGTGAACCAGTCTTGCAATACCATGAATCACCGTCCAACCTTTGTGCCCTTTCTGTGTCTGCAGGGCAGGAAAGAGGCGCTTTACGAGCAGGTAAACCGCCTCTCCGTAAGACGAGTTCTGCTTTACGAGGCTCGCCCTTTGAGAGAGCGGATGGCCTTCTCATATACCACTGCTGCCACGTCAGCCAGATCTTCCCATTCGCGCGCTTCGAATGGGCGCAAATACTCCTCTTTCACCGTTTGTCGTCGTCGTTTGACCTCCTGATGGAGGAATTGCACAATGCCTTCAGGGTCCTCTTTGTGGTAGCGATACCGTTCAATGACCTGGTCTTTGCCCAGGGTTCGCTGAGCCTTGATAATTGCATTGAACAGATCGTCCCAATCTACGAAGAGTTGTTGATTCCGGCCTGGCCGTTGGTCCACGGCTTCCATCACAAAGTTGTGGATCACCTGGAAGAGATCGGCTTCGGTCTCATTGAACTGGCGTGGAGGCAGGCTGAGATACAGAGGCTCTTTCTGGTCAGGTAATTGATAAACCCAGTAGCCACCCCGATCATCTTCCTCACGGCGGATAAAGCCCAGGGCATAGGCACGCCAGAACAACTCGAAGCGTTCCCTGTCCTCCAGCAAAGCCACCACTTCGGGGTGGAGAGTGCGATAGTTTTTCCCCAAGACAGCCGGCATCTCGGCTTCATAGGCGCAGGCGTTGATCTCTGCCGGGAAGATGTGCAATTCTGCGGCCGGGATGCGGCGGTATGGATCGTTGACCTGCTGAATGTAGGCTTCCTGACAGGCATGCCACATCTGGAAGTCCTCACTGGGGAGCAGATCGTCAGAACGTACTATGGTCATCTTGTGCACATCTTCTGAGTCCACCAGGCGGAGGGTTTGAATGTTCGGCTTTCGCTCCCGCAATGTGTCTTCAAATTCCTTGAAGTATAGAGTGGTATTCTCATCAATTGTGGAGTGTACCCGGATCAAGCAATTCACCATCTGAGCGCCACGCACCGCCGAACTCTTCAGGTACATCGGTTCGGCCAGGTTCTCTACGCCTTCGGCCAGTTGCTTGCCAGTTGAATAAAGGTTGACAATTTCCCTGGCTAGAGGGCGTTCCTGATGGATGACTTGATAATATCGGTTGGCTAGTTCCAGGATGGTCTTCAGGTTATGCTGTTCAGGATTTTCCCCTTCCCGTCGGAAAGGTCGGAAAGAAGGAGGCCGACCCTCTTCATCGGCGGGAAATTCAATGCCGCAGATCAACCGCAATCCCTGAGGGCTATCTTCCACCTGCCACTTCAATCGCGCCAGGACATCCAGGAGATTCTGTTCGCTGGTCTGGTATTCATGCTCACCGATGATTTGAGCCACCTGATGAAGACGTTTATCCAGCTCGTGATTGGCATTAACGTTGTCGAGCGATGCGAGCGCCGTGGCGTATAACCCCACAATACCCAGGCTGGCATCTCCAGTAACCAGATGGGCAATCCAGGACTCGATCTCTTGCAGAGTGCTTTCGACGATGGCCTGCATCTCCAGAGCGGTTTCGCTCAGCACATCCAGCAAAATGTCGTCTTTGCGAACGTCAATATCTCGCTGTTCGGCCAGCAGGTAGTTGCGTTGAGCCCGGTGAGCATCCGGGTGGGTGAAGTCATCCCAAAAACAGAACCAGCATTTTTTGCTTCGCAGGCGTTCATATTCTCGCAATGCGGCATCTGCGGCCTGGCGAGTCTGGGCGGCCAGGCGCAGTTCCTCGTTGCGCACCCGGCGGACCTCATTCAGGAACTGCAGGAAATAATTCAAGTTATCGCTCAGGCCCCGATAGAACGCCCGCACATAGCCGAGCTTTCCACCGCGGGCGATACGCGGATCCTGAGATTCGCCGTTCAGGGTGTGAAAGGTCCAGGCTCGCAGGAATTTGCGGAAGCGGGCTACCTGAGCCGTTTTGGCCCGATCCAGGGCTTTGCCGTATTTCCCGCGCAGGCGTTCTCCGGCGGCTGTGTCAATTCCGTAATGTTCCTGACGGAACTGGGGAACGCGGTTCTTGATACGGGTATAGGCGGCCTCCGGGGTATCGCCAGCGTCGGCACTGGGGGGGACCACACGCCACAGGGGAATATTCAACTCATCGCTGATATCGCGCAGGATGAGTTTGCCTTCCTCATCCTGGCTGATGTCGGTCAGGGCGTTGAGGAAACGGCTATTGGCAGTGGTTAACCCGCCGCGAGCGATCTGTTGCACCGTGGCATTGTTGTGCAACCCCTCTCGTTCGCGAATCTCAGCTACCAGGGGGAGGAAACGGGTGTTGGGAATCTCTTCGCCAAAAATGTTGATGGAACTGGCTGCCATAAATTTGAGTGCAGCGCGCACCCGGTCCAGTTCATGTTCGCCCACCTCGCGATTGCGAATTTCAGAGACGCCCGTGACCCGTCCTTTCTCGTTCACTTCGGGAGCCAGGAAGATTTTCAAAGCATCCAGAGCAAGTTGGTGAGAAAAGCGTGCCTCAGCATAATAGACCGGCACTTTGAGGGTGAAGGAGCCGATCACCGAATGATAAGGGCGGCGGGGCAGTTGGGCCAGTTTTCCAGCGATGTTCGCGGTTACATATTCTGTATAGGATTGCCCGGCTTTATCATCCAGAATGGCCGAGATCACATTGGCAATCGCCGGGAAGATGCCTTCTTCCGGTCGAGTTTTATCCAGAGGATTCTGCTCTCGCGCCGTATCTATCAGATAACTGACGTCATACGCTTTTTTATCAATACGGATATGCAGATTGGTGTTCATCTCATGATAATTCATTTGCCGTATCCCAAACCGTTCACTGGCGATCATGAAGCGGTCCAGTTCACGCCAGGTGGCAAACGCCCGCGCCAGCATATCCTGTCCTTCTCCCAGGCCACCGGCCACAAAGGCGCGTGGGAGGACGAAGAAGCCACGCAGGAGGTAATTTTGCTGGACCAGGCGAGCGGCCTGAGCGCGCACAAGCAGAGCCATGTCAACCAGCATTCCGGCCCCGGTGCCGCCAGCCAGCGAACTGACAATGATGACCTCTAACTGGCGATCACGGCTGACCTCTCGCTGGAGGAATTGAATGGCTGCGCGCAGGTGGGAAAGGATTCTGGAATGGACCGGATTCATCACGTCCCGAAAGACGGTGATGCGCCCCATGTGGCGGATCTGACCGCTACCTTCTTTAGTGTTGAAAGCCGCTGGAGCCAATTTTCCCAGAAAGGAAGCGGCAGGGAACCAATGCAGATGGGGATGTCTCTTCTGTGCGATCTCGCTCGCCAGTTGAAGGACGTTCTCGCCAAGCGGGATGAATTCGGTGCCTTTCTCCAAGCGCACCGATCCAGCACGAATATCCTCTTCCTGTTGGCGACCAGGCTGGCCTGTTTGTGCGGCTACCTGACTGGTGGTATCAAAAGCCAGCAGGCGCACCTGAGAAGGGAGTTTGCCCTTACCAATTTCCAGAAGTTCCTTTTTCAGGAAGGTCAATACCCCTTGGCCGGTTCCTCCCAGACCGATGATCAAAGCTGGGCGTGTCATGAGATCCTCCTCTATTCAATATATCAAATTCCTAGCGATCAGGTGGCTGATAGACCATTTGGGCCATAGTTTCATTAGAATAGGGAGTGGGCGTATTTGGATAGAGATCAAAGGTGAAGCGATATCCAGCCTGATCCACACCTTCTACACGAACAGTATTTGCCTCCTCATAGGTAACAGACCAGTCTGCCAGGGAAACCTCGTCTTTCGGGGTGGCACGGCGGCGAGATCGCTTGCGAGAGTTACGAATTTTGAGACGTTTGAGAGCAAGATAAGGATAGGGCGCCAGTTCCTTCTTTGACAGAACGCGAACGTTTTTCCCATTATACAACCCAAATTCGGCAATGGTTTCAGTGCCATCCACGAAAACCAGCGAACCGGCCACTTTATTGGTACGGATGGCAATATTGTACGCCACAAGAGCAATCATTGCCAGCATCGTCGTTCCCAAAAGGACATAATAGGTGCTGGCCCGACAGAACAGACAATCCATACGAGAAAAGGGCACTTCCAGGCGAGTTTCATAAAACCAGAAGCGGTGTTCCAGGGCCTGGTTGTTGGCTTCTTCGGTGACTTCCACAATCAAGGTGTGGGGTCCCTCGGTATCCAGGGTAAATTCTCCTATCCACTCGCTTTCGGAGCGAGGCGAGAGTTTCAGATAGATCGGCTCCGTTTGGAGCGGTTCGGATACTCCCTGGGGTTGATACACAATATAGGCAGTGAGGGCCCGATCCGGTTGTTCGAACAGGTCTCCTGCCTGGAGCTGATTCCCATTTTCATCCTTCAATTGCACGCTGACCTGCAGAGGAAGTACCCTAAGCGGCCAACCCTGAGCAATGGTGGCATGAATTGGGCTTAGCTGTTGATTTGCCTCAGGCGATACAGGCTCAATGGTGACTTCGTTGACTGCCAGGACTGTAAAGATGCTTTCATCGCGGAACAGTTCATGGATTACATTGAAGATTTCGGCTTCGTTAGAGGTGGTTACGCGTGGATCCCCTTCATGTCTGCGAGTTATGCCTACCATCTGCAGAGAGTATTGTCCGGGTATAGGAACCCTGACCGGTTCTACGGAGACAAAAGCCTGCTGGTCTTCTTTCCATTCCAGTGGATAGGTATAGATTTGTCCATCTGGGGCTTTTACTGTGGCCGTGGCCTGGATGGCAAATAGAACCTGTGCTGAGGGGCGAATCTCTCGACCACTGAGCAAATCAATCAGTTTATACTGAATGTACTTTGGATGGTTTTGGTTGTAATACGGCGCTCGTTCATACACAGGGAGTTGACGGAGAGGAGGATAAGGTTGGGGCGATATGGTTACTTCGTCGTAATAAACCAGAATGTCTTCGCAGCGAGTGGCGCTTGACGATACAGACCACAGACCAGGTTCTGGGAAGGAGATAGAGTAACGCTCATTGGCGCCATAAGAGGTATATTCGATTAGATCGCTTGAGGCCCCATCCAGTTTACCATTCTCGATCTTATGCTCTCGTCCCTCGATGTCGAAATACGAGAGAGTTATCTTGATCTCGGTGCTGTTCTTATAGGCATTGACAACCATTCGCCTCAGATAGGGATTGACGGCAAAAGTGCCGCAATTAAACGAAGTTGGTCGAATTCCCACCAGGCGTCTCAAAATCTCCTGAAGTTGTTTAGGGATTTGATAACCAGCCTGGTCAAGCAGGTATAAAGCCCCCCGACCATTCTGGTGAATGTTCTCTAAAAGATCATTATAATGACGGGATTGAGAACCATCTTTATCTCGCAGAAGCAAGGTGAATACATACACGCTTTGCTGATAGTCTGCATCAGATACCGGATACCGTTCCAGACAACCGGTAACCCTGTCTTGGGGAATGTCCTGTCCGTATGTTTTTCGCAGGTTTTCCAGGCAGTTCTCTCGGTGGCGTAGACTGGCGGCAAAGGGAAGGTCCTGCTTAATCTGGTTCTGTAGAGACCGCAGACCATTTTCATAATAATTGTCATTGCATTCCGTTTCTGTCATGCAAGGATAACCATCACTAATCCAGATAATGACTCGTTTTCGTGGCCCTGGCGCCGCAGGCGCCTGCTCTAATATCTCATCTGCTTTGCGAAACGCATCCATGGCATAGGTCCATCCCAGGTCGGTGGCTTGCACTCGCTCCCGGAAAATTTCTCGCATTTGTTGGGCTTGTTCCAGGGTGTCGGGATTGATATCCATCAAAGGGAGATCGATCTGCACTTTTCCTTTCATCCCAAATGAGATCACCGTGGCCCGATGAAAACTATCTGGACAGTAATCCAAAGCCACATCTACCAGCAAATCCAGCATGTTCTTTACCGCTTCTGCTCGCTGGTTGTATGGATCATTGGTCTTCATACTCGACGATTGATCAATGATGAAAATCACATCCAGATTGTGAGTACACCCTCCTTGTAGCCCGATAGCTTGAGGCACTTCTTTCCTTGCCAGCACAGAGGGGCGGGAAAAGAAGGAGTGGAGAGTCATTAGAACAACGCCAGCGACAGCCAAAGGTCTTATGTTCATTTCAGTGCTCCCGCACCAGTTTGCATGAAATTTTTCAGGCTTTGCCTGATAGCCGGTGGATGGGATGTCCTTAAGGCGTTATATAAATTATATCCTATACTGAGCTATCGAGCAAGCCTGGCTGGCGCTGCGGCAAGGCTTTCTTAAAGTCTGTCCAGACACTATTGGCTGAAAGAGATCTGCCGTTTTCTGATTGCGAAGGTCGAAAGAAGGAAAAAACTTGACGTTCTTCGCAATTTGTCTGGCCTGGTCGTGAAATTCAGGCCAAAATAGCTGACTTTAAGAAAGTCCGGGATCGAACCCGCAAACGGTTGACATTCCAGCAAGGATTGAGTATACTCTGACTTGTCAGACAATTTTCCCTATGAGCACTCTCCTGGTCAGGCACGCCTATCTGGTCACCCTGGACGATCACCAGCGGGAATTTCCCGATGGCGGTCTTTTTGTTCGTGATGGTTTTATTGAGGCAGTTGGAC
>FWWL01004681.1_pt1 | contig 22603 bp, 16 predicted proteins | sample 2228331 | NCBI WGS metagenome assembly FWWL01 (sample SAMEA103939775, study PRJEB20133) | metagenome | reverse complement strand
ATTTCCTACCGCTCAATTGAGAGGTCCCAAACTTACTTATGACAACCGCACAGGGACGCTCTCGGCTGAAGGGCCTATCCAATTAGGTGAAGGGCTAGAATTTATGAAAATTAAAGGTGCCGGTCGTCTGAAGACAGAATTCAACATACCAGACACAGCCAATTACATCATTACGGGAGAGTTCATGACTGGTATTGAGGTGAATGTGCCTAAAGTGTTGGTAGATATGATGCTCAACGATATCCGGGCCTCCATCTTCGATGCACCGGTGCCACCATTCAACACTCAGCAGAGCTTTTATCGGCAGGCGCTCAGTGAGTTCATCTCGGACTCGACAGAATTGAATGAGGCCTTTAATAACCTGAATATCAATTATCTGAACCTGCCGAGGAAAGACAACAAATACACCTTTCTATTGGGACGCCATCCAGTCATCTGGAACCCAGAGTATCAGTCCTTCTTAAGTACAGAAGACCGCATTCCGGTGGTTTCCATCGCCGGCGAGCCAATACAGAAAATGCTGACGGCTTATGTGGAGTACAAGATGCCCGGCAACCGAGACGACCGCTTCTATTTGTATATCAAGGCTTCGCCTGACCTGTGGTATTTCTTTGGTTACCAAGCTGGGGCGCTTAACGTAGTATCGAGTAGCACGCGCTTCAATGATGCTTTGCTGGGCCTGAAACCCAAAGACACGCAAATCAAAATGCCTAATGGCGAGGTCTATGAGATAGTAGCTGCCAACCCCGCCCTGGCAGATGCCTTCATCAACCGCGTACGCAGCGGACGCAAGTTTTGAGGCAATAATGAAAAAGCGCTGCCGGCCCCCGCCGGCAGCGCCTACTTTCAAACCTTGAAACAAACGTTACTGCTCAATCCTTCAGGCTGTGCCCTTGAGGATTTTATTCCAATAAAGCCACGGCAAAACGCGACGTTTGAGCTGATACATCGTCCAGCGCTCCTTGGATTGATCGAAGGGGAAGGTCTCCACCGGCTGGTTGTTGTAGTCGAACTCAGCGAGTACGAGTTTGCCATATCCTGTAACGAGCGGACAAGAACCATAGCCATTGTACTGAGCAGCAGCAGGCTTGCCGCTTTGGATCTGGTTGAGCAGATGCTCTACGAGTACCGGCACTTGTTTGCGAATGGCAGCCCCCGTTTTGGCATTGGGCGTGCTGGAGGCATCGCCGATAGAGTAAACATTCGGGTAGCGCACATGTTGGAAGGTATGTTTATCCACATCCACCCATCCCAACGGATTGCCGGGCACTGCCAATGGGCTGTTTTTGATGACATCAGGAGCGCTCTGCGGTGGCGTTACATGAATGATGTCGTAGGTGTCTGTAACGCGATCCACTACTTTACCATCCGCATACACATCAAAAATGGCCTGCTTTTTCTCAGCATCAATCTCAATCAGGTTGTGCAGATAGTGGGTCTTGATACCATAGCGCTGGATGACCTTATTCAAGGTGTCAGCATATTTTTTTACACCGAAAATTACCCCTCCGCCCGAATAGAAATGTACCTCAATATCTCTGAGCACTCCATGGCGGCGCCAATAGTCAGAAGCCAGGTACATGATCTTTTGAGGAGCACCACCACATTTGATGGGGGTATTCGGATTGGTAAATAACGCTTTGCCGCGCTTGAGGTTCCTGATACATTCAAAAGTATAGGGCGCAGTCTCGAAAGTATAATTAGAGGTGATGCCATTTTTACCCAATTGGCCCTCTATGCCTTTGATTTTGTGCCAATCCAGTTGAATGCCCGGGCATACAACGAGGTAATCATAGGTATAACGCGCACCTGTATTGCTGACAACGGCATTCTGGTCAGGCTCAAATTTAGCCGCAGCCTCCTTTATCCATGTGGCCTGCCGAGGCATCACTTCTGCCTCGGAGCGAACGGTATCGCGGATGTCAAAATCTCCTCCTCCTACCAACGTCCACGCAGGTTGATAGTAGTGCTTTTCTGCGGGGTCCATGATGCCGATATCCAAGCGTTTGTCTTTGCGGAATAACTGGGCTGCCAGAGAGATACCGGCATTTCCCCCCCCAACAATCAAGATTTGGTAGTGCTGTTTCATAACTCCCTTAATTTTTGTTTTAGGCAAAAGTGCGCCATATCAGCACAGGTGTTGTTGGCTTTTTCAAAGTATTTGCAGGACAAAACAAAGGGATTATTTCTACGGCGCTTCTCTCCTATCCTACCTTGCTATTAAAGCCCAACGAGCGACCGACAATCTCGAAGTACCTTTGCCCTGCAAAATCATTTGCCATGGAATACATCCAACCCGCAACCATGCCCGCTCCTAAAGGACACTATTCACCAGCAGTGGTTCATGGTGGCCTTGTTTTTGTCTCAGGTCAGTTGCCAGTTGACGATGCCGGACAAGTATTAGGCAACACGGTGCAAGAGCAAACGCAGCAATGCCTCCAAAAAATAGCAGAGATATTGGCAGCTGCCAATAGCAGGCTAGATCTTATTCTGAAAGTGAACATTTACCTCAGCGATGTAGCTCTATGGCCAAGAGTAAATGCCGCCTATGCCGACTTCATGGGTAAGTATCGCCCTGCGCGAGTGATTATTCCGTGTGGCCTGTTGCATTACGGTTGTCTTGTTGAAATTGACTGTGTGGCCGCAGTGGCGCAATAGAGATTTTCGAATAATGCATCACCTCCTAACCTTAAACTGTCATGCCAACTCGACCTGACGCGAAATACATTAATGTTTATCTGGGACTGGGCAGCAACGTAGGTGACCGCACCGCTCAATTGCGTACTGCTGAAGAACTCATCCGCCAGCACATCGGCAAAATCGTTCGGCGCAGTCATCTGTACGAAACAGAGCCATGGGGCAATCCCAAACAGGACGCCTTTCTGAACCGCGTGGTGATGGTCAACACCACGCTCGCCCCGCGCGAATTACTGGAGGCCATTGCCAAAATTGAGCGCCAAATGGGCCGACAACGCAAAGAAAAATGGGGGCCTCGCGTCATTGACATAGACATCCTCTTCTACTGGCGGCGTGTCATCCGGGACAAGGGGTTGGAAATACCGCATCCGGAACTCCACAAGCGTGCTTTTGTCCTCGTGCCCTTACTGGAACTGGCGCCCGATCTGGAACACCCAATATTGAAAAAGCCCATCGATCAGCTCTACATGGAGTGCTCAGACCTCTCAGAGGTAGTTATGTTGGAAGAAGCGGGTGATTAGGCGACAACCTCGCTTCCCAAAAGGCAGATAAAATCACAAGCCACCCCGGTACGCCAGGGTGGCCTGTGTTAGTAAGCTCTGAGAGACAGTGTTAACGCTGAATGATGAATGGTGTAGAAACGACCTGGCCTTTGGCCGTTGCCACCAACGTATACATGCCATTGGGCAGATTACCTGCCAGGAAAGGTAGAAACTGGCGCCCGGAGACATTGTCGTAGATGCGCTCAGCTACCTGCACCCCCATGGCATTGAAGAGGCGAACGTGAACATCCGCAGAGCCTTCTACCCTAACAGTAAGCATAGCCTCGTCGATCACTGGATTGGGAGCAATGGATAGACGCAGTGGTTTTTGAATGACCTCTAGCGTGGAAGTAGATACGTAGGGTATAGGAGTCATCTCAGCATTGATAATACGCCCTGTTGTTTGGTCAATAAGCATGGAGATAGCGTGCATGTTATTGATGTTGTACAACGTCGGGACGACGGCCGAGAGCTCATGCGACATGACGGAGCCTGGCGGGTTCTCTTTAGGCACACTATTCGGCGCACCCTTGAAACCGCCCATGAGAGAACGGGCGACGTGGTTATACACCATTTGACTAGCAGGTACTGGGCTGGGCAAGTTCTCGTAGCCCCCCATTGGGCCGCGTGCGCCTCCTGCATAAGCGTTTTGCTGGGCATAGCCGCTGGTAGTGCCCTTTACACCGTCCTCCGTGAGTACAACGGCAATAGCAAAATCACCGTCCATTTGTTCTAGGAATTGCACCGAAGTGCGAACTGTTACGCGGCGAATAGTTGGGTTCCAGTCCACATTGTGAGTTATGATGGCCTTGGCCGGCCAAGTCAGGTGCTCTATCAAACTCTTCTCAAAGTTAGGATTGCCCAAGAGGGGGTCAATATCTGCCTCGCGCTCCACCAAGCCGCCTGGGTATCCGCCGAGAAGTTTAGAAAACTCGCTGTCATACGCAGTAAGGCGCATGGGGTTAGTGCTGCCATTATGGACGGCGATGGGGACAGCCAGCCCCTCATACTCATGAGCAATATAATCCATCATCACAGCTCCACGCGGGCACCACTGACACCACGGGCCAGTACCTTCCTCCACAACGACCTTGCGGTGAGGCTGTGGCTCAATGCCCAGGATGTTGTACGAAGCACTACCGGTGTTATCACTTTCGTCGTCGTCACCTACTCCATTGACATTGAGCAGACGCACACTGAGGGAAAAAGCATTGTTGCCCAGTTGAGTGGTGTAAGGTATGTAGAAGATAGGACGTTCAGCTAACCCAATGTTTAGATTATCATAGCTATACTTCTCCACTTTACCGTCTGGCAGTGTTACTTCGACGTCAAAAGAAGTAATAACAGGGAAACCGTTGTTTTGCAAGGCGAAGCGCAAAGCTACCGGATGGCCAGCCAGTATCTTGTCGTAATTGGTAACAATGGTAGGCACAGCCGGTATGTACTTACCTATAGCAACGCTGGTAATACTGGCGCGTATAATTTCATCTGGAATCACCACTCGGATATTATCAAGCATAGCTCCGTAGAGCCAATCATTAGCGTCGTCGTAGCGGAAGGCGAGTCTAACATCAGCATTGCCGGCCAATTCTGAAATGTCTATTGACATGAGCCGCCATGCGCCGCTGCCGCTGATATCCTGAAGTTCTTTCCAGGTAGCGCCGCCATCAGTCGAGGCGAGCAGTTTGAGCGACTCGGTCTTTTCTTGATAAGAGCCTTTGATGAAGAAGAGGTCAAACAACAGTCGAAGCGGTCCACTTTGGGCACTGAGGTCTATAGAGGGCAGGTAAATGATCTCATTGGCTTTGTTGCAATTGCACTTGTCGTCATTAGTGCCTAAAACAAAGCCTGGGCGAGTGGGCACAGTGAAGTAATCAGAGGAATGAGTAGCCGTATTAGCCACTTTCCAACCGCCATCTGTAGCGGAAGTTTGTTGGGTCCATCCCGTAGGTAGTGAGGGAGCGCTGTCAAAGTTTTCAGACCATAGCACAGTGCCTTGCGCCCACAGGGCAGTGCTGAAGGCGAGGGTAAAACCCGTGAGTAGTAATTTGTGATACATAACGCAGAAATAAATTAGTGAAAGATAACACAAAAGTAGTGCTGCTCTGACGATTTCAATCTGCTATCTCAGGGGAAATCTGCCAATTTTAGTCAAAAAAATTACGCGCCAGCCGACAGCTACATCTCCCTTTGGCCCCTGCTTGCAAAATGTTGCTTTTTCCTGATTGTAATCTATCTTTGTGCGCCTATGGAAATACAGCGCTACGTCGTCCGCCCAGGTTCTTTGAAAGAGCTCAGGTGCCATGAGGAAACCTTACCTCCCCCCAAAGGTGATGAGGTTCAGGTAGCGGTTCGCGCCATTGGGCTAAACTTTGCCGACATCTTTTCCATCTGGGGGCTTTACACGGCCGCGCCCAAGGAGCCTTTTACGCCAGGGCTGGAGTTCGCTGGGGTTATTACTGCTGTAGGCCCAGAAGTAACTCGCTTTCGCGCAGGAGACAGGGTAATGGGTATCACGCGCTTTGGAGCCTTCACCACCGGCATCAACATCCCAGAGCGATATGTCGTTGCTATTCCCGATGACTGGGATTGCAGTACGGCTGCGGCATATTTGGTACAAACCATCACCGCCTATTATGGGCTGTTCAACCTGGGCGCCCTGCAGCCCGGGCAGAACATCCTCTTACACAGCGTAGCAGGAGGTGTGGGCCTACAGGCGCTCAAGATAGCCAAGGCGCAGGGTTGCTTCGTCATCGGCACGGTAGGCCATGCCAGCAAGGTGGACATTGCCCGAGCCAATGGCTGCGACCGTGTGCTGGTACGCGGAACAAAATTCGAACAGGAGCTCCGCGAAGCCTTGGGCGACGGTCCCTTGCACTTGGTCTTCGATACCATTGGCGGCCGCTACTTCTCCATTCCATGGAAAATGCTGGCACCCATGGGACGCATGATAGTGGCAGGCTCGTCGCGCTATGCCAGCGTAGGCGACAAGCCCAATATCTTTCGGTTATTATGGCACTACCTGACGCGGCCTAAGATTGACCCGCAGGCATTGCCCGAGCAAAACCGCGGCCTTCTGGGCTTCAACCTTATTTACCTGTACGAGCGCATCGAGATGCTCCCCCCTATTCTGGAGCACTTGACACGAATGAAACTAACGCCTCCACACGTAGGGCACACCTTCTCCTTCGAGGAGATGCGCGAAGCCATTCTCCTCTTCCAAAGCGGCAAGACGGTGGGCAAGGTGATAGTCCGCACAGCGGCGCCGTGTTAGGTTGCAGGCTTCTCAAAAACGCCGTACCAAGGCAAAGGTCAGGCGTTCGCGCAGCACCTCTCCAGTGGGTGCGAACAGCTCAACCCACAAGACATAAATGCCTGGGCGCGCCGGCGTACCGTCGTCCATGTCGCCCTCCCAGCGCAAAAAGCTCTCCGTGCCTACTATCTGCTGGCGCAAGAGATAGCGCACCGGAATACCTTCTGCATCATAGATAACCACCGTAGCTGTATAACGTGGCGCCGGAGGCCGAAGGTGTATGTCCAAAAAGTCCTCATAACCATCGCCATCAGGCGATAATCGCGGTGTAGTTAGCTTAATGAGGCCATCTCCAGTTGGTGGCAGACCTGTGCGCTGGCTGTTAGGATGCGTAGGTGTCCCGTTTCCATTTGGCGCGCGAGCTGCAGAGGTCCAGTTGTTTGGGTCGTTAGTAGGTCCATCGGCTCGGATGCGTTCCAAAGAGACGCCCTCCCGCTGCGACGAATTGAGCAGGGCGTTGTGGTAAGTCTCAAGGTAAACGAAGGAGTCCACCGTAACTTGTTGCCCATCCTTAGACCAAAAGAGGGTAACGTTACCTGCATTTTCGGGTAAAGAAGGTAAGGCCAGAGGCAACAAGCGCTTGGGGTCGGCTATCGGGAAACGCTGCCTAATGTCATCAGTGCTGGGTGTGAAGACCAGATACTCACCTGGGAGCATCAAACGCCGAAAGCCGATGTTGCACACGCTACTGCCGTCGTAAAAGTTGGCAATAAAAAAATCGCGCAGGTCAAAGACCTTGCTGCTGCGGTTATAGAGTTCTACGAAATCAGAGCCGAAAGGCTCTGGATTGAAGAGCACCTCATTGACGACGATATCTGCAGGTGCCGGCTCTTGAGGCAGGCCCAATAGGGCGGTATCTGCGCTTACGAGAGCGTTGTTGCTGCAGTCGCGTATGGCCTTCATAGCCCACAGTCGGTACACCGTGCTGGGCTGGAGTGGCTCCTGTAGGGTTAGCAAAGCAATGCGGCGGGTTTCTGAGGCCAGAGTCGCCTGGCTTATGGCCAAGGGCGGTTCTATCCGATAGCCGCTTAAGTCGGCAGCGGCAATTCGATCTAAGCCTTCGGAAAAAGTTAGCTCCAGCAGATTTTCAGCCAACGGGAAGGCACTCTGGAGTCGAGGGGGCACCGTATCGGGCGTCATTTGGAGGGCGGCATTGGGCTGTCCAGGAGTTCCACCTGGTAGCACAGGGCAGGAGACCCAATTTTCCCTTTCCAAGCAGGGGAGGTTTGGGTTAATGCGCTCCAACGTCCAGCCACCGTCGCGTTTGGCGCTGTTTTCGTGCCAGCTGGCTGCATAAAAGACGCGGTCAATAACTCGCCCGGCTGTATCGGTTAAGATGAGCGTATCGCCGGTGTTATTGAGCGAAGGGAAGCCCCCTACTCCCGAAGCAACAGGGGTGAAAGGCGCCAGAGCTGCAGCGCCTGCAGTTGTACTAATGACGGCGAAGGCACCTGGGTACAGCAAAAAAGAAGGCAGCTGGCGCGGCGGGCCGCCGTCTGAGATAAACAGGGTATTTAAATTGATAATACGCTGGCTGCGGTTATAAAGTTCTATCCACTCCACCTCAGGCAGGCCCACGGAAGGTGTAGGGTCAGACATAATTTCGTTGATGAGCACATCGAACTCATCTGCAGGCTCTGTGCGCAAGTAGTCGAAGAAAGCGCTTTGCAAGCCACTGACATTTCCAGCGAGGTCGGCTATCTGTTGGCTTTGTACTTCATATGTGCCGGTCAGGAGCGGTTGGGCCAGCTGCAGGCGGACGCGATCTGGGCTGCCGTCAAAGCGCGCCTCGGCAATAGGTGGCTGGCCTACAACAGCATAATGCGCCGGCTCCAGCGCAGAGAGGGTGTCGAGATCCTCGTCGAAGTTCAACAAGACCGCTTGGCCGTCACCACTGGCGCTTGCCGAGAGCAACACTGGCGGTGTGGTATCCGGAGTGTCAGCCAATATGGAGATGTTGTCAAAGAAAAACCTGTCGCGTCGGGTGGCCGTGTATAAGCAATAAAATCCGCAGTAACGCCCTGGGCCAGGCAAATGGGTAGCATCTACGGCGTTACCCTCTGGCATGAAGGCACTACCAGTTACGCGTGCCTCTATCGTCCATTCACCTGCGGTGGTTCGGCGTACGCGCAAGCGCACGATTACTGGCTCGAAAGCCACCAACCCAGACGTACCTACCGACAACAGCGTGCGCGAGCTGCCCGTCTGCCGGAAGAGGCTAATAGCGTCGGCATTGCCATTCTCCCCTATTTCTATGTAGTAGCCGTTCGCCTGAAGCAAGTTGGGTTGGTCGGCCATGAGGTAAATCCGCAAAAGATTAGTGGCCGAGGGTGGAAACTCCAGCCGAAAATCTAACAGCCAAACGGCACTGTCCGGCATATCTACCTCCGCAGCCAGGATAGAGCTGCCCGCCTGTGGTGCCATCAATTGCAATTCACCCGCCGCATTGACGATGAAATGCGACACATCGCCCACCCACGTCGGGTTTTGCACAATGTCTCCATCGGAGAAATCCTCGATGAGCTGCCCCTCGGCTGCCCAAGGCACCGTTAGGCAGGCACCTAGTATGAGAGAAAGCAGTAAAGATGTGCGCATAGACAGGGCGGATTGAGAAACTGACCAGAGTCGAAGACAAGGCGTTGGCTCATCAGGGGAATACCTCTGCCATCATGCAACGAGCACTGCCACCGCCATAGGTTTCAATGGTGTAAAGTGGGCTGTATAACAAACGCGTATGGCGCTCAAGAGAGCGGAGCTGTTCGGGCGTCAGGGAGCGATAGGCTTGCTCCGACATGACCAAAAAGGTATCGCCCTGCTGATTGCGTACCTGTAGCATATTGCCTGCAAAGGCCTCCATTTGTTCTAAACTGATGGGCACTATTTCCTTTCCAGTAGCGCGAAATCTTTCCTCCAACATGGCACGCTCTTGGGCATTGCGCACAGCGTCCAAGCAAATGACGACGAAGGTTTCGCCTATTGCCATCATCACATTGGTATGATAAATGTCTTGCCCTTGAGCATCCACAGCGCGAAAGATAACGGGTTCGTATTCCAACACGGTACATAGCTCGCGCAACAAGTGCTCGTCAGTACGTGGGCTGAGGCAGGCGTAGGCCAGACGGTTGGGGTGGTCAAAAACAATACTTCCCGTGCCCTCCAAGTAGCGCCCAACGGCCTCGTTGTTTTCCAAATGTATCCTCTGCCGAGGTTGAAAGCCGGCCTGAGCAGCCACCTGAATGACTTCCTCGCGCCGCTCTTGCCTACGAGTAGGCGCATACATCGGATAAGTAACCGTAAGACCACCAGGGTGGAAGGTTACCCAGTTATTAGGAAAAACGGCATCAGGCTTTACGGGTTGGTCCGAGTCTTCGGCTACTAAGACATTTACACCCACCTCGCGCAAGCGTGCCACCAACTGGTCAAACTCCGCACGCGCACGCTGCTGGATTTCTTCGGAAGAGAAGCTTTCATCTCGCTTTTGGAAGGCATTGTTCTCGGCCGTTTCTTCATTAAAGCCAAAGTGGGCGGGCCGAACCATCAGAATGTGCTGGGTCGTCTGTGTATGCATTACTGGAGTCTCTAAATGAGGCGGCTGGTCTGATATGCCATTGGGTAAGAAAGATAAGTGAAATTACTTAAACGCCGCAAGATACGGGAATTCATGCCATCTCTCCTTTCCGCCTTGAGGTAGGTAGGACTGTCGGAGGCATTCTCGAAATCAAGTCCGTTTTAATTTTAACCCTACGTCCTTTTGTGGTGATGGTGAGGGTCTATCTTTGCCGCCGTTTTTTGAGCAAAAGGAAGACAAAAACGGCATGGTAAAGATTCTCGCTAATGACGGCATCCATCCAGATGGCAAACTGCTTCTAGAAGAAGCCAATTACCAAGTAATAACAGAAAAGATACCCCAACAAGACTTACCCGCAAACATTGGAGAATACGATGTGCTCATCGTGCGCAGCGCCACTAAAGTAACCCGCGAGGTCATAGACGCGGGCAAAAAGCTCAAAATCATCGCTCGAGGAGGTGTGGGACTGGATAATATTGACGTCGAGTACGCCCAATCCAAAGGCATTTTGGTGTATAACACGCCCAAAGCCTCTTCGCGCGCGGTGGCGGAGCTCACCCTCGGTCATTTACTCGCATTAGCCCGAATGCTTCACCGCAGCAACCGCGAGATGGCCGGAGGCGATTTTAAGAAACTCAAGAAAGCCTACGAGGCAGGTATCGAACTCCGCGGTAAAACCCTTGGCATTCTGGGTTTCGGGCGCATTGGCCAGGAGGTCGCGCAGTTAGCGCTTCCCTTGGGCATGAACATACTGGCCCACGACCCCAACGTCCAGGAAGCCAAAATAGGCATTGGTCTGAACCAATACCCCGACATCAAACTCACTGTGCGCATTACTACGGTCTCTTTCGAAGAGGTCATTACTGGGTCTGACTTTATTACCCTACACTTGCCCGGCGGCACAGGGCCGGTCATTACGGCAGCGGAATTAGAAAGAATGAAGGACAGCGTGTTTCTCATCAACACTGCGCGCGGGGGTGTCATTGACGAAGAAGCCCTTCTTCAGGCCCTCGACGCCGGAAAGGTAGGCGGTGCAGCCTTGGATGTCTTCGAAAACGAACCCACGCCGCGTGAAGCCTTATTGCGCCACCCGAAGGTTTCCTGCTCGCCACATATAGGGGGTAGTACCCTGGAGGCACAGTCCAATATCGGAATGGAACTGGCCGACCGCATCATTGCTTTCTTTGGCGACCACCGCTAACTACTGGGCTGCTTCGGCTGTTTTGTGGCTAAGACATGGCGCCACTATCTTTTACATGCACTGGGCATCGAGCGGCCGTTTACGCTTTGGCTACTGCCAAAGAGCCTGGGCATTTTCTTTCTGCCGGTGGTGATGGCTGGATAGTCTCCTGGGATGTCCGCTCGCCTGAAAATGGCCGCCTGCTCGCCACAGTAGAGACGCAGGTTTTTTCCCTGCTGTCTTTGCCCGATGAAGCCCGTTGGGTGGCTGGAGATATGAATGGCGGTGTGCACTGGATTGACTACCAGCACCCAGGGCTTACCTATGGCTTGCAGCACCACCAAAAGGGCGTTTTCGATCTGAAGTACAGCGCACCTTGGGTGTTCTCTGCCGGCGGTGAGGGCATACTGACGCGTTGGGACGCGGCCCGTGGGCGCCCAGTAGAGAGCTTACAACTAACCCATCGCTCTTTGCGCTCGTTGGCATTGGCTCACCAGCGCCACGAGATTGCTGTAGGTGCCAGCGACACTTGCATCTACTTGATAGATGCCGACACCTGGGAAATACGCCATCAGATTAATGAAGCACACAGCCCTTCGGTGTTTACTGTAGCCTACTCGCCCGACGAACGCTACCTCATCAGCGGCGGGCGCGATGCTATGCTACGGGTGTGGGGGCTATCCACAGGGTACCCAACCTTAGTCAGCGAGCAACCAGCCCACTGGTACACCATCAACCACATTGCGTGGTCGCCCGACGGACACTATTTCGCTACGGCCAGTCGCGACAAGACAGTAAAAATCTGGGACGGTAAGACCTTTCAACTCTTGCGCGTCTTGGAGCCTATGCGCGATGGCGGCCATCTAAACTCCGTCAATCGCTTGCTTTGGCTACCCGAAGCGCTCATTTCGGCTAGTGATGACCGCACCCTAAAACTGTGGCAATGGCGCCCGAAAGATCAGTAACCACCCGCCGCATCATCTCCTCTATCGTCGGCTACAGCGCGCAGTTTGCCATCTGTTTGGCGCATGATGGCCTCTACTCGACCTATGGGGCCGCGTAGTTGTAGCCGGTGCCCCATGGCTTCCAACTGCTGTTGTACTTCTTCTGAAAAAGTGCCTTCCTCGTGGAAAACGACATCTGGCAGCCATTGATGATGGAAGCGTTTGTTGTGCACTGCTTCTTGCAGCGGTAAGCCAAACTCGTACACATTGAGTATTACCTGAAAGACCGAGGTCGGGATGGTAGTGCCTCCTGGCGTACCAACAACCAAACTAAGTTGTCCATCGCGCAGCACAATGGTAGGCGTCATACTGCTCAAAGGTCGCTTACCTGGAGCAATGGCATTGGCTTTTCCACCTATAGCACCGTACAAGTTAGGGACGCCGGGCTTAGCGCTGAAGTCGTCCATTTCGTTATTCAGGATAAAACCGGCACCAGGCACTACCAGACGGCTGCCGTAGGCGTCGTTCAGGGTGGTGGTAACGGCCACGGCATTGCCCTCGGCATCCACAATACTCAGGTGTGTGGTCTCTTCTGACATGGTGCCAAACACGCCGGCCATGATCTGTTGGCTGGGCGTAGCGCGCTTGGGGTCGAAGTCAGCTATGCGCGCGAGCAAGTAATTGGGGTGAAGCAAAGTGTCCACTGGAACAGCCCAATAATCAGGGTCTGCCATGTGTTGGGCGCGGTCGGCGTAAGCTCGCCGCTCTACTTCCACCATGCAGTGCACAGCACCAACTGAATGAAATCCCTGGGCTTTTAAGTCGGCATTGCCCAACATACCCAGCATTTGGGCCAGCAGAAGCCCACCACTGCTGGGCGGCGGCATGGTGATGATGTGCAGACCACGCCAGTCAAACTCCAATGGCTTGCGCCAAACACTGCGGTATTGCCGCAGGTCTTCGAGCGTAATGAGGCCGCCCTGTTTCTCCATTTCCGCCACCAACATTTGGGCAGTAGGGCCATCGTAGAAGCCCTCGCGGCCCTTGTCAGCAATGCGGCGTAGCGTGGCTGCCAACTCTTTTTGGATGAGCCAATCGCCGGCCTCCCAGGGTTCCATCTTGACAAAGGCAGGCGTCAGACGGTTGTAGCGGATAAAATTGTTCCGTTCACTATTGAGCAGCTGAGCCTCGCGCTCTGTGATTTGGAAGCCTTTGTCTGCCAGCCCAATGGCAGGCTCTACTAAAGAGGCCCAGGGCAAACGGCCATAGCGCTTGTGGGCCTCATACATGCCATCCACAGAGCCAGGTACACCACAGGCCAGGGCGCCGAAGCGGCTTTTCTCCGTCAGGACATTGCCTGCAGTGTCCTGATACATTTTCTCATGTGCTGCTGCCGGAGCACGCTCGCGGTAGTCCAGGGCTGCTGTCTTACCGGCGGCGCTGCGGTACACCATGAAGCCTCCGCCGCCGAGGTTGCCCGCTTGTGGATACACCACCGCCAGCGCCAACTGAACGGCCACCGCAGCATCTACGGCATTGCCACCGCGCTTCAGCACCTCCACACCCACCCAAGTAGCTATAGGATGCGCCGAAGCAACCGCTGCCGAGTCGGCGACAATTTCTTTTTCAATATTGTAAGGGAAGGGAATGTACGACTGGGTCGTACCGGCACAGCAGTGAAGCAGCCCCAAGACAAAGAGCAAGAGCGCGTTTTTACAGACAGACAGCATAGCGTCGGGTTTACTTGAGAAACAATTACTGTTTGGCTGCAAAGCAACACCAAAATTATTGTTTTACCACCCTGAACGTTTGGCGCTGCCCCCCGTACTCCACCATTACCCAATATGCCCCGGCTTTGGGAAAGAGCAGCGCATCCAAAAGCAACTGGGTTTGAGTGGTAGTAGTTGCCCAAAGCATTTGTCCATTCAGGTCATAAAGGCGTATTACCGCCGGTGCGGTTTCAGCGGGCAATAGCAGGTATAGGCCATGGGTGCCAAATGGGTTGGGAAATGCTCGCAATACTGTTTGTGCATCCTCGCGCCGTTCTGCCCATTGCAGCACAGGTTTCAAGGCGCTTCCCTCGGGACTAAAAGCCCATGCTGAAGTAGGCTGCTCTCTCAGCATAATAGCATCTTGCATCGCACCAGAACGGCGTGCGCGAAAGTGAATGGCAAAAAGCGCCATGGGTTCTGAGGAAGGCAGAGCAGATGCGGTGCGCCGCCTCAGCCAATATGGGTTTTCAAAACAGGCGGTTACACAGGACAGCCCTCCTGGGCGCAAGGCAAAATGATCGGCGCCAAGCCCGGGTACCATTGGCTCTACGTGTAGTAGATCCAACACCTCAGGGTTAAAAAACAACCCGAGTTGCACGGCAGCAGTATTTTCCCACGCCCCGGAGAACACTACGCGTAATAGCTCACCCGCGTGGAAATTGCGGTTTTCTGCTATCAGTGGCCACAGTTCTCGAGGCGCGCTGGAACTGCTCAATTGAGTGGAGGCGTTGCCGTTCACATCGCCTATTCGAATGCCGATGAAATCCACGCGCTGCGACTGCAAACCGGCAGGCAACGCCACCGCCTGGAGGAAGGCCGTCTTGAAAGGATTGTCAGGCTCAGGGAATTGAAAACTGGCCGGCACGAACCGCCATAGTGGGCTGTTAATCAGGGTACTGTCAATGCCAAGGATAAGACGCCTTAGCTGGACGATGTCAAAAGTGGTAACGGACATGGAGCCGTTGGCGTCGGCGGCAATGATGCGATAAGGCGAAGGCAAGCGCTCTATGCCCAGAATGTGTCTTTGGATAAGCAATAAATCGAAGGTGCTCACGCCGTTAAGCGGATCGTCGTCGCGATATAATCTGAGGCTATCCGAAAGGCAGGGAGCGCCTGCAAGCACTTGGTAATCGCCGGTGGGCGTCGTCAGGACGAACGGCTGGCTGCAGACCTGCACCTGGGCGATGCCTTCTCCTGTTTCTGTGCGGACGCTGCCCCACACAGCCACGGCGGGCGCGCTGGGCAGCAGATGGAGCGAGTCAAGCGGAAACGTCCACAGCCCTCGTGCATAAGAAGCCGCCATCAGTTGGTTGAGCACTGGGTTGTACTCCAGGTCAAAGACCGGCACGAAAGGCAACTTCGTGCCCAGTCGCATCCAATGAGCACCGCCGTTTTTGGAGTAATAGACACCGGCGTCAGTAGCTACAAAAAGAATGCTGTCGGCGTGATTGGGCAACAACAAGATGTCATTGACGGGAATATTGGGCAAGTTGCTGCTGATATCCACCCAAGTGGCGCCGTCATCGTCGGAGCGATGCACGTGAGGGATGCGCTCGTTGTCGCGAAAGCCCGAGTGTGTTACAAACAACCGGCTGGCCTGCGTAGGAGACCCCACTACTGAGGTAACATAGCGGTTGGGCAGCCCGGCGCTGATGTTGACCCAAGCACCAGCGGGCGTCCTGCGCCATACCAAGCCATCAGAGGTGCCGGCAAATAACTTCTCCATTTGGACAGGCGACTCATCGAGGCAAGTAATGTTGTGAAAACGCGGCCCGTAGATGATGCCGCGCGTGAGGTCTCCTGAGATGGCCCCCCACCCAGAGCCGCCGTCGGAGAAATAGACGCGATAGGTGCCGGCGTAGAGCCGGTCGGGGAAATAGCGGCTGCGGAAATAGGGCATGTCCCAGTTGCAGCGGTCGGGCGTTCCCAAGCATGGCGATCCAAATTGCCATGTTTGCCCGCCGTCCGTAGTCTTGTGTATTTCACCGTTTTGGGTTTCTAACCAAAAAGTCAGGGAGTCAGTGGCATGGAAGGCGCAGCGGAAGCCATCTGCCGGAAAGACCGAGAACCAACTGTTGTAGCCCTGGCCATTACCGCGCTGGATGCCGTTGTCTTGGGCGCCGGCGTAGTACACGTGCGGCTGGTGATGGTTGTAGGAGGTGTGGTAAAACTGGGTCGTGGGCAAATTGAGGCTTTTGATCCACTGTGGCTGCCCAGGGGTATGCCGATAAACACCGCCATCGCAGCCCAAGTATCGCTTGCCAGAGGGCGAAAATTGCAGGTCGTGGATATCAGCATGCGAATTGGCCGCCGTCAACCACTGGTTAGACCCCGCGGGCTTGCGCCAAAGCACAATGCCCAAAAAATATACCTCTTCGTCGTTCTGAGGGTCAACGCGTATTTTGCCAAAATACCATCCAAAATTAGCCACTGCCGTTTCCAATGCAGTAACGTCAATGGCCGTCCACGATTGGCCGCCATTTTCCGTCTTGTAAAGCCCGCCCGTAGTTGCCAAAGTATCAATGTACACCACGTAGAGTTTGTCCGGGTTTTGTCGGGACATAGCCAGCCCTGTGCGGCCATTGCGCCCTGTGGGCAGCCCTCCGGTCAGTTGCGTCCAGGTCTGACCGCCATCCGTGGTTTTGTACACCCGCGCGTGGGGGCCATCAATGATGGATTCCTGGTTGCTACGTATCCTATCCCAAAAAGAGGCATACAGCACCTGCGGGTTTTGGTGGTTCATTACCAAGTCGCTTGCCCCGGCCTGGCTGCTCACAAAAAGCACTTGAGTCCAGGTGTGGCCGCCGTCAGTACTCTTATACACCCCGCGCTTGTTGTTGCGCACGTACGGGTTACCCATTACTGCAGCGTAGAGAATGTCGGGGTTCGTCGGGTCTATTTGAATTTTGGAGACGATACCCTCATCGCCCAACCCTAAGTAATGCCACGTTTCGCCCCCATCGGTGCTGCGGTAAATACCGTGGCCATTAAAAACATAGGCCGGGATGTTAGGGTCTCCCGTTCCTGCATAGACCAAGTCAGGATCGTGCGGACTGTAAACGATATGCCCAATAGCCAGCTCCGGGTGGTCGTCGGCTACAGGGCGCCAGGTAATGCCGCCGTCGGTAGTCTTAAAGATGCCTCCGGCCGAAAAGCCAGCCAGCAAGATGTTGTCGTCTTGAGGGTGGATGGCTATGGTATTCACACGACCTGCCACATTGCCAGGCCCCTGCAGCGTCCAGTCTGGCAGGAGGGCACTCTCCGCCTCAGAGAAGCGCGGCCTGCTTTTTTCAAAAGCCGTCCGTAACGCCACCACATTTCGGCGCCAGCCATCTGCGTCAAAGAAAGGGTCGGGGTAAGAACGCTGAAAAGCAAAGTGGTCGAAGGGCTCCATCTTGCGTTCCAGCTTCGCTTCCTTTGCCGAAGGTTTCTGCCATTGGCACGAAGAAAGCCCACTCAGGAGCACTACCCAAAGAAGCCCGGCAAAAAGTGTACATCGCGTCATACCCAGCCTGTTTATTGATAACAAGACAAATCGCTTTTCCGTAGAGATGAGGCAAATATCGCACCACCGCACAGGTTCGTTGCGCAAAACAGCGCCCTACTCTCGAAAACTATCGCACAGGAGTGCATCTTTGCGCGCCGATACAAAACTGAATCAAAAGCATCATGGCATACGAATACAAGCTGCCCTCGCTGGGCGATGGCGTTACAGGGAAGGTTACCCAAATCCTCGTACAACCAGGCGACACCGTAGCTCAGGAGCAAATTGTTGTCGTAATCGGTACAGATAAGGTGGATGCAGAGATGCCAGTGGACGTTGCCGGCACCGTTGAGGAAGTACTCGTCAAAGTGGGCGATGACGTTACGGAAGGCACCCCCATTCTGCGCATTAAGCCCGCCAATGGCGCCGCAGCACCCACCGCTGAACCTGCACAACAAGCACCTGCGCCCACAGAAAGCGCTCCGGCCAAAGCAGAAGAGAAGCGCAAGGAAGAAACACCTGCTCCGTCCGCCGCTCCGCAGGCGCCTTCTCCCGCCGCATCGCCTGCCCCTTCTTCAGCCCCCAAAGGCCAACTGCGCGCCAGCCCGCTGGCCCGGAAACGCGCCAAAGAACTCGGCATTGACTTGGCCGACATCAGCCCAGCCAGTGGCTCCGACCGCATCTCCTACAAGGACGTCCTGGACTTTGTGAAGCGCAAAATGGATGGCGCCGGTGGAGCTATCCCAGGTGCGCCTTTGGCACATCGGCCACTACCCAATTTCGAGAAGTTCGGCCCCGTAGAGCGCCAGCCACAAAGCCGCATCGGCGTAATCACGGCGGAAAACATGGTGTATGCAGCAACAGCAATCCCTCACGCTTGGATCTCTGAGAAGGCCGACATCACCCGCATAGAGCAGCTCCGCCAACAGTACAAGGAACAAGTCAAGGCCGCAGGGGGCAACCTGACCACTACAGCCATCTTAGTGAAAGCAGTGGCTGCATTGCTGCGCAAAATGCCGCAATTCAACGCTAGCTACGACCCGGAAAAGCGCGAGGTGCTCCTCAAACGATACTATAACATAGGCGTCGCAGTAGATACCCCGCGCGGCTTGCTGGTGCCCGTCATCAAAAATGCCGACCAAAAAAACCTGACGGAGATCTCGGTAGAACTGACAGACCTAAGCCATCGCACCCGCGAAGGCAAAAACAAAGTAGAAGACCTCGAGGGTGGCACATTCAGCATTTCCAACATCGGCGGCATCGGCGGCACCAACATGCACTCCATTGTCAACTGGCCAGAAGTAGCCATCCTCAGCGTAACCGCCGCCCGATACGAACCCGTTTGGAACGGCTCCGCATTCGAGCCTCGACTGCTGATGCCCATCACGCTGGGGTGGGATCACCGCGTCATTAATGGAGCCGACGCAGCCCGTTTTTTACAGCAATTGAAAGCCATTTTAGAGTAACCCTTCCTGGGTCTTCTCTGAATGTGCGTTGATACGGCCCAAAATTAGCCCAAAGCCGCAGATTGCTTCAGTGCTTGAGAAACTGACGCGCCAGGGTAACAGCGCCCCAACTGTACTGCAGCACGTAGCTGCCGGCAGGCAGTGTGTGCAGCGAAATTTCCCAGAGATCATCACCAGAAGCATAGCCCTGTAGCCAAAGGCGCCCCAGAAAGTCCCAAATTTGCCAGCGGGCTTCTTGTCCGGCAGGTGCCGAGGTTTCCACTTGCAGCACTTCACGCGCTGGAGACGGGAATACTCGCAGTCCTCCCTTGAGAGACGAGTTATGCACTTGCCGCACAGGGCTAAAGGAAAAAGTGCCGTCAGTGTCAACCATGCGCAGGCGATAATAACATACACCATCAAGAGGCTCATCATCTGAAAACTCGTACCAGCGCTCCGCGCGGGAGGAGCCTGCAGCTGCCACACGCCCGATAGTCTCGAACCGGAAGTCTGATACACTGCGCTCTACCTCAAACCAGGCACTGTTTTCCTCAGAAGCTGTAGCCCAGCGCAAACGGTTGCTCCCTACCTCTGGCCACGCATCGAAGTACATTAGCTCCATAGGAAGAGAGAATTTCTCACCAACAGCAAAATCATCAATACACAAGTTTGGAGGCCCCTCACAGTCCACATTTTCCTGGGTGGTGTAAGAAAAACGAAAGCGCAGATTAGGTACGTTCTCCGCGGCAGGCGGCAGGTCGAAATACAGCACGCTCCAGGTGTTGGTAGCACCGCTTGCTACGTCGGTAGAGATGGTGTGCCACGTAATGCTGTCGCTGCTCCACTCAAAAAGTATGGGCGTACTGTGTGCCGTAGAGCGCCTACGCCCAAAGCCCACCCGGATGTCTGTGCGCCCAACAGTGCTAATCACGCCACTGATGACCAGCCTGACGGTTTGGTCTACGGGCTGGCAGTCGTTCATGCGCACGTTGTAGTTGCCCGAAGCTGGCGGTTGTGTATAGCCGCTACTATTCAAACGGTCGTGCATGAAAATGCGGCTACTATTCGTTTGCCACCCCGCTGGAAACACTGAGTCGGGGAAAGACTCCAGGTAAAAAATTTGACTAAAAAGCGTTCCATTCAGCCATAGGAGTAGCGCGGTGAGAGTTGACTTTTTCATGAGCATGAGACTACCCCTTACTATTGTAATGCGGTTTTCGAATAATGGATTAGCTTGCCAAAGATCGTGCTATTTTTTCAAATAGACAAGTCGAGCGGTATCAGGCACTCTTCCGGCCTCATATAACAACGCCTATGCTTGGACAAATTACTAAACCATCTAACTGGGTTTGGCCCAATAATGTAGATATCGTTCAGTGCTTTTGGAAACGCAAGGCATGCACTTTGCCATCAACAGCACAGTGCAAGACGTAGTTGCCCCTGGGCAATGCCTGCACGGGAATATCCCAGGTGTTGCTGCCTGCTGAAGCGCCGCGCAACCAGATGCGACCAAGAACATCCTGTATTTGCCAAGTAGTTTCCTGCCCTGCTGTTTCTACACGGTTGATGACGTACAATACTTCTTGAACTGGAGAGGGAAAGACCCTAAAATCGCCGTGTTCAAAGCCTGTGTGGACTTGGCGAATAGTGCTCAAGGAAAAAGCGCCGTCGGCATCCACCGTGCGCAGGCGATAATAATTGACGCCTCGAAGTGGTCTGTTGTCTGAAAACTCGTAGTAGCGCTCTTCGCGAGAAGTACCTACAGCAGGTACAACTCCGACCAGCTCAAAGTGGAAATCCTCTCCGCTGCGCTCCACCTCAAACCAAGCGCTGTTGTGCTCCGAAGCAGTAGCCCAAAAGAGCCAATTACGCCCAGCCTCAGGGCGTACATCAAAGCGAACCAGTTCTACGGGCAGGGAGAAGTTCTCTCCCACGGCAAAGTCATCAATGCGAAAATTGGGCGGTGTGGTGCAGTTCATGTTTACCTCTGTTACGTAAGAGAAGCGAAAGCGCAGATTGGGTACATTTTCAGCAGCTGCAGGTAAATCGAAGAAAAGAGCATCCCAAGTGTTAGTGGCTCCGGCAGCTACATCGGTGGAAATGGTGTTCCAAGTAGTCCCATTACTGCTCCACTCGAAGAGCACCGGAGTAGCATGCGCGGCAGAACGCCGACGCCCAAAACCCACGCGGATACCTGTGCGCCCTACTGTGCTGATAACTCCGCTAACGGTAAGTTGTGGCGTCTCTCCCATAGGCAGGCAGTCTTCCATCCGCACGTTGAAACCGCCAGAGGCTGGTGGCGGATTGTAGCCGCTACTAGGAGCTTGGTTGTTTATCACTATCCGGGAGTCATTAGAAGACCATCCCGCGGGAAATGTACTACTGGCAAAGGGCTGCAGGTAGAAAATCTGGCTCCAGAGGGCATTGTTCAATAAAAAAAGAAGCAGACCCAAGAGCGTCACCTTGTACATAGGATACTGGGTTTTATCCAAAAATTAAGAAGCAATGGCCTCAGCCAAAAACGCTGTAAAATTGGCATAAATCCCTTTTATCACAAGTGAGGCTGGCGAGAATTTCAAACATACTTAATCTCTCAAGAAGAGGCTGCGAATAGCAAAAGGCACCAAAATTCCCTCGGCAAGTGACAGAGGTCACCTTGGCGCATTCGAAAATAAATATACCTTTGACAATAAATAAAGAAGGTCTATGATTTGTCCATCTTGCCAGTCTCCCTTGATGACAGTTATCCGGTATGAAGTCGAAATAGACGTGTGCCCGCGGTGTCGTGGAGTGTGGTTAGATCGCGGCGAGTTGGACAAGATCATCGCCCATTCCATGCAACATCACGAGGAACAGAATGCGCTGGAACTGGAGAACGCCAATACGCAACCGCTAAAACCCGGAGAGCGCCGCCCCGTGTATCCACCGCCACAGCAGCGGCGCCGCTTCATGCTGGAGCGTTACTTCGACTGAACCGCTCAACTTCAGTTAGAGGCGGGCGAAATGGAGAATTTCCGTATCTCCTCCGCCACCACTGCGGTGTTCCAAGTGCATAAAGGTATCGTTCAGGGTAACGATGAGCCAATCTTCGGCTAGTTCCCGCAGAACACTGGGGGCCGCAGCGCTGATGGTAAGACAAAGCTTGGGGCGGCTGTCGTCGCACGCCGTGGACCAAGAGCCGTTCCAGCTCTGGCTTCCATCACTTACCGTCAGCTGTCCTCCTGTCTTGAAATCGAAGACGTAGGCAGAGTAGAGCGCAGTCTTGTTGGTGCGGTCAAAGTAGTAAGACACCTTCCAGGAGCCGACGGCAAGAATGCCCCCTGGAGTGTCATTGCTTTTCTGGCAATTCCAGGAAAGCAAGGTGATACCAGACACAAACAGAACAAGCGTGAAAAAGCGGACGAAGAGCATAATGACCGTTCAGTTGAGTGAAATGAAAGAAAGACATGCCCAAAAATATCGGGCCTTCAAATCTGCCATTAGATCAAGGCGCTTCATCCAGCAAAAGACCTTCCTCAGTATGGGAGAAAGTCTGATAAGCACACTTTCGGGATTTGAAAGGGCACCTCATTTCTCGATGGGATACCCCCAGAGCATCCGCATGAAAAGAGCTGGGCTTTTTATACTCAAGTATAGCTAAAGCCCACCGCTTAAAAAC
>FWWL01004679.1_pt1 | contig 22613 bp, 18 predicted proteins | sample 2228331 | NCBI WGS metagenome assembly FWWL01 (sample SAMEA103939775, study PRJEB20133) | metagenome | reverse complement strand
GATCAACCCTTTGTCAGAAACACTGTCAATTAGGTTTTTTCAAGAATTTAATTTGGGTCCTGATGCTCAATTGGAAGATGTTAGTCCAAACAACCAACTATCTGGTTGTGTTGGTTTTAATGTTTGTCTACAGAGATGTAGAGAATCGCCTGGTAACATAAAGACTTGTGTTCAAAATTGTAAAGACAATTTTGAAGAAAAATGCGATCAAAAATGTATTGAGCTTATAGACGATGTAGGTAATATAAAAGGTTTTGGAAGAACTAAAAAAGTAAATGTTCAAGAATATCAGAAGTGTATAAACCCAACACCTCCACCTCCACCCCCAACCTCCCTACCAACGCCACCTTCTTCCAGTGGATTTTCTAGTTCAATAAACCCGGGTGGATTTCCAGAAAATATGCCAAACCACTTAACAAAAGAAAGTTGTAAAGCTTTTGATAAGTGTATGGCAGACACTGGTGCTGGCAAGCTAAGTGCAGAACCTTATTCTTGTAGAAATGGAAATGGTAGTTGCATGAGAGCTATAGGCACTTGTATAAAAAACAATTCTGGTTGTGACTGCGCTAAAAAGGAAAACTTTACAGCTGAATCTAGTTTTGATCAAGGCGATAATAAAGCATTTAAGGGTCCAACAAATATAAACAGCTTTATTAAGTGTATGGAAGGAAGTTAAGAAATTAATTTTGTAAAAAATAATGTTGTTAATTATTAATTTATTTGTAATAATATAATTTGTAATAATATTTGGCTCCCCAATCTAAAAAATTTCTATCACAGAAACTATGATACATAAAAACCTCAAATATTTTTTTTGTATTCTAACTTTTGTTTTTATTATATTTTTATTTACCCTAATTTTTGGTAATTTTGGGATAACCCAGGTTAAAGCACAAAATAGTTGTGGTGATCCCGAACTTACATTGATTAAGTATTGTCAAATAGCTGATGAAAATGAGGGTGGTTATATATTTGGTTTTGATCAATTCCAAAAATGTAACCAAGATTGTATCGATAAAAAACAACAGGAAGGTTGGACTAATTTTGATTATGTTGAATGTGCGATGCAGTGTGAAAGAAAATTAAGCACTGGTAATAGTTTCATAAGAAGGAAATTTGATGCTAATGGATATAATCGATGTATAAGACAACAAACCGTAGAACGAACACCAAAACCAATGTCTAGAAGTGACTTGGTTTGTGCTTGTAATCAAAATGAGAATTTTTTGCATAATGCACCAAGTTTATGTTTTGATTATGTTGAAAAACCAAAAAAAGGTGATAGTACAGTAAGTATTATGGAAAACATATTTCCAAAATGTTTTAGTATATCTGAATCTGCACAAAACTTAACGGACTGTGTTAGGTCTGTGGTAAACACAGGTTTTTTAGTTGGTATTTTGATACTTCTGGTTAGTATTGCCTTTATTGGGATTCAATCTGCTTTTAGTTTTGGCGGGTCTAGCATATGGGCAAGCTTTATGGAGAAGACAAGAGATATTATTATAGGGTTATTTTTCATCGGTATACCTGTAGCTATCTTAAATTTAATTAGTAATAGTTTTAATATCTTTAATTTTGAAGCAATAGTTGAATTAAATCTAGGTCAAAGACTTAGAAATCCTTTAGGGGAAAACGATGATGAACACTGCGAAGGAGATGAAGGAGAAGGGCATTTGGAATAACCTGGTCGAGGCGTACTTTGGCGTGGACTTCAACTTGGAACGGGAATGGTTTATCACTTGGTTTATGAAGGAGACCAAGGTCCTTGTGAATGGGGAAAACCATGTCAATATAACGTAAAATTCCCAACTGTGGCATTTTATGATTGTAAAGTTTTTTTTGCTGCTTCAAGAGGTCAAGATTTTAGCGGAGACCAGCATATTACTGGCTATTTTCCTATTTTTGATCCAAACAATATGAAAATATCTTTAAATACAGTTCAAAGGGGGGCGCACGGGCTTGATTATGCTGGCCCCAAAGTGGCAGCTGGGCTAGATGGTGTAGCTATTTTAAGCACAGACAAATTTGGCAATGATTATAAAGTTCATTCAAGGTTTTGGGACGGTGAGAATTATAAAGAAGGACCAACAGAAGTAATGTCTACCAACGATTTTTCATTACATTCAGCACCAATTGCTTATCAAAATACTTGGCTTGGGGTAGTTAGTAGTGGTGAACATTTCTTGGTGGCTGATCTAGGTAAAGATTTAAAAGATAAAAATAATTGGAAATCTTTTTCTTCTAATATAATATCGTAGGCAAGTTACTATGCTCTCACCAGAACTCCTGATTTTTCTAGAGCTTTTTTTGTGACTAGTTTAGAAGGGGTTTTTGTCTTTGAGTATAGTCAGGAAAAAAACAATTTTTTACCGATTCGTTCTATAAGCCAATCTAATTTGCAATTCAAAGGTGAATCAGGTGTTTGCTTTAGACCTTCTGCTGCAGCTAATAGTACGGGAACTGTGTATGTATTATGTGATGATGCTGGAGGAAATTTGTTATTTTTTACTATCGATACTAGTAGTCAAAATTGGACTGTTGAAAACCTTTCAAAGGTAATGGGTGCGAGTGTTTTTTTTGGTGGGGTTGTGGCGGTAGATGAGAAAGATGGTATACATGTTGCTTTTATGGCCAATACAAATGGTGAAGCACATCCTATAGGTTATATTTATAAAGAAAATGATGGTTCATGGACAAGCCCTATTTATGCTACCTCTAATAAAGGTGGTTTTAATTTATTCTCTGGATTTGCCCATCATGGGAAAATTCCTTATATGGGGGTAGTTTATGAAGATTGGTGGACTATTGGACCTTCCCCTAGAATAGGGATAGTGCTTTTTGGAGCAGAAGTTTAAATTTTATAAAAGAGGTTTTTTATTTTTATAAAGCAACTTTTCATTTGTTTCAATAAAGATGTAATCTATTTTATTTAAATACAGTTGGGTTTAAGCTAATTACTTTTATTTATCGAATATTAGGTTTGGGACAAGTAAACTTTTAGATTTTTTCTAAAGCTTTTAGAAGTTTGCTTTTTTTGTGGTGGTTTTGTCGAATATATTTTAAAATATCTTCCAAATACTCACTATGTCCTAGTTTGGTTTTCCACAGATTTAAAACTTCAATAAGCTCTTGATAATCTCCAGATATTAGAAAATCTGACCAGACCTTTATTTGTCCAACTATTTTTTGTTCAATTTTATCTCTTTGATCTGGAATTTTTTCAGCTACAATAATCAAATATCTACTATCCAGTTCGTCAATGTGCTCTTCTAACCACTCTATATACTCTACCCAAACTGCAAATTCTAACCAAAATTCGGTATTAGATAGGTATTGCTTTCTTAGCTCTTCTAAAATTGCTAGTTTTTGAGAGCCTGGCAATTTTACGAAATATTCTCTCATCTGCTCTTCAAAAGAAGACACATTGTTGGCAATTTTGTTTTTCCATAGTTCGCATTGAATAGTTAACTGGTGATCTGTGTCCATTTGCTCAAAAAATGAAGACATTAGTTTCCACCATACTATACCACCACTGGCCAAAAAATATGGATCAATGAAGATTTTTAATAGATTTTTTTCCAATAAATAGTTTCCTACGACGGGATCAATCAAAGACTTAATGTTTTGGATAAAAGTTAAATCAGAATTCGCTAGCAAATCGACAAAATACTTTTTAAGTGTTTTATACTCCTCAGTACTATTAGAAAAACCATAATACAAACATCTTTCCAAAGCATTGAGCCATTCTCTTTGTTTTTTGGTTGACTCTGCTTGTAAAATATTATCCCAAATGTTGATTTTAGATTGGTTTTTTGAATTTGAGGTTTTGGTTTGGTTCGGAAAAAATTCTTGATCCAAAGCGGCACAGACGGCTACTATATTAGCACAAATACCAAATTCTAGAAAATATGGCGAATTACATCTGACTATCTCTTTTAAAGCTTGACTAGCTTGTGGGTGTTTTTGTTTGTCTAATGCTAGGTGTAATAAAGGAATTTCTACTGTGTAAAGATTATTTTTGTTTTGTACTTGGTATTTTCTCCAATAATCTAAAAGTAGATCTGAATAGCCTAGAACACCTCCTTCCAAATAAAGTTTAAGTCCTCTGTTGTAGATTTCTGGTTGTACTAGTTTTTTAACTACTTCTAAATATGAAAACATACTTGTTTTTGTAAACTGCAACTAATCAATAAAAGTAATAAGATAATTCTAAACTATTTTTACAGCTTGCTCAAATTCTTCTTCAGTCATTAACTGTTGATCCAAGATTACTTCCCTTATAGTTTTCTTTGTGGCAATCGCAATTTTAACCACTTCACTGACTTTGTCATAGCCTAAAATAGGTGTAAGTAAAGTAGCAAAAGCGGTTGATTTTTCTAAATTTTCTGTACATTTATTTAGGTTAGCTTTCATAGTTTTCACACATTTTTCTGCGAAAATTTCCACTGCTGTTTGCATTACATTTAGGGAAGTGATTAGCGAATCTGCTAAAATAGGAAACATAATTCCTAGTTCTAAATGAGAATCTTCCGCAGCTTTTTGGATAGTGTCGTGGTTACCAGCTACAAAATAAAATACTTGATTGATAGCTTCAGGAATAACTGGATTAACTTTTCCGGGCATAATAGACGAACCGGCTTGCAAGTTTTCTAGTACAATCTCTCCAATTCCCCCATTGGGACCACTTGCCAAAAACCGTAAATCTTTGGCTATTTTGGACATATCTCCAGCCAAAATTGTAAGTAGAGACGAAACATGCACAAAGTCTGCTTGGCTACTAGTTTGTGACATTTTATTTGATACTGGTACAAATTTTATCCCTATGATCTTAGCGAGGTGTTTGTAGACAGCTTTTTGATAACTCTTTGGGGCATTAATTTCGTTACCGATAGCAGTTCCACCTAAATTTAGCTCAATCAAAAACTTAAACAAATCTTGCAACCTACTTTTATTACGATCAAGTATGGTCGAGTAGGCTTGCATCTCCGCTCCAAGAGTGGTTGGCACAGCATCTTGAATATGAGTTCTAGCAAGTTTTTTGATATTTTTAAATTCTAAGGCTTTTTGATTAAAAACACCAATTAAGCTTTCCAAAGCAATAATTAGTTTCTGGAGTTTTTGATAAGCAACAATTTTCAAAGCAGAAGGGTTAACATCGTTAGTTGATTGGCTACAGTTAACATGATCGTTGGGATGAACTTTGATACTATACTTTTGACTAGCCAGTATCTCACTAGCTCTGTTTGCTAAAACTTCGTTCACATTCATATTGATGGATGTGCCAGCTCCCCCTTGAATGGCTGAGGTGACAAATTGGTCGTCAAATTTACCAGCTAAAACTTCGTCACAAGCTTGACAAATTGACTGAGATACAATGTTAGAAATTTGACCTATCTCCCCATTAGCAATGGCTGCTGCTTTTTTAATTTTAACAATAGCATAGATTAATTCTTTATGAACTGTATGAATAGGAAAAGGGAAGTTTTGTATAGTCAACTCTGTTTGAGAGCCATAATAGTGTTTTGCAAGAGACATCGAAATTTAAAATTGGAGCAACTTAGACGAGTTGTCAACATTTCTAGAATTAAAAAAATTTGACAAAGCTGATAAAAAAACATATCCAAGTGCTGTTTTTGGGTATGTAGCTCAGGGGTTAGAGCACAGATCTTATAAGTCTGCGGTCGGTGGTTCGAATCCACCCATACCCACCAGCAATTTTTGGTAATCTAATAAGCATTTTAACTAACACTAACAAATATTCATAAGATTTAAGTCAAGAAAAAGCCTATTTTGATAAAAAAAGCTAATCTAAAAATTAGACTAGGAATAATAAGATAAACTGACTTTATAGGTAATTTTAATTATAAGCAATAGTTTAGTTTTTTTCTGCCGCACACTTTGCATTTTTAGGACAAACAAAAATTTTCTTAGGAGTTCTAAAGTCAATATAAGCTAATTCTCCTTGGGACTCTTGCTGGCCTATCTTGCTTTTAAACACAAAATTTAGTCGTTTAGCTTGGTTGGCTACATCTCCAGATCTTAAGTCAAAATACAATTTGGTATTATTTGTGGTGGTGATAATCACATCAGTGTCAAAATCAGAAATGCTAGGAATAGAGGTTTTGACAATATTTATTCCCAATTCTTCCAATTGAGTCCAAAGCCAAATAATAAACCAAAAGCGATTGAGTTGTTGTTCACGGTATTCAAAAGAATAATCAGCAAAGTTAGGATTACCAGATCTTAGGCTATTAGGCGAGTTGGTAGCAAAAGTAAGAGTAGTAGGATTTTCTACCACTACTAAATTTTGTCTAAGATTGGCCTCATCTTTACTAACAACACGACCACTTTGCCCAATTCTCCAGTATTCTTGTCCGTTGTTTAAGCCCAGTGTGATTAAAATCGGTTTTGTAGTAATTTCTATTTTAGCTTGATTTGGCCAAATTCGTTCTATTACTCTCACTTGAACTATTTCTGGGTTATGTTTTCTAGCCACAGCAGATAAATTTTGATCACTTAAAAACCAGAATTGGTTATTTGGAATAAAGCCTAAAAACGGATCTTGACTAAAATTTTTGACCAATTGTTCCACACTCGTGGAATCTAAGTAAGAGCCATTATTAAAAGTAATTTCATACTTTTTAACTAGAAAAAAAGTGTCAAAAAAAATTAAGTAAATTAGAAACAAAAATGTTCCTAAAATTATTATTAGGGCTATTAATCGGTTTAATTTACCAGCAAGTCTGATTTCTGCCGCCCAACTTCTTATATTAAGCCAAATTTTAGCAATACCAACTCTACCATAGCTTTTGGCAATTTCTTCCACAGGCTTTAGACCGTATTTTTGTCTTTTAGGAGGTTTAATTGTAGTTTGAATTGAGTTAATCAAAAGTTCTTTTTTTAATTTTGCAGGATTAGGTTCGAAAATTTTTGTACCATGCTCACTATTATAGGTTGCAGATTTGCTATCTTTTTCAAGATTTGCCGACTTTTTGCCCTCTAAATCATAATAGAAAATTCCTTTTTTTTGGTTTTTGTCCCTAACTGAATACTTAAAATTTGCACTAACCAAGATCTCTTCGGTGGATTTTTGTTTAGAGGAAAAGCTCGTAACTTTATTGTTGCTAGTTTTTTGAGTTTTAGTAGAGTCTTTTTTAGATTTAAAAAACAAGCTAAACAGTCCGATTTTTGGCTTTTGCTCCCTAATTACAGTTGGAAAACTAGTATTTTTTTGACCGCTGTAAAATAATTTTGCTTTAATTTGAGATTTTTTCATTTTTAATTTTTATTAAATTCATCTAAAACTTAATTATAAAACTAAATTTGACAATAGCGTTTCTGGTTAGTATTGCAAAAAACTGAAAAAAGTATTATAATCAATTTTAAACCGTAATTCAAAAACAAAAATGAATGATAATTTATATAACAATAGTCCAGTAAATAGTTTTCCAAATACTCCGATGGGGAACATGGGTTTTTCGGATCCTAGTGGTTTTAATTTTATAGGAAGTGAGATTTTGGATATAATTTTTTTTAGTATATTAGGACTTTTTATTGGATTTTTGATAATCTATTTTTTGAGTTATATTATTTTTTGGCAACGAAGAGAGAAAACTTTTAAAAATTTGATAACCTTAGAAGTTCGTTTGCCTCAAAATAACGAAATCAAAATTGAGGCGGCGGATCAGATGTTTAATGCTCTTTACTCTTTGAAAAAAAGTTTTCCTGATAATTTAATTAAAGGAGAGGTGACTTTGGCTTTGGAAATTGTTGGAACAAAGGAGGGTATTAGTTTTTATGTTACCTGTCCAAACGATCTTGTGGATATGATAGAAAAAACTATCTATGCTTACTATCAAGAAGCCGATATTAACAGGTCTAAACTAATCAATCTCGAACACGAAAAAGGCAAGAAATTAAAAATGGGTTATTTAATTCAAAAAGAAGCTGGTTATAGACCCATCAAAACCTACAAAGAGCTAGCCGTAGACTCTTTATCTAATATAACCAGTGTAATGTCTAATGTTCATGAAGGTGAAAAAGCTATTTTACAGGTCTTAATTCAACCTGCTGGTAATAGCTGGAAGAATGCTGCCAGAAAATTTGTCGCAAATACTCAAAAGAAAGAAAATGATCCCGAGAAGAAAGTTGTGGTGAAAACTAATCCACAAATTATTTCTAAGATCGAAGAGATGGCTAATCAATTCGCTTTCAAAGCGGTAATTAGATATGCAGTTATTGCAAATGACGGAACAAGAGCCAAAATGCACAGTCAGAATATAGCTGGTTCGTTTGCTCAATTTAGTAATGAAGTTAATTCATTTAAAGAATATAAACCTACTTTTTTGGGTAGTATTAAAGAAAATTTTGAGAAAAAATCTTTCCCTTTTGGTTGGTTTGGTAAGAAATACTCCTTATTATCCACAGAGGAGTTAGCCACAGTATTTCATTTTCCTTCTAAAGAAGTTACAACTCCACTCATAAATTGGATAAAGTCTAAAACTGCTCCAGTTCATCCTTCTGTTCCCTCTAGCGGCGGAACTATAATCGGTATGGCTTATCATAGAGGTATTCGCCGACCAGTAGCTATAAGTGAGAAAGATCGTATGCGACATATGTATGTTATTGGAAAGACTGGTACTGGTAAATCAGAATTTTTGATTGAAATGATTAAGCAAGATATTCGAGCTGGGCACGGAGTTTGTGTAATTGACCCACATGGTGAGCTTTGTGAAGATGTTTTACACTTTACCCCACCCGAAAGGGCTGAAGATGTAATTTATTTTGATCCGTCAGATACCGAAAGACCTATCGGTTTAAATATCTTGGAACATGAGAGCGAGAAAGAGAAATTCCAAATAACCGAAGGGGTGATCAACATGATGAGAAAGCTGTTTGACCCTAATCAGCAGGGTATGGTAGGACCTATGTTTGAACATGCTATTCGTAATGCTATGTTGACCGTTATGTATGAACCAGGAGCAGGGTTTATCGAAGTTGTCAGATGTATCACTGATGATAGTTATGTTAAAAGCCTTTTACCTAAAGTAAAAGATCCAATTGTTAGAAGATATTGGACAGACGAAATGGCTCAAACTAGCCAGCAAACTAAATCAGATAGTCTGGGTTATATTGTATCCAAATTTGGTAAGTTTATTACTAATAAGTTAATGAGAAATATTATAGGTCAATCTAAATGTGGCTTTAATATTCGCGAGGCAATGGACACTCAAAAAATTGTCCTAATAAATCTGTCTAAAGGTAAACTTGGAGAAGAAGGTTCAACCTTTTTGGGTCTTTTGATGGTTCCCAAAATTTTGGGTGCAGCGATGAGTCGTGTAGATATGGCACAAGAAGACCGTAAACCATTTTTCTTTTATGTTGACGAGTTCCAAAACTTTGCCACCCCCGATTTTGCTACGATTTTATCCGAGGCTAGAAAGTATAAATTAGCCTTAACAGTAGCTAACCAGTTTATTGGTCAGATGGAAGAGAGTGTTAAAAAAGCAGTTTTTGGTAATGTAGGAACTCAGGTAGTTTTAAGAACCGGTGTAGAAGATGCTGAGTTTTTAGCAAAAGAGATGGAACCAGTGTTTGATAAAAACGATATTATTAACCAAGAAAAATTCCATGCATATGTTAAAACTATTGTTAACAATGAGCCTGTGCCCCCTTTTTCCATAGATACCACTAAAGATTATGCTAAACATTTGGAAGAGAGAGCCAAAGGAGAAGCAACTGCCAAAGCGATAATTGAAATGAGTAGGCTCAAATATGGTAGAGCTGTAAAGTTTGTAGAAGCTGAAATAAATTTGAGGGCAAAACTTTAATTTATTATATGTAAAGAGAAGGAGAAAAAAGTGGTGATATATCTGTAACTATAACCTCTTTTGGCAAAGAAACTCCAACTGAACAAGAGATAAGAGAAAGAATTTTAGAATTTATATGCTATGCTTTACAAGCAGTATTGCCAGATATCACGGTTGATAGTATCTCAAATTTAAAAATTTTAGAAGAAACTATTATTAAAGCGACTGAAGCACTTTCTGCATATAAACGGATTGAAAAAGAGTTTCTAGACTGGTTATCAATTAACCCAAATGCTTCAATAAAACAAAAATTACTTTTTCTTTTCGAAAAAATAAGAAGAACAGATTTACCTAACCCAACACACCCTGATTCCAATTTCAGTAGAGACGGTGTCCTTTTTAGGAGTATGGTTCAGGATTATTTTAAATGTGCCGGCAGAATATTACTACTATCGGTTTTTTGCTCTAAACACGGCTTACCAATAGAGCCGGTCATAGCACCCGGACATAGTATAGCTCTAGTTAAACTTGATGAGGAAAATCAATATTTATATTTCGATCCAAATTATAATCTATGTTTAGCATTTGATGCTAATTGTGTTAATATAAATATTAAAGATGTAACTCGTAACTCAATCCCATATGGAATACTTGATATTGATTTTAATCGTTCTTCTGAAATTGAATCTTTATCATTAAAAGATATCAGTTCGGTTTACCATACTGGAGTTATAGTGTTAAACAAGGGACCATTTACAACTTGTGTATTGACTTACCTAGAAAATGTTTCTGCATGTATGTATGGCAACGAATAATTTAACCCCGAAGCTTATGCTCCAGTAGAAAACCTACAAGGTTTGGATTTGCCTAACATTATAGCACTTTACACAGACGCTACTTTTCTGGATCGTTTTTATCAGAAAAAACCACGATATTTGAGTAGGAAGGAAAAAGATATGAAAATTTTACGCTATTTTATAAAAAAATTGTTAGTATTTTCCCACCACCAGAAGCTAAGCAGAAAATATGCAAGCATCGTTTATTTAGAAAATATTTTCCCCATCTTGCTTTAGCAAACTCAGATACTTGGTATGATGAACTATTACGATTATCAAACTAGTTTAAGTTTTAGTTAAAATTTTAATATCTTACACTACTTCTCTCACGGAGGGTCTAAAAAAATAAACTAATTGGTTAAAAATATCTAATTTTTCTTAATTTTTTTCATATTAGCATCGTCTTGCAAGTGAATAGCAAAGTCGGCTTTGAATAATTTGTCTATATTTTCGTCTAAATGGGACTGTAGCTTTGAGGGAACTAGATTAATGCGATCAATAGTACCATCCATTTCCACTTCTTCCCCTTTATCAAAATCAATATACCGATTTTTGGAGTCATTAAAAATGCACCAAATAAAAGAATTTTCTTCTCCTGTAGGCAATTTTAGAAAAACATTGTTTGGAATTTCACCGGGAAAAGTTTCTATATTGTGTACTTTAGCTTTATCCTTAACTACCGCTCCAATATATTTTTTGGCGATTTTTTGATTGATTTTAGTAATTTCAGCTTCCAATTGATCCAATAAATAACTTCGCTTAACTTCTGTGTAGTTTTCATTTTCGAAGATATCTTTAAATTTTTCTTTATAAGATTGCATTAGTTTGTTGTAGTCTTTCTTATCCTCATAAATAGTCGAGCCATCAACTACAGTAACAAAGGACGATATGATTGCCCATATCAAAAGTATTCCAATGATAACTACCCCCAAGATAATTAAATTTTTGATATCAGAAATACTAAGAGAATCTAGCATACACACAAATTATAGAATAAATTGAGACTTTTAACAAGGTTAAACGAACAAAAATAGTCAAGACTAGTCTATATTTTAGATTAACAATCTTGTTTACTTTCTTAAAAAAGTTAGCAAAAGTAACAAATAGTATACAATCTATACTAGTTTTGTCTTGACAATCGTTTTTAGTTTCTATTCTCTAGAATTCTAATTCCCAGATTTTTCTGGAATTTACATAAATAGAGTAAGGTGTATCTATTTAAAATTCTGTTAAAAACAGTTTATTGAAATAAGTTTTTGCAGAAATTGCTTTTTGTAAAAAAAATATAAAAAATATAAAAATAAAAATTAATATAAAGATTTTATTTTATGCTAAAAAGATAATTAAGTATTCCCAATCATGCTACTAAATTTTTCAATAAAAAGTATAAAACAGCCACTAAATAATAATTTATTTTTTTTAGTTGTTTTAGTGCTGGTTATTAGCATGGCTAGAATTGCTACTTGGTTTTTTCCTTTGGATAGCGATCATTGGATATTTTTTGTAGTTGGAAAAGAATTTTGGCAAGGTAAAATATTATATCAAGAAATTTGGGACCATAAACCTCCGCTTATTTTTTTAATCAATGGATTAATGAGTCTGGTTTTGGGAGATTCAATTGTTTTACACAGAATTTTTTTAACTTTTTGGATGTTGTTAGATGTGGTTCTAATGTATCTATTGCTTAAACATGTTTTTAGTCAATATGATGAGAAAAATGTTTTAGTAAAAACTAGGCTTGGTATCTTATTTTATGCTTTTTGGAGAAATCTTTCACAGTTTACAAGTAGTGGAAACAATACTGAAAATTTTGGTTTAGTCTTTTTAATTACCATGTATTTGACATATTTTCATTTTAAACAGACGAAGAAAATTTTTTGGCTTTTTATTGCTGGAATTGTCTTATCTGCATTAATTTTTCTTAAACCCAACTTTATTTTACTTACTTTACCTATTTGGATAGACTTAGTTTGGCCTATTTTGAAATTCCTTTCCAAGAAGCAATACAACCAATCTTTATCATATATCATAAACATTAGTTTCAAATTTCTCATAATAATCACTCCTTTAATAATTCAAGCAACAGTCTGGGTTGTATATTTCTGGTCGAATAATGCTTTATGGGATTTTTGGCTAGCTTCTTATGCATTTAATTCCAAGTATTTATTAAGTACATGGGCAGGAAAAGTTTCAGGACAAGTTATATTTTTATTAATTAGTAGTCCGTTTTACTTACTTTATATAGTGTTTTTGGGTATTTTTGCTTTTCAAAATAGAACACAATTTGAAAATCAATATACTTGTTTTATTTTTTTTAGTTGCTTGTCTGGTTTACTTTTTATATTTATTTTAGGCAGTTTTTATCCATATTATTACTTAATACTAATGCCAATTTTTACTTTATTGGCTATGTCGCTTGACTGGTCAAAATTTACAAAAACTAATATCAATTTAATTATCACGATACTCATAATTATTACCTTTTCTACATCATATCTTATTTCGTTGAAACAATTTTATAATGGTATAGCCGGACCTGTAGCCGCTGAAGCTTTGGAAATGAGACAGGTAGCAGACTTTATTTTACAAAATACTAGCACCGAGGATAAGTTATATGGATATGTTTATGGGGCAACTTTTTATGCTTTAACCAATCGTCAACCAGCTTCAACTTATATTTCAGGAAATGTTTTGGTTTTAGATTATCGTGAAAATTACGGTTTTGGGTTAAATGAGAGAGTTATTCATGATTTACAAATAACACAGCCACCCTTAGTTATTTTATACACACAAAACAATATTTATGAATCAAATCAGCTTTTAATGAATTATTTTAATACTTGTTATAAGGATTTAAAAGTTTGGACAAATTACAAAATAATGCAAAGAATAAATTGTGATTATGTTTTGTGAAATGGTTGATGGTTAATTTTTTATTGAAATTGTTAGTTTTAGAAATATTTTTTGTAAATTTGTTTCTATTTTTACTTGTAAACTTTATTAAGGAGCTTATCAAAAAATTGTTTTTCATTAAAAAATCTAAGAATCTTTTTAGAGCGTCTTTGTATAACAAAGATTGATAACCATTTTTGGTTTTTATAGAGTGAATTTAGATATACTCACCCTAATGAAAATTAGGGTTATAATTAACAGGTCTGTGTCAAACTTGTTTATTTACAGTCTGCTTTTCAGAAACTTAAGTTAGTGAGAAGCTAGAATCAAACTTTTTGCTTGAAATATCCGCCTATAACTTCCTTTTTACCAATCAGTAAGTTGATTAAATTAAAAAATTATGAGGATAAAAATTTGACTGAAATCAATATTTAATACAATTCACGATTTGTGATAGGTAATCACAGGTTTTTGTCGAAATATCAACGAGTTTATTTAAAACAACTTTCTGAATTAAGTCAGAATATTCTTTATCTAGATAAGAAAAATTATAATAAAGTTCTCCAAGCTTTTGAATTTGCAGCAAAATACTACACTACCAAAAAAAGATTAAATGGAGATTATATCATTGTTCACTGCTCGTCAGTTTGTATAACACTAGCTCAGTTAAAACTTGATCAGACTTGCTTAATCACGGCTTTACTACACGAATTAAATCTCGAAAAAGATAAGATATACAACGGAATAATTCAAAATTTTGGCATAGAAGTTTTAAATTTAATTAAACAGATAAAAACTATAATACAAAGACTCAGTTTTGCTAACTTAGGTGACAAGGGTTTAGAAAATGAGTGGGTTAGGCAAATGTTTGTAGTATCTGCAAATAATCTATGTGCAATTATTATAAAAATAGCAGATAGGATTAATGATTTAGAGTCTTTAGAAGTTTTTGCCCCAGAGAAAATAAAACAAATAGCAACTGAAAGTCTTTACATTGATGCACATATTGCTGCTCGGATTGGTATAAACAAATTCAAAAACAGGATAGAAGAGCTGGCTTTTAAATATTCTAATCCAGAGATTTATGATTTTATGCGAAAAGAACCTTCTCTAAATATGAATTTTAGACAAAGGATTGTAGAGAATCTTATTTCTAAAATGGAAAAAGTCTTAAAAAGAGAAAATATAAAATATATTCAGGTTAAAGGAAGAGCCAAAACATTTTATTCTATATACAAAAAACTTATTCAAAAATCTGAAACTATAGATAAAATCTACGATTTAATAGGCATTAGAGTTGTAGTTAGTTCAATTACTGATTGCTATAACATATTGGACTTTTTACACAAACATTTCCCTCCAATTCATGGCCGCCTTAAAGATTATATACAAAATCCGAAAAATGATGGTTATCAAAGTCTTCATACTACAGTCATTGATAAGGAATTAAGCATTATTTTTGAATTACAAATTAGAACTAAAGAAATGGATGATTTTGTGGAATACGGCCCAATCTCTCACTGGAGATACAAATATCAAACAGAAAATGACTATATGATTGACTTTTTAACACCAGAAGATGTTAAACAACTCAATGAAATATTAGGGATTACTCACATAGCACAAAAACAAATACTATACTTTAAAAAAAGCACAGTGCATTTTAATAAAAATATTTATGTCTTTGATAAAAATGGTAAAGTTTGGAAACTAGATAAAGGCTCTACAGCTGAAGACTTTGTTAAAAAGACCAATCCAAAACTGGAAAAACAAAATTTTGTAACCAAAATAAACGGTAAAGCAAGGTCCCCTTCCCAAAGGTTAAAAACTGGTGATGTCGTAGAAGTTCTAGAAATTTAACATACATTCTGATTTTATACTTTAACTAAATTTTCAACTGTCTGGTCAGCATAATTTATAGAATAGACAAGTAACAATATGGACAATCATTTCTTGTAAAATCATAGAAAGACTAAGTCTTCTAAAGTTAAGTACGCAAGAAAGTACACAGAATACACAAAAACTTCAACTGATTAAGACTTATAAATTTTAGTTGGGTCAAAAATTTTGTGATTGTCTATGATTTTGAGAGTCACTTTGCCGTCTTTAGAATAGTTTTCAAAGTCAACCAAACGATAAAAGCAGGATTTTCTACCTGTGTGGCAAGCCGCTCCTCCCACTTGTTCTACTTCAAAAATCAAAGCATCTTGGTCACAGTCAATATAGATTTGCTTAATATTTTGGATAAAACCACTTTCTTCGCCTTTTTTCCAGATTTTTTTACGAGAGCGACTATAAAAATGAGCTTGTTTAGTCTGAAAAGTTTTATTTAATCCTTCTTGATTAGTGTAGGCAAACATCAACACTTTTTTAGTCTGGTATTCTAAAACAATTACAGGAATAAGACCATTATGATCAAAAGTTGGCAAGAATTCAACCCCTTCTTCAGTTTCAAAATTTTTTGGCATAAGTAACTGGTAAAGTTGTTTACTTGTAAGTTTAAAAAAATGAATTGTCAATTTTGCAAAATTTATTACAAATTTATTACAGACTGATTCGTTGATTTAGACCTCTTAAATATTGAGGTTTTTAAGTTTTTAGTTGAGTTTTAGTTAAAAATTCAGGATTTTTTTGGATGCTTATATTGAGCAATATACCTATACTAACTAAATTGATAACCATAGCCGTGCCACCTTCGGAAATGAAAGGAAGAGGGATTCCTTTAAGCGGAAATAAACCAAGCATCCCAGCAATATTCCAAAAAGACTGTAGAATAATCCACACAGAAATACCTACAGCCAACATTTTTCCACCTTCATCTTTAGACTCTCTGGCAATTTTCATACCTCTAACAAAAATAAATAAATATAAAAAAATAACTAAAAATACAGTCACAAAACCACCTTCGGCACCAATCACCCCAATTATTCCATCGGTAGACACTTCAGGGATACGGTTTTTGAGATCGCTACGACTATAACCAACTCCAAATAAACCACCACTAGCCATAGCTTCTCTTATTTGTTTAACTTGTAGACTATGATCTCTGGTTACTCTTTGACTAACTCCTAATTCCACACACAAATGATAATTCCAAGATTCTGGGTTATAGTTCTGACAAACAGATTGGGAAAGCCATACAAAAATTCTATCTCTTCGCCATTCTGAACCAGTTCCAAAAACAGCTAAAGATCCTACAATAGCAAAAATAAACAAACCTATAACTACATATTTAATAGGTATTTTAGCTACCCATAAGATAGCTGCAATGATACAAGTAATAATAACCACACTTCCCAAATCTGGTTGAATTAAGATAGATCCACAAACAATAACTAGTGCATAAATTGGTTTTTTATAATTGTCCCAGTTGAAAGGTTTGTTAAAATTTTGTTGAATATAAGAAGCAAAATAAATAAGTAAGCCGAGCTTAGCAAATTCGCTAGGTTGAAAGTTGGTTATACCTGCAATATAGATCCAACGAACAGCATTATTTGCCATGTACGGAGAAACTCTTAAAACATCTAGATGGTTTATAGTTTCCAACCGACTCAAACCAAAAATATCCGCAATAAGTAGTGGCACAGCGATATATAGAACTGTAAATAACACTATGCCTATAATAAAATGGCGAAATTTAAATAATAAATGATAATCTATTCTCGATAAAATAAAAGCTAAGATGCCACCTACCCAAACACCAATAACGAGTTGTCGTAAAAAATCTTCCATAAAATTTGGTCTATTAGACATAGCACTTGCTAAAAAAGCAAGACCAATTATACATTGCAATAAGACAGCACCCACTAGCCACCAATCATAGTTTGATGGATAATCAAAAAATCTTTGTTTCTTTTTGTTTGTTAAAAACATAACAAATTCAGTTAAAGCAACAAAATAAAATTTAGCAAATATAGATAACTATTTTTATATTTACCCCTTTTTAAGTCTAGGGTGTAACTCAGAATAATTTTATGAGCTTCCCCCTTCCAGCAGCAATAGCAAATAGTTATGCCAGCTTACCATTTTTTTAAAAAACTTTAATAATCTAAACTTTTTTGCAATATATTTAATACCACTTAATTATACACAACAATGACAATGCTGCATAAGTATGCAAGAAGACATTGTATATCTTATACTATAACCCAAAAGAAGGGTGCTGGTTCTTTTCTTGCTTGAGTTGGTAAATTAGGGTCTTCATCCAAAAATAGATTTTGAATATTAGGGTCTGGAGAGTGAAAAACAATTCTTTCTACAGAAGTATTTATCCCTAAAATTGAATAATCTAAGATAGTAGAAAATTCTCCCCCCCGCACTCCATTTGTTGGTTCATCTAAAAAAATTTCCCCGATCAAATCGTATTTGTAATTTAAACCGTCGGGGGTTCTAATAGCAGTTTTGATTAAAAGTGAGTTTGGTAGATTAATTTTACTGTTATTACCTTCCACCACAACCGGCAAATTCTGCATTCTTACCAGAATTTCTGTTTGGTTAGAAGAAACTTTGTAGTACAGTTGCCCAAAGCCGGTCCTCTTTTGAGTTGTCACAGCACCCCAGATATCCAAGACTTTGATATCACTAAGCGAATTTCGTCTGGCGAGATTGCTTGCTACAACATCGACTTGGGCTGGTTCATTATTCACTCTTTGTCTATTACCGTACAAGTATCCCACATAAAAAGTGGTTATCAAAACTATACAACCAAGCAGAATTGTAGTTATTATTTTGAAATTCATAAAAATTTAATTAAGTAAATCTAACCAAGAATGTGAAGAATCTAATTTAGCTGCCGTTTTGAGAACTTTTGCCCGTACTGACTCAATTTTTTCCTCACTAAAATTTTGAAGACCACTTAGCAAAATATACTCACTTTTGATACCACATAAATCGAATATCCCTCTTTTCCAAAAGATTTCCAGAGTATTATTGTAAAAAAGTTTATTCTGCCATCCAAAATTTTCACTAAAAGCAAACACTATGGCTTTTTTGTCTTTAAGTAGCGGTTCAAAATCATTTTTTCCAGCACTAAAAGCAAAGCCTCTAGTAAACACCAAATCAATAAAACCTTTCAAAATTGCCGGTACTGAATTATATCTTACAGGGTGGAAAAAAACTATACAATCAGTTCTTTTGATACGAAACTGATATTCCACTATTTTAGCATCTTTTTGGTGCAACTGACCTATAGGGTCAAACTCTTCTTTTTGAGCATCTTCATATAAGTCAATCCAATCTACATCAATACCCATTTCTTGGCACTTTTCGCCAAACTCTTCGCACAGTTGTACAATCAGTTCTTCTCGTTTATTTTCGTGTTTATTAGCAGCTAGGATTAACAGAATTTTTTGAATCTGAGGCACAGTAAACATGTTTAATTTTATAGTTTTTTTGTCAAAAAATCAATTGCTAAGAGCATAATTATTAATTACAATAACAAATAAAGATTTTTTCTAAAAAAATTTATTCAAACAAGTGCAATGTATGGAAATCAAGAATATAGCTTATTATAAGCTTTTATTGCTTTTTTGGATAACTACAATCACTCTTTAGATTAATACCAATAACAACTTAGCAGAATCAGGTTAAAATAAACAAAAACGATCTTTTTAAGATGAAGAAATTTATGAAAATTTGTAGAAAATAAAGATCCAACTATTTTTTATTTTTTAGTTTTGGGTATTAAAGAGGCAATATAACTATCACCAGACAATGATGGCTCATTTTCAAAATTGTATCCTTGAGTAATTAAACCTAAAAAAGTATTCATTGTTTCTTGAGCTACTTCGGGATGTGTTTTTTCTCTACCTTTCATCTGAATCTGGATTTTTACTTTTTTGCCTTCCTGTAAAAACTCATCAATTTTCTTGGCTCTTACTTTAAGATCATTTATAGATATTCTTACAGAAACTCTAATAGTTTTTATTTCCTCAGTTTTAGATTTAGTTGTGTTTTTAGATATTTGATATTTTAATTTGTTAAAATCGATTAGTTTAACCACTTTTGGATCAGCCTTGGGGTTTATCTCAACTACATCAACTCCCAAATCCTCTGCCATAGCAAAGGTTTCTGACCTAGAAAAAATACCCAGCATTGATCCTTCCGCATCAATAACTCTAAACTGTTCTCCCTCTATATTTTCATTAACATTAAATTTTTTGGTAGAATCCTTTGGTGGTGCTTTTCTTCTTCTACGGTAGTTTGACATTACAATGTTTAATTTGGTTGTAATAAATTTGACCATCTATTTTGAATTTTGTCAAATTATGTTATAACTTATTTATACTGCTTCAGTATGATTTAACTTGCTAGCATGTTTATTTCATTTTACAGACTTTATTGTTAATTTACTTTCTATTTTAGAACATTTTAGAATATAGTTTTATTTTTGCTCTTGCTTAAAAACAAATAATAATGCAGACTATTTGCATAGTCGTTATTTAATTTAAATTAATAACAACTATATACTTTCTAAAATCGGTGTCACTTAGAAAGTATTTTTTAATTATTTACCTTACACTTATACTATGCAAAATAATAGACTATTTGTGGGCAACTTAAGTTACGATTGGCTCACACAAGAGCTAAGAAAAGCTCTTACTGAACTTTTTTCTCAATATGGAGAAGTCTTAGAAATCCGTATTCCCCAGCATTTAGATAGTGGAAAGCACAAAGGTATTGCTTTTGTTACAATGCAAGATGCAGATTCTTCGGAAGCTGCCAAAAACGATTTAAACAACAAACTTTTTGGTCCAGATGGTGACGACTCTAATTCCGCCCGACCTTTACATATTGACTATGCCAAACCAAAAGAAAAAAGAGATTTTAGAAATAGAGGAAACGATAGAAGTTATAAGAAAAGAAGGAGAAACAACTATTAGTTAGTTTTATTTTACAAATTAGCATTTTTGTAAAAGTCTATCACCGTAAAACTTTGCAAAAATCAGTCATACCCCCAAAACTGGGGGTTTTGTTTTTATAAATTATAAAAAATACTCACCAAATTCACACCTAAAGATATTTTGCTATTACATAAACAATTTAATAAAACTTCTTAGTGAAACGATTTTATATACTTTTTGACCATATCTTTTAGAGCTAATCCTAGAAAATTTTATCGATAAATCACTACTGAAATAAATTATTAGTAATTTTTAAACTTCTAAGAAATTTTGCTTAATAGTTTTTTATTTTACCCAGCTAAAGTGGAGAATATAATTTATTTTATAGAAGTTTATTGACAATAACTTGAAATATAGTAGAAATGTATAGATTCATTAAATGAAAATAAAATGTTTTTGTTTATTCATCAACTAGTTGGAGCTAGAAGTTTGTGGCTTCCTTATATAAGAGGAATTTTAGGTCTTGATCAGTCCTATTCAGACAAACAAATCATAGATTTATTTACTATTCCTTTACCCGGTCATCCAGATGATGATCAAATTTTTACTATTGAAGACATTTTAAAATCTATTGATGATTTTGTTTCACAAAAACTTTCGAAACAACAAGATTTGGCAAAAAAGCTGGTACTTACAAGTAAACCAGAGATTATTAAAAACATGAAACAACCAAAGCTTATTATTGTAGGACATGAGCTCGGTGGGGCTATAGCCTTAGAGTATGCTTTAAAAAACATAGACAAAGTCAGTAAGCTGGTTTTGGTGGGTTGTGGTAATAATTTTAATTCGTTTTTTATCAATCTAAGAAAACAATATTACAACATAGTAGTATACAAAAAAAGTTTGGGTCAACTAAAAGCCAAAATTCAGTCAGCCAAAAACCCGCGAGATAAAAATTTCTGGTTCATTTTTTCCGAAAATCTTTCTCGAAAATCCATCGATTCGGGTCTGCAAATACTGCAAGAATTTAATTTTTCAAAAGTTTTTAAAAAGCTAGATTTAGAAAGCCAGATTCAATTTACCAAATTGCCGGTTTTGTTAATTAGAGGACAGATGGATTTCTATTGTACAGCTAAAAGTGCTTCCAAATTGCAACAAGTCTTAGATCCTAATAAAGAAATTTGGCGAAAAAATAGGTCCATTGTAGATATAAACAAATTAGAATCTAATGTCATTATCAAAACTTACAAAATGTCTGGACCGAACCCAATGGATAAAGATCCAGTAAATCTTGTGATAGATATTAGAGATTTTCTTAGGGGATAAAGTTATTATTAGATAAACAAATAGTTTTCTCTTCAGAGAAGAGCAAATTAGTCAATAATTCCTAGCTGACAATAGGATTTATGACCAATACCTAAGCAATTAAACCACACCCCGCCCTGAAGAGTAGACTTATCTAGTTGATAGGAACAAGATTAACTATCGACTAGTGGAAAGATGATTAGTGGAAACGGTACAAGAGGTTTTGGTGCGGGCTAATCAACTTCAAAATCTTTCTTAACCATATCAATAACTTCTCTTAAAAAAGCTTGGGTTAACATTTGATTTCTGGTTTTTTGGTCTAAGCCTCGGCTTTGCAAATAAAAGTTTTGTTTTGGGTCAAAAGTTCCAATAGTTGCCCCGTGGGTACATTTAACATCATCGCAGTAAATTTCTAGCTCCGGCTTTGAATCCATTTTAGCCTCATCAGACAAAATTACGGTATGGTTAGATAGTTTAGCATCGGTCTGGTGAGCATTAGGATCTACAAAAATTTTACCACCAAATTTTGCACTAGATTGACCTTCTAACACTCCTTTAAACAAAGTAAAACTTTTACAATTTGGTTGAAAATGGTTGATCTGTAAAATATTTTGGACTGTGTTTTGGTTGTCTAGATGGTAAAAATTATAAATTCCTAAATTTATGTCAGACCTGTGAAGGTTAAAAATTACTTGAACTGTTTGTTTGCTTGGCATGTTTTGAAACCAAAAAAACTTCATCTCAATACTTTGGTTTAGATTGATTTCTATTTTTATTTCCTCTTTGAAAGTTTGCAACCAGATGGGCTTGGACGGTGAGTTGTCAAAATCAAGTTGCACCCAACCTTTACTGTTTGTTAGGAGAGTGTCTATTGTCAAAATTTCAAAATTTTCTGGGTTAATTAAATTGATCATAACCTTTTGCTT
>FWWL01004180.1_pt1 | contig 22620 bp, 22 predicted proteins | sample 2228331 | NCBI WGS metagenome assembly FWWL01 (sample SAMEA103939775, study PRJEB20133) | metagenome | reverse complement strand
CAGGCCGCCGTCTCGGGCGAGCGGGCCTGGCAGACGGTCTGCGACCTGGCCCGCTACCACCGCATCCAGGCCACCCCAGGATTCCGGGCGGCGGCGGAGGACGTGCTCGCACGGCTCCAGGCCGTGGGCCTGGACGCACGCCTCCACTCCTACCCCGCTGACGGCAGGACCGCCTTCTGGACCAGCATCCAGAGCCCCGAGTGGGAGGTCCAAGAGGCCACGTTGGACCTCCTCGTCCCAGGGGAGCCACCCCAGCGCCTGGCCGACTTCCGTGCTTGCCCCATCGCCCTCATCCAGCGCAGCGCGCCCTTTGACGGCGAGGCCGAAGTCGTGGACGTGGGCCAGGGCGATCGCCCGGAGGACTACGACGACCTGGAGGTGGCCGGCAAGGTGGTCCTGGCCGAGGGGGACATCCAGGCGGTGTACGAACAGGCGGTGCGCTGTCGGAGGGCGGTGGGGATCCTCTACCACGGCCTACGCCCCATCCCGCCCGTGCGGGAGCGGGTGGACCTGCCGGACGTGCGCCACTACACCTCATTCTGGTGGATGGAGGGGGACGAGCCTCTCTGTTTCGGCTTCGTGCTGACCCCCCGCCAGGGGGACGCCCTGCGGGCAAGGCTCAGGCAAGAGGCCGCCCGCAGCGGAACGGGAGAACCGGTCCGTGTCCGGGCGCGGGTGGTGAGCCGCCTCTACGAAGGGGCCTTTGAAGTGGTGGAGGGGTTCCTCCCGGGCTCCTCCGAGGAGGAGGTGGTCCTGGTGGCGCACCTGTGCCACCCCCGGCCAGGGGCCAACGACAACGCCTCGGGTTCAGCCGCCCTGCTGGAGGCGGCGATGGCCCTCCAACGGCTCCTTCGGGAGGGGACTCTCCCTCCCCTGCGCCGGGGGGTGCGCTTTCTCTGGGTGCCGGAGATGACGGGAACCTACGCCTACCTCGCCACCCACGAGGAGGCCCTCGGCCGCACCGTGGCTGGTCTGAACCTGGACATGGTGGGCGAGCGGCAGGACCAGTGTGGCAGCACCTTTCTTATTGAGCGCCCTCCGGAGGCGATGGCCTCCTTCGCCCCGGAACTCCTGGAGCGGCTGCGGGAGGAGCTCCTCGGCGGCGCGCCCCACGCTGGCTTCGTCGGTCCGGCGGGCTTCCGGCACGCCGTCGTCCCCTTCTCCGGCGGCAGCGATCACTACATCTTCTCGGACCCCACCGTGGGCGTCCCCACGCCCATGCTCATCCAGTGGCCGGACCGCTTCTGGCATACCACCGAGGATACGCCCGACCGGGTGGACCCGCAGATGCTGGCCCGCGCCGGCGCCCTCGCCGGAGCCTACGCCTGGTTCCTGGGGCATGCCGGGCCGGACGAGGTGCGGTGGCTGGGCCACGAGATGCTGACCCGCTTCCGGGCGCGCACGAGCCGCATCGCCCAGGGTCTCCTCACCGAAGGGGTGGCCCTGGGGGATGCCGAGGCCCTTGGCAAGCACTGGCTGGCAGCGCGGAAACGCCTGGCCTTCCTCCAGGAACGACAGGAGGCCGCCTTGGAGACCCTCCTCCGCCTGGCCCCGGAGTGTTCGGAGGAGGTGGCGCGGTGGCGGGCGGAGGTGAGGGCCTGGCGGGAGACGGAAGAGGCGCGGGTGGAGGGCATGCTGGCCTGTCGGGCCAGGGCCCTGGGCCTGGAGAGGCTCCCGGTGGCTCCACCTCCTGGGCTGGGCGAGTGGGAACGGGAAGCGGCGCGCCTTGTGCCCCGGCGCCTCTACCGGGGGCCGGTCTCTTCCCGGTTCCTCATGCGCCGGCTCCCTGCCGAGGATCGCGAGGCCCCCGATCTCCTCTTGCGCTCACGTCCCGGCGGCTTCTGGGGGCTCCTCCCCCTGGCAGAGTACTGGGCCGACGGGGCCCGCTCCGTACTGGAGATCGGGGAGCGAGTGGAGTGGGAGTCCGGCGAGCGGGATGTGGAACTGCTGGTCAGGGCGTTCCGCGCGCTGGAGAAGGCTGGCCTGGTGGAACTCCGAGAGGTTGAAAGGGAGAGAGCGCTTCAGTAGTCCAGGGCGCGCAAGCGCTCTTCATCCAGGCCGAAGTGGTGGCCGATCTCGTGGAGGACGGTGCGCCGGACCTGCTGGCGCATCTCCTCGGGCGTGCGGAAGGCCGCGAGGATCGGGCCGCGGAAGATGGTGATCTTGTCCGGCGGGACCAGGTTGTAGCCGCCTGTACGCTGGGTCAGAGGGACGCCCTCGTACAGGCCGAAGAGGGTCTGCCCCGGACGGAGGCCCGCCCGGCGCAGTTGGGTGCGGGTGGGCCAGTCGGCGATGACGACCTCTACGTTCTCCATCCGCTCGCGGATCTCCGGCGGCAGGCCCTCCAGGGCCTCCGCCACGAGACGGGCGAAATCCACGAACCTTCTATCCGTTTCCCGTCGCCACATGGGTCCAGCGTCCTGTCGCCCCCGACCTCACCTTACCCCCTGCCTCCTCCGGAGGCTACCCCTCGGCCTCATCTAGGAGGTAGTATTCCTCCTCCTCTTCGCGCGTGGGCAGTTCCTCCTCGGAGGGGATGCAGAGGATCCCTTCCGTGAGGTACCGTCGGACGTCCTCCCGGGCCCGCTCAAACTCGGCCAGGAGCATTTCGTCGGTGGCCTTGCTGGAGCCGGCGGCCCGACGGGCGCAGGTGTTGCACCCCAGGGAGGCCTTGTAACTGCCCAGGTCGCAGTTCAGACACTCGCAGACGCGGATCATCATCAGGCAGAAGGCCAGGCTGTCCTCGTGGGTTTCGGGCAGCGCTGCCACCCGTTCCACCAGGGCCTGCCACTCCGGTCCCCGCATGTGCCGCAGTGCAGGGATGCTTTTATGGGGAAACATGATCTCGTTCTTCGGATACATGGACTGTGCTCCCTATGGGTTGGATCTCTACAGGAGAGGATATCACACGGGGTTAGCCCTTGTCAAAAAGAAGTCTGGACATCGCTCCTGCTTGACTTCTGCCCCTCTTGCCAGTATCATTGGGCCAGGGAAAGGAGGGGCAGCCTCTCGGGAAAAGCCCCAGACGCTGCCCGTGGGGGAGGCTGTGGAGAAGAGGACCGTTTCGCCCAAGGTACAGCCAGAAGACGCGGGGACGGACCAGGCCCTCCGCCCGCGCCGCCTGGACGAGTACATCGGACAGGACCGCGTCAAGGAAAACCTGCGCATCCTGATTGAGGCGGCCCGGGCCCGAGGGGAGCCCCTGGACCACATCCTCTTCTACGGGCCGCCGGGCTTGGGCAAGACGACCCTCGCCCACGTCATCGCCTGTGAGATGGAGGTGAACATCCGCGTCACGTCCGGGCCGGCCATTGAGCGCCAGGGAGACCTGGCTGCCATCCTGACCAACTTGAAGCCTGGCGAAGTCCTCTTCATTGACGAGGTCCATCGCCTGGGCCGCGCCGTGGAGGAGATCCTCTACCCGGCGATGGAAGACTTCGCCCTGGATCTCGTCATCGGCAAGGGGCCCAGCGCGCGCAGCATCCGCCTGACGTTGCCGCGGTTCACCCTCATCGGGGCGACGACGCGCCTGGCCTTGATGACCTCCCCCCTGCGGGCCCGCTTCGGGGCCGTCTACCGCCTGGACTTCTACGACCTCCAGGCGATGGAGGCCATCGTGCGGCGCTCGGCCCGCATCCTGGGCGTGGAGGTGGACGAGGGCGGCATCCAGGAGATCGCCCGCCGCGCCCGCGGCACACCCCGCGTGGCCAACCGCCTCCTCCGCCGCGTGCGGGACTACGCCCAGGTCCGCGCCGACGGCCGCATTGACCGCCAGGTGGCCCAGGAAGCCCTGGCTCTCCTGAACGTGGACTCCCAGGGCCTGGACGACTTGGACCGCAAACTCCTCCACGTCCTCATAGAGAAGTTCGAGGGCGGGCCCGTGGGGCTGGACACCTTGGCTGCAGCCCTCTCCGAGGAGGCCGACACGCTGATGGACGTGGTGGAGCCCTACCTCCTCCAGAAAGGATTCCTGGAGCGGACGCCGCGGGGTCGGGTGGCCACCCGGCTGGCCTACGAACATCTGGGTCTCCCCTACATCCCTCGCCCGGAACAGGGCGCTCTCTTCCAACCCTGATCGGAAGGAGCCTGGCGATGGAATGGAACGCCCTGGGACGCATGCTGATCCTGATGGGATTGATCCTGTGCCTGGTGGGGGCGGGGTTCCTCCTGGCAGGGAAGGTCCCCTACCTGGGACGCCTGCCAGGGGACATCCGCATTGAGCGGGAGGGGTTCTCCTGCTACTTCCCCCTCGTCACCATGCTCATCCTGAGCCTCCTGCTCACCGTGGTGCTCAACGTCGTCCTGCGCCTCCTGGGGCCCAGGTAGGTGTGCTGTGGAGATGAAGACGGCCCTCTTTGACTACGAACTGCCCAAGGAACTCATCGCCCAGAAGCCGGTGGAGCCGCGGGACGCCTCCCGCCTTATGGTGGTGGACCGCCGCACAGGGGAGATCGCCCACCGGCACTTCCGGGACCTGGGGGAGTACCTGCGGGCCGGGGACCTCCTGGTCTTCAACGAGACGCGGGTCATCCCGGCGCGCCTTCTGGGCCGCAAGGTGCCCACGGGAGGCCGGGTGGAACTCCTCCTCCTGAAGAAGCGGGATGAGCGCACCTGGGAAGCCCTCGTGGGCGGAAAGCGGGTGCGCCCTGGTACTCGGCTGCGCTTCGCCGGTGGTGCGGGCCTCACCCTGGACGCGGAGGTCGTGGAGGAGACGGGGGAGAGCGGGCGCGTGGTCCGCTTTGCGCAGCCCGTAGAGCCGCTTCTGGACCACCTGGGCATTGTGCCCCTGCCCCCCTACATCCACGAGCCGCTGGAGGACCCGGAGCGCTACCAGACCATCTACGCGCGGGTGGCCGGCTCCGTGGCCGCACCCACCGCCGGGCTGCACTTCACCCCGGACCTCTTGCTCCGCCTGCGGGAGATGGGCGTGGAGTTTGCCTTCCTCACGTTGGACATCGGCCTGGACACCTTCCGGCCGGTCACCGAGGAAGAGGTGGAAGACCATCCCATGCATACCGAGTTCTGCCGTCTGCCCCCGGAGACGGCCCAGGCTGTCAACCAGGCCCACCTGGAGGGCCGGCGCGTCGTCGCCGTGGGGACGACGGTCGTGCGGGTGCTGGAGAGCGCGGCCCGGGCCTGCGGAGAGGGGGAGGCCTGCCCCTTCGCCCGCGTGTCCGCCTTTGAAGGCCCTACGGACCTCTTTATCTACCCCGGCTACCAGTTCCGAGTGGTGGATGCCCTGATCACCAACTTCCACCTGCCGCGGTCCACCCTGCTCATGCTGGTCTCGGCCTTCGCCGGACGGGATCTCATCCTCAGGGCCTACCGCCAGGCGGTGGAGATGCGGTACCGCTTCTTCTCCTTCGGGGACGCGATGCTCATCCTATAGCCAGGGGGATGCGCTGTGGCCGACAGGACCCGTCTCTACTACGAAGACCCCTACCTCACGGAGTTTGTGGCGCGGGTGGTGGAGCGCCGCACCTGGGATGGCCAGCCCGCGGTGGTGCTGGACCGCACCGCCTTCTACCCCACCTCGGGGGGGCAGCCCCACGACACGGGCCGCCTCAACGGGACGCGGGTCGTGGCCGTGGAGGAGGACCCGGAGGGCCAGGTGGTGCACATCCTGGACCGCCCTGTGGATGGGGACGAGGTGCGCGGCCGGGTGGACTGGACGCGCCGCTTTGACCACATGCAGCAGCACACCGGCCAGCACATCCTCTCTCAGGCCTGCTGGCAACTCCTCCGGGCGGAGACGGTGGGCTTCCATCTGGGGGATGAGGTCTCCACCATTGACCTGGACGTGGCCGGCTTGGATTTCGGGGCGTTGGAGCAGGCCGAGGCACTGGCCAACGAGGTGGTCTTCCAGGACCGGCCCGTGCGGGCGACTTTCTTCTCCGAGGCGGAGGTGGCAGTCCTCCCCCTCCGCAAGCCCCCGGCGGTCCACGGCGAGATCCGCGTCGTGCAGGTGGAGGGGTTTGACTACTCCGCCTGCGGCGGTACCCATGTCCGCCGCACGGGGGAGGTGGGGCCCATCGCCATTGTGCGCGTGGAGCACCGGGGCCGGGAGTCGCGGGTCCACTTCGTCTGCGGGCAGCGGGCCATCCGGGACCACCGCCAACGCATCCGCATCACCAGCGCCCTCATGGCTGCCCTGACGGTGGGCTTGCCGGAACTCCCCGATGCCGTGACACGTCTCCAGGAGGAACTCCGTGCCGCCCGTAAGGAGGCCAAGGACCTGCGGGAGCGGGTGCTGGATGCCGAGACGGAGGCCCTGCTGGCCACCGCGCCACAGGTGGGCCTGTGGAAAGTGGTGCGCCGCCTCCTCCCAGAAGGTGAGGCTGCCACTCTGAAGTGGATCGCCCAACGCCTCACGGCGCGGTCTGGGGTGGTGGCCCTCCTGGCCCTGGGGGGCGAGCGCGGACAACTGGCCTTCGCCTGCTCGGAGGACGTCCCGCTGGACATGGCCGCGCTCCTGCGGGAGGTGACCAGGGTCGTGGGGGGTGGCGGAGGCGGAGGGGCAAGGCTCGCCCAAGGTGGCGGGTTCGCCGGGAACCGCGCTGCGGAAGCCCTGGACCTGGCATGGGAGCGCCTGGAGCAGGGACGCCCCTCGGGGACCCCATAAGGAGGGAGGCATGAAGCGCAACGCGATTGAGGAAGTCGGGCTCGGGGTGTACGCCAAGATCGTGGAGGCAGGGGCCAACCTTGGCGTCATCCTGACGGACGAGGGCCCTGTCCTGGTGGATACCCCCCTGGTTCCGGCAGAAGCGCGGGAGTGGCGCGACCAGATCGCCACCCTGAGCAACAAGCCCGTCCGCTTCGTCATCAACACGGACCACCACAAGGCCCACTGCCTGGGGAACCAGCACTTTGACGCGCCAGTCATCGCCCATGAGTATGCCTGGAAGGAGATGATGGGCTACAGCGATAGTTTCCGCCAGCGGGTCTCCGATTCCCTCCGCCGGCGGAACCCCAAAGCGGCGCGGGAACTCCTGAACCTGCGCATCGTCCCCCCCACCCTCACCGTGGGCGACCGGTTGACGTTGCACCTGGGGAGCCGCGATATCCAGTTGATCCACGTGGGCGGCCACACACCGGCGACGACCATCGTCTACGTGCCCGACGCGGAGGTTCTCTTCGCCGGCGACTGCTTCGTCTTCGGCTACCACCCCTACATGGCCCAAGCCGACACCAAGGAGTGGCTGGACGCACTCCAACTCATCCGGCGGATGCATCCCAAAGTGGTGGTCCCCGGCCACGGCCCTCTGGCCACGGCGGAGGACACCCAGGTCCTCTCCGAGTACCTGCGGACGGCCCGCCGCAAGGTGCGGGCCTACCTCCTGGCGGGGAAGCCCAAGGCGGAGACCACCGCAGCCCTGGTGGAGGAACTGATGCCCCTTTTCTCCAAGCCCACGGGACGCCGCGACCGCCTGCAATCCAAGTTGCGCACGGGTCTGGGGCGCATCTACGACCAATTGAAGGCGGAGAAGGCCACCCTGGAGCGGGCGCAGGAGGGACCGGAGCAGGAGGAGGGCGAGGCCATCCCCGCGGACCTGGCGGATGCGGAATGGGAGGAGGAGTGAGGGGCGAGCGGCGTCGGACGCGCCGACGCGGGGCAGCGGATGGATCGCCCCGGATGGCCAGCACGGCCTGGAACCGCAACGCGGCCTGCTTCCTCCTTGTCCCCGGATAGGGGAGGTGGTATACTCCCCTCCGCCACGGAGGGAATTGCCCATGCTCGCCAAGATCGCCAGTTGTGCCACCCTTGGCCTGGACGGAGCCCTGGTGGAGGTGGAGGTGGATATCTCCCCTGGCCTCCCCTCCCTTACCATTGTGGGCCTGCCCGATGCCGCGGTGAACGAGAGCAAGGAACGGGTCCGTGCCGCGGTGAAGAACAGCGGCCTCCGGTGGCCCACGAGCCGCATCACGGTGAACCTGGCCCCTGCCGACCTGCGCAAGGAGGGCCCTGCCTACGACCTGCCCATCGCCGTGGGGGTGCTCATGGCCTCGGAGCAGGCCTGGCCCGACGGAGTGGAGGGCGCGGCCTTCGTGGGGGAACTTTCCCTGGACGGGGCCGTGCGCCATACCGCGGGCATCCTGCCCATGGTCGCCTTCCTCAGGGCGGAGGGGGTGCGGCGGGTCTTCGTCCCCGCGGCCGACGCGCCGGAGGCGGCCCTGGTCCAGGGGATAGAGGTCTACCCTGTGGCGCACCTGGGGGAACTGGCCCTGCACCTGCAGGGGGTGCGACCCCTGGCCCCCTACGTGCCAGGTCGTGCCCCCAGCCTGGAGGAACCGGCTCCCTACCCCCACGATTTCTGCCACGTGAAAGGCCAGGAGCACGTGAAGCGGGCCCTGGAAGTGGCCGCGGCGGGCAACCACAACGTGCTGATGACCGGTCCGCCCGGGGCCGGGAAGACGCTCCTGGCGCGGGCCGTGCCCTCCATCCTCCCCTCCATGACGGTGGAGGAGGCCCTGGAGGTGACCAAGATCTACAGCGTGGCCGGCCTCCTGCCATCCGATGAGCCCCTCATCCGCCACCGGCCTTTCCGGGCCCCCCATCACACCATCTCCTACGCCGGCCTGGTGGGGGGCGGCCACTGGCCCCGTCCGGGGGAGATCTCGCTGGCGCACCGGGGCGTCCTCTTCCTGGACGAACTGCCGGAGTTCAGCCAGAAGGTCCTGGAAGTCCTGCGCCAGCCCCTGGAGTCGCGCCAGGTGGTCGTGGCCCGCGCCGCCATGAGCCTCACCTTCCCAGCCGACTTCATGCTCATCGCCGCCATGAACCCCTGCCCCTGCGGGTACTTCGGCGACCCGGTGCGGGAGTGCACCTGCAGCATGACCATGGTCAGCCGCTACCAGAAGCGCATCTCCGGGCCGCTCCTGGACCGCATGGACATCCACGTGGAAGTGCCCCGGGTGGAGTACGAAAAACTTTCCGAGGACCGCCTGGGGGAGCCCAGCGCGGCCATCCAGGCGCGGGTGGAGGCGGCCCGGCAACTGCAGCGGGAGCGTTTCGCGTGCACGGGCCTTTCCTCCAACGCCGATATGGGGCCGGCGGAGATCCGCGAGTTCTGCCCCCTGGACGGGGAGGGGAAGGCCCTCCTCCGGATGGCCATGCAGCAACTGCACATGAGCGCCCGAGCCTACCACCGGGTCCTGAAACTGGCCCGCACCATTGCTGACCTGGCCGGTGCGGACCGGATAGAAGCCGTGCACCTGGCGGAGGCCATCCAGTACCGGCCCCGCCAGGTGGGATAACCGATCTGGGGGAGGGAAGAAGGGAAAAAGGATGGCCTGTGAGCGGCAGTTGCCCCTGGTTCCGACAGGGAACCAGAATGGATACCGGTTCCTGGAGCACGCGCAGCGGCTGAGCGCGGAACTCCTCGGGCTGGAGTGCTTGTCCCTCTTGGAACTGGACCAGAGCACCGAACAGGCTCCGCTCCTCATGCTCCGCGGCCCTGGAGCCGAGGGCCTGCAGGGCCAGCACCTCCCCGCGGACCAAGACCTGATCGCCACGTTGGAGGAGGCGCGGGCCCCCATCGCCCTGGACACCGCCGACCCTGTCCCCGCACTGGAGCCCTCTTCCTTCTTCCTGGCGGCGCACGGATTCGCCTCGGCCCTGATCTCGCCCGTGCGCCAGGCGGAACGGCTGTGGGGGTGCCTGGTGGGGTGCTCCAGGGAAAGCCGATCTCTTACCCCCTCGGACCTCTCGGCTTTCTCCCTCCTGACGGCATGGGTCTCCACGATGGTGGAGAACCTCCGCCTGCGCACGGAGAACGCCTTCCGGCTCTCGGAAGCCATGAGCCTCCGCGCGGCCAGTTCCGCCCTGGTGGAGCACCAGAGCCTGGATGCCATCCTGGGGGCGATCATTGACGAGGCGATCCGAGCCCTCAACGCGTGGGATGCCCTGGTCCTCCTCCTGGAGGACCATGAGAGGGCGCGGTTCCGGGTGGTGGCCCGGACAGGGCCCGACCTCACCAGCCTGGGCCACGGGTGGCTTTCGGTGGAAGGGTCCCTCAACGGCTTGGTGGTGAAGACCGGGCGTCCCCTGGTGAGCCGGGACGCCCAGAAGGACCCTCGGGCCAACCGCGCCCGGGCGCGGCGCCTCCGGGTGCACTCCGTGGCCATCGCCCCCCTGAAGATCCGGGGCCGGGTTATCGGCACCCTGGCGGTGCACAACAAACGGGACGGCTACTTCTCCCAGACAGATGTGGATATCCTCTGCGCCCTGGCCAACCAGGCGGCCGTGGCCATTGACAACATGCGCCTCTTTGAGGAGGCGATGCGGGCCCGGGACGAGGTCCAGCGCATGGCCAGCGAACTGCGGGAAGCCTTCGCCCACACCATGCACGTGCAGGAGGAAGAGCGCCAGCGCATCGCCGCGGACATGCACGATCGGGTGGTCTCTCGCCTGGTCGCGGCCATGTACGAGGTGGAGAGGTGCATCTCCGCGGCTCGCCGGGGAGGGGAGGGCCTGGAGGAGAGGCTGAGCGCGGTGTGGCGGCTGCTGGACGAGGCGGTGAAGAGGACCCGGGACTCCATCTACAACTTGTGGCCGGCCACCTTGGAGCACATGGGCCTGGAGCCTGCCCTGCGGGAACTCATCCGCCGCTTCGGGGAGGAAAGCGGGCTGCGCTGCGCGTTCCAGGTCCAGGGGAACCCTTCGCCCATGGACTTCCAGCGGAAGGTGGCCCTCTACCGCATCGTGCAGGAGGCCCTCGCGAACGTCCAGCAGCACGCTGGGCCCTGTTCGGTGGAGGTGAGCCTTCGGTTTGAGCCCCGCCAGGTGCGGGTCCTCGTCCAGGACGATGGAGCCGGGTTTGATGTGGAGCGCGTCATGAGGACCGCCCCTGTGCAGCACTTCGGGCTCCTGAGCATGCGGGAGCGGGCACTGGGCATCGGAGGGGCCTTGCACATCCATTCCGCCGTGGGGCAGGGCACCCGGATCCTCGTGGACGTCCCCTGCGGGTCCGAGATCTCAGGGGTGGAGGGGGAAGCGTGCAGCCCATCCGCGTGGTGATCGTGGACGACCACCCCGTGGTGCGGCACGGCCTGCGGGGCATGCTGGCCGAGACCGGGGAGGTGGAGGTAGTGGGCGAAGCCTCCAACGTGGAGGAGGCGCTGGAGGTCATTGCCGCCCTGCGCCCCGACGTGGTCCTCTTGGACATCCGCATGCCGGGCACCGATGGCCTCTGGCTCCTGAAGAGGCTGGCCGAGCGGGAGCCGACTTCCAAAGTTATCATCCTCACGAACTACGCCGAAGAGCAGTTCCTCCTGGAGGCGTTCCGCTGTGGGGCCTATGGGTACTTCCTCAAGAACGTGAGCCGCGAGGACCTGGTCAAGGGCCTCCAGACGGTGCACAAAGGGAACCGCATGCTCTCCCCGGAACTCATAGACCTGGTCCTGCGCCAGTTCGCCGAACTGGGGCGCCAGCAGACGGTGGAGCGGTTCGGCCTTTCCAAGACGGAACTGAGGCTCCTGAGGCTGCTGGCCGATGGGGCCACCAACCGGGAGATTGCCGAGCGGATGTATTGGAGCGAGACCACAGTCAAACGCAAACTCTCGGAGGTCTTCCAGAAACTGGGGGTCTCCAACCGGGCCCAGGCGGTTGCCGTGGCCATGCGGTACGGCCTCGTCTAGGGCAGCCTCGTGGATCGCCCCTGCCGGCCTAGTCGTGCTGTGGCACGTCCCCGTAGAGAGGCACAGCACCGCTCTGCCCCCGCAGAATGGCCCAACCGGGCCAAGTTCCGGCCCTCTCGTACCTTGTTCCGGTCCCTCTCCCTCCCTATAATGGATTGAGGATGCTGGCATCCCTTGACGGTGCCCTGGTCGCGCTTCCTTCTTGGGTACGGGGATGTCCTTGAGGACGAGGATGCCATCATGAAGACTGCCGAACCTACCTCTCTAGAAGGCCTGGCTCTCCGCTTGCTCAGGCTGGAGCAGCGCTTTCAATCCTACTGTGCCCTCCACGAGGAGGAACTGCGGGAGATCCACGAGGCCCTGCGCCACCTGCGGGAGGACCTGTTGGCCCTGGCCTCTGCGGAGCCCGAACGTTCGCCCGCCCGTTGGGAGGGGGGGGCCGGGCACGAGGAGGAAGATATCCCCATCTCCGCCCTGTGAGGTGGTTTGTCCCATGCGCATCGTAGATCACCCCATCTTAGGAGAGGCGAAGAAGGGTAGACCCATCACCATTGAGGTGGATGGGCGGCCGGTCCAGGCTTTTGAAGGGGAGCCCATCGCCGCTGCGCTGATGGCCGCGGGGTACAAGGTCTTCCACCGCACGGCCAAGCGAGGGGAGCCACGGGGAGTCTTCTGCGCCATCGGCCGGTGCACTGACTGCGTCATGACGGTGGACGGGAGGCCCAACGTCCGCACCTGCATCACCCCGGCCAAGGAAGGGATGAAGGTTCGGACCCAAGAGGGCTTGGGGCGATGGGAGGAAGAGGGCTCGTGAGCCAGGGCGTGGCGTTCACCGGCATCCCTTCTGAAGAGGAACTGCGCAACTCCCCAGGGTATCCGGCCCCCGAGGATTTTGAGCGGGGCCCCATCGCCGTCATAGAGTGCGTGCAAGAGATCCCGTGCAACCCCTGCGAACTGGCCTGCGTCCAAGGGGCCATCGTGGTGGGCAAGCCCATCACCAATCTGCCGCGCTTTGACCCTGAGCGCTGCACGGGATGCGGGCTCTGCATCGCCCAGTGCCCCGGCTTGGCCATCTTCGTGGTCCACCTGCACTATTCCGAGGACGAAGCCCTGGTGACGTTTCCCTACGAGTACCTCCCGCGGCCGAGAGAAGGCGACCTGGTGGACGCGGTGAACCGGGCCGGGGAGGTGGTCTGCCAGGGACGAGTGGTCAAGGTGCGGGCGGCCCGGGCCTTTGACCAGACGCTCGTGGTCAGCCTCGCCATCCCCAAGGCCTTCGCCCACGAAGTGCGGGGCATTCGGCGGCCCAGCCGGTAGCATGGTCGGTCGGCCCACGCGCCGGAGGGATTCCATGGCGGACGACAACGACACCATCATCTGCCGCTGCGAAGAAGTGACCAAAGGGGAGATCTTGGAGGCCATCCGCGACGGGTGCGACTCGGTGATCTGGATCAAGCGGAAGACGCGGGCTGGAATGGGGCTCTGCCAGGGGCGGACGTGCGGCCACCTGGTGGCGCGGATCCTGGCGGAAGAGAAGAAGTGGGACCTGGCCAAGGTCCTGCCGGACACCCGACGTCCTCCCGTGCGCCCTATCCCCCTGGGCATCCTGGAGGAGACTGAGGAGGAGGGTCAGTGACCCCCCTGCGGGCTGACGTGGTGATCATCGGGGCTGGGGCCATCGGCCTGGCCAGCGCCTATGAACTGGCCAAGGCCGGGGCGGATGTTCTCGTCGTGGAACGCTCCTCCCTGCTGGCCGGAGAAGCGGCCGGGCGGAACCCCGGCGGCATCCGCCAGATTGGGCGGGACGAGAACGAGGTCCCCCTCATCGTGGCCGCCGTAAAGCGGTGGCACACCCTGGAAGAAGAACTGGGCTGTTCCCTGGAGTTGCGGGAAGATGGCTACCTGTGGGTTGCCCTGAACGAGCAGGAGTTGGAAGTCCAGCGGAGGCTGGTGGAGCGGGACGCTGCCTACGGGATCCGGGAGTACCTCCTGGACCGGAACGGGGTGCGGGAACTCGCTCCGGCCATCTCCGACTTTGTCTGCGGAGGGCTCTACAGCCCTACCGACCTCATCGCCAACCCCTTCTTGGTGGCGTGGGGGTACTACAAGAGGGCCCAGGCCCTGGGCGCGCGGTTCCTCTTCGGCGCCGAGGTGACGGGCCTGCAGGTGGAAGGGGGGCGGGTGCGCGGGGTCATCACAACCCAAGGAGACATCGCCGCCGGGGTGGTGGTCAACGCAGCAGGTCCCTGGGCCGATCGCATCGGGCGGATGGCCGGCATTGCAATCCCCATCACCCCCTGCCCCAACCAGTTCATCCTCACCGAACCTATGCCCCCCATCCTGCCCCCCTTCCTTCTGATCAGTGGCATCGCTGTCTGCCGGCAATCCCAGCGGGGCCATGTGTACATCGGCAACACCAACGCCCCGGGGGGCATCTCCGGCTACAGCAAGGCCACCCACTACGGCGAACTGGTGCGGGCCACTACCAACATCCTCAAGATCGTCCCCGCCTTCCGCGGCCTCCACGTGATCCGCACGTGGGTGGGGACCATTGACTTCACCCCCGACGACAACTTCCTCTTCGGCGCGGCGGATGGGGTGGAGGGGCTGGTCCTGGCCTGCGGTTTCTCTGGCCATGGGTTCGCCCTCACCCCCATCATGGGGCAACTTGTGCGGGAGTTCGTCCTGGAGGGCCGGACCTCGTTGCCAGTGGACGCGTTCCGGTTGGGGCGTTTTGCCGAAGGGCGTGCCAAGAAAGCGGCCCACTTCGCCCACCAGCATTTGGAGGGCGCGTAGGGTCCTCGCCTCGGCGGGCAGCGCCTCAGCCCAGCCACTTCTTCTGGAAGGAGGAGAGCCCGCGTGGATGTGGACTATCTGATCAAGCAACTGCTGAACGGCCTGGCTGCGGGGAGCATCTACGCCCTGGTTGCTGTGGGCTACAACATGGTCTACGGCATCCTGGAACTCATCAACTTCGCCCACGGCGACATCTACATGTTCGGGACCTTCATTGCCCTCGCCCTGCTGGAACGCCATGTGCCGGCCCCCGTGGCCATCCCGCTGGCCTGCCTCGCTGGGGGGATCACGGGGATGCTGGTGGAGCGGGTGGCCTACCGCCCCGTGCGCAACGCCCCCCGGGTGGTCCCCATGCTCAGCGCGGTGGGGGCCGCGTTGGTGCTCCGCAACCTGGCCCAGTTGATCTGGGGCACGGAGACCATGCCTTTCCCCCAACTCTTCCCCACCCGCATGATCCAGGTGGGAGAGATCCAGTTCAACTCCCTGCAGGTCATCATCCTCGTCCTGGCCCTCTCCCTGACCGGCCTCTTCACCCTGATCGTGCGCAGGACCAAGCTGGGCAAGGCAACCCGGTGCGTGGCCCAGGATATCCCCGCCGCCCGGCTCATGGGCATTGAGGTCAACCGCATCATCCAGTTCGTGTACTTCGCCGGAGGGTTCTTCGGCGTGGCCGGTGGGGTCCTGTTCGCCATGTACTACGCCGTCTGGATCGGCATGGGCTTCCTGGGCACCATGAAGGCCTGGATCTCCTGCATCATCGGGGGGATCGGGAGCCTGCAGGGGGCCTTCATTGGCGGCCTGATCTTGGGCGTGACGGAGGCGCTGATCTCCGGCTTCGTCTCGTCGGCCTACCGGGATGCCATCTGTTATGGGTTGGTGATGCTGGTCTTGGTCTTCAGGCCCATGGGGATTTTCGGTCGCCAAGTGGCGGAGAAGGTGTGAGCGATGAGGAACCAGGTCGCTCTCCAACAGGTCTCCAGGCGGTTTGTGTGGTACGTGCTGGGCGCAGCGGTCCTGCTGGCCCTGCCCAAGGCGATGCCCAACGAGTACGTCTTCCGCATCGTCATCGCCGTGATCATTGACATCCCCCTGGCCCTGGCGCAGAACCTGATCACCGGGTTCGCCGGCATGCTCACGCTGGGGCAGGCCGCGTTCTACGGCATCGGGGCCTACACCTCCGCGCTCCTGGTGCTCAAGGCGGGCCTCCCCTGGCCGGTGGCCTTCCTCGCCGCGGGACTGGTGGCCTGCCTCTTCGGCATCCTGCTGGGCTTCCCCTGCCTGCGGGTGGGGAGCGACTACCTGACCCTCATGACCATCGGCTTCGGGGAGATCTTCCACATCGTGGCCCTCAACTGGATGGACCTGACCCGAGGTCCGATGGGCATCCCTGGCGTCCCGGCCCCTCAGATCGGCCCCATCGTCTTCAACACCAGCACCCGCATGTACTACTTGTACCTGGCGATCGCCGTCATCTGCTACCTCTCCATGTACCGCCTGACGAAATCCCATGTCGGGCGTGCCCTGATCGCCATCCGCGAGGACGAGATCGCGGCTGCCACCATGGGCATCAACGTGGCCTACTACAAGGTGCTGGCCTTCGCCTTCGGGACCCTCTGGGCGGGGTTCTCGGGGAGCATGCTCGCACACTTCCTCGCCTTCGTCGGACCCATGACCTTCACCCTCAACGAGTCCCTGTTCCACATGCAGATGGCGATCCTGGGCGGCCTGGGGAGCCTGCCCGGTTCGGTGCTGGGGGCAGCCATTCTGGTGAGCCTGCCCCAGGTCTTCCAGCCCCTGTACCGGTACCGGATGCTCCTCAACGGGGCCCTCATGGTCATGTTGATGGCCTGGCGGCCGCAGGGGATCATGGGCACGTCGGCGGCGGCCAAGGCCACGCGGCTGGACCTCCGCTGGCTGCGGAACTTGCTGCAGGGGAAGAAGCCCCAAGGCGCGGAAACGCCTCGGTGCCTGGAGGCCGAAGGGCTCCCTGGGCAGGAATCAGAGTGAGGGGCGGTCCATGGAACTCTTGAGAGCCGAAGGGATCAGCAAGGATTTCGGCGGCGTGCGGGCCCTCAACCACGTGGACCTGACGGTGCAGGAGGGGCAGATCCTGGGTATCATCGGCCCCAACGGTTCCGGGAAGACCACCTTCTTCAACGTCCTCACCGGCATCTACCGCCCCACGGCCGGGAAGTTCTACTTCCGCGGCACCGAGATCACCGGTTGGCCACCCCACAAAGTGGCCCAGGCAGGCGTGGCCAGGACGTTCCAGAACATCCGCCTGTTCGGCAACATGTCCGTCCTGGAGAACGTGCTGGTGGGGCAGCACACGAAATTGAAGGCGACGCTTGTGGGGGCTCTCGCCAGGACCCGGGGGCAGAGGGAAGACGAGCGCCGGGCGCGGGAGCGAGCCGAGGAACTCCTGGCCTTCGTCGGCCTCTTGGACAAAAAGGACGAGTTCGCCGCCAACCTGGCCTACGGGGAACAGCGCCGCCTGGAACTGGCCCGGGCCCTGGCTGCCTCGCCCGTCCTCCTCCTCTTGGACGAGCCCACGGCGGGGATGAACCCGGGGGAGGCGGCCCAGGTGATGGACCTCATCCACAAAATCCGCGGCCTCGGGGTGACTGTGGTGCTGATTGAGCACAACATGCAGGTCATGATGGGCACCGCAGAGTGGATCGTGGCCTTGGACGCCGGGACCAAAATCGCCGAAGGGCCCCCCAAGGAGATCCAGTACAACCCCAAGGTGATCCAGGCCTACCTGGGGGAGGAAGGGTAGCCGTGTTGCGCATCACGGACCTGCATGCCCATTACGGCCACGTGCACGCGCTGCGGGGTGTATCGCTCCAGGTGGAGCAGGGGCAGATCGTGGCCCTCATCGGCAACAACGGGGCCGGCAAGAGCACGCTTCTCAGAACCATCTCGGGGCTGGTATGTCCCTCCGCTGGGCGCGTTGAGTTCCTGGGCCAGCGGATCGATGGGCTCCCCAGCGACCAGATCGTCAAACTGGGGATTGCCCAGGCCCCAGAAGGGCGCCGCGTGTTCCCCCGCTCCACCGTGTTGGAGAACCTGGAGATGGGGGCCTACACCCGGAAGGACCGCCAGGGGATCCAGCGGGACATGGAGGCCATGATGGACCGCTTTCCCATCCTCCGGGAGCGGCGGAACCAACTGGCCGGGACCCTCAGCGGCGGCGAACAGCAGATGCTGACCATCGCCCGCGCCCTCATGGCCCGCCCCAAACTCCTGATGCTGGACGAGCCATCCCTGGGCCTTATGCCCACCCTGGTCAAGGAGATCTTCCGGATCATTGAAGAAATCCACGCCGAGGGGACCACGGTCCTCCTGGTAGAGCAGAACGCGCGCAAGGCCCTGGCCGTGGCCGATTACGCCTACGTCTTGGAGACCGGCCGCATCGTCCTGGAGGGGCCGGCCAAGGAACTGCGGGAGAACGACCAAGTGCGCAAGGCTTACTTGGGCGAGAAAGAGTAGGAGGAGGAAGGACGCGAGGGGCCTCCCCGAGGGCTCTTTGGGCACCCAGAAAGGGCATCGGGGACGCAGGCAAGTGAAGGAGGAAGGAGGTGATAGGCTCCACAGGAGGGGGTCTTGGGTTGGCGGCTTCTGGCGGCGCGTGGAGGGCGCTGGCCGGAAGCCAGGCACGCCGCTGGCCAAGCGGCAGGTGAGACGTTCGTGTCGTCCGCACATGTCCCATGCGAGGAGGGATAAGAATGGTGACCCTGGGCAAGAAACGCTCTTGGTTGGTGGTGGGCTTGCTCGTCTGCCTGGCCTTGGTGGCTTCGTCCTGTGGTCCCGCTGCCACCCCCACGCCCACGCCTGCGCCCGAACCCATTGTCTTCGGAATGGTGGCGCCGATGACGGGGGATGCGGCGGACTACGGGGTGCAGTTGGAGACGGGCGTGCGGCTGGCCATTGAAGAGATCAACGCCGCGGGCGGAATCGCCGGCCGGCCGGTGGAACTGGTGGTCTGCGACGACAAGTGCGACCCCTACGAGGCCTCCATGTGCGCCCAGAAGATGGTGGCCGACAAGCGCATCTTCGCCATCATCGGGCACGTCTGCAGCAGCTGCACCTTGGCTGGGGCCCCTATCTATGAGCAGGCAGGGCTTACGGTGATGACGGTCAGTTCCACGAACCCCGTCATCACCAAGAAGGGGTGGAAGCACGTCTTCCGGACCATTGCCCACGACGGGATGCAGGGGCCCCTGATGGCGCAGTTCGCCGTGCAGGAACTGGGGGCGAAGCGGCTGGCCATCATGTACGCCAGCCACGACTACGGCAAGGGCCTCCTGGACGCCACGCTGCCGGAGATTCCCAAGTTGGGGGCCGAGGCGGTGGCGGTGGAGACGTACGTGCCTGGGGTGGACAAGGACTTCAGCGCCCAGTTGACGAAGATCGCCCAGGCCAAGCCGGAGGCACTCCTGCTGCTGACCGACTATGCGGAAGGAGGCATGATCACCAAGCAGCGGCTGGCGGCAGGGCTGGGGAACGTGCCAGTGGTCGCCTCGGCCGGGAACCAGCATGAACAGTTCATCCAACTGGGCGGTGAAGGGGCCGAGGGCGCGTACGTGATGGTCTACTTTGACCCAGAGAAGCCCGATCCGAAGACCCAGGAGTTCGTGAAGAAGTACAAAGAAAAGTACGGTGGGAAGATGCCTTCGGAGCAGGCTGGGTATGGGTACGAAGCCCCTTACATCTACAAGCAAGCGATAGAGATGGGGGCGACGAAAGAGAACCTCCACGAGTTCATGCACAAGGTGCAGTACGATGGCCTGACCGGGGTGACCAAGTTTGACGAGACTGGCGACGTGACCGGCAAGGGCCAGGCCATCCTCATCGTCAAGGGCGGCCAGTTCACCAGTTACGTGAAGTGATCGTGGAGCGTGGCGGTCTTGTGGGGGGCATCCTGCCCCCCACACAAGACCCCATACCCACGGGGCACTCCGACAAGGGGTCCAAGGCCTATGGCCATCAAAGTCCTATTGCCCAAATTGAGTTTCGTCGTCACCCAGGGCACCATCATCCGGTGGCTGAAAGCCCCTGGGGAGGAGGTGCGGAAAGGGGAACCTCTCCTGGTCATAGAGTCCGAGAAGGCCACCGTGGAGGTGGAATCCCCGGGCACAGGCATCCTGGGCCCCGAACTGGCCCCGCCTGGCACCACCGTCCCTGTGACCACCGTGATCGGCTACATCCTGGAGCCGGGAGAAACGTCCCCCAAGTTGGATCTGAAGGTGGAAGGGGGCGCCCCCACGGCCGCCTCGGAGCCCTCGCGGGAGCCCGGAGTGGAGGCCCCCCATCAGGAAGTCAAGGCCTCTCCCTCGGCCCGCCGGCTGGCCCAGGAACACGGCGTGGACCTGGCCCTGGTGAGGGGCACGGGGCCTGGCGGGCGCATCGTGGAGCGGGATGTGCTGGCCTACCTGGAGGAGAGGGAGGCGAAGGCCCAGGCGGAAGCGGTCCGCGCCACCCCGGCGGCCCGCAGGCTGGCGGCCGAAGTCGGGGTGGACCTGCGGGCCCTGGAAGGGACGGGGCCGGGCGGGCGCGTCTCCGTGGAGGATGTGGAACGGGCCCTCGGCGCAGCCCTGGGCCTGGGGCTCCCGGCGGAGCCGGTGGATCAGACCCCCATCCAGCGGGTGGCTGCGGAGCGGATGGCCTTCAGTTTCCGCACCGCGCCGCACTTCTACCTGAGCGTACAAGCGTGTGTGGACCAGGCAGTCCGCTTGCGGGAGGCGCTCCTGCCCAAGGTGGAGGCAGAGACAGGTGTGCGCCTTTCCTTCAGCGATCTCTTGCTGTGGGCCGTGGGGCGGGCCCTCCGTGCCCACCCAGCCCTGAACGTCGCCTTTGTGGAAGGGCGGCTCTACCAATTTGAGGAAGTCAACGTCGCCCTGGCGGTGGACACCCCCAGGGGCCTGACCGTCCCCGTGCTCCGGGGGGTGGACAAGATGACCCTGGCCCAGATCGCCCGGCGCCGGGCCGAACTGGTGGAGAAGGCCCGGGAACACCGCCTGGGGCCTGAGGACCTCAGTGGAGGGACGTTCACCATCTCCAACCTGGGGATGTTCGGCATAGATGTCTTCCAGGCCATCCTCAACCCGCCCCAGGCGGCCATCCTGGCCGTCGGGCGGATCGCCCAGCGCCCTGCCGTGGTGGGAGGCACCGTGCAGGCCCTGCCCACCGTGTGGCTCACCCTCTCTGTGGACCACCGGGCTGCGGACGGGGCCACGGCGGCGCGCTTCCTGCAGGAGGTCGTGCAGAACCTGGAGAACCCGTACCGACTGATGTCTGCCTGAGGGTCCCATCCCGACGCTGGAGGTGACGAATGACGTTGGACAAGGCGAAGTACGCGCAGATGTACCACTCCATGTTGCGGATCCGCCGGTTTGAAGAAGCGGCGATTGACTCGTTTTCGGCGGGGAAGATCCCCGGCTTCATCCACTCCTACATCGGGGAGGAGGCCATCGCCGTCGGGGTGTGCGCGGCCTTGGAACCGGGGGACCAGATCACCGGCACCCACCGCGGACATGGCCACTGCCTGGCCAAGGGGATGCGCATGGACCGCATGATGGCCGAACTCTTCGGCAAACGGACCGGCTACAACAAGGGCAAGGGCGGGTCCATGCACATCACCGACTTCCAGAGCGGCGTGCTGGGGTGCAACGGCATCGTCGGTGGGGGCATCGGCCTCGCCACCGGGGCGGCCTGGGGCCACCAGGTCCTCAAGACCGGTCGGGTGGTGGCTTGCTTCTTCGGCGATGGGGCGATGAACCGCGGCTCCTTCCACGAGGCGGTCAACATGGCTTCCATCTGGCGGCTGCCGGTGGTCTATGTGGTGGAGGCCAACGGATGGGGCATCTCCATGGCTACCAGCCGGGCCATCAACCTGACCGACCTCAGCGAGCGTGCCAAGGCCTACGGTATCCCTGGCGTGAGCGTGGATGGGTACGACGTCCTGGCTGTGTACGAGGCGGCCTCGGCGGCCGTGGCCCGGGCGCGCAGCGGCGATGGCCCCACCATGCTCGTCTGCTACGCCCCGCGCATCCGCGGCCATGAAGAAGGGGACCCCCAGACCTACCGCCCCAAGGAAGACGTAGAACGGGCGAAGAAGAACGACCCTCTGCCGCGCTACCGCACCTTCCTCCTGCAGAACCAGATCCTGAGCGAGGGAGAACTCGCGGACATAGAGAGGCAGGTGGAAGCCGAGGTGGCCGAGGCAGTCCGCTTCGCCGATGAGAGCCCGTACCCGGCGCCGGAGGAGGCGCTGGAGGACCTGTTCGTGGAGGGGGTCTGGTGATGCGCGAGATCACGTTTGCCCAGGCGATCAACGAAGCCTTACGGGAAGAGATGCGCCGTGACCCCACAGTCGTGGTGCTGGGGGAGGACATCGCCCTGATCGGCGGGAACTTCGGCGTGACCAAGGGGCTCCTGGAGGAGTTCGGGCCCGAGCGGGTCAAGGACACACCCATTTCCGAAGACGCCATCGTGGGGGTCTCCCTGGGGGCCTCCCTGGTGGGGCTGCGCCCCGTGGCGGAGATCATGTTCTCCTCCTTCCTCGGTTGCTGCATGGACCAGATCTTCAACCAGGTCTCGGCCATCCGCTACATGAGCGGCGGACAGGTGAGCGTCCCCCTGGTCATCCGCACCGTCAACAGCCTGGGGAGGTCCGGGGCAGCCCAGCATTCCGGGCGCACCGAGGCCTGGTTCATGCACACCCCTGGCATCAAGGTGGCCATCCCGTCCACGCCGTACGACGCCAAGGGCCTCCTCAAGACGGCTATCCGGTCCCCCGACCCGGTTCTCTTTTTTGAGCACGCCCTGGCCTACTACCGCGTGAAAGGCCCTGTGCCCGAAGAGGAATACACCGTCCCCTTCGGCCAGGCGGACGTGAAGCGAGGGGGCAAGGATGTGACCATTGTAGCCTATTCCATGATGGTCACGCGGGCGCTGGAGGCAGCGGCCATCCTGGCCGAGGAGGGGATTGAGGCCGAGGTGGTGGACCCCCGCACCCTCGTCCCGCTGGACATGGAAACCATCGTCGCCTCGGTGCGGAAGACCCACCGGGCCATCGTGGCTTCGGAGGAGTGCGAACGGGCCGGCGTGTGCGCGGAGATCGGCTTCCGCATCACGCAAGAGGCCTTTGACTACCTGGATGCGCCGGTGGAGCGGGTGGCGGCG
>FWWL01004676.1_pt1 | contig 22632 bp, 26 predicted proteins | sample 2228331 | NCBI WGS metagenome assembly FWWL01 (sample SAMEA103939775, study PRJEB20133) | metagenome | reverse complement strand
GTGCGCTTCCAGGAAGGCCCGCCACGCCTGCATCCGCACGTCACCCATGATGCCGCGGATCATGCGGGCTGCCCCCGCTCACCGCAACGCGGCTGCTCACACCGCCATCAGCTCGGCCCACGCCGTATCGCTGAATGCCTCCGCCGGCACCAGCTCCGGCCCGATCATCACCCCTGCCGTCGCAAGCCCGAGCAGCGGGTTCTTCCGCCGCGCCTCCCGGAAGCGTAGCTTCCGCGCCGTCGCTTCCGGCCCGAACTCCGCGTGGATGACCGAATCGAGCCGCGCAGCGAACCGCAGCCGCCGCATCCGCTCCGCCCGCTCCTCCACGTACGGCGCGAACAGCCCCGGTCGCCAGTCATCGCTGCCCAGCAGCAGCTCACCGACAATCCGCACGTCGCGCAGCGAAATGCTCAGCCCCTGGCCCACGATCGGGTCGTTGAAACCCGCGGCATCGCCAATCAGCACCACCCCCTCCGCTACCGGCGAGTCGGTCCACGTGCTCTGGTTCGGCACCGAGTGGCACGGCCCGGCGATCCGCCCCGCCGCAATCGCCTCGCTCCCCGGCACCGTCGGCAGCCGGAACGCCTCCAGGAACCGCTCCGCCGCGCCCTCCCCCGCGAAGCGCCCCTTCTGGTCGTACCCGTAGCTCAGGTAGAGCCGGTGCCGCCCGCCGCCCTGCGGGAAGACGAAGTACTGCACCCCGGCGGCCGTGCCCATGCTCTGCACGTCCTCCGGCCAGTCCGGCACCCCGTCCACCAGCAGCCCCGCAAACAGGTGGTGTGGCTCATCCTCGTGCAGCGCAATGCCAAGCTGGCGCCGCACCTGCGAGTTCCGCCCATCCGCGCCCACCACCAGCCGGGCGGCCGCCTCGAAGGGCTGCCCATCCACCTCGTACGCCACCGAGGGCGCCGGCCCCGGCCGCACCGCGAAGCGCGTCACGCCGCGCACCGCTGTCGCCCCCGCCGCCACGGCCGCATCGAAGAGCGCCTGGCACGCGTTCGGGTGCCCGATAGCGAGCGGCCCCGGCACGCCTGGCAGGAAACCGCGCAAATCCAGCTTTTCTGCTTCCGCCTCGGCCGGGTCGATCCCGTCGCCGTACTCCACGTGGTAGGGCAGGTGGTGCTGGCTCACCCCGGCCAGGATGTCGTACAGGCCCGTGCGCCGCGCCTCCACCACGCCCCACGGCGCGATCCACTCGCCGCGCACCACGTCGCGAAACTCCGTCGTTCGCTCCAGCAGCAGCACCGAACGCCCGGCGCGCGCCAGCACCGTCGCCAGCCCGCTCCCGGCGATCCCGCCGCCAACAACGATCACATCGAAGCGTTCCATCCCGGGTGCTGTCCCTCCCAGTCCTGTCATCGCGCGCCGGGGCAGCGCGCCCCGCGATCCTCTACCATCCCGCCATGCCGCGCTACACCATCGACTGGGACGCCCTCACCGACGAGGCTATCGACCTCCTCTGCCAGTTCATCCGCATCGACACCTCCAACCCGCCCGGCAACGAATACCTCGCCTGCGCCTTCCTCGGCGGCATCCTCCAGCGCGAAGGCATCCCCTTCGAGACTTACGATGCCGGCGGCGGCCGCGTCTCCCTCCGTGCCCTCCTCCGCGGCGACGGCTCGAAGCGCCCTCTCATGCTCCTGAACCACACCGATGTCGTCCCCGTCGAAAGCGAATTCTGGGATGTCGACCCCTTCGGCGGCGTGATTCGCGACGGCTACATCTGGGGCCGCGGCGCCCTCGATATGAAGAGCCTCGGCATCGCCGAGCTCATCACCTTCCTCACCCTCCACCGCCTCGGCGTCCCGCTCGCCCGCGACGTCATCTTCTTCGCCCAGGCCGATGAAGAGGCCGGCAGCGAATACGGCATGCGCTTCATCGCCCGCCAGCACCCCGAAACGCTCGAGGCCGAGTACATCATCAACGAGGGCGGTGGCGCCACCACCGAACTGTTCGGCGTCGAACGCCCGGTCTTCACCATCGCGGTCGCCGAAAAAGGGCCGCTCTGGCTCCGCCTCATCGCCGAAGGCATGCCCGGCCACGGCTCCGTGCCCCACGACGATAACGCCCTCGACCGTCTCGTCCGCGCCCTCGCCCGTATCCAGCAGTGGGAGCGGCCGCTCACCGTCTCCCCCGTTCTCGAGGAGTACTTCCGCCGGCTCGCCCGTGCCGGCATCTACCAGGGCGATCCCACCCCCGAGGGCCTTGCCGCCCGCGCCGCCGAGGACCCGCGCATCCGCGCCATGCTCACCAACACCATCAGCGCCACGACCGCGCGCGCAGGCATCAAGCACAACGTCATCCCCGCGCGCGCCGAGGCCACCCTCGATATCCGGCTCCTCCCGGGCGTCGATCCTGCCGCCTTCCAGGCCGAGCTCGAACGCGTGATCGATGATCCCCGCATCCGCATCGAGCAGGTCCACGTCCGCTCCTCGGGCGTCAGCCCGCACGACACCGAGCTCTTCCGCTGCATCGAAGCGGTCACCCGCGAACTCGTCGAGGATGCTGTCGTTGCCCCCGGCATGACGCTCGGCTTCACCGACAGCGCCGAGACCCGCAACCTCGGCATCATCTCCTACGGCTTCGCCAGCGGGCTCACCACCCCGGAGGTTGCGCGCGGCGTGCACGGCCACAACGAGCGCGTCAGCATCGACGCCTTCCGCCTCACCTGCCAGCTCCTCTGGGAGGTTACCGTCCGCATGTGCGCCCGCGAGGCCGACGGGTAAGCGGCCCCCTGCCGCCGGCCGCGGCGATGCCCTACCATGCCGCCATGGCCGCAGCACCCCCCGGTACCTACCCCGGCGGGCTCGCCGAGCTCGATTTCGTCGAGGCGTACGCCCGTTCCGCCCTGAAAAAGCCCGAAGCAGCCGCCGATGCCGCCCTCGCTCGCCTCGTCTTCGCCGAGGCAGGCGATCGCGCCATCCTCGCCGGCCTCATCGCCCAGGAGCTCGCCGAAGCCTGCCGCCGGCTCGTCGCCGTCTACCGCGCCCTCGCCGACCGCACCCGCCCGGTCGCCGTCCGCCTGCTCGAGCCCCTCCCCGGGGCGCGCGAATGGCGCCAGTTCGTCCACGATGTCGCCACCCTCGCGCCCGAGCAGGTCATCCGCCACCTCGGCATCGGCGACGATGCGCTCGAGTGGGCCCGCCTCCTCCGCAGCCAGCCCAACCTCGCCGACCTCACCGGCCTCGTCGCAGCCGCCGAGAACGGCAACCCCATGCTCCTCATCCCCGACCTCGCCCGCCGCAAGGTCGCCGAGACCATCTGGCTGGCCGGCACCAGCCTCGAAGGCGAGCAGGTCGCCTCTTCCTTCGGCGCCGATGAAGCGAGCGCCACCACCCTCGCCGACCTCACCGCCGACCTCGCCGGCGCCGCCCGCGGCTTCCTCCTCTCCTACGTCACCGCCCGTCGCACCGCAGGGAGGCCCCCGAGCTGGTGATGACTGCCTGGCGCCACGGCCCGCGCAACGCCATTACCGATGTCCCGGGCATCCGCGTCGGCCACTACACCGACCGTCGCGCCGCCACTGGCTGCACCGTCATCCTCTGCCCGGGGGCCCACGCCGCCGCGGTCGATGCCCGCGGCGGCGCCCCCGGCACGCGCGAAACCGACGTCCTCGGCCTTGCCAACCTCGTCCGCACTTGCCACGCGGTCGTCTTCGCGGGCGGCAGCGCCTTCGGGCTCGCCGCCGCCGAGGGCGCCATGCGCTGGTGCGCCGAGCACGAGATCGGCGTGCCCACCACCCGCCGGCGGATCCCCATCGTCACCGCCGCCGTCATCTACGACCTCACCCTCGGCGACCCCCTTGCCTTCCCGGGCGCCCACGAGGGCTACCTCGCGTCCATCCGCGCCCGGCGCGGCGCTGTCCCCGAAGGGTCTGTTGGCGCAGGGACTGGCGCCACCGTGGCCAAGCTGCTCGGCCCGGAGCGCGCCCTCAAGGGCGGCCTCGGCACCGCCAGCATCGTCGGTCCCCGCGGCTTCACCGTCGGTGCCCTCGCCGTCACCAACGCCGTCGGCGCCATCTTCGATCCCGGCACCGGCGAATGCATCGCCGGCCCCCGGGGCGATACGCCCGGTACCTTCGTCCCGCTCCCGGAGGCGCTCGAGCGGCGCACCGCCGCCATGGAGGCCCTCCTCCAGCCCGACTCCGCCACACCCGGCGGCGCCGAGCCGCTCGAGAACACCACCCTCATCTGCGTCGCGGTCAATGCCCGCCTCGAACCGCACCAGCTCCAGCGCCTCGCCATCCACGCCCACGATGGCTTCGCCCGCTGCGTGGTCCCTGCCCATACCCGCGGCGACGGCGATATCGCCTACGCCCTTGCCCTCGGCCCCCTCGAGGTCGCCGATGACGACCTCCTGCTCCTCGGTACCATGACCGTCGCCGCCGTCGAGACGGCCGTCCTCCGCAGCGTCCAGCTCGCCCGCGGCTCCCGCGCCGTGCCCTCCGCCCGCGAATGGAGCGCGGCCGGCCAGGCCGCGCCACGCACCTAACGCGCCGCCGCCCTATCCTCTCCCCGTGACCACCGAGGTGCTCCTCGTCCGCCATGCCGAGACGTTCGGCAACCTCGAAGGGCGCTTCTGCGGCCACTCCGAGACCGAGCTCACGCCCCGCGGCATCGCCCAGGCCGCTGCCCTCGGGCGACGCCTCAGCAGCTCCGCCTTCGATATCGCCGCATCCTCCGACCTTTCCCGGGCCCTCCTCACCGCCCGCCACGCGCTCAACCACCATCCCACACCGCCCCAGCTCCTTCTCGAGCCGCGCCTGCGCGAGATGCACTACGGCGAGTGGGAGTCGCTCCCGGCCAGCGAGATCGCCCGCACCCAGGCCGACCTCCTGCGCGAGTTCTTCACCGGCCGCTGCCCCGCGGCACCCGGCGGCGAGACCATCCAGCAGCTTCGCGAGCGCACCGCCGCCGCCTTCCACGAACTTGTCGCGCAGTTCCGCGGCGGTCGCCTCCTCGTGGTCTCCCACGGCAATGCCATCATGGCCCTCGTCTCCGAGCTGTTCGGCATCCCCCAGGAACGGACCTGGGGATTCGTGGTCGCCAACACCGCCGTCAGCCGCATCACCGTCAGCCGCAGCGGGCGGGTCACCCTCGCCAGCTTCAACGACACGGCCCACCTCGAGGGCGTCGAACTCCCTTAGGCCCCGTCAGCGGCGTCGGCTCTTCAGGCCCCCGCGAGTGCGGGCAGCTCCTGCCGCGGGACCATCCCGTCCAGGATCCGCTCCAGCGCCATGGTGTGGCTGCACACCGACCAGTGCGCGAAGAAGTCGCAGTTGCAGTGCCACCTGCCGTCCACCAGCGACACTTCGTGGTCGCTGTTCTCGCCGTGGAACGCCACCCGCAGGTTCTCCACCTGCATGCGCGAACGCTCCTGCGCATACACCTTCGCCTTTTCGATCTTGCCAATCAGGCTCGAATGCACGGGACCCCTCCTTCTGCGAGAAACACAAACGGCGGCACCTTTGCGGCGCCGCCGTTACGGCCGGTGGATGCCCAAGCGCACATCCATACGCCCGCACCCTACGCGCTTTGCGATCGGCCTGTCAACGAATTTTTATGCTTCTCCCACACGTTTCAGCGGGGCGGTAGCCCATCGTGCAGCCAGTCCTCCGCCCGCATGAAGTACGGCTCCCGCCCGTGAATCTCCGGCGGCACGATCACCCCGGCGTCGCGCGTCAGGATGTTCGCCACCACCCGCAGCCCATCCTGCTTCTTCGCATTCCAGCGAAACGTATCCACGCTTAGCACGATCGGCACCACCAGCCCTTCCGGTGCATCGAACCAGAGGAAGAACGGGTTCGTCTCCTCGTTCACCGGGCGCGTCTCGTCGTACTCCGGGTTCTTCTCGGCAAAACGCGTCACCCCTGCGATGTACCCCTTGCCGAACGCCGAGTGGAACCACATCACCTGCGCCGCGCCGTACTTCGTCGTCACCTTCCGCCTCGCCGCCTCGAATGCCTCTGCCTCGCTCGCGCACGGCAGCTTCCCCTTCATCCGCCAGAGGTGCAACTCCCGCGCGAACGCCGTCTTCGAAAGCGGGATGCGCACGGCGTTCCGCTCCGTGCCGGGCAGGGTCACCGGCATCAGCTTGCCCGGCGAGGTCGCGATCTCTTCTCCGTCGACAGCGATCTGCGTGCACATCGGCCCCTCCAGCCTACCCCACCAGCCGGCCGTCGTCGCCGTAGGTGAGCACCGCCTCCGCAGGCGCCGCAACCACCAGCCGCTCGCCCGCACGAACCGGCGCTGCCTCCCCCGGGAGCGTCGCCCGCACCAGCGTCCCCGCGATTCGCCCTTCGACCGCCCGGTGCGTGCCGAGGTCCACCACCCGGGTCGCCTCGAGCACGAACGTCCGCTCGCCGGGGCCTACCCGGAGCGCGCCCGGGCGGATCGCCGCATCTCCAGCCATGGTGTACCCCAGGAAGGCCGCCACCTCCCGCGTCGGCGGCCGCCGGAACACCTCGCCCGCCGGCCCCTGCGCCTCCACCCGGCCCGCCAGCAGCACCACCAGCTCGTCCGCCAGTAGCAGCGCCTCGTCACGGTCGTGCGTGACCACCACCACCGTCGCGCCCGAGGCAGCGAGGATGCCCGGCAGGTCGGCGAGCAGCACCTCACGCGAGGGGCCGTCCAGGCCACTCAGCGGCTCATCGAGCAGCACCAGCGCCGCCTCCAGCGCGAGGGCCCGCGCCAGATTCACCCGCTGCGCCTCGCCACCCGAGAGCTGCCGCGTGTCTCGCTCCAGCAGCCCCTCGATGCCGCAGAGCTCCGCCGCCCGGGCGATGCGGCGCCCGTGCTCGTGCCGCGGCACCCGCCGCAGGCGGAGCGCCAGCTCCAGGTTTTCTCGCACGCTCCCACGCACGAACACCGGCCGCTGGAAGGCGAACGCCACCAGCCGTCGCGCCACCTCGGCCGCCGGCTTCCCGCCGAGCAAGACCCGTCCGCGGGTTGCCCGCTCGAGCCCTGCCGCCAGCCGCAGCGCCGTCGTTTTCCCCGCACCGTTCGGCCCGAGCAGCGCGGTTGTGCCCGCACCATCCAGCCCCAGGAACGGCACCTGCAGGATCGGCCGCCCCCTGCGCACCACCTCCACTCCTTCGAAGCGCACGTCCATCAGCCCGCCCGCTGCTGCACGCGCGTCAGGATGAGGTTCACCGCGAACGCCAGCGCCAGCAGGACGATCCCCAGCGCCAGCGCCCGTTCGGTGTTCCCGCGGCTCGTCTCCGTCACGATCGCGGTGGTCAGCACCCGCGTCTCGCCCTGCAGGTTGCCCCCCACGGCCATCGACGCGCCGACCTCCGAGACCACGCCGCCGAACCCGGCCATGACCGCCGCCAGCAGTCCAAGGCGCGCCTCCCGGGCAAGGATCCACGCCCGGCGCGGCAGCCCGGCGCCCAGCACCCGGAGCAGCTCCGGCAGCTCCTCCGGCAGCGCCTGCACGGCCGCCGTGCTGAAGCCGATCACGAGCGGCGTCGCGATCAGGAACTGCGCCAGGATCATCGCCTCCCGCGTGTACAGGAGCCCCAGCCCCCCCAGCGGACCGGAGCGCACCAGCAGCAGCCAGACCACCAGCCCGACCACTACCGGCGGCATGCCCATGCCCGTGTTCACCGCGCTCAGCAGCAGCGTGCGCCCCGGGAAGCGCAGGCGCGCCAGCGCATACCCCGCCGGCACCCCTGCCGCCATCGCCAGCAGGGTGGCCGCGCCCGAGACATAGACCGTGCGCAGGGCAATCTCCCGCACCTCACCATCGCCGCCGACGAGCAGGCGTACTGCCTCGGCCAGGCCCGCCCAGAACTCGCTCATCTCAGCGGTTCCTCAGCTCCTCCAGCGTCTTCCCGGCATCGGGCACAAAGAGCGGCTGCCCGTACCTGTCCCGTCCGAACTCGCCGATCAGCCGCTGCGTCTCGGGTGCCACCAGGAAGGCGATCCAGGCCCGTGCCTGTTCTGCCTTCACCCCACGGTGCTTCGCCGGGTTCACCAGGTACACGTGGTAGATGTTGAGGAGCTGCGCCGCCCCCTCGAAGACCACCTCCAGCCCCAGCCGCTCGCGCAATGCCAGGTAGGTCGCGCGGTCGGTCAGGGTGTACGCCCGCCGCTGGTCGGCGATGTTCAGGGTGGCGCCCATGCCCTGGCCCGTCTCCTCGCGGCGCGGTACCTCCGCCGGGTCCACGCCCGCTGCCTTCCAGAGCGCCAGCTCCCTGGCGTGCGTGCCCGAGTTGTCCCCGCGGGAAACGAATCCGCCGGCCGCCGCGATGCGCCGCATCGCCTCCTCCGCGCTCGTGGCCCCGCGCACCCCGGCTGGGTCGCCCGGCGGGCCCACAATCACGAAGTCGTTGTGCATCACGAGCTGCCCCTCGACCAGGTCGCCCGATGCGACCAGCGTCGCCTCCGCCTCCGGCGCATGGCTCAGCACCGCGTCTGCATCACCCTTTCGCGCCATCTCCAGCGCCGCCCCCGAGCCGACTGCGATCACCTTCACGTTGACCCCGCTCTGCTCGCGGAACAGCGGCACCAGCACATCCAGCAGGCCGCTATCCTGCGTGCTCGTCGTCGTCGCCAGGATCATCGACCCGCCCTGCTGGTCTTCGCTGCCCCCGCAGGCGCCGACCAGCAGGGCAAGCCCGAGCGCCGCCCCCCACAGCGGCCCCAGCAATCGCTGCATTTGCCGTTCCCCTCGAAATGCTCACGTGAGCATAACGGCCACCCCGGCCGCGCGCCACTCAGCGGGCGTTCACGGCCAGCCATGCGAGGATGTCCGCGATCACCTGCTCCCGGTTGATCTCGTTCAGCATCTCGTGGCGCCCGCCCGGGTAGATGAGCCGGTCGATCTGCCGCACGCCAGCCTCCCGCCAGCGCCGCTCCAACAGGTCGAGCCCCGCCAGCCCCCGGTTGATGGGGTCGGCATCGCCCGCCACCAGCAGCACCGGCAGGGTCGGGCGCAGGTAGCGCAGCACCTCCTGGCCGGGGAGCACGAACGGGTTCGCCCGCAACCCCCGCACGGCCTGCGCTTCGAACCCGCACAGCGGATCCGCGATGTACGCATCCACCTCGGCCGCGTCGCGGCTCAGCCAGTCGTACGGCGTGCGCGCCGGTTCGAATGCGGCGTTCGGCGCGAACGGTTCGGGTGGCTCCCCCGGGGCCGGCGCCTCCCGCGCGGTCGTGCCGGAGAGCACCAGGGCCGCGATCTCCCACGAACCGGCAGGCGCAAACTGCTGCGCCGCCGCCGCCCCCATGCTGTGCCCGAAGAGCACCACCGGCAGTCCCGGGTAGGCCGCCTTCGCCAGCGCCACTACGTGCCCGATATCGGCCACCAGCCCGTCCCAGCCGCCCTTGCCGAAATCGCCCAGGCCGCGGGGGCCCGGCGACCGCCCGTGCCCCCGGTGGTCGATCCCCATCGCCGCGAAGCTGGCCGCACCCAGCGCCCGGGCGAACCGCTCATACCGCCCCAGGTGCTCGGCCGCGCCGTGGGAGCTGACCACCACCCCGCGGGCACCCTCCAGGTCCCAGCGCGTCCCGGTCAGCGGAAAGCCATCCACCACCGACTCGAACGAAAACTCCCACCTGCGCATGCCCCCACCCTACCCCCTCACCGCCCGCCGCGCACGCCCCGGGCACTCCGCCAGCAGCCAGTTCGCTGCTATCCTGAAAGGCGTGAAAGTTCTCGCGATTGAATCGTCGTGCGACGAGACCGCGGCCGCCGTCGTGGAGGATGGGCGCGTCGCCCTTTCGTCCATCGTCTCCTCGCAGGTCGACCTCCACGCGAAGTACGGCGGCGTCGTCCCGGAGGTCGCCAGCCGCCAGCACCTGCTGAAGATCATGCCCGTCATCCAGGAGGCGCTCGCCGCTGCCAACTGCACCCTCGATGACATCGACGCCGTGGCCGGCACCCGTGGCCCGGGCCTGGCCGGCAGCCTCCTCGTCGGCTACAACGCCGCCCGCGCCATCGCCTTCGGCCGCGGGCTCCCCTTCATCGGCATCAACCACCTCGAAGGGCACATCTACGCCAACTGGCTGGTCGAAGGCCCCGAGCCCGAGTTCCCTGCCCTCTGTCTCGTCGTTTCCGGGGGCCACACCGATCTCGTGTTCATGCGCGGGCACGGCCAGTACGAGCGGATCGGCGGTACCCGCGACGACGCCGCCGGCGAGGCCTTCGACAAGGCCGGCCGCCTCCTCGGCCTCCCCTTCCCGGGCGGACCCCACATTGCTCGCGCCGCCCTCGAGGGTGGCCCCTCCTCCCTCGAACTCCCGCGAGCCTGGCTCCAGGGTACCTTCGACTTCAGCTTCAGCGGCCTGAAGACGGCCGTCCTCCACACCGTGCGCGAAGGCCGCTACCCCGTTCCCGAAGTCGCCTGGGAGTTCCAGGAGGCCGTCGTCGACGTCCTCGCCGGGAAAACCTCCCGCCTCGCGCGCGAGCTCGGCGCCCGCCACATCCTCGTCGCTGGCGGCGTCGCTGCCAACTCCCGCCTGCGCGAGGAGCTGCAGCGCCGCTCCCCCGTGCCCGTGCGCATTCCGCCGCCGAAGTTCTGCACCGATAACGCCGCCATGATCGGCGCCGTGGCAGGCTTCCGCCTCGAGCTCGGCGAGCGCACCCCCGCCGACGTCGACATCTTCACCACGAACGACTGGGCCGCGGTCTGAGCCCCTAGCGCGTGCAGGTACCGCGGCCCGAGCACGTCTCCGGCGGCTCATCGGCCGGGATCCGGGCGCGGCACAGCTCCGAAGGGATGCACGCCTGGTCCGTCACCAGCCCCCAGTACTTCGCCAGCACCTCCTCCGGCGTCTCCGGCCCATAGCTGAACAGCACCCGGTCCAGGTCGCCGATGTTCACCGTCGCCAGCCCATCGACCGGTACCCCGTTGGCGATGAACGACCACCGCTCCGTCGCTGTCGTGCAGAGCTTCTCCCCCGAAGGCAGCTCCAGGCAGGTCCGCTCCGGCGTCACCCCCGGGTACGAGGGGTCTGTCAGCTTGAACCCCAGGCTGCGAAAGAACTCATCCCACGTCACCAGCGTGGAGTGCACGTGGACCACCGTGAAGCGCGGTGCATGGATGTGCACGTGCTCGCTCAGCTCCTTCCCCTCGGTGTCGGAGAGAAACCGCGGGTCGCTGAAGTCGAACCGCTCCCCCCGGATGACGAGGGCGAAGTCGGCGTGCTCATGCGTCGGTGCGCGGGGGCCCGTCGCCGCCCAGCCGAGGCCGGCCCCCTCCTGCCCGCTGGTGTCGCCGTTCCAGCGCCAGGCCAGCAGCCCTCCCAGCACTGCCACTGCCACCGCCAGCCCGGTCACCAGCGGGATCCAGGTACGGGGAGCGAGCGGGCCCGGCGTCGGCATCGCGGAGATTCCCCGGCCGCTACGGCGTCGGCGTCGCGGTGGCGGCGGGTGTGCCAGTGGCCCCGGCCTGGGCCGTGGCCGTCGCGATCTGGCTCTCGACCTGCCCGAACAGGCTCCGCCACGCATCCATGTCGGCCGGCGTGCCCGCGCCCAGCGGCTGCCCGTTGATAAGGAACCCCGGCGTCCCGCGGATGCCGAACGATGAGGCCGTCCGCTGCTGCTCCGTCACCTCGTCCAGGTGCTGCGAGCTATCGAGGCACTGGTTGAACTGGGCCGTATCGAGCCCCACCTCGGCCGCATACTTCTTCAGGTTCTCATCCGAAAAGCGCCCGGCGTTCAGCTTCTCGTCATCCGCCTGGCCGGCCTCGGCCTGCACCAGGAAGAGCTTGTTGTGGTACGGCCAGAAGCGGTTCTGATCGGCCGCGCACATGCTCGCCAGCGCGGCCCGCACCGATTCCGCCCCCAGGATTGGCAGGTGCTGGTACTCCAGCTGCACCTTCCCGGGCTTCACGTACTCCTCGATGATGTCGATCTCCTGCTCCGCGGTGAACTTCAGGCAGAATGGGCACTGGAAATCCGCAAACACCGTCAGCTTAATCGGCGCATCGTCCCGCCCCAGCTTCGTCCCGTTCGCCAGGTCGAGCGGCAGATCGCCCGACTTGCTCCGCAGCCGCTCCGCAAGGTCGCTACTCGAGCCACCGCCGGAGGTGGCGACCACCGTCACCAGGATCGCCCCGAGCACGATCACCACTGCCGCCACAATCAGCACGAACGGCCGCGTGAAAATCTCACTGCCACCCCCGGTGCGGCGGGGTGGCGGCGTGGCTCCGCGCTGCGGACGTTGCGGCCGCACCCCCTGCGCGCGGCTCATCTCACGTCGGGCCTGGCGATTCGACATGGGCGGTTCATCCCCGGGGCAAAGTCTCAACGGCACGCGGGCAGCCGGCATGGCACGCCGCCTGCCCCGTGCCCCCGAGATTACCACCCCGCCCCGTACACGATACGGAACGGGCCTTAACCCTCCTCGCGTGCGCCCGCACCTGGCGCAATATTGTTGACTTGCTCACTCGACTTTTTCCCGGCTTTGCGCCTACAATGGGCGCGCGGCATTGCCGCACCCACCCCTGCCTCACCACGGAGGTCCGCCCATGACCGACATCGCATCCCGCGGCTACGCCCACCCAGAAGTGCTCGTCTCCACCGACTGGGTGGCGCAGCACCTCAACGACCCCTCCATCCGCATCATCGAATCGAACGAAGATCCGCTCCTCTACCCCTCCGGCCACATCCCCGGCGCCGTCCAGGTCGACTGGGCCGCCGACCTCAATGACCCCCTGCGCCGCGACTACCTCGACCGCGCCGGCTTCGAGAAGCTCGCCTCGCGCATCGGTATCACCCCCGAAACCACCGTCGTCTTCTACGGCGACAAGAACAACTGGTGGGCCTGCTACGCCTTCTGGGTCTTCCAGCTCTTCGGTCACACGAACGCCAAGATCATGGATGGCGGCCGCCTCAAGTGGGAGAAGGAGGGCCGCCCCCTCGTGAAGGACGTCCCCACCTACCCGCCCACCCAGTACCAGGCCCCCGAGCGCGACGACTCCAAGATCCGCATCTTCCGCGATGAGGTGCTCCGCAAGCTCGGCACCGGCGTCAAGCTCGTCGACGTCCGCAGCCCGCAGGAGTACTCAGGCGAGCGCACCCACATGCCCGAGTACCCCCAGGAGGGCGTCCTCCGCGGCGGCCACATTCCCGGCGCCAAAAACGTCCCCTGGGCGCGTGCCGCCAACCCCGACGACGGCACCTTCAAGCCCGCCGATGAGCTCCGCGCCATCTACGAGCAGGAGCAGGGCCTCTCCCCCAACGACGAGGTCATCGCCTACTGCCGCATCGGCGAGCGCAGCTCCCACACCTGGTTCGTCCTCACCTACCTCCTCGGCTACCCCAACGTCCGCAACTACGACGGCTCCTGGACCGAATGGGGCAACTCCGTCGGCGTCCCCATCGAGCGCTGACTTCGCTACGCTGGTGGTACCCCGGCAGGGGCGGCCCGCCCGGGCCCGCCCCTGCCCCCCTGGAGCCTCCCGATGCCCGAGCCCCCGAAAGCCTTCCAGGACGTCATCGCCGATTTCGCCCTCGCCGACCGCCAGGAGCGGATCGAGATGCTCATCGAATACGCCGACCGCTTCCGCGAGGTGCCGCCCCACATCGCCACCCGCCCCTTCCCCGAAGAGCACCACGTCCAGAAATGCGAATCCGAAGCGTACGTCTGGGCCGAAGACCTCCCCAATGGCACCCTCAAGTTCCACTTCGCCGTCGAAAACCCCCAGGGCCTCTCCGCCAGGGCCTGGTCCGTCATCCTCGATGAGACCCTCAGCGGCCAGCCCCTCGAACAGGTTGCGGCCGTCCCCTGCGATAGCGTCTTCACCGTCTTCGGCAAGGAGGTCTCCATGGGCAAGGGCATGGGGCTCATGGGCATCGCCGATATGGTCACCACCTTCGCCCGCCAGCGCCTTGCCGCCCGCCGCTCGACGTAACACAAATGTTCGTTGACCGCGCCCACCTCGCGCCGTAGCATCGAACGAGCAACGCGGGACGCAGGAGGCCATGCCGAAGTTCATCTTTGTCACCGGCGGCGTCGTCAGCTCCGTCGGCAAAGGCATCACCACCGCTAGCCTCGGCCGAATCCTCAAATCCCGCGGTATCAACGTCTCCATCCAAAAGCTCGACCCCTACCTCAACGTCGACCCCGGCACCATGTCCCCCTACCAGCACGGGGAGGTGTTCGTCACCGTTGACGGCGCCGAGACAGACCTCGACCTCGGCCACTACGAACGCTTCATCGACCAGGACCTCACCGCCGCCTCCTCCGTCACCTCCGGTCAGGTCTACCTCGCCGTCCTCGAGCGCGAACGGCGCGGCGATTACCTCGGCGGCACCATCCAGCAGGTCCCCCACCTCACCAACGAAATCAAAGCCCGCATCTACGGCGTCGCCGAGCAAACCCGCTGCGACGTCCTCATCTGCGAGGTCGGCGGCACCGTCGGCGATATCGAAGGCGAAACCTTCATCGAAGCCATCCGCCAGATCCGCCACGAACAGCCGCGCGATGCCTGCCTCTCCGTCCACGTCTGCTTCCTCCCCTGGGTCGGCGCCACCGGCGAACTGAAGACGAAGCCCACCCAGCACTCCGTCCGCGAGCTCCGCTCCAAGGGCATCCAGCCCGATGCCATCGTCCTCCGCAGCGACCACCCCGTCCCCCGCGACATCACCGATAAAGTCGCCCTCTTCTGTGACGTCGAGCCCCGCGCCGTCATCCCCATGGAGACGGCCGATTCCATCTACGAAGTGCCCATCACCCTCGAAGAGCGCGGCCTCGGCGATTTCGTCCTCGACCGCCTCGGGCTCGCCGGCAGCCGCGACCTCGCCGAATGGCGCGAACTTGTCCACCGCCTCAAGCACCCGCGTCACACCGTCGAAGTCGCCGTGGTCGGCAAATACGTCGAGCTCCGCGATGCCTACATCTCCGTCAAGGAGGCCCTCGTCCACGCCGGCATCGCCGCCGAGGCCGAGGTCGCCATCCGCTGGATCCCCGCCGAAGCCCTCGAATCGCGCGACCCGGCCGACCTCCTCGCCGGCGTCGGCGGCATCGTCGTCCCCGGCGGCTTTGGCGAGCGCGGCTGGGAGGGCAAGATCCGCGCGGCCGAGTACGCCCGCACCACCGGCACCCCCTACCTTGGCCTCTGCCTCGGCATGCAGGCGCTCGTCACCGAATTCGCCCGCAACGTGTGCGGCCTCGTTGGCGCCAACAGCACCGAGTTCGACCCGGAGACGCCCCACCCCGTCATCAGCCTCCTCGAAGAGCAGCACGGCGTGGTCAACCTCGGCGGCACCATGCGCCTCGGCGCCTACCCCTGCCGACTGGTCGAGGGCTCCGTCGCCCACCGGGCCTACGGCACCGACCTCGTCTCCGAGCGCCATCGCCACCGCTGGGAGTTCAACAACGCCTACCGCGCCCGTCTCGAATCCGCCGGCCTCCTCGTCAGCGGCACCTCGCCCGATGGCGCGCTCGTCGAAATCTCCGAGGTGCGTGGCCACCCGTTCATGCTCGGTACCCAGTTCCACCCCGAGCTGCAGAGCCGGCCGACCCGCCCCCACCCGCTCTTTCGCCACTTCGTCGAGGCCGCCCTCGCCCGCAGTGCGGCTTCCGTCGCCGCCCGCGCCTGAAGGCCCCGCGCAGCCCCTTACTCCAGGTGCAGCGCCCGGCGCACTTCCGGGTTCTGCAGGTCCAGCTCGAACGTCTTGTATTCGTACGATGCGCCCGTTTCCGGCGCGTGCCCCGTACGCACCTCCCCGACCCGCAGCACCCCCCACGAAATCATGCTGTTGACCAGGTTCTTCACGTCCGCTTCCTCGCGCCGCACCACTGGCTTCAGCGTCTCCGTGATGCTGTTGACCAGGTTCTTCACGTCCGCTTCCTCGCGCCGCACCACTGGCTTCAGCGTCTCCGTGATGCGGTTGAACGTCAGCCACCCGACGCCCGGCTTATTCCGCTCGTTGTGGATCGCCACGATCACCTCCCGCCGCTGCTCGGGCGTGAGGTCGTTGTAGTTGAACCGACCGTAGTCGTACCGCGCCACCTCCTGGCCCACCGCACGCGGCCGCTCGATGGCTTCCGGGCGCTCATGTGGCAGGAACAGCCAGTCCGTGAACTCCGAGTTCACCAGGCGGATGAGCCCGCATTCGTGCAGCGCCCGCGCGAAGTCGCCCGCCCGGCCCCGCGCCAGCCGCTGGAAATCGGCCTGCGGCATCCGCTTCTGCAGCTCCTGCCCCACCAGCGAGAGCGGCAGCTCCCGGCCGGCGCCGCGAAAGTCCTCCACAATTGCCAGCACGTGCCCCAGCACCTCCGCGATCTCCCGCGGCTCCGCGGTGAGCGGCCCCTTCGCCTGTGCCAGCTCGAGCGCCCGCGCCGCCGCTTGCGCCAGCCGCGGCTCGATCTTCGCCACGGCGGTCGGCTCCTTCGGTGCCGCCGGTGCCCCGCGGTCGCCCTCCGGCTCCACATCGAGGTCGTAGTAGAGCACCACATCCGCCTGCTGCACGAGCTGCGCCGAGGTCGCCCAAGAGACGCCGATCACCACCACGCGCTTGCCGCGCGCCCGCAGCAGCATGAGCACGTGGAAGAAGCTGTGGTCGCCCGAGGCGATCACGAACGTCCCGATGTTCGGGTAGAGGTGGCTCGCCTCCACGCAATCCACGGCCAGCTTCACATCCACCGAGTTCTGGATGCGCGCATCGCCCTCCGCCGTCGTGTACCGCCGGGTCAGCACGTACACCGGCTCGAGCCCCGCCGTGTACAGCGATGCCGGGTCGCCCGATTGCACCGGGTCCATCCAGTCCGCGTAGGCCCGCGCGTAGGCCACCCGCCCGAACCGCTCGGCCGCTTCGCGCAGGGCCGTCACATTCGGCCGCCGGTTCCGCTGCAGCAGGCTGAACTTCAGGTTCTCCCAGTCCACCAGGAGGGCGACGTCCTCCTGCCCGGCGCCATTTCCAGCCTCGCGCATGCCCCCATCCTAGCGGAAGGAGCCCGCTCCCGCCGTCCCGTCGCCCACAGGTGGCATGGCTGTCACTCGACATTAGGCATACCTAATTCTTACCGTATGCCCCGAGCCCACTTACGCCATCTGCGGCACCTGCCGCCGGAGGTTCGCATGCTGTACGCCCTCCTGGTCACCTTCCGCGAGGGGCTCGAGGCCGCCCTCATCCTGGGCATCGTCCTCTCCGCCCTGCGTCGCACCGCACCCGGCGTCGCGGCGGGCCCCATCTGGGTCGGCGCGGGCCTCGCCGGTGCCCTCAGTCTCGTCGCCGCCATCCTGCTCGAACTGCTCGCCGTGGAGCTCGCCGGGCGCTGGCAGGAAGCGCTCGAAGGGGCGGCCATGCTCCTCGCCGTGGCGGTGCTCACGTGGATGCTCGCCTGGATGCGCCGCCAGTCGGCCACCCTTGGCACCGACCTCCGTCACCGGCTTCATGCCGCCCTCGAGCGGCGCTCATCCGCGGCCCTCGGCCTCCTCGCCTTCGCGGCCGTCGGCCGGGAGGGGCTCGAAACTGCCCTCTTCCTGTTCGGCGGCAGCAGCCGCAGCGAGAGCGTGCTCCTCTACTGGGGTGGCGCCGCGGCCGGGCTCGCCCTGGCGACCGTGGCGGGTGTCCTGCTCTATCGTGGCGCCCTCGCCATCCCCCTGCGGCCCTTCTTCACCGTTTCCAGCCTGGCTCTCATCATCCTCGCGGCCGGCATGGTCCCCAACGCGCTCAAAGAGCTCGCCGAAGCCGGGCTCATGGTCGACCTTGGCCCCCGCCTCTGGGATACCTACAGCCTCCTCCCCGACAACCAGGGCACCGGCCGCCTGCTCGCAACCATTCTCGGCTACGACGCCAGCCCCTTTGCCGGCCAGGTCGTCGCCTACCTCGCCTACCTCCTCGCGGCCCTCGCGATCTTCATCGCCGCGGGCCGCCCCACGAACCCCGCAGGAGCACCCGCATGATCCCCGATCGTCGCCTCATCGTCGTCGTCACCGCCATGCTTTTACTCCTCGTGCTCACAGCATGCTCCCCGGAGGAAGGGCGTCGCATCGATGTCATCGCCGGCGAGCGGACCGGTGGAGCCATGTATTTCGAACCGGCGGAGCTCACCGTCGCCCCCGGCGAGCGGGTCACGTTCTACATCCGCAACGACGGTACCGGCGACCACGAGTTCGAGAGCGACGAAGCCGGCATCGATGAGGTGGTCATCCCCCGCCAGAAAACCCGAAAGGTCACCTGGACGGCCCCCAGGAGCGGCGACTACCCCGTGTACTGCGACATCACCGGGCATCGCGCCGCCGGCATGGAACTCACCATCCACGTCGCCCCCCAGTAACCCCACCATCGCCGCCCGCCGCGCCCGCGTTACAACGGCATATCAACGGCCCCGCAGCCCCTCCGCACGCGCCGCACCTGTGGTACTGTGAACTCGCCGAATCCCGGCCGCACCGGGAACGGGGGACCCACCACCTGGGGTGCATCCTTCCGAGCAGGAAGGACGGCGACTTCCGACGCCGAACCCGTCAGCTAACCCCGTAGGCGGTCGGAGGAGCCTCTGCCTCCTCTGTCATTCGCACCGGGCGTGCCCGCGGCGCGCCCACACCGTACAAGGAGGTACGCGCAATGCAGTACGCCATCTCACCGTCCACCATCCTTCCTCGTCGCACCGTCTACCGCGAGGCCGAGCTCACCCTCCCCCGCGTCAGCGAGGCCGCAACCCGCCTCCGCTCCTGGGCGCTCGTCTCCGGCGAGCGCATCGTCGGCCTCCCCTTCATCCGCCTCCGGGGCGACCTTCTCGCCGAGGTCCACCTCCCCGTCGACGGCCGCGTCCAGCCCCACCCACAGACCGGCGTCGTCGCCGATGCCGCCGCGGAGCGCCTCGCCGTCTCCGTCCGCGTCGTCCGCTTCGATGAGCTCCGCGCCATCATCCGCGAGCTCAGCTCGGAGATCGCCGTCGATTGCGGGAGCGCCGGCCCGGTCGAGTTCCACCCCTCCACCGCCGAGTTCACCCACGGCACGCTCCTCTGGCCCGTCCACCGCCTCTCCGCCGCGCTCGGGCCGGCCGTCGCCATTCCCGGCCAGCATTCGCTGGGGATTGCCTCTTGATGCGGGCACGTAGCGCGCTGGGTGGCGCCGCACTCCTCCTCGCCGGGGTCGCCCTGCTCCTGGCGGCGTGTGGCGGCTCCGACGACGACGACGACGGGGCGACACCCACGGCCTCGCCCGCCGATGCGACCGCGACACCCACCGCCGGCGCGGCAACCCCCGCTGCCTCGCCCACCGCAACCCCCACGCCCAAGCCCATCGTCTTCGAACCGACCTTCACCTGCACCAATCCCGTCGCCCCGCTCGAGGCGCGCCTCTACCGCGGCGAAGCAATCGAGCTCCAGGGCCGCGTCTTCGGTACCGAGGATCGCAACGGCGACGCCGTCCTCGCCATCGGCGCACCACTCGATGCCCTCCTGCGCGTCGAGGTCATCATCCCCGCTGCCAGCCGAAGCGCCTTCCCTGCCGACCCCCGCCAGGGCTTCGCCGACCGCGACGTCTGCGTCCGCGGCACCGTAGAAAGCATCGGCAGCATCATTACCATCTACGCCACCTCGCCGGACGACATCTCCGTCGTCGAGTAACCGGGGCTGCCCAGGAAGGAAGACCGCCATGCCCATCTCCGTCGTTACCATCGCTCGCCAGGTCGGTTCCGGCGGCGAAGACGTCGCCCGCATCGTCGCCGAACGCCTGGGTTACCGCCTGCTCGACTACCGCATCGTCCAGGAAGCTGCCATCGAGGCCGGCGTCTCCCCCGAGACCATCGCCGAGGCCGAGCGGCGCCCCTCCTTCTTCGCCCGCATCATCGAGGCCCTCGCCCGCACGCCCGCAGCCGGCGCCGCCCAGTGGGGCGAGCCCGTCAACATCGGCGCCACCCCCATCCTCACCTCCGCCGATTACCGCCAGCTCGTCCAGCAGGTCGTCGAAAACTTCGCCGCCGAGGGCCGCGTCGTGTTCCTTGGGCACGGCGCCCAGTTCATGCTCCGCGATCGTCCCGGCGTCTTCCGCGTGCTCATCGCCGGCAGCGAAGAGCCCCGGGTCCGCCGGCTCATGCGCCTCGCCACCTGCTCCGAGGCGGAGGCCCGCGACATCGTCACCCGCTCCGACCGCGAGCGCATCGCCTACTTCCGCGAGTACTTCGGCGCCAGCTGGCTCGATCCCGCCAGCTACGACCTCACCGTCAACACGGACCGCCTCGAGCCCGCCGAAGCCGCCCGCCTCGTCCTCGCCGCCATCGAGCTCGGCCAGCCCGTCGCCGTCTGAACTCGACCGTGCCGCCCCCGCTCCCTAGTCTGGGTGCGAAGCTCCCCCGCTTCACACCCAGACCCCCGGAGGAAGCCGCGTGGAGTGGTGGCGCATCGTCCACGTCCTGTCGCTCATCTGGCTCGGCGCCGGCCTCGGCGCCACCTACCCCCTCATCCTGCGCGCCTGGGCTACCAGAGATCTGAAGTACCGCGCCACCTGCCTCATCGAGGCCGCGAACAACGAGACCCGCGTCCTCCTGCCCGGGGCCATGGCCAGCGGCATCACCGGCTTCTTCTGGGCCGTCGCCGCCGAGTACAACTTCCTCAAGGACGCCTGGCTCGGCGTCCTCACCCTCCTCTACATCTTCTTCTACTTCGTCTGCCTGCCACTCCTCGGGTTTGGCCTGCGGCGCGCCCGGCTCGCCGCCCTCGTCGCCCAGAAGAAGGGCGAGGAAACCGAGGAGCTCCGCATGGTCCTCGAAGACCGCGTCCCCATCGTCTTCGGCACCCTGCTCGTCCTCAGCGTGCCGCTCCTCGCCTGGCTCGCCGTCTTCAAGCCCTTCTGATGCGCGCCCGCTGCGCCTAAAACAGCAGCGGCTGGGTGCCGGCCGCCCGGCCCGCGCTCCCGGTGCCCCCCCGGACCCAGCGCTCCAGATCCACCGGGTCGAAGGGGCCCATCGCGTCGGCTGCGCCCGGCGCCACCACCCGCGGCTGCCGGTGTGCATCGCCCGGCGGCAGCGCCGTCAGCTCCGCCCGATACACGAGCGCCAGCTCCCAGCCGTCCGCATCGAACGGGAACGAGAGCGCATCCGCCAGCGCCAGGTCGGCAACCAGCCCCTCGCACCAGTCATCGGCCAGTGCCGAAGCCGTCTCGTACGGGTTCGCCCCGTACTCCATCACCGTCCAGGGCAGCCAGCGCCCGTGCACGTTCGGTGCCTGCACCTCGAACACCACGAGCTGGCCCGCCAGCACCGGCACCAGGTACACCGCCACGTGCGCACCGCCCGGGACGAAGCTCGCCGCCGGCCGGCCGAAGTACGCGTGCATCAGAGGATGCCCTCGAACGTCGCGGCATCCAGGGGACCCACCGCCGCGAGCACCGCAGCAGCGGGGTCGAGCACCCGGCGGCCCACCGCCACCAGCTCGTCGATCGTCACCGCATCGAACCGCGCCACCGCCTCATCGACCGACAGCACCTCGCCGCGCAGCAGCTCCTGCGAGCCCATCCAGCCCGCAACCGCCCGCGTATCCTCCATCCGCAGCTGGATGCGCCCCTTCGCCATCTCCTTCGCCTTCTGCAGCTCCGCGGGTGGCACCCCCTCCAGCAGCTTTAACGTCTCCTCCAGCGTCGCCTCCGCCGTCACCCGCGCGTTCTCCGGGTCGCACCCGGCGTAGATGGTCAGCGCCCCGGCATCCCGGTACTCGCTCGTATAGCTGTGGATGTCATAGACCAGCGCCCGCTCCTCACGCAGCTCGAGGAAGAGGCGGCTCGACATCCCCTCGCCGAGGAGCATGCTCAGCAGGCTCACCGCGAACCGCTCCTCGCTCCCCAGCGGAACCCCCGGGAACGCAAAGCACAGGTGCGCCTGCTCCGTCGCCTTCTCCTTCACCGACAGGCGTGGCGCCCCGTTGCGCGCCACCGCGGGGAACCACGGTCCGGGCTCCACCGGGGCCAGCTCCCCGAGCCAGCGCGCCGCCGCCTCCGCCACCTCGCCGTGGCGCACGTTGCCCGCCACTGCCAGCACCATGTTCGAAGGCACGTACTGCCGGCGGAAGTAGCGCCACACGGCCTCCAGCGGCAGCCGCTTCACCGTCTCCGGCGTGCCGCCGATCTCCCGGCCCAGGGGCTGCCCCGGCCAGAGCGTCTCGTCTACCAGGATCGCCGCCAGCTCCGGCGGGCTATCCTCCACCCCGGCCAGCTCCTCCAGGATCACGGCGCGCTCCTTCTCCAGCTCCACCGGGTCCATCACCGGCGCCGTGACCATGTCCGCCAGGATGTCGATCACCGTCAGCGCGGCCGTGTGCGGCACCTTCGCGTAGTACAGCGTCGCCTCCCGGTCCGTCGCAGCGTTGTGTACCCCGCCGACCGACTCGATCGCCTCCGAGATCTCCCGCGCCGTCGGCCGCCGCGATGCACCCTTAAACAGCATGTGTTCCAGGAAGTGCGAAAGGCCGGCCTCCTCGTCCGGCTCATACCGGCTCCCGGCCCCCACGTACACGCTCACCGTCGCCGAGCGCGTGTGCGGCATCTCCGCCGTGAGCACGCGCAGCCCGTTGCCGAGCACCGTCCGCTGATACATCAAGCCTCCCTGCGCCCGCCCAGGGGCACTGCCGTCGATCCTACGCGCCGCCCCACCTTGCCGCGAACCGGCGGCCAGCGAAACCTGTTCGTAACACCCGCGCAATCCCGGCGAAACGCCCACCCCCTACCCTGTGCCCAGCA